>ODAK010006509.1_pt1 | contig 11770 bp, 9 predicted proteins | sample 1539591 | NCBI WGS metagenome assembly ODAK01 (sample SAMEA3539303, study PRJEB22396) | soil metagenome | biome: tundra; feature: field; material: soil | place: USA | collected 2010-05 | depth 0.15 m | reverse complement strand
AGTCCAGCAGGCGGTTGAGCAGCGTCGTCTTGCCAGTCCCGACTTCTCCGGTGAGAAGGATAAAACCCTTTTTTGCCTGAATACCATACGTCAGGCAGGCGTACGCCTCCTGCATCTGTTCAGTCAGATACAGGTAACGCGGGTCCGGGTTGACGTTGAATGGGCTTTCTCGAAGCCCAAAAAACTGTTGGTACATGTTTTTCCTCAAGTGCCCGCTTGAACGGCTGGCTTGCTCTTGCCTAGCCGCAGAATTGTACGCGACGCTCCGTTTGCATCGTTCTGGATCAACGGCACCATCGCCAGTGTCGGCAATTGCAGCAAAGCTTCCACGTCTTGCTCGCCCCAAAGTGACTTATCGCGAAATTCGATTAGAAGCACTAGTAGGAATCCCAGCACTAAGCCTCCGGCTAACCCCAATCCCATGGCGACAGGCCGGTTCGGATAGGACGGTTTTGCCGGCAGACTGGCCGGGTCTAATATCGTAAAGGTTTCACCTTGCTGCCGGCGTTCCATATCCGTGGCCATTGAGGATGTATCCCGCTTCTTCAAAAGATCGTTGTAGAAATCCAGGGCCGTTTGATGATCGCGCGTAACTTGTTTGTACTCTTGTTCGACCGTTGGGCTCATCCGGACGCGCCCCTCATACGTCCGAATTTCTTTCTGCAAGTCTTCCTGCTGCTTCATTTTTTCTCGAATCTGTTGATCCACCAGATAAAGTTGCGTCCGAAGTTGCTGGACGGGAAATGGTTCTCTGGGCGAAGGAGCTACCGACGCACCGGCCGGCTTGTTCTTGGCGCTATCAGGCGACGCGGGACTTCCCGCCGGCTCCGTCTTATTTCCAGTTGTCTTGGCGGTGGTAGAAGCCGCGTCGCCAGCCGAGACGGAATCTCCGTCCTGCGCGATTTTCTTCTTCAGTTGTTCGACTTGAGTTTTCAGAGCTTTTACGTCGGGCCAATCATCGCTGTACTGCGCCCGCATCTTGGCCAGCGAGCTTTCCCATTCCTTCAGTTGCTGTTCATCCGATTGGGGTCCAATCGTGGTTACCGGCGCTGTTTTGGCGGCCGCGATCTGCTGATCGAGCATTGTTTGCGTGAACGTTTTGTCTTGCTGGGCGCGGCTCAACGCTTGGTTCACACCTTCCAGTTGTGTGTTCAGACTCATCAGGATATTTAAATTACCTTGCTGCTCTTCCGGCATTTCGCCGAAATGCTTTCCTTTAAATTCTGCGAACGCGCTGTCCTGGTCATCCAGATGTTGTTTGGCGTCGGCCACCTGTCTTGCCAGAAAATCCGTAATGCCTTGCGTCTGCTGCTCGAGGCTGTGAAGCTCCTCACTTTGGAACAAAGACGTGATCTCGGAACAGATCTCCTGGGCCAGTTTGGGATCGTTTAGCGAAACACTCACGCGAAAGCCAGGAAGTTGCCTGGACTGGGAAAGCGCCATAGGCTCGACGGGCGAGACAGCGATGGCGCTGCGTAGCGCCGTAACGCGATCCTCCATGGGAAGACCGTCGTTGAAGAGACTGAAACGCTCCACGATGGGCTGCAGGCGCGTGCGGCTTAGAATCTGCTCCTGCATCGAAGCCAACCGTTGGTTCAGCTCGCCGGTGACGTTTGACCGCACGATTGCATCCGGTACTCGCTGTTCTTCGATTAGTACCAGCGTAGTCGAAGTGTAGCGGTTCGGAATCTTCAGCAATACGAGAAAAGTCGCAATCGTAATCACAATCGTGGGAATAACGAGCGCCCAGACGCGGCGGCGTAATATTCCCAAATAGTCGTCCATCTTGAACACTCGGTGGCCTAGCATTTGTTACTCTCCTGTTTCGATCTTCCGCGCCTATCGCAACGGCATAGGGCGCATGTCCCAGCTAAAACCGACGGATATCTGATGGCGCGTAAACGGGGCTACGCACGCCAATCCGTTACAAGCCGTGCCGCTCGCAAATTCGTGCTGAAAAGTGTATCGCGTAAAAAGGCTGCTGGTGCGACTGATGTCGCGGCTCGCACTAGCGGAAAAATATAACGTTTGGAACGATGAACTGAACGCCGCGGTTTGCGATAAAGCTTGGTTATCCTGGAATCCGGCGGAGCCAAATATTGTCCAGAAACGACTGATCGGATGGGTGGCCGAAAACTGAACACCGTTTGACTCTGCGCCCAAAAAGATTCCGGCACCGCCGCCTACCGATCGATATGCGGAAAATTGAAGCGCGGTCTTACTATACAAATATGACACTCCCGCATTCGCACCCCAGGAAATTCTCGAAGTTGTCGCGGTCGAGCCGAGCGCCTGGAACGATGTGAAATCAGGACCGGCGCCGGCCTGAATCGAAAAGCGTCCGCCGGTCTGGTACCCGTAATTCACCTGGAATGAATGGTCGTTGATGGAAGAGAGGCTCGGATTGAATCGCAATAGATTGAGTCTGTAATTCACTCCGATAGTGTGCCTGGCGGAAAGCGTGCGATTGTAACCAGCTCCAAAAGAATAGTTGGATGGCTGCAAAAAACCGGCTTGTATGTAATGCAGAATCCCGTAACTGCCGGTAATCGTCCAAGAACTTCGCGCGCTTGTCGTGATATCTGCTTCGGCCACAAGTGTGTTGCTCAATCTTTGCGATTGCAGCGTCAAGGCGCTCTGGTCGGGAACCACATTGGGGTTAAGTAATGTGAAGCCCCCTAGTAATCCGCCAAATCCTCCGCCTCCAAAACCAAGAGGGGACTCGGGCAAATAATCGAATTCGTCATTTAAGTGCAGCGTTACACGACGAAAATTAATTACCTCTGCTACCGCTAGCGCGTGATAACTGCTGTCGAATTGCGAGAATTGGCTTTGGTCATAGATATATGCGCCGCCGGTATAGGTAAGCAAGAAGTCGGAACTACGCCGTGCCACATGCAATTTCAAATGAGCGCCGATATCCGTTGACGCCGCCCACGATGAACCTGCTGATCCAAACGGATTTGAGTCCGCAAGTTCGTTGGCATGCACCCCAAATAGCAGTGTGCTGCGCGACTCGCCGCCCTCACCGAATAACGGGGCAAGAGCACCCGTAATCGGGTTTGGGCTTGCGGCAACGGGGCTGGCCGGCTCTTGTGTCTTATTCTGCTGGTCCTGTGCGGGAGTCGCCGATCCTGCGGGCGGAACAGGATTTGTTTGCGAACCCTGCTGCTGCGCCCGAGCGCTGCTCGCGGACAGGCAGATCGCTACCGTAAGGATTGGCGCCCACAGACGTGTCGTAGTCAAACGCATCGATGCCCCTTAGGGAACCACAATTGTGTCGCCGGGCTGGAGCAGAATGTTCTGCTCCACTTTCTGACCGCGGATCACTTGCTGATAGTTGAACGGGAAGCGAGTTTGATGGCCATTTTCGGTGCGAAGAATATAAATGTTCTTTTCCTTCGCATACTGTGAGAGGCCGCCAGCGCTTGAAATTGCCTGCAAAACAGTCATGTTGGGCAGCATGGCATACGCTCCAGCGCGTCCAACAGATCCCAGAATGTAAATTCTCTGGCTGTTTATCGTCGTCACCACCACCGTCACCTGAGGATCTTTCATGAACTTTGAAAGCTTGTCCGTAATCGTGGCGCTCAGTTGCATCGGCGTCTGTCCCGCAGCCTGAACATCGTTCAGTAGCGGCATGGAGATCTTACCGTCCGGGCGCACAGGAATTACGCGAGTCAGGTCTGGTTCTTTCCAAACACTGATACTCAGCTCATCACCGGCGCCGATGATATACGTATCATTCGAGGCGGCCTGCGGTTTTGCCTGCGGATTGCTGGTGGCCTGCGAATTTGCAGGTGGTTTCTCGGGCGCCTTTTGCGCCAATGCCGGGACCGCCAGAGCTGGAACCAGCGCCAAGACCGCGAGCATCGAATACCGTTTCATTATTTTCTCCTACGCAATTTCCGACTCGTTCAGACCAAGTTGCTTCAACTTGTAGAGCAGCGCCTTATAGCTGATCTGCAATTCTTTTGCGGCCCGCTTGCGGTTCCAGTGCGTCCTGGTGAGCGCGCGGGACAATAATTCGCGTTCGGCCTGTCGGCTTGCTTGCCGTGCCACCGCTTTCAGCGGAGTAATGGCGACGGAAGAAATCTTTTCCGTCTCTCGGGAAATCTCGACGAGGTCTACAATTGCTCCTTCCACGTCGCTCGTAATGACAATCTTCTTCACGGTATTTTCAAGCTGGCGAATGTTCCCAGGCCAGGAATAGGCGGTTAGCCGGGAAAGAATCTCTTCGCCGAGTTCGGGACGTTGCCGCTCGAACAGGGTTCCATATTTGTTCAGAAAGAACTCCACAAGTTCGGGGATGTCTTCCTTCCGCTGACGGAGTGGGGGAACGCGTAAGGCAACACCGTTCAACCGGAAGTACAGATCTTCCGAAAACTTTCCGGCGCCCAAATCTGCGTCTAGTTCGTGCCGCGCCGTTGAGATCACGCGGAGGGCAGGGCCATTCTCTTGGTAAAGCGGGCCGCCTTCTGGCAAATAATCTAGCAAACGGCGCTGTCCAGGCAAATCTAGTTCGCAAATGTTGTCTAGGAAAATTGTTCCGCGTCCGAATGCGCTCGAACCATTTCCATCCCACTTCTCTCCCGTTCGCGCAAGTGCTGGCAAATATCCTTGGGCGAACGACCTGCAATTGATCCTAATCATTGGCTCATCACGCCGCCCCGAAACATAATGGATGTGCATGGCGAGCAACTCCTTACCGGTGCCACCTTCGCCAATTAGAAGTATGGGGATGTCCGTAGGAGCGCTGTCGCTTATAACCCGGCGCATAGTTCGCATGGCGGAGGTATTCCCCCACACAGCGCTTTCGGAGGCGAACAGCCTGCTCTCAACCTTTTCCGTAAGCGGCTCGTAGGACTTCACGTATGCTTCCCTCCGGTGTACCTTGATCGACCTTCAGAACGGCGTGGCTGAGGCGCTCGAACCGAAAGAGCACGAGGGATACCACCACCTAGGATGCTCCCATCACCAGTCGCAATAGATTACATCTTATTGAATTTGCTTGGGTTAATCAGTATCGCTTCGCCAAGAGCTAGATTCTCTGGATTATTCTAAAAAACTTCCACTCCAAGGTAATTCCTGTTGGTGGTAATAAATGTTCCTTTTGTCCCCCAAGACATCCGAGAAGGTCGAACCGCGAGGTAGCTGAAAAGAGGCGGCGTTGGTGCTGCGCCGGGTCGGACTCGTGCCGCTGGTGCTGGAAGGTTTGTGGGTCGAGGCGTGGTTGGCCCACCAGAAAGGTGTCCATTCTTAGGGTGATCAGCGGTGCTGCGCAAGCTAATATGGTATTCGTTTCGTTCGCAAATTCTATTGAGTAAGAAGTACAGCAATTGAAAATGGGATATACACAACTGCGAGGCTATTTCCAGCGTTCGGTCGCTCTCAGATCTCCGGATCCGGGATTTTCTTGGTTTGAAGTTAGATTCAAACAAAAAACACAGCCCCGGATACGCTCACACAGGGGCTGCATTTTTCTAAGAGAGTATTAATTCGAAAGTTCGCTAAGCGACTTGCGAATTGAATCGGCCATCGGGCTCTTCGGATCAATCGCCAAGGCTCGTTGGAAGGTCGCTTTGGCTTTCGCAATGTCTTTCATACCCTGATACGCCAAGCCAAGATGATATTGCATCGCCTGGTTCTGCGGCGCTTTCTTGACCGCATCTTCTAGCGGGGCCGCCGCCAACTGGAAATTTCCCTTCCTAATATATGCCAAGGCGAGCGTGTCCCCAGCATTGGGAGAGTCCGGCATCGCGCGGGTAGCTTTTTGAGCCAGGGAAAGGGCCAAATCCACGTTCCCTCCGTGTTCTAGCAAAAGATATGCCAAATTGTTGGCGGCCGGCGCATACTCTGGCTGCAAATCCAATGCTTTTTGGTAATGCTCCTGCGCTTTTTGCCAATTGCCTTGGCCTTCTTCGATGGACCCGAGTTCGACGTACAGACGGGGATCGCGTGGGCTTTTCTGGATAGCTTGCTCGAAACTAGCCCGGGCATCATCTTGCGCCCCGCTTGCGAATTGCACCTGCGCCAACAAATTAACCGCTTCCACATTATTCGGATCGAGTGCGATTGCCTTATGCAGCGAAGCCACTGAGCTTGCGAAGTCCTTTTGCATGGCCTGCATTTGTCCCAGCATCGAGTAGAAAACGCCGTAGTCGGGCACTTTGGAAATCTGCCGCTGCACCGCCTCCAAGGCCTTGAGCGGCTGCTTCTGGTTGATTTGCAATTGCATTAAGCCCGCCAGAGCCTCTACCATTCGCGGATTTTTTTCGAGTGCCAGCTCAAAGTTCTTTTGCGCTTCCGGATATTTTTTTTCCGATGTGTAAAGTTGTCCGAGCTGGGTATACGGCCGCGGGTCATTCGGAGCCAGGAGAATGGCCTTGTGAAGGTCAACATCAGAACCCGCATTGTCGCCCTTGCGATATAGCGCTGTAGCGTGCAACAAATAACCTTCTGGTGAGCTTGGTTGAACTTTTATGATTGCTTCGGCAGAGTCTTGGAGCTGGCCGAAATCGCCCTTCCGAATCGCAATCTCGGCAAGCGCTTTGCTGGCCTCGGCCATGGAAGGCCGTAGCTTAAGCGCTTCGCGCATTTCGGTTTCTGCACGATCGGAGTTTCCGAGTTGAGCCATGACTAAGCCGAGGTTATAGTGAATTGTGGGATTGTCCGAGGCCTCTTTAGCGGCCGACTCGAGAACTTGCTGTGCTTCGGCGGGTTTGTTTTGCACTCTAAGGATTTGGCCGCGCATAATCCGGCCGTCTAAGTCTTTCGGATTGCCTTTCAAAAGCGCGTCGTTCAGCTTTACGGCTTCATCGATGTGATTGGTCTGAATCAATAACAAAATGTAGTTCTTGCGGATTCGTTCGTCTTTTGGATGTTCAGCGACCAGCGATGCGTACTCGTGGCTGGCCGCTTCGATGTTTCCAGTATTGTAATAATAGTCAGCGAGCATACGGTATCCATCTGGATTGTCCGGCATTGCCTGCTTGGCTTGTTGGAGGATCTGTTCTGCCTGCGACTTCTGGCCTTCACCTACATAAAGTGAGGCAAGCGAACGGTATCCAAGCGGAGTCTTCGGGGTCATTTGAATGACAGTCTGGAACTGCTTCTCCGCATCACTGTACCGCTTCTGCGAGACATAAAAATTGCCAAGCGCAAGCCTCGCTTGTGCGGACTTAGGATCAAGTTCAATCGCTTTCTGAAAACTTTGTTCCGCGGCTGCCGGTTGCTTGGCATTCATCTGCAGAACGCCAAGATTGAAATAGGAACCCGGCGACTGCGGCGAAAGATTGACCGCCGTTTGCATTTCCTTGAGTGAGCTTGGAATGTCATGGAGCGCCGCGTCCGCATTCGCCATCAGCATGTGCGCGCCGACGTCATTTGGGTCCTGATTCAGCACTAATTGCGCGCGATCCTGCGCGTCCTTATACTGGCGGGCGGCCATCAATATGTTTCCGATCTTGATCTGCGCGCCAAAATTTTGCGGTTGAAGGTCGACCGTGCGCATAAGTTCCTGGTATGCGCCATTCCCCATTCCCCGCCGAAGATAGCAATCAGCCAATTTCTCGTGAGCCTCGGCAAACTTTGGATCAACTTGAATTGCATTCTGAAATTCAAGACAAGCCTCAGGAAACTTGCCCGAAGCGAAGTATTTATTTCCGCTATCGAGGTACTTGTGCTTGCGAACATTTGGATCGCGCGAGCAGCCTGGGAGCAAGACCAGTGATAGAACAAGAAATATGCGAAGCCGAAACCACTCAGTTTTTTTCATCTAGATCCTCACGTTACTTCAGACTTTGTCACGTCCCAGGCGATGACTGACTTTAATTAATTCGCACTCAGAATATCATTGCGGCGCACAGCTGTCTTTTGATCGCTCACGTAATCAGAATCACGATGCTCATTCAGCATTCGATTTGCAGCATTTGCATTCCATAGGAATGCATCGCCCGCACAGGCCGCGCTTCACTTAGATGCCATGCTCTAATCTTCACCTTTTCTTGGAGAGAACGGTCGCATTCAATCCAATGAAGTGTCGTAAGTGAAAAGCCGGTTCAGGTCGGCCATCGGTCAGTCTTGTGATCCCAAATTCAATGATCGGCGGCAAAACCGATATTGGAGAGCAGAATCTGTCGCGAAGATCGCCGTCTCGACCGGCCCTTGCTGATACTCTCCTATTTCTCCTTTGCCAAACGGCTATCGTGGATGGCGAATACGACTGCGGGGAACAGGCGCTGCCTTCCGCCATACGTCATCGCGCCGAAAAATAGAAATAAGATGATTGGCAGCAACCAATCGTAGGGATAGACCGGCGGCTCGGCGCCGAACAATCTGAACCCGAGCGCGATAATTTCATTCATCCACGCGGAGGTGTACATCAACAAATTCCACCACAGGCCGCGGCTGAGTTGACTGTACCATTTGGAAATGGAGTGGACGTAGCTGGTCAACCGCGCTTCGAATGGCACGCCTAAATCTTCATTCGTGCTTCGGATGTAGATTGTTACAGGTTTCTCGAATCCATACCAACGGGGCTTCTTGAAGGCTATGCAGGAAAGATTCGTAAAGCCCTGCCCAGGTACGCGCGCCCAAACGGTGAGGCCCGAAGCTTTGTCCCAAAGCGAGGCGGGTAGAGCGCATAGGTCCGTCAACGAGTCGCATTTAGCTTCGCGGCCGTCAGTCGTCACGACGTCTATCGAGCTTAATTCCCATCCAGTTTCGACGAGAATTCGCTCAAGATGCGCGATGACCTCCTCCGTCAGTACCACCGAGGCGTGGATGGAAACTATTTTGGCGAGCTCGAAATTGGACATGGTCTGATCGGGTCGGTCTGCCGGTCGATTGTAGCATTTTGGCTACCAAAACGTTCAAGTACGAGGTGGCATGGTGACTAAGCAGCATCGGCCCGGCTTGATTCATCGAAAAACGAGGGTCATGAGTTGGGGCCGCTCTGGAACGAATGTGAGTTCGACGCGACCATTCGAGGATCAGGGGGATCAAAGCTTGGACCGAAGTCGGTCGTTTCAACTGTTCTTTACGGGCCTTTTCGGGTGTCGGTACAGGGTCTACCCGAGGCGGTAAGTTCATGAATCGGAAAGACATGTCGACATGAGAATGGTTTTTCCGATTATGACCAAAACAGCTGCACATGCCGTACGCGACCCTGGGACTAAGTCTTTTGTTTTCAATGTTTCTCGATGTGCCTAATTTGGCACCTCGAATGCTCATATGGGGACAGGGTTTGAGTCCCCGGAACCTTAAGCCCAGACAATCGCCTTAGAGGGTAAGGCGCAGCAGTTAAATCCTAGGAGGCAATACAAGATGAAGAAGCTAATTCCAATTCTAATCGCGGTACTGGCGATGATCGCCGTGCCGACGAAGGCAGCAACCTGCCCCACAGGTGTCAGTCTTTCTGGGGGCGGGTACACGAATGCGAATGGTACGGGCAACGGATTTTCCTGCACGATCGGAAATCTGACGTTCTCGAATTTCTCGTTTACGTCGTCAGCGGCAGGCAGCGCCTCGGCAATGACCCCCGCTGGCGTCACCGTCACCCCTTTGCCAAACAGCTCATTTCCGGGCGTTCCCGACGGCTTCCTTTTCACAGAGGCTTTGTCAGCCAACAATACTCTCAACACTGGTGTCACTACCAACAGCGACATGACGATTTTTTACTCAGTTACAAGTAACGGCGCTACACTCACCGACTTGGAGCTGGGTTTCAATGGGTCTGTCTCGGGAACAGGTATCACCGAAGTGACAGAGAATTTTTGCCTGAACACAACAGCTGGCGTTTTTGGATGCGCCTATGCCAGCAGCGGCCAAATTCAGGTTATTAATCCTCCGGGAATTTTCAACACATCCGTAACCTTTGCTCCCGTCACAATGCTTTCAGTTGAGAAAGACGTACAGCTTAACGCCGGCACCAACGGAGGCGTGAGCCTGTCCAGCATCGACAACATGTACTCGCAGACTGTACCTGAATCAGCGAGCTTGACACTGTTGGGCTTGGGTCTGCTGGGCCTGGCATTGGCCAAGCGCAGCAAGCTCGGCCAGCTGTCGCTATAATCTCATGGGGGCTTCCGGGCCTCCGCTGCTGTTAAGAGCGATTGTCTAGGTTCCGCAGGCTGGCGAGACGCAAATCCGAACAGGATTCGCTCCTCGCCAGAATTGCTTGCCGCAGCACCAAATGACTCCTGTCGATTTTGACTCGCTTCAATTTATTTCCTACCACTGGGTATAATTGTGCTGCTCGAGAAGGTACTGCCGATTACTCGCGTCACCAGGCCATCGAAGTAGCAGCGTGATCGAATGGCCCGCGGCGCTCAGATTTTTCGAATATTCCGACCGGCATTGGGACCCTTCGCGGAGAGGTTTGCATGCACCGTGCCGACTTGTTATTCTTGCACTGCCTCATGAGCGTCCGTGGCAATCGTCGCTTGGGTGTAGGCTGAGCTTACGCTTCGGCCCTTCGCACAAGACTTCCAACAGAAAAGGTGCCGCATGATTTTCTCGATAGCCTGCAAGAGCGCAGAATTGCGCGAGCCGGTGGAAGCCGCCGCCGCGGCGCACGTGGCCAAGCTGCAAAAATTCCTGAAAAGTTACGCTCCAGACGCAGTACAACTACGCGTTGTTATTGCCAAGCTCGCCCGCAAAGAAGAATATAGCCTCAAGCTGAACCTTTCTTTGCCGACAGGAAACCTACATTGTGTGGGGACTGGCTCTCATGTGCGCGCCAGTTTGAAGATGGCTTTCACTGAGCTCGAGTCGCAAGTCAAGAAACATAAGGATCACTTGCGCCATGATGCCGAATGGAAGCGCAAGCGCCGAAGAGCGGGCGCGCTGGCTTAGTGTCACCAGTCGAAAACTGATCGCGTGCCGACGGTGCAGCGATTCTATGGAGTCAAGGCCGGGCTTGCCGAGGTAAAAATCGGGTAATCGCCTATAGAAGTAAATTCCAAATCCAAGTTTCCCCGAATCGGATATTCACGGATCGCAATTCTCGTCGGACCCAAACTTGCGAGAGCGGTCGTGCGCCTCGATTAAGCTGTAATACCTCTGAAACAGTCCCCCAGACGCCGGAGGTGGAAATGGGTGCGCCCGCCTCGCGGCCCTAATTTGGGTTAAACTCTGCCCCGAAAAGGTTTTCAACTTCGGGATAGAAATGTTCACACATGGGTGACTCAGCGAACGCACCCAGGGTCGGCAGACAAGGCCAATCGCATCGTAAGTCCTTTTGTTGTAGGGAGATACCAAAAAACATAGACATTCTCCAAACCAAATGATTTACCCATAATATGGCACCGAGTGTGCTGTTCTAGGGTCTAGGAACGGTAACGTCTCTAGGCACCATCGTCGTAAATCGATGGGACTCTTGGGGCGGTAGCCCATAAACGTCGGTCAAAGATGAGCACTTTTCCGAATTCGGGTAGCAGCTTGGAGACGGCAAAGGCGGGGCTTGGCACGTATCAGCACCCTTGGTTCGCTCTCCAGGTGCGTTCGCAACACGAGAAAGGTGTTGCGCAGTTTCTAAGTGGCAGAAGCTACGAATGGTTTCTGCCGACTTACAAGTGCCGCAAACGTTGGTCGGATCGAGTGAAGGAAGTAGAAACTCCTCTCTTCCCTGGATACCTATTCTGCCGTTTCAATCCCATGGAACGCTTGCCGATTCTACAAACGCCTGGCGTCATTCAAATCGTTGGGTGCAATCGGCAACCAGTGGCTGTGGAAGAATCCGAGATTCAAGCGATCCAGATGCTGGTGG
>ODAK010006508.1_pt1 | contig 11771 bp, 10 predicted proteins | sample 1539591 | NCBI WGS metagenome assembly ODAK01 (sample SAMEA3539303, study PRJEB22396) | soil metagenome | biome: tundra; feature: field; material: soil | place: USA | collected 2010-05 | depth 0.15 m | reverse complement strand
ACAACTACGAAAAGCCGTTCCTTAAGCAATGGACAATTGACTCGCCCTTGCCGGATCGGATCGAACAAGATTCGGCTCACACGGGATCCTATGATTACACGACGTTCAAACTATTCCAACCGAGCACACCTCTAGAGTCCGTCGCGAGTGCCGTCGAGGCCAAAGATGCGGCTGTTTAATCGCTGCGAGAATTCGCACCTCAACATCACGCGAGCAATTTGACTTGTATCGGTGTCCGAAGATCTTCGGAAGAGAACCAACCGCGATACTTCTGGGTTTGCTTAACTCGGTCGGTGAACAACGTGAGCTTGTCTGACGGTGCGAAGATCTTCGCCATCTTCTTAGCATCGGTTTCGCTCGTTCGCAGGGCAAGATAGCTTGCGATAGCTGTGAATATGGAATCGTCAAAATCCTTCACCTCCTGTGAGGCGACGATCAGCGATAGTCCATACTTTCTGCACTCCTTTGCCATTGTTGGAATCAACTTTAGCCGTGCCGCACGGTGGGCTTCATCGAACACCACTGCGTGGGTAATCCTCTGTTGCGTACCACGTCGAAACATCGCCTGATAAATATTTTGAAGCACGAACGAAGCAAAGGCACGCTGAAGTAGCTCGTTCTGCGTCGCGTGAATCTGTACCAAGGCAGGCATGGGCGACTCCAGCAGACTCGCTGCTCCGCTTGTGGCCTCGAAAAACCCGTAGTCGGCCAGTTCATTGAGCCGCAACAGGACTTTCTTGTCCGTCTTGGCATCCGCCTTCAACAAGTCGTGGAAGGTCCGGAAGGCTGGGATCCCTCCGCTGGACGACGCAGTCCAGCCTTGATCGGCGTAGCTCTGCTTAAGCGCCTCGCGGATGCGGCCCAGCTGTACATCGCCCAGATCAGGAAAGATCGCGGCGAAGATGTCGCGCAGCATCGCCACATTATCGATGTAGGCTATCATTGCGCTACTAGCCCTTGGAGGTTCGTATGTCCACTCAACTTGAAATTGTCGAGGCCCAGGCATTGTCTCTTGCGGCCGAAGAGCGTGCACAGCTCGCGGACCGATTGATCGCGAGCCTCTTTGACGATCAAGACATCGAGGAGGCGTGGGCGGTCGAAGTCGAACGTCGTATCAAGGACATCGAAAGTGGACGCGCCAAGCTAATTCCCGCAGCGGAGGCAATCGCGCGCGCGCGCGCCGCGATCAGATGACTCCCTCGGTCAGCCCAGAGGCCGACCGCGAGTTGACCGAAGGGGGCGTCTTCTATGCCCGAGACGGCGGGAGAGAACTCGGTCTTGCGTTCATCGCTGAGTTTGAGCGAGCCCTCAATTTCCTTTGTCTTCATCCGCGCATTGGTGCGCCATGGCGAAACGATAGGCGCCGCTTCCCGTTGCGACGGTTTCCCTACAGCATCATCTATTACCTCCGAGACGATGAGCTTCGTGTGGTCGCTATCGCCCATCATAGGCAGAGGCCGGACTACTGGGTGGATCGAAGGTAGGCCGGTTCGCCGATGCAAGAATTGAGGCCCAAGTCATCGCAAACACGTGCTCGCGCGCTCGGCGTTCGACTCTCGGCACATGTTGTCTGAATGCTTGCACATTCCGAGGCGGGGTCTAGCCCCAGCATTTGAACCGCCAAGGACGCCAAGGAAATCAATACCAAGGTGAAGATAGCAATCACCAGATTGGTGATCTTGATGACAAGACTTGTCCTTTGTTTTCCTTCGCGTCCTTGGCGTCCTTCGCGGTGAACAGCTTTTTCTAGGTTCATTCACCCAGATAAGCACGCCGCACCTGCGGATTGGCGAGCAGCGATCGTGCATTATCGTGCAAGGTTATTTCGCCGCTTTCCATCACATAGCCGCGACTGCAGATTTCGAGCGCGAGCTTCGCGTTCTGCTCTACCAACAGGATCGTCACACCCGCGGCGGCGATCGCGCGGATGGTCTCGAAAATCTTCTGCACCATCAACGGTGCGAGTCCCATGCTCGGCTCATCGAGCAGCAGCAGCTTGGGCCGGCTCATCAGCGCGCGGCCGATAGCGAGCATTTGTTGCTCGCCGCCCGACAGCGTTCCCGCCGTCTGCCGGTGACGCTCGGCGAGCCGCGGAAACAGCGCGAACACATGATCGCGGTCGGCGCGGATCGCCGGTTTGTCGTTGCGGATGTAGGCGCCCATGGCGAGGTTTTCTTCGACCGTCAGGCGCGGAAACACGCCGCGGCCCTCGGGCACCAGCGCGATGCCGAGCGTGACCAGCCGGTGCGAAGGCATGGCAGTGACATCTCGCCCGTTATACCGGACGCTGCCGCCGGCCGGGCGCACCAGGCCAGTGAGCGCCTTCAGCGTGGTGGTTTTGCCGGCGCCGTTGGCGCCGATCAGCGTCACCATCTCGCCGGCGTTGACGGCGAGATCGATGCCCTTGACCGCGTTGATGCCACCGTAAGTGACTCTTAACCCGCTCACCGCGAGCATTGGTTCGCGAGTTTCGTTATCCGGACCGGCGGTCACTTCAGGCAAGCACGCCTCCCAGGTACGCTTCGATGACAGCGGGATCCCGTTGCACCTCGGCCGGTTTGCCTTCGGCGATTTTTCTGCCGTAGTCGAGTACCGCGACGCGGTCGCACAATCCCATCACCAGTTTCACATCGTGCTCGATCAGCAATATCGTCGTGCCGTCGGCGCGGATGCGCTCGAGCAATTGGCGCAGCGTTGCGGTCTCAGTCGCGTTCATGCCGGCGGCGGGTTCGTCGAGCGCGAGCAGCTTGGGCTCGGTCGCCAGCGCGCGCGCGATTTCGAGCCGGCGCTGGTCGCCGTACGGCAGGCTGTGCGCGAGGTCGTTCTGGCGCGCGGCGATGCCGACATATTCGAGCAGCGCGTAGGCCCGTTCGTGAATCGCGCGCTCCTCGTTGCGCGTGCGCGTGGTGTGCAGCACCGCGCCGATCACGCCGGCATGCGTGCGCACATGGCGCCCGACCATCACGTTCTCGAGCGCGGTCATGTTGCCGAACAAGCGGATGTTCTGGAACGTGCGCGCGATGCCTGCGGCGGCGGCCTGGTGCGGCGCATTGACGTTGAGCCGCGCGCCGTCAAATATGAATTCGCCGCTGTTGGCCGGGTAAAAACCGGTCAGCACATTGAAGAACGTGGTCTTGCCGGCGCCGTTGGGGCCGATCAGCCCGTAGATCTCGCCGGGCTGGATCGCAAGCGATACGCCGGTCAGCGCCTCGAGCCCGCCAAAGCGCTTGCAGATGTTTCTCGCTTCAAGTAACGCCGTCATTCGGCCAGCTCGCGCTTGCGGACTTTGGACGGCCACAGACCGGCGGGCCGCAGCAGCATCATCAGCACCAGCGCCAGCCCGAACAGCAGCATGCGGATTACTTCCGGCTCGATGATCACCTTCCCGAACAACGAACGCTGCATGGGCTCGACGGTGTAGCGCAGGATCTCGGGAACGAACGACAGCAGCAGCGCGCCGAGGATCACCCCCCAGATGTTGCCCATGCCGCCCAGCACCACCATCGACAGCACCATGATCGACTCGACCAGCACGAAGCTCTCCGGGCTGATAAATCCCTGGATTGCAGCGAACATGCCGCCCGCGATGCCGCCGAACGAAGCGCCCATGGCGAAAGCGAGCAGCTTGACGTGAGTGGTGTTGATCCCCATCGCGCCCGCGGCGACTTCGTCCTCGCGGATTGCCTGCCACGCGCGTCCGATGCGCGAATCCTGCAGCCGCAGGTTGATCACCACCACCGCGAGCAGCACCGCGAGCAGCAGGTAGTAGTACTTGACCGGTCCGCTGAAGTTGAGGCCGAGGAGCGTCTCGTTCTGGCTGAAACTGAAGCCGCCGATGCGGAACGGGTCGATGCGCGAGATGCCCTGCGGGCCGTTGGTGATGTTGACCGGATCCGACAGGTTGTTGAAAAAAATGCGCACGATTTCACCGAACCCGAGCGTGACAATCGCCAGGTAATCACCGCGCAGCTTGAGCGTCGGCGCGCCGAGCATTACGCCGAAAATGCACGCGATGAGCGCGCCAATCGGCAGGATCACCCAGAACGGCAGATGGATGCCGAACTGCGGAGAGGCCAGCAGCGCGTAGGTGTAGGCGCCGACGCCGTAGAATGCGATGTAGCCGAGATCGAGCAGGCCGGCATAACCGACGACGATATTGAGCCCGAGTGAAAGCAGGGTGAACAGGATGGCGAGATTCATGATCCGCACCCACGTGGTGCCGATCGATGCCAGCGCGAATGGCAACGTGAGCAGCGCAGCCGCCATGAGCGCGACGCCGAGCCACAACAGCGCTGGATGGTCTTTCAGCGTCTGCCAGCGAGCGAGGAGAGAATTTATTTTAACCACAGATGAACACAGTGGTTTCATCCGCATTTCACGCCCTGTCGCCGACGCGCTCGCCGAGAAGCCCCGAAGGCCGGAATACGAGCACCGCGATCAGCACGATGAATGCGAACACGTCCTGGTAATTGCTGCCGAATACGTTATTGGTCAGGTCGCCGATATAGCCCGCGCCGAGCGCTTCGACCAGACCCAGCAGCAGCCCGCCCAGCATCGCGCCGGCAAGGTTGCCGATGCCGCCCAGCACCGCGGCCGAGAAAGCCTTGAGCCCGAGCAGTGAACCCATGGTGTAATGCGCGATGCCGTAGTAAGTCCCGACCATGACACCGGCGACCGCTGCGAGCGCCGCGCCCAGCATGAAGGTCGCTGCGATCACGCGGTTGATGTCGACGCCCATCAGGCCCGCGATGTGCGGGTTTTGCGAAGTGGCGCGCATCGCAACACCAAGCCTGGTGCGATAGACGATCAGCGTGAGCCCCGCCATCATCAGAATCGAGGTCGCGATAATCGCAATCTGCACCATGGTAATCGTTGCTTCGGCGACATGAAAAACCTGGTTCGCGATGATCTGCGGAAACGCGAGCGGGTTGCGGCTCCAGACCATCATCGCAACCTGCTGCAGGACGATCGACGCACCGATCGCGGTGATCAACGGCGCCAGCCGCGGCGCATGGCGTAATCGCCGGTAGGCCAACCGCTCAAGCGCATAGCCTACCAGCATGCATACCAGGATCGCGACGCCGGCGCCGATCAGCACGATCACGAGCGGCGGCAGCGCGGTATTGGCGGCAAGCCAGCTGATTACTGTCAGCGCAACCATCGCGCCTATCATTACCACCTCGCCGTGTGCGAAGTTGATCAACTGGATGATGCCGTAGACCATGGTGTAGCCGAGCGCGACGACAGCGTAGATGCTGCCGAGCGTCAGCCCGTTGATTATCTGCTGCAGGAATATGTCCATTACAAAAACGGCACCCGCAGGTGCCGTTTCAGGTTCCAGCCAATGGAATACGAACCATCCACTGCGCTATTTCTTATCGCCTTTCTTATCTTCCACTGGCGCAGCGGCGGCGGGCGCCGGCGCGGCAGGTGACGCAGCCGCTGCTGCGCCACCCTTGACGAAGTCCTCGTACTTGATGGTCTTGCCGCTCTTGATGATCGCCAGCGGCTCGAGCTTGCCGGCTTTCATGGTGAAGATCGTCATCTCGGCATCCTTGCGATCGCCTTTCTCGTCGAACTCGATCTTGCCGGTCGCGCCCTCGTAGCTGATCTTGGCGAGCTCGGGCAGGTATTTGGCCGGCTCGACCGAATTTGCCTTCTTCATCGCTTCGATCAGCAGGTTCGCGGCGTCGTAGGTGAACGGCGAATAGAGGATAGGATCAGCGTTGAATTTGGCCTTGTACGCGTCGAGGAATCTCTTGTTCGCGACCTGCACCGGAAGGCCCGCCTGTGAGCAGATCAGGCCTTCGGCAGCGTCGCCGGCGAGCTTATTCATCTCTTCGGTGCACGCACCGTCGCCGAACGAAAACACGACGTTGATGCCGAGTTCGCGGCCCTGCTTGAGCAGCGGTCCGCCGGTCGCGTCCATGCCGCCATAGAAAATCGCATCCGGCTTCTTGCCGCGTATCTTGGTCAGCACCGCTTTCCAGTCCCTGGTCTGGTCGGTGCCTTTCTCGCGCGGCAGCACCTTGACGCCGGCGGCCTTGAGTGTTCTCTCGACCTCGTTCGCAAGGCCTGAGCCGTAGGCCGTCGCATCGTCGATCACCGCGACAGTCTTGGGCTTGAACTCGGCGGCGAGGTAGCTCGCCACCGCCGGACCCTGCTGGTCGTCGCGCCCGACCGTGCGGAACGCTACCTTGAATCCTTGCTCGGTCAGCATGGGATTGGTCGCAGCGCCCGATATCACCGGAATGCCGGCCTGGTTATAGACCGACGAAGCTGGAATCGAGACACCCGAATTGAGGTGACCGACGACCCCGGCGACCTTGGCGTCGACGAACTTCTGCGACACGATCGGGCCCTTGTCGGGCTTCGCCTCATCATCTTCACCGATCAGCTCGAACTTGATTTTCTTGCCGTCGATCGTGATGCCTTTGGCGTTCGCTTCATCGAGCGCCAGGCGCACGCCGTTCTCGTTATCCTTGCCGAGGTGGGCGATGCCGCCGGTGAGCGGGCCGGCATGCCCGATCTTGACCACGATTTCCGGCGGCGGCGGCGGGATTCCGGCTTTCGGCGCCGGTGGTGGCGGCGGCGCTTCCTTGCCGCAACCCTGCGTCAGCAACGCACCTGCGAGTAACAATCCGGTAGCTAAGGCACGAGTGCGATTCATGACGTCTCCCCTGAGATAAATGTTTGTTGCTACGCGATAATTCATTATCCGTAGCCGCTCGGGGGTTGTCAATTTTGCGCTGCGGGCAGGCAACAAAAAGGGCGCAGCTGTCCGCTGCGCCCCGTCTTGCCCCGCAACGGAATTACTTGGCTTTGGCCACCATGAAGTCGACCGAGGCCTTGACGTCGGCATCCGACAGGCTCGCGTTGCCGCCCTTGGCCACCATTCCGGTGCCGGGCTTGCCTTTGATGCCGACCGTATAGAGTGCGTCCATGCCCTGCTTGATGCGCGGCGCCCATGCGGCTTTGTCGCCGAGCTTGGGCGCGCCCGCTATGCCCTGATCGTGGCATACCGCGCACGCTTTCTTGTAAACTTCGTCGCCTTTGGCTTGTGCTGCTGCGTTGCCGGCGGCAAGCAAGCTCGCGACGCCGAGTAAACCGATGTAAAACGCCTTCATTTGTTCTCCTTTTCGAGTACGGATAAATAAACCGCCGGCATCATAGCAAATCCGGACCGTTGCATCCACTCACGCTGCGGGGTTTGTCACAGCAGCGACCAATTCAGCGAGATCTGCGATCGGCGGTAAGCATTTAACGCCTTGGCATACCCAGGCGTTGACCTTGGCGCCCGCCGGCTTATCGAGCACCGCCGGCAGGGCTTTGACTTCCGCCCGAATCGCTAACACCATGGTTTGCGGCAGATAGTGCGCGGCGAGTTCGCGCTGCCACACTACAAGGTCGCCGCCGCGCAGGATTACGACAGTGGGTGGCGCGAGCTGTTCCTCGAGCGCGAGGCAAAGGCTGGTGTGCCCGCTCGCCTGGCGCTCGAGCATCGGCTTGAATGCTTGCAGCGCGCGTGCCGCAGCCTCGAGGTAACGCGGCTCGCCGAGCAAGTGCCCGAGACGCTGCAGCGCGTAGGCGGCGACGCCGTTGCCCGACGGCGTGGCGTTGTCGTGGCCGGTTTTGGTGCGCAGTATCAGCGGCTCGTGGTCGTGGCTCACGAAAAAGAAGCCGCCGTGTTCACGGTCCTCGAACTGATCGAGCAGCGCTTCGGCGAGCTCGCGCGCCCAAATGAGGTCCTCTGAACGCAAATCGCTTTGCATCAGCTCGAGCAGCGCATCGAGCAGAAACGCGTAATCGTCGAGGTAGGCATTGAGATGTGCCTTGCCGTCCCTGCAGGTTGCGAGCAGGCGATTACGCGTCCCCGTGCGTTCGTCATCCGCGCGCCACAGCGTGGCGCGGACGAAATCCGTCGCAGCGCGTGCCGAAGCAAGCCATTCGGGCTTATCGAACACGCGCGCCGCACGTGCCATGCCTTTCACCATCAGTGCGTTCCAGCTCACCAGGATTTTATCGTCCCTGGCTGGCCACACGCGTTGCGCGCGTTGGGCCAGGAGTTTCATTTTGGCGTGAGCAAGGAGCCGCTCACAGTCTTCGACGCTTTTTCCGGTGCGTGTTGCAATGAAGCGCAACGGCTTGTTAACACGCAAGTGCCAATGCTTGTCCTCGAAGTTGGGCGCGCCGTCGAGGCCGTAGTGCGGCTCGATCACCGCGTATTCATCCGCGGTCAGCAGCGCTTTGACCTCGCCTGGCGTCCAGACGTAGAACTTGCCTTCCTCGTGCTCGGAGTCGGCGTCGAGCGACGAATAGTAGCCGCCGTCAGGGGATTGCATCTCGCGCATCACCCACGCCGCAGTGTCGGCGGCGACGCGCGCATATAACGGCTGCCGGTCGGTGAGCCACAGGTCGCTGTACAAACGCAGCAGCGGCCCGTTGTCGTAGAGCATTTTCTCGAAATGCGGAATCGTCCAGTACTGATCGACGCTATAACGGCTGAAGCCGCCGCCCAATTGATCGTAAATACCGCCCTCGGCCATTTTGGTGAGCGTGAGCTTGACCATGCCGAGCGCATAGTCGTCGCGCGTGACGGCAGCGCGCCGCAGGCAGAATTCAAGCTCGGCCGGATGCGGAAACTTGGGGGCGCTGCCGATGCCACCGTCGGTTTCGTCGAACATCCGTTTCAGTTCGCGCAGCCCCGTATCGAGCGGTGCGGCCGACGCTGCAGCGTCCCGTGCTGCCGGCGGCAGCGTTTGCGCGAGCGCGGCGCGCAGCCCCTCGTTCTGCTGCTCGATTTCGGTGCGCTTGCCGTGATACGCCGCCGCGATTTGCGGCAGCAGATCGACCAAGCCGGGCATGCCTTGGCGTGCTGTTTTCGGAAAGTAGGTGCCACCGAAAAACGGCGTCTGGTCGGGCATCAAAAACATCGTCAGCGGCCAGCCGCCGCCCCGTTGCGTCAGCATCGCATGCGCGGCCTGGTAAATCTGGTCGAGGTCGGGGCGCTCTTCGCGATCGACCTTGATGTTGATGAACAGTTCGTTCATCAGCGCCGCAACGCCCGGATCCTCGAACGATTCATGCGCCATCACGTGGCACCAATGGCACGCCGAATAGCCGACCGACAGCAGGATCGGCTTATCCTGCTCACGCGCAACCTTGAGCGCCTGCTCGCCCCACGCATACCAGTCGACCGGATTGTCGGCGTGCTGCTGCAGATAGGGGCTGGTTTCGCGGGCTAGACGATTGGGCATCGAGGATTTCCGGGGAAGGCACCCAGTGTAGCACCGGCGGGGCAGCCGGCTGCCGGGCGTTGTTGTAGCGTGTCGTTCGCGGCGTTCGATGCGCTCAGTGCGCGGCCGCTGGCCACGGCCGCAGGTACTCCATGCGATCGATCGACCGCACGACGATTTCCCGTACCGACTTGTTGCGCCAGACCTGCAGCGTGACTTCGACGCCGGCTGCGCCGCTTGCCCACAGCGTGTGATAAAACTCTGACTGGCCGCCAACGGCCCGTCCGCCGACGGCGAGAATGACATCGCCGCTGCGTATGCCGCCGCGTTCCGCCGGCGAACCGCGCAGCACCTGCGTTACCAGCACATGGCCGTGCCCTTCTTCGGAATAAACGCCGAGCCAGGGGCGCGCGGCGCCGCGCCGCCGGCCGAATGCTTTGAGATCCGCGAGGATCGGTCGCAGCGCGTCGGTCGGCACAAACATGTTGCCGGGAAATGCGGCGCCGGCTTCGATCGCGTCGCCGACCCACAGCGATCCGATGCCGATCAGCTTTCCGTCTGCGTTGACCAGCGCCGCACCACTGTGATTGTCGCGCGCGGGTGCGGTGAAAATCGCATCGTCGAGCGCGTACTCCCACCAGCCGGTGAACGGCCGCCGCGCGACGATGCTTGCGTGTGACAGCCCGCCCGCGGCAGGATGTGCCGCGATCACAGCGGTATTGAGTTCACGTGCAGCGGCGGCATCACCGAACTCGAGCGGCTGGCTGCCGAGTGGCTGGGAGGTGCGCACCAGCCCGAAGCCGGTTGCATGATCGAAACCGGCGATGCTCGCCGGCAGCACGCGGCCATCGCTGGCGATGACGAGTATCGACTCCGCCTCGAGCAGTAGATAGCCGATGGTCAGAATGAGCCCGGCGTCCTCGATGAGGACGCCGGTGCCCTCGCGCTCGGTACCCAGCGTATCCGCGCTGCGCGCCTCGGGCGGCGCGCGGATACCGAGCTTGACGATGGCGGCGGCGAGGTCGCGCTCGATAAACCCGGCCGCTGACGGCAGGTTGGCCGCGCGCCACGCGGCCCAGGCAGCGGTGACAAGGGAAGGCGGCATATAGTGCTTCCGTTACGGCACTCCTGTAGCGCAGGCGGCCCGCCTGCATTCCAATGGCTGATTCCAGATTAGCGATGGCAGACGAGAGCTCCTGCGCCCGTGCTGCCCCTCGTCTAATCGGTGACCGCGCCTTTGCTTGCCGATGACACCAGCTTCGCGTATTTGGCCATCACGCCGCGCGTGTAACGCGGCTTGGGCGGCTGCCACTCAGCACGGCGCCGCGCGAGTTCCTCGTCCGGTGCGTTGAGCTGCAGCAACCGGCGCTCGGCGTCGATCGTGATCGAATCGCCTTCCTGTACCAGCGCGATGGCGCCGCCGACTGCGGCTTCGGGTGCGACGTGACCGACCACCATGCCGTAGGTGCCGCCCGAGAAGCGGCCGTCGGTGATGAGTCCGACGTCTTCGGCGTGGCCTGCGCCGACCAATGCGGATGTCGGCGACAGCATCTCCCGCATGCCGGGGCCGCCTTTCGGTCCTTCGTAACGGATCACGATGACGTCGCCGGAATGGATCTGCTTGGCGAGGATTGCCGCCATGCATGCCTCTTCGGAATCGAACACGCGCGCCGGACCGGTGATCCTGGGGGTTTTCAGTCCAGTGATCTTGGCTACCGCGCCCTCGGTCGCGAGGTTGCCCTTGAGGATCGCGAGATGGCCGTGCGGATACATCGGATTTTCCCATTGCCGGATCACGTCCTGGTTTTTGGGTGGGCGCGCCGGCACGCTCTTCAGCAGCTGGCCAATGGTTCTGCCATTGATCGTCATGCAGTCGGCATGCAGCAGGTCGTGCTCGAGCAGCATTTTCATCACTTGCGGGATGCCGCCGGCCTGGTGCAGATCGGTTGCCACATAACGGCCCGAAGGCTTCAGATCGCACAATACCGGCACGTGGCCGCGGATGGTTTCGAAATCGTCGATCGTGAGCGGCACTTCGGCGGCGTGCGCGATCGCGAGCAGGTGCAGCACTGCGTTGGTCGAGCCGCCGACCGCCATGATCACCGCAATCGCGTTCTCGATCGATTTGCGCGTGATGATGTCGCGCGGCAGCAGTTGTTTCTTGATGGCGCTGACCAGCACCGCCGTCGATTCCGCCGCGCTGTTGTGCTTTTCGCGGTCCTCGGCTGCCATCGTCGACGAATACATCAGGCTCATGCCCATCGCCTCGATTGCAGAGGACATGGTGTTCGCCGTGAACATGCCGCCGCACGAGCCGGCGCCGGGACAGGCGCGGCGCTCGACGCCGAGCAGGTGTTCCTTGTCGATTTTCCCGGCGGTGTACTCGCCGACCGCCTCGAAGCTGCTGACGACAGTGAGGTCCTTGCCCTTGTAGTGGCCGGGTTTGATGGTGCCGCCATAGACGAAGATCGACGGGATGTTCATGCGGCCGATTGCGATCAGCGCGCCCGGCATGTTCTTGTCGCAGCCGCCGAT
>ODAK010006507.1_pt1 | contig 11772 bp, 9 predicted proteins | sample 1539591 | NCBI WGS metagenome assembly ODAK01 (sample SAMEA3539303, study PRJEB22396) | soil metagenome | biome: tundra; feature: field; material: soil | place: USA | collected 2010-05 | depth 0.15 m | reverse complement strand
AGTACGCTACCGACGTGTCAACCTTCCTGGGCGCCCAGGGCACCAACGGAGATAATTACATCCTAGGCATCGATATGTGGGCGTGGGGAGATAGTGCTACCTGGCAACATACAAATTGGGGTATCATAACTAACCGGGACAATGCCTATAACGGCACAGAAGACGTAGACCACTCTATTCTAGATAGCGGCGGCTATACGACGATCCCTGAAGATGCTAACTATGGCGACTTCCTCACGCCCATTACCGCAACCAACAACAGCATCTTACAGCAGTTGATTTACGAGTGGCAGCATTAATCAGGCCGCCCCTGACCTGAGACCCTCGTTTCGTCCGAAATCATATTTACTTTTGGACGGATTCAGGGGCTCAGGTCAATATCGAGGACAGGCGCGAGCCTCCGGCACTCGATATCGTCGCCGAAATTCTAAATAACCTGCCCTCAAGCCAGTATGCTATCCTACGGGGGCATATCGTTGTTCGGTGTGCGCTCAATTATTAGCTATGTTTCTGCGGAAGACCGCCAGACGCCGGTCCGCTTTGCGGCTTATGTTGCGACAGATCACGATGCTGCCGCTTTCAGCGGCTGGTCGAAAGAGCCGCAAGTCGACTCCCTCAGCACGAAGGAAGAGGGGATAGTTGTCGGAGAAATCGACGAGGAGCGTTCTCGATGCCGCCGAGGCCAGAACGACAGGGACTAAACTCCACCTCTCGACTGCAAATCTAGGCTTGGTCCCGCAAACCGGGCACGAGGCAGTACAATGCGAACGAGGCAGATCTCAAGAAGGAGATCCTTGCTGAATTGCTGCAAGCGTCCGGTAATGGCCGGCTATATTATTGCCCTCTGACTTAGCGAGATCATCGCCTTGAACATGCAACTCGTGTTGCGGGGATGCTGGTGGGCGGTTCTTAATTCAAAAACCCGAGGGTTAGAAGCGGCGGCAGCTAGCCATCGCGGAGAAGCACAATTTAAGTTGGGCAGCCCGGCTGAAGGTCCCGGAATTTGGTCAGCTGCTGATGCGTATCGTCGAGCGTCAATCTGCACATCGAATCCGACCGAGCTTTGGGTGTTTGGAGTGTAATGATAGCAACTGCCCGTGAATTGCTTAGTCGAAAGCTCTCACGTCAAGCCTACCAACATCTTAGTTTCTACTGGTGGCATATTCGCTTCTACTTGCCTCGCGTAGTCGCTTCTATCTTCGTCCAACGTACTCCAAAGATTCAAGGATTTTCCGGCGGTCACACGTCCGAACCCCTCTTAGGCCAGCTTCTCGGTATCAACGTATTTGCTCCAACGAAGATGTGCCGTGTCATGACTAAGCATGGCAGTGACAAGGGTCGAGGTTGGCACAACTACACGACTATTTATTCAGCGCTCTTCGGCAAACTCCGCGATCAGCCACTCCTGATCTTCGAGCTCGGTTTGGGCACCAACAACCCAAAGCTCACTTCAAGCATGGGGGTAAATGCGCGACCTGGGGCATCTCTACACGCATGGCGGCAACTCTTCCCACATGCACTCGTTTATGGCGCAGACATCGATCGTCACATTCTGTTCGAAGAAGATCGCATCAAGACCTTCTACTGCGACCAACTAGACAGTATTGCCATACGTGATCTCTGGTCGCAGCCTGTCTTGCAGGGTGGCATGGACATCATTATTGATGATGGCCTGCACACCTTTGAAGCCAATACTTCGTTCTTGGATGGATCGTTGGAGCACCTTCGTCCGGGTGGAGTTTACGTGATTGAAGATATTCTTCACGGAACGACCGAGAAATGGCACCATCAGCTGGAAACGATCTACTCGAAGCGGTTCCCAAATCATGAGTTCGCATTAGTGGCCCTGCCAAACTCATTCAATAATTACGATAACAATTTGCTGATCATTCGTAAATCACGTTAACAAATATTCTTTACGAGTCTCGTCAATTCCGTAGGATCTTATCCACACATTGTTCGAACGAGCGAGCGCTTGCCTCAGGGTCAGTCACTTTAGCGGCCAGTCGGAACGCGCGATCGAGAAATGGGTGAGGCTTTTGTCCCGTTTCATCGAGGGCCTGCAGAACGCATTTAGCCAGCACATTCGGATCTCCAGGTGGCAGCAAGTAACCCGTTTCTCCAGGCTTAACCACCTCCGACACTCCTCCGACGTCGGTTGCAACGACCGGACGTTTCAGCAACATAGCTTCTACTAATGCTATGGGCAAACCTTCCCACCGGGACGATGAAACGAAGAGGTCGAGCGCTGAAATGAAATCCGGTATATCATTTCGAAAGCCGCAAAGCTGAACCAATCCTGACAAGCTTAAGCTTTGAATGAGCCCTTCCAACTCGGTCCGCATGGGGCCTTCACCCACGATGAGCACTCGCACCTCAGGCCGCTGATCGATAATGCATCGCGCAGCGCCTTCTACATGCAGCCATATAGCACTGCGCTACAGTCATCGTTCGGAACTCCGCCGTACACATACGCTTTGACTTCGGGCAGCCTGCCTCCCGGTATCACCCTGGACCAGTCTGGCAATATCACAGGCACGCCGACCAGCACCGGAAGCTGGACCTTTCAGGTTAGGGCGACTGACCCGAGCCCAGTGCCGGTGCGGCAGACTACTCAGACCGAATTACCGAGGTGCTATCCACGTGTCGCGATCGGACCAGCGGCCAGTCGCGGTTTCTCCTCTGGAAGTGGCTGCCGCATTATCTGCACTGGTACTTCTATGCGTTTCGGAGCAAGTCAGATGGGCACCGACCCTAGCGATTGTGCGCACCGTCAGGGCATGAGTCAGGTTTGCGGCCAATTAGCCGGGCGAAGCAGTTCCACTTCACAGTTGCCATAGTAGGGTAAGCCTGGTCCTCCGAAGGTGAGTCTCTTCACATAAAACCCGGGAGTTTCGTCGGAGCTGAAAATAGCTGCGAACTCGGCCAGAGTAGAAGGCAGATAATTCCCCAGAGATGGGGAACTCAGAACGGGTACGACAACGCGGAAGGTCTCGCCTCTATCTCGCCGGTCGGATAGGCGCATCGTCACCTCGGGGATTCGAAGCAGTACCGATCGAATCTTGCCTGCGCTGGTCAGGGGACACTGCATACGCCAGAAAACAGGTTCCGATGAATCGGGGATGCTCACGCCATCGGCAAATGGCTCGCGCGTTCGAGAAATAGTCTGCAGATCCGTAAAGCGCGGCACGTTTCTCCGTTCCAGCAGCAAGTTGCTGGTGCCCACGATGCGAATCTGATACCAGCGGTAAACCTCCAGCCACATAGCGGGGGTTTCCGCCCAGGGATGCCTGCCGTCGATCGTGGTACCATCAAAGAGCAGGAATCTCGGTCCTTTGTCGCGAATCCACGCCGCATTCAGTTCGTCGAGGTAGGGTGTATAAGCCGAGTACCGCTGAAGGACAGGATAGAGCACGAGGTTGACCTGATCGACCAGTACGTTGTTGTGGTAGATGCGGGAAAGCGAGGCAACAGGTTCGTTCTGCAGTACAGCCCTGATCTCCGGTTCCAGGGGCAAGAGCAGCCCACTACTTTGAGCGTGCAAGCTAATAGTTCGTTGGCGATTCCCAAACTTGAGCGCATCCCGAATCCTCCGTACTACGCTTAGACCAGTCGCGCCAGCTACAGTGTCTTTGAAATTATTGTGGGTGGCGTAGTCTTGCCAGAGAGTAGCGAAAATCGAAAAGACTATGCACAAGGTCAGGACTACGGCTCTGCCTTCTAAGGACAATGCAAGAGAAATAAGGGCAAGTGCAAACGCAGCGAAGCAGAAGAAGTACGCTAAGTGGTCCTGCCGTACGAACCCGTGCTTGAAGGCCGCGAATAAAGGTAGAGGGAGCAAGAATGAAAAGAAGATCCCGAGACGACGATCGCGAACTGCGATTAGGCCGACCGCGATCGCGATGATGGCGAATGTTTCTGCCGCGGCCAAAAAATCGCGTTGAGGTCCCTGAGTCGACATCGCAAAACTGTAGCCACGGGACAGCTCGAAACTAGAACGGAAAAAATTCACTATCCTGTCCGCGGAGCGCAAAGTCAGCCAGTAACCCACTCCGGCAACCAACGCAGGAAGCAGAAGAGCGGCGAGCATACGTGGAATTCGGCGGGCGCGCTCATTCAGGACTGCGTCGGCAGCGACACCTACCGCCACCCCCGCGGAAATCATGCCGGCGGCCGTCCAGAAAAGCGGCGTAACTCCGATCATTAAAAGAGCCGTGACATAGCGCCAAGTGCCGCCGCGGAGTCGAAAGTGGACCAAAAGAATTAGCCCACCGGCCAAGAACGGATCATATAGGGTGGAGCCCGGTGCCAGTAGCGCCAGAAATCCTGAGAACAGAGCGAGATTTCTTAGCGGCAGTCGGCTGTGTGAGAACAAGTCCCAGAGAATTGCGACGAGCAGCGCCCACTCAAACGCATGAAGGATGAAAGCGTAGGCAAGGTTGTTACCGATATTCTCCGGGAGGGCAAGAAAGCCGAGGGGTCCCGTAGTCCACACAAAATCGCGCCCGACTGCAAGTCCACGTGCCGCCGCATAATTCAACGCGAATATCCAGGTGTGATCAAGTAGCAAGGCCTGGTACTGCTCGTTCAGAGGAACAGAACGGAAGGGGCAGACTATAATGGCTGTCCAAACAAAAAGCAGGTTGCGCACGGCACGACGTATGCCATCGTTTAGCAGCAAGCCAAGCCAAAAAGGCCTTGCTATTCGAGAGCTATTGGGCACGTCAAAATTGGGGCAACTCGGGGACATGAGCAGGGACATAATCTCTAATTACAGAAGACTCTAATGCAGTTCCCGTTCCACTGTAAGCTATTGAAAAGTCTAGAGAGAGAATCGATTCGTCTGCAACGATTTGCACCCGACGGGGAAGTATTCCTCCTACAAGGCACGTGTCCCACCACCAAGGTGGTAATTTGACCACTTGCATATCAATTCGTCCTAAGCCGGGATTTCCATTTTGTCCCAAGCGTGAGCGATCATGTATCTCTTCCCCTCGGAAAGCAGCCTAATCCCTCTCTCAAGTAAGACCCTCGACGGCATAGTGCTGGTTCGACACCCCATTGCTCTCCGGTCTGCCCCAGAAGCGAGCTGGCCCCCGGCACTTGGGCATACATCCCGGCCCCGCATCGCTATTCCTTATACTCGGCTAACGATCATCCGAACTTTTGAGCCGTCATCTAACCGCTGGCCACGGGCAGCCCGACGATCCGCCCGAGCATACTGCCAAACAACCGTTTCGTCAAGTGGCTCTCCGCCAACAACAGCCCATAATAGCGGGCATGTTTCACATTTTGGTGGCTGGAGTACTTGCGCCGCATAATGTTGAAGACATGACATCTGAAGAAGCATTGCTAAACGCACGTGACTATACGCTCCAGATGAAAGTCGTGCCGCAACGTTGCGAACAGGCGAAATAGGTGTAGAATGGCCGCTGTTCTTGAAGTCAAGAAAAAGATTCCGCGTATAGCTCAAACCGAAGGGGTGGGGCCGCCCGCCAGTCCGGGACTCGCGTTACAGCAGGCGCGGAACCCTGTCCCAAGCCTTGGGTTCAGCCAGAGAATCAGTAGCGTGCCGGGATCACTCGAGAAGTATATAGTGTGAGGCCGTTGGGAACTAGTTTAAATTAGAACGGAAATTCCGGATAATAACAACTCCGATGCTATCGACAACTTCAGGGTCACGGGGGCTGCATCCGAGTGGGAGCTCGCAGCATAAGGGGAGCTTCATCGCGGCGGTTCTGCTGGCTGTAATTTACCTGTTAACCAGCGTACTGATCGCGTCGCACCGTCTGTTCTGGTACGACGAGATTTTCACCGTCACCATCAGCCAGCTGCCCGACTGTTCCACCATCTGGAAGGCCTTGGCACATGCCTCCGACGCGATGCCGCCAACCTACTACATGCTGGTTCGGATATTCGACCAGTTGCCTATACCCCGTGAAGTCGCCGCGCGATTGCCATCCGCGCTGGCGATGGTGGCGGGTATGCTGATTACGTTCGATTGCGCTCGTCGCCTGTCCGATGGTGTGTACGGATTGATTGCATTTTCTGTGCTTTCCTGTTCTGCGCTGCCCTACTATGGCTATGAAGCCAGGCCGTATGCCCTCTACTTCATGTTCGCGTCCTTGGCTCTGTGGATTTGGATCCACGCAAGCGATGCTGGCAAACTTTCGTCGTTTCTGTTTGGTATCGTTATCTTTTTTGCCGTCGCGGTCCACTACTATGCGATTCTCTGTCTCGTACCGTACGCCGTTTGGGAGGTTTCCAACCGGAAACCATGGCGCGCGCCCAGTGGTAAGCTGACTGCCGGATGTCTGGGCGTCTTGTGCGCGGCCGCACTCTTTTCGAGACAGATCCTGGCGTTGCGGCAGGTTTTTTCTCCTTATTTCTGGTCCCGGCCTGCACCCTCTTCGCTGGCCGCCATTCTCAATGACTACTTTAACTATGGATTGTTCCCGCTTGCGGCAATCATGATCTGGGTTGCACTCGTGGGCCCAAGAGAAAAAGGCGCTGTGGCATCCGCGATGCGGCCATCCGAGCAGCTTGGATGGTTTTTTGGCCTTATACCGGTGGCTGGTTACATACTGGCAAAGCTTGGTACGAATGCCTTCTCCCCCCGCTACTACATCGCCTTATTGCCTGGGATCGCCGTCGCGTTTTCTTGTCTGCTGTGGCGGCAGTTTGGAAGCACTCTACGGATATCGATCCCATGTTTTTCTGCTTTTTGCCACTCTTGGCCTCGGCGTACAATTCGTCCTGGTACGGCACCCGGATCTCGTGCGGCCCCCATCGGCCAAATTAGAGCCAGAGAGGGTTAATGCAATGCTCATATTGGAAAACAGGATGCCGACCAGTGCAAAGCAATTCATTGTCTTGCCAGCGAGCGACCTGCTCGGCGTGGAAGCTCGTTATTACTCAAAGCATCCAGAGAAGTATGTCTTCCTGGTGGAACTTCGGTCGAATAACTCGGTCAGCTGGAACTCACGTACCGCGATGAATTTGGGTCAATACTCTCCCATGCTCTTCTGGACTTTGGACGACCTAAAAGCTCATGTCAGGGAGACGGCTCTGGTTGACCCGTCCCAAGAGGCGATAGCTGCCGTCGAGCAGTCCGGATATAAAATGCGTATTACGGGTCGTATCGATGGAGGCCTGGAGGTTGTCAGTGTCGAATGACGGCAACTGTTTCAATACAGCTTCTCCAGCGGCGAGACACGAACCAACCTGCCAGCCAAAGAATCAGTAGCGCGCCGGAATCACTCGAGGAGTATATAGTGTGAGGCCGTTGGGAACTAGAACGGAAATTCCGGGCAAGTTGTTACTGGTCCAGCGAATGAACGAATGAACTGAGCGGTAGGGTGGAAGTATTTGCGGCGGTCGCGGAAAGAGAATTCATTCCTGTCGGTATCGTGATCTGACTGTTTCCGAATGCCGATCCAAACTCGGAACGAGACCGGGCCACATGCCATTTCTTCGCTATTGTGCTCCAAGATGACATCCCGCTCGTCGCACTGCGCTAAGAGCCGTTCCCATTCGTCAAAATAATCCCCCTCCTCGTCCGCTTTTTCCTGCGCGGAATTCAATCGCTCTTCGAGCCCCGGCTCGGCAAATTCGAAACATTCGCCGTTCGCGTGAATAAAGCCTTAAAACAGTTGATTTACGAGGGGCTGCATTAATCAGGCCGCCCCTGACCTGAGACCCTGGTTTCGTCCGAAATCATATTTACTTTTGGACGGATTCAGGGGCTCAGGTCAATAGCGAGGGCAGGCGCGAGTTTCCGGCACCGACATACGTAACGCCGCACCGTCGCTTTCCCACCATGCTCTGCGGCTGTTCCTGACAAATCCTCTGCCAGATGCGGTGCGCCGTGTGCTGCTGCTTCCTCGGCGCCTCTTCGTCGGCTCGCAGAATCTGATCGATGAACTCCATCGCCGGCCCTAACCGTGGCTTGCTTCGCATCGGCTGCTTCCGCTCCGGCGCTATCGCAATGGCCAGCGCCCGGCTGCACCCTACGGCGGTGAATACCAAGCTTCCGGAAAACTCCCCGCATCGCGCCAACGTCGTTGGCTGAACTCCCGTCTGCTCTCTTCAAACAAGCTCCACCTTGGGTCTCCCGTTCATTGGCCTCGCTGTCCGCTCCGCCAACAGGGTAACCAATCGTCGTTCAAGGTGGGGCCTGTGTCTGCCGATCTTCAGTTTGGACTCGAGTTTGGACTCGAGTTTGGACTCGAAATCAACCCCGCGCGGAGGGACAAAATGAGAATAGCGAAATCAGTAGCAGTACCGGGCTTAGTCCAAATCTACCATCCTGGAATGGCTTCTAAGTACCATATTGGGCATGGAACTCGTTATGAGTGGTTAGACCCCATGAGCAACCGACTTTTCCTCCAAGGACGGGTCAGACTTGTCCTTTGCCTGCTGGCACTTTCCTTGTTTCTAATCACTTCGGGTGCCGCTTCCACAACCCAACCGGTTTCGAGCATTATGACTAGACCGCTTGCGGGCGCCTTCTACATGCAGCCATATAGCACCACGCTTCAGTCATCGTTCGGAACTCCGCCGTACACATACTCTTTGACTTCGGGCACCCTGCCTCCCGGTATCACTTTGGGCCAGTCTGGCAATATCACAGGCACGCCGACCAGCACCGGCAGCTGGCCTTTTCAGGTTAGGGTGACTGACTCCAGCCCAACGCACCTGCAGCGGATTGCGCAGTACTCGTTGTCAGCCTCAATTGGTCGGGATATATATGGTGGTCTAACGGCAGTGCCTTCGCCAAACGGGGCGACAGGTTACTTTCGCGTGGAGAAAGATCCGAACAACCGTTGGCTTTTTGTCAGTCCACTAGGAAACTACTTCTGGCTGCAGTCTGTTTATGCCACGTATAGCGCCTTTCTCCAGAGACCAGCCGTGACCAATAAATACGGCGGCAACTGGACTCTATGGTACACACATCGGAATCAGCGCTTGCTGAGCTGGGGATTCAACACCTTGGGTGAATACAACGAGACGCAAGGACTGCCCATCGACGTAAACGGCGGCCACAATGCCAACGCGGTGAAGTTGCCCTTTATCGCGGAGATCAACGCAATGACAGCTATGCGTGGACGCCCTACTGCATACGGTATTCCCGAAGCACCGAAGGACATTGTGGCGGGAGTGCCAACAACCACGTATCGCCTGTGGCGGGGCAGCCGCATGACGGACATGTTCGATCCGCGCATGAGCACCGCATACCACAACGTCGTCGCCTATCAGAACAATCGAGTCTATAACGGCGGATTCAATAATATTGCGTGGCTGATCGGCCTCACCACCGGCGACACGGATGTGTTGTTTGGGATCAAGGCGACTACCAACCCCAATGTCGGCTATATGGTCGCAGCCGTCATGTTCATCTACACGGCTGCGCAGAATGGCGGAGTCACACCAATTGACCCACACCTGTACTCAAAGTACGCGTGGACGTGCGGCTATCCGGGAATTGATTTCGGTTTCGGCGTAGGTCAAAGTTATCTCAGCCATAAGTACGGGACGATTGCCGCTCTGAACACGGCTTGGGGTACCAACAATTTCTATACCAGCTTCTGCGACGCTGGCGGCTACGGAGTCGGCACAGGAGTGCTGGATGAAGATGGGCGGCACACAGCTTGGTTCGGCAACAACCCCATAAATCTCTCGAACACCAGCGCCGGGCTCAAGACGGACTTCAACGCCTTTGTGTACCAATACGCCTACACCTATGCCCATGCCGCTGTCAGTTCGGTTAGGGTATTTGATTCTCATCACCTGATCTTTGGGCCAATGTGCTTGGGAGCCACGGGAGGCTTCGCCATTCCACAAGTGCTGCAGGCATTTTCCGACGCTGGAATCAACGTAATCCAGATGGGGGCTGACCTTCATGGAAATATGAGCGGTGCGAAAGCGGCCTATGACCAGATCGGGAAACCAGTGTATCTGTGGTATTCAGTAAGCGCCAATGCCGACTCTGCCCTATACGCCTATCCCAATCATCAGGGGGTGCTTGATCTGCCCACCCAAGGCACACGAGTAATACAGTATGACACCGACCTGCAAGGTTTCCTAAACGCTCGGGCCAGCAACGGAGACAAGTACATTCTGGGCTTTGATTGGTGGGAGTTAACGGACGGCAATGCCTATGAGAAGTCGAACTGGGGTCTGACCACTGACCGGGACAATGCCTATGACGGCAGAGAAGATGTAAACTATCAGGTAAGGGACAGTGGCGGCTATCTTACGGTGCCCGAAGATCGCAGCTACGGCGACTTCATCACGCCCATAACCACAACAAACAACAACGTCTTAAAGCAGTTGATTTACGAGGGGCAGCATTAATCAGGCCGCCCCTGACCTGAGACCCTCGTTTCGTCCGAAATCATATTTATTTCTTGGACGGATTCAGGGGCTCAGGTCAATATTGGGAAATGTCGTTCACGAGTCTCGTCAATTCCGTAGGATCTTATCCACACATTGTTCGAACGAGCGAGCGCTTGCCTCAGGGTCAGTCACTTTAGCGGCCAGTCGGAACGCGCGATCGAGAAATGGGTGAGGCTTTTGTCCCGTTTCATCGAGGGCCTGCAGAACGCATTTAGCCAGCACATTCGGATCTCCAGGTGGCAGCAAGTAACCCGTTTCTCCAGGCTTAACCACCTCCGACACTCCTCCGACGTCGGTTGCAACGACCGGACGTTTCAGCAACATAGCTTCTACTAATGCTATGGGCAAACCTTCCCACCGGGACGATGAAACGAAGAGGTCGAGCGCTGAAATGAAATCCGGTATATCATTTCGAAAGCCGCAAAGCTGAACCAATCCTGACAAGCTTAAGCTTTGAATGAGCCCTTCCAACTCGGTCCGCATGGGGCCTTCACCCACGATGAGCACTCGCACCTCAGGCCGCTGATCGATAATGCATCGCGCAGCGCGCACCAGTAGGTCGTAGCCTTTCTGCGGATCGAGGCGGCCCACCGATCCGATCAAGAACTCTCCCCTCGGCGCAAACGTGGCTCGAATCTGGCTCACCGCTATGGAATTAACTTCCCTAACGATCACGCCATCATGACAGGTATGTACTGGTGCAGGAACGCTCCAGCCACATAGCTGGTCCTCATAGTTCTTGCTGACTGTGACCACCATGTCCAACCTTCGAATCAGCGCTCGATTCAATAAGGAATCGGGTACCGGGTTCCGCACGTGGGAGACGGCCGGGATATTCGCCCAGCGGGATGCTATCACCATAGCTGGCTGATAGCCGAAGGTGTTGTTGATGTGAACTAGATTGTAGGAGCCGGCGTTCAACAGTTTGCGAATGCGATATGCGGTTGGCATCTCCCGGATTATCCGCAGCCAGGAAAGACCTTTCGTCAGGGTTGATTTCAATGACGGAGAGCGCTTTAATACGCTCACTAGGCCGATATCGGAACGAGTTGACATCATAGATTCGGGCAGTGAATCGTTCAGCACGTGCACCTTCCCAGCCCTGGAGCAAATATCTTCAGTCCCGGGCGTCGGGTAGTAAAACAACACGTCGTGCTCGAAGCGGGTCCGATCAGCAAACTGCAAATACAGTTCCAGGGCGCGCACAGAGCCGCCATAGGTGCCTCCGACCTCGGTGTGGAGAATGCGGACTTTGGCACGTTTATGTTGTGGCACGTTGGTTAAGGTAAGCATGAGATCTTTGATCGCAAGGACGCAGGCCTCAGTGATCACATCAAAAGCGGCCAACGGTTATCACTTCAAAACCGGCCAACG
>ODAK010006505.1_pt1 | contig 11775 bp, 12 predicted proteins | sample 1539591 | NCBI WGS metagenome assembly ODAK01 (sample SAMEA3539303, study PRJEB22396) | soil metagenome | biome: tundra; feature: field; material: soil | place: USA | collected 2010-05 | depth 0.15 m | reverse complement strand
GAATCGGGGAAACGACCACCAAATGGCCGGTGGCAGCGCTTTCCAGCCACGGTTTCAAGAACGCGACTTCTTCCTCTTGGGTGAGGAGGGATTTCCGGCGTCCGCCCCAGTTGCGGGCAGGGTTGGGCAGCGCCGACTGGTGTTTGCGGAAGGCAGCTTGGAGGCGCGGCACGGTCGCACGGCCAACACCCAGAACGGCGGCGGTTTGTTCGAGGGTGGCCCCGAATAACGCCGGCAGCAGCACCGCCTGACATTGTCGCAGGGATTCGACAGAGGTGGTGACGGCAGCGGTCAGTTGCGCCCGCTTAACAACGAGTGGATCAATCCGGCGTGGTCTTGCCATGCCGAAACTCTACCACTGTTCGACTCATCTTGGAAGCGAATTAGAATAAGGAGCCAACGCTTTTGGCTGCCAGCGCTGCTGGCCGCTTTGGCCCTCGTCGCAAGTGCCACGCCCGCGCGTGCCCAGTACGCCCAGTACGATCAAATCATCACGCCGAACCAGTTCATTTTTACAGGTTGGGACGGTAATCTCCAGTGGAGCACCGTCGGCGCGTATCCGGGTGATGGCCCAAACGGGTACGCCTGGACCGCCAACTACAGTGCCACGCCATCGGCGACCGTTCTCATTCCCCTGCCGGATGGCCTGTGGGCGGGCGCCCACTTGTATCGCATCTATGAATTGATTCCCAGCGAACACTCGCTGCAGTGGCACATCGTCGATATCGCCGCCGATGGAACCATGCTTTACAATCCGAACCATGATCCCAACACCGGCATCCCCTGGGAGGGCCAATTCGGGACAGACCATCAGTATCTCCAGGACCCGCAGAGTGACCAGGGCGCCTGGCTGGAGCTCGGACCCGGCCCGCAGTCGGATCCGGACCTGGACAGCGGGTACTGGGTTTGGATAAATCCCAGCACCGGCCATGGCGCTCCGTACCTCCAGATCCACTATGTGGGTTTCGAGAACAGCGAGGAATCGTTCGATGCCTTTCGCGTGGTGGAAATTGATATTATTCCCGAGCCTTCGACCATCGCCTTGGGCCTTCTCGGCGGATTCGCGCTGTTTGTTTGCCGACCACGCACACCCTTCACCCACCAGGTAACCTTATGAAAGAACAGGAAGCGTTAGTGAGAATTCCCACCTTAAGGAGCCAACGCCTTTGGCTGCCAGCGCTGCTGGCCGCTTTGGCCCTCGTCGCAAGTGGCACGCCCGCGCGTGCCCAATATGATTGCATCATCACGCCGAACCAATTCATTTACTTAGGTTGGGACGGTAATCTCCAGCACGATACCGTCGGCTCTTCTACTCAGGATGGGTACTATTGGACGGCCAATTACAGTGCCACGCCATCGGCGATTATTATCATTCCCCTGCCGGGTGGGTTGCCGTCAGGTTGGCACCAGTACGACGTGTACGAATGGGACCCCAACATCCATCGGGGGACGCCGGAGGGAATCGGCCAATGGCACGTCGTGGACATCGCCGCCGATGGAACCATGAATAACAATCCCACTATGCCCTGGGCGGGCCAGTTCGGGACCGACCATCAGTACCTCCAAACCCCCCAGAATGCGCCAGTCGGTGCTAGCGGATGGCTGAAGCTCGGACCTGGCCCGCAGTCGGATTCGAACCTGGACGGCGGATATGGCGTTTGGATTAATCCCACTACGGGCAATGGCGCTCCATACCTGCAGATTCACTATCTGGGTATCGAGATCACCCCGGAAACGTTCGACGCCTTCCGCGTGGTGCAGATTGATGCGGTTCCAGAGCCTTCGGTCTTCGCGTTGGGCCTTTTGGGGGGATTCGCGCTGTTGGCCGTCATCTCTCGCTGCGCTAAACCCTGACTGGCATGACGTTACTCAAGCGGAGGCTCTCCCTGCCGCCGGCGGCATCAGCCTCTACCGGCCTCTCAAATGGGGAAACAGCCAAGGATGGCAGCCTGGCGGTTGTGAACATCGGCGCGCCGTCGGAGCCGCTCAGAATCCGCTTGCACATGTCATGGAAAGAGTGTTATGGTACCCCGTAGTTACTTAAGCATATGTACGCCAGAATAAACCCTGTCGATGGCGGAAGTGCTCCCCGATGCCGGAAAGTGTCTCGTGCCCACGCCGCTTTCACCCTCATTGAACTGCTGGTGGTCATCGCCATCATCGGCATCCTGGCAGCCTTGCTGCTGCCGGCGTTAGCCAAGGCCAAGGCAAGAGCTTTCGGCGTATATTGCATGAACAACAGCAAACAATTGGCCACGGCTGTGCACCTCTACGCCCTCGACTATGGCGATTGGTTTCCACCGAACCCGGATGACGGCATTGCCTTCCCAGGTTTCAATTGGTGCGCTGGCAACGCATACGGCGGGTTGCCGGGCTTCGCACCCGGCCCCGAGACCTTCAACCCGGAAGTGCTGTCCAACCCCGACAAAACCATGATTGCCGCCTATGTGGGCAAAAGCCGCGGTATCTGGCAGTGTCCCGCCGACCCTCGAACCGGGACGTATCAAGGCGCCGATCCCACCATGATCAACAAGACCGTCCGTGCCGCCCGCAGCATTTCCATGGATTCCTCGGTCGGTTCCGAGGACAGCGTTTACGCCGCCTCGGCCGCGGATCACGGAGGCCAGACCGTCTCGACCAGCGGCTCTTGGCTGAATGGCGAGCGGGCCAACAACAAACATAACAACCCATATGCCACCTTTGGCCGGATGGCCGACTTTACAGCCATCAGCGCGTCGCAAATCTTCATGACCGTGGACGAAAGCCCTTGGAGCATCAACGATGCCTGCCTCGGTGTCAGCGCTGCGATCCCCCAGATTGTTGATTGGCCCGCTGCTTTTCACAATAATGCCTGCGGCTTCTCCTACTGCGATGGGCACTCCGACGTCCACAAGTGGCGCACGGGCCACATGGCGCTCAATGCGCCGGCCAGCACTCAATCGGTTACGAACTCGTATGCCGACCTGATGCCAGATTGGATATGGCTCTCCACCCATTCAACCATCAAAGTGCAGTGACACCCGAGCGCGGAGAAGGCTATGTAGCTGATATTTTGCTTGGCCAACGGATGGCTGAGTGGTAATAGTCGGATTAAACATTAACCAAAGCGGCGCGTAGGCCGGCAGGCGGTTGAGCCCGGTTGTGCCCGCGCATGTCTGCAACAGAAAGAGATATATGACAATGCAAGATAAGTTGAACCCCATCTCCCTTGAAAAGCGGCTATCCCCGCTCTTGATACCTTTCCTGCCAATCTTCGCGACTCTGTTCATCATGGGCGGCACCGCCATGGGCTATCCTGGCGACCAATGGATCTTGCCGATCGATCATAGGGATGGCGGCGGCTATGTTGGATGGGGTGGCGCGGGCTATGACGGCACCACCGCCTATGAAGCCATCGGCGCGGACCCGGTGCGACGAGTGTATTGGGCTATGAACGGACAGAGCGTCTCGAACACCGTCTTCCCGATCACCACCGAGCAATATACCATTGAGTGGTTCCAGCCCACCACTGGGGGAACCGACTGGCAGCCGATTGAGTCGCAGTTCCACGGAGTCAATGGCGAAACCTATCCGAATGATCCATCGATCCCCTGGGCCGGAGCTTATGGGACGAGCCACCAGTATATTAAGGCTCCGGGCATTACTGGAGGCGAGGGGACCTGGATCACTACTGGCCCGGGTCCGCAAGCGCCGGACAGCGCCAGCTACAGCGCTGGTCCCATCGGGATTTATATGTGGTTGACTCGCGGTTCGTGGCTCTACGCTAAGTGGGATTTCGGTCCGCCGCTGAACAACATCGACCACACCTGGAGCGCCTTGCGCCTGACCCAGGTGACCGTCACGCGGCCAGTGTTTAAATCCGTAACCAAATCCGGAAACAACGTCACCCTGACCTGGAGCGCTGGTGGTGGTGGGAATTATCAGGTGCAATACAAAACCAACCTGTCCCAGGTTGGCTGGAGTAACCTGGGCGGCACCATTCCCGCCGAAAACCTCACCACCAGCACCACCGATGTCAACCCGCCGGATGCCAGGCGCTACTATCGGGTCCAAGTGCTGCCGTAAACGATGCCCTGAAACCTGCTTTAGCTCCCAGGAACCTTTGGCCGTGACGACCGCGTCGTTAGCGCGGGCCGGTCGCCTCTAGTTCGACCATGAATACTGTATGAATCTGGTGACCTCAGCCCGCGCTCCCAAGAGCCGGGTGCCTCCATCCACTGGCGTTATTGCCAGACCGAACGGCACCAACGGCTCGCGCGCCGCAACGAGTGCTCTTGCGCTCGAACAATACCAAACTCTGCTCAAGCGGCGGCTCGGCAAGCCGCTGCGGGACCTGTTCCATCAGCTCACCAGGCTACGCCTCCATTTCTGGTGGCACAAGGCTGGGTCGGAATTAATGCCCAACGCCGTCCGGAAGCTATGTCCCCGCTTAACGCAGGGGCGGGCGGCCAAACGCGCGCCAGCATGCGAGGAGTGCCTGCGCGAATGCTGGCTGCCGGAGTGGAGCAGCCTTCAGCCGGAGAAGCGGTTTACCGGGCATTGCGGCGTGACTAATTACTGTGCCTGCCTTAAAGTTCATGACCACCCCGTGGTAACGCTCCTGGTGCAGCAGCCGCCCACGGCCTCGCGCACCGCTAAGAAAGCCTTCTCTCGGGCCATCAGCTTGGCACGGCTTATCCTCCACGATCTGAACGCAACCGTCGAGGCCAAGCAAGCTGCAGTCGAGGTGGATAGCCTGCGCAATGAGTTAACGGTCGCAGGTTCTGGCCGCACTGCGCTAACCGCTTGGGAACCAACCACCGCCCTGTCTAGCAGACCCGGCAAGGAAACCCTGGTCCGGAAGCCAGACGCCAGAGGCCAGAGGCCAGGGGCGAACCGGAATCTCATAACCTCGATTCGTACTGCCGCACCGGGAAAGGCTTCAAGCGAAGAAGGGTCTGGCCTTGCAGAGCCGCACACGCCTCCACTCAACGGCAACCACCGCCAGCAGTTAGTCCAGCGGATGCTGGATTACATCCATGAACATTACTCTCACCCCGTTGAGCTGCACGACCTCGCTGCGGCCATGAACCTGAATGCCTCCTACGTTTCCTCCCTGTTCTCGACCACCCTCGGCGTGACCTTCCACCGTTATCTCGAGGAGTTTCGGCTCGCGCAGGCCGAAGACCTGCTCCGCGATCCCGCCAAACGCGTTTCCGAAGTAGCCTACGCGGTCGGCTACTCCAATCCCGGCCACTTCCGCAACGTCTTTACCACCCGGGTCGGCATCCCCCCCTCCGCTTGGCGACAGACGCAGGCCGCCTGACCCGGCTTTCCATGAGCAGCCGACCTGTCGTGGCTGGCGGTCTGAATTCAGTAGCAGTGGGCTTTCCAGAACTGTAATGCCAGGTGCCTCATTTTAGGACACAGCGCAAGCCCAAGCCGCCCCAGGGCGCTTTAGCCGCGCTTCACTACCCCGTCTCCGCATTTGCTCCCATTCCATTCCCATGACTCTCCTTTCCCCATTATGAAGTGATGGTTGTTGGCCCGAATCCAAAGAATCGTGTGGTTTTCCAAAGAATCGTGTGCTTTTCGCCCTTGCACAAAATGCCCCAAAGTGAGACAAAAGAGTCAATCGCAACAAATGGGAATGATGTGGATGATCTTGAATCCTTTGAGCGCCCGAGGTAATTCTCGGTAGGTATCCTGACCCTGCACATCCTTCTTAAACCAAGTAAACCTATGAAAGAACATAAAGAAAGAAATACCAATCCTAAGAGCAAATCCATTTCGCTGCCGGCCCTGCTGGCCGCTGTGGCCCTCGGCATCAGCGCCACAGGGGCTTATGCCCAGATTATCGTCACGCCGGACCAGTTCATTAACACGACCTGGCCTGGCTCTACTCTCCAGCAAAGTACCGTAGGCGCGTATTCGGGGGATAACGCCTCCGGGTACTACAACACTCCGAACTACGGCGCCGCACCATCGGGGCTTATCAATGTTCCTTTGAGTGGCTTGGCACCGGGGTGGAACCTTTACAACATATATGAATGGAATCCGGTCGTGACAAGCGTGTACCACGTCCTGAACGTCATCAACAACGGCATTGGGTATGGGGTTTCCGTTGTTCCCGGTGAGCCTTGGGCGGGCCAATTCGGCACACAGCAGCAGTACCTGCAAGTCAATGGTGCTCCTGCTGGCCAATGGGTCGAGCTCGGACCCGGCCCGCAAGCGGATCCGAGTCTGGGCAACCAGGAGGTTTGGATTAATGGCAGTGGCGCTCCCTCGTTCCTGCAGTTTCACTATGGGGGTAGTTACCAGGACAACCAGCCCTTTACGTTCGACGCCATTAAGGTCGTGCAGGTGCCCGAGCCTTCGACCCTCGCCTTGGGCCTTCTCGGCGGATTCGGGCTGTTGACTGGGCTCCGTCGCGCCAAGCACTGAGTCAAAGCAGCGGCTGACAGCGCCTCAAGCTGCGCAGCCATTAACAAGTTTCGATTGCAGAGGCTTGGAGCGTCCCTCCAAGCCTCTAGCGCAATAGGCCTCGTTCAAACGTTCCTGCAACCCAGTTCCGCTCTATGAAACAACACCATCTCGTAACAAGATCCTGCTTCCTTGCCGCTCTCATGATCTGTGCGCGCGCTGCCTTTGCCGCCGATCCGGTCGGCTTCAACTTCGAGGACCCCGCCGATAATGACGGCGGCCCGGCGGGATATTATCAGGTCGTTGAAGGCGTGCAGCCCACTGACATCGCCGGGGTGGTCCCGCAGATGAACTGGAACAATCTGTGGCAGGGCGGCACCGGCATCCCTCCCGGGGTCGCAGTCGGCGGCGGTATCTTCATCACTTGGGCCACACCTGGCGGTGGCGCTCATCACCTCAACTACGGCACCACCCCCGGCGATTCTCTGCTCATGCGTGGTTATCTCGATACCGGCAATGCCACCACCGACACCATTACCGTGTACGGGCAGACGTTCCCGCTCTATGACGTGATCTGTTATTCCAAAGGCGACAATGGCTCCGAAACGCGCGTCGGTAAATTCACCCTCAGCGCGACTAACAACGGCGTCTTGTTTACCAACCTGTCCAAATACATCCAGGATGATGGCGGCTCGATATTCGACGGCAGCACCTACATCGAAGCCAATTCCACCAGCGGATTCCCCAGCGCCGCTTCGGGCAATTACTGCCGCTTTTACAATGTCCGCGGCACCAATATCACCATCCTTTGCACCCCCAACTACGGTTCCCAAGGCAATCCGCGCTCCCCATTCAACGCACTGCAGATCGTGCCGATTGACGTGACTCCCGTGCTCAGCAACCCCACTTACGCCAGTGGCCAGTTCCATTTCTTCCTGAATGGCGCTACCAACGCCAGCTACGTTATCCTCGCTTCGACCAACCTGGTGACGTGGACGCCAGTCAGCACCAACAAGGCCCCGGCCCTAATCACCAATACGCCGCCGGCAAACACTCCCCACCGTTTCTACCGCGCCCAGTTCCAATAGGCCCGAGGCCCGGCGTCAGCCTACTCTATCAAGGTATGCACAAGACGATTCGCTCCTTCTCGTGGGTCGCCTTGGCGGCCTTCCTCCTCGCTGCCCCAGTCCAAGCCGCGCCCCTCTTCTTCGATAACTTCGACAACAGCTTCCCCAGCGAGCCAGGTTTCCCGGGCTCGGTATGGCCGATATGGCCGATCGCCACCGACCACATGAATGCCAGCCAGAATCACAACCACACACCCGGCGGCACGACCTCAATCAAGCTGGATCCGGAGTATCACGCGACCTTGGCGAACTACCACGACTTTGGCGCTGCCGCCGTGGCTGTGAGCGCCACCGCCTGGCTCTTTGAGGACAACAATCAAATCGGCAGCTCGACCTATCCAATCAACGTCTCCATCGGCCTCTACGGCGACTCGGCCAGCGGGCCGACGGCAAACACCGACTATCTATTGCTCGGTCTCAATCCCGGTTACGCGGATTACAATACCTATGGCTACAAGAGCCTGACTGGCGGAATCGGCAATACTTCCGTCACACGTTCCAACGCCATCGCAGGGTCCGTGGACGGCTCGCGTTGGATTAAACTGACTATCCAGGCCGGTTCCCTGGCCACCGGCGGCCATGTCGGTTTCTACATCAACGATGTGCTCGTCGGCACCGCTGCCCGTCAGCCCGGCGTGAGCCTCCGCTACTTCTTCATGGGAACTCCGGGAATTCCTCCGCAAACCGCTAATTACGAGTTTTTCTGGTTCGACGATGTCAGCATCACGGCCATTCCCGAGATCACCGACATTACGGTCTCCAGCGGCACGGTCACTATCAATTTCATCAGCGCTGCCAGTGATCAAGCCTCCAATTTCACGCTCGTCAGTTCCCCCACGGTCAACGGAATTTATTCTTCGGCCCCCGGTGCCAGTATCACGGGTAGCGGCGGCTCGTACCTGGCAACCGTCACTACCAGCGACCCGGTCCAGTTTTACCGAATTCAGAGATAATCCTGTTCGGTTGAAACCCTATGGAGTCTGAGGATCATCCGGTTGTGGGTTACCCTTAACGGAAAAGAATTGAATGGTTACTGATACAAGAGCCAGCCTGTTCAGCGACTACCGGATTATTATGCACGACAGGATTCGCTCCTTTTTCTGGACCACCTTGGCCGCCTGCATGTTCGGTATGCCGGTCCAGGCCGCGCTCGTCTTCTTCGATAATTTTGACAACTGCTTTCACGGCGAGCCAGGTCTGGTGGGTTCGGTTTGGCCGAAATGGCCGAATGCCACCGACCACATGAACGCCTGGAACAATATGAACCACACGCCCGGCGGCACGACCTCAATCAGGCAGGATCCGGAGGACCCCGCCACCCTGGCGAACTACCACGACTTCGGCGCCGCCGCGGTTGCGGTGACCGCTACCGCCTGGCTCTTCGATAACAACTCGCGCCTCGGCGTTTACGCCTTTCCTATCAATTTCTTTTTCAGCCTCTACGGCGACTCGGCCAGCGGGCCGACCGGGTTCACCGATTACTTGCAGATCGGGCTCGCTCCTCTCCCCCTTTTCACGGACTACAATACCTATGGCTACCGAAGCAAGAGTGGCGGACCCGTCACCACCTCCGTCAACCGCACGAACGCCATAGCCGGCTCCGCCGATGCGTCCGGCTGGATCAAGTTCACCATCCACGCCGATTCCCTGGCTTCCGGCGGCCACGTCGGTTTCTACATTAACGATGTTCTGGTCGGAACCGCCTCGCGCATGCCTGGCGTCAACCTGCGCTACTTCTTCATGGGAACTCAGTCGAAGAACTACGAGTTCTTCTGGGTGGACGATGTCAGCATCGACGTCGCCATTCCCCAAATCACGAGCATGACGGTCTCCGGCGGGACGGTCACGATCAATTTCATCAGCAGCGACGCGAGTGAGCTTGCTTCAGCGTTCTCGCTGGTCAGTTCCTCCCTGGTCAATGGAGTTTATTCTCCGGCTGCGGGGGCCGCCATCACCGGTAGCGGCGGCTCTTACCAGGCGAAGGTCCCCATGAGCGGCGACGTACAGTTTTACCGAATCCAAAGATAATCATGCTGACAATTCGCTACCTCTGCTGCGTCACTTTGGGCGTCGCCTTCGTGGCTCCAACCCAGGCTGCGCCACTATTCGCCGACAACTTCGACAACAGCTTCCCAAGCGAGCCGGCCTTAATCAGCTCCATCTGGCCGAAGTGGCCCGAGGCCGTTGACCATCTGAACACCAGCACCTGTTGCTATTCCACAAACCACAATCACACCCTTGGCGGAGTCGCTTCGCAAAGGGACGATGAGACCTATCACTACACCTTGGCGAACTACACCGACTTCGGCCCTGTCGCCGTTGGCGTGAGTGCCACCGCCTGGCTTTGGGATGCCCTCGAATTCCAATTCGGTGTCCCCACCGGTGTCCAGCCCTATCCCGTCAACATCTTCATCGGCTTGTTCGGCGACTCGCCCACCGGTCCGACGGCCAGAACCGATTATCTTCTGCTGGGGGTGGACCCCACTTTCGCCAATAACAACATCTACGGCTATCGAACCCTTACCGGGGGCAACGGCACCTCCTCAGTCACCCGCTCCAATGCTGTCGCCGGCTCCATCGATGGCTCCGGCTGGATCAAGCTGGCCATTCAGGCTGATTCCCTCGGTAGGGGCGGCCAGGCCCGGTTCTATATCAATGATGCCCTGGTCGGGACCGCCCACCGCAAGCCCGGCATCAGCTTACGCTACTTCTTCATGGGCGGCCTGAATATCGGAGGTGGTTTGACCAGTAACTACGAGACCTACTGGATTGACGATATCGTCATTGAAGCCATACCGGAAATCACCGGCATTACCGTCTCCAACGCTGTAGCCTCTGTCAACTTCATCAGCGCTACGGGCGACCAGGCCACCAACTTCACCCTCGTGGGCTCGTCCACCATCAACGGGGGCTATGCCCCAGCGACAGGCGCGGCCATTACGGGCACCAACGGCAGCTACCAGGCGACAGTCCCCACCAGTGGGGCGCTTCAGTTCTACCGGATTCAGCGATAGTCCTGCTCTGGTGAACTTTTCTCCAGATTTTGCTTGCACTGGTCATGTAAGTGTGCTAGAAGTTTTTTACTGTTAACCTAAACACCACAACATCACGAATCCCATGAAAATGCAACTGTTGTTCAAACCCATATGTTTCTTCACATGTGCCGCGCTCCTGCTGAGTACAGCCAAGCCCACCTTGGCAACAACACTGTTCACCGACAACTTTGATACCGGCGTGAGCGGCGGCTTATGGCAAGTCATGCCGAACAATGCTAATTACAACATCCTGGTCGGCGACAATGCCCATGCCTTCGGCACCGGATCTGCCAAGCAGGTGGGGGCCGACCCTTTCATCTACTACATGCGCACGATTGCCGGGACTCACCAGTCTGCCGGCATCCTGACGGCGGGCCAAAATGAGATCCTCACGACCTACATGTGGGATGACTTGAATGATGTGAACGGCAGCGTCAGTCCGCTCGGTGCCGGCGTCATGTTGTCTTCGCCGGGCAATGTCGCCACTGGAGCGTCTGACGATTTCTTCCAAATCAACATCAACAGTAGCGCCGCGGGCGGTTTCGGGTTCTACAACTGGCGGACGTCGGCCCAAGGAACGTTTAATAGCGGGGTGGCGCGCAGCCAAGGCTGGCACGAATTCCAGATCGTGCTCGATCCCTACACCGGAGTCAACGACGTGCAGTTCTATATTGACAATAACCTGGTCGGGACCGGAAACCGAAATGCTGCCGGCGCGGGCGACTCGTTCGATGAGGTTCGTCTTGGCATCAGCATTAAAAGCCCAGGCTCTTCCTTTTGGTACGACAATGTGTCGCTGCAAGCGGTTCCCGAACCGGCGAGCGGTCTGCTCCTGCTGCTGGGCGGCTCACTGACCTTCCTGTATCGGCGCTCGCGCGTCTGATGCTGCCGGTCACTTGGGTCGTTAACCGCTTCAACGGGTAAGCCGAACCTCCGTTGCCGGGGCCTGCGCGCTCCTGAGAGATTTCAGAGCCTCCTTGCGTCGGCTTCGACTTTCTGGCTTGTGAGTTGGGCCGCCAGTTCTCGCACCTTGCGCAGGTCCAGCTTACCGGTGCCGAGATAGAGCATCGCGTCGATGTGGAAGAACTGGTCGAGGCACGGCTTCCATAGGTTTGGCAGGTCGCACTGCGCCAACGCTTCCAGGCAGGCCTGCAACGGCGCGGGCGCCAGCTTGTGCAGCACGACCAACCGCTCGCCTTTCTTCTCGTCCG
>ODAK010006503.1_pt1 | contig 11778 bp, 10 predicted proteins | sample 1539591 | NCBI WGS metagenome assembly ODAK01 (sample SAMEA3539303, study PRJEB22396) | soil metagenome | biome: tundra; feature: field; material: soil | place: USA | collected 2010-05 | depth 0.15 m | reverse complement strand
GGCACTACGCGGGGACGATGCGGGAGCTCGAAACCAAGCCCCGCGTCCCCGCGGCTGAGGCCATTCGGCAGGCCCGCGAGGAAGTCTGCGGGACGCACTGAGGACGCACACTTGGAGTTCTGGATGACCGGAAGTGGACGAATCCCCTGCAAATACCTTATGGACGATGCTGGGCTCGAACCAGCGACCTCCGCCTTGTCGAGGCGGCGCTCTCCCAGCTGAGCTAATCGTCCGGGAAGCGACAACTGTATCGAGGAGTCGGCCCGCGGTCACGGGGGTAGACTCGGACCGTGAGGAGACGCAGGCTGCTGATCGTGCTCGTCGTGCTGGTGACGCTTGCGGTGATCGCGATTCCCGCGCTGTCCGGCGCCTCGCCGGCCGGCCACGCGGCCGCCGCCAAGATCATCGTCAAGCCCGCGGTCGGCACGCCGCACACGCGGTTTGCCGTCGACTTCCAGACCCCCGGCGCGCTTCGCGTGACCGGCGGCCTGTCAAACCGATACCTGCTCACTGCTTCTGATCGCCGCCAGCGCGGCTGTGCGTCCAATGTGTCCGCGTCGGTCGTCAGCGTGCGCCAGGGCATGCGCTTGAAGCTGACCCTCGCTCCTGCGGGCGCGGACGGGGCCTGGTGTCCCGGCACGTTCAAGGGCCGGATCGTGGCCTATCAGACGCCGCTGTGCGGACCTCTGCGGATGTGTCCCCAGTTCATCCGCGTGGTCGGAACCGTCGGCAGGTTGAGCTTCCGCGTCAAGCGCGCCGGCTAGCGCCCCGGCCGCAGTTCGTCAGCCAGGCCCGTCCGCCGGCTAGCGCCCCTCGCAGGTCCCTCAACCAGGGTCCGCCCGCCAGCTGGCGCCCTCCGTCCCCGCCCGCGTAGGATCAGGCGGCGATGGATTACGAGCTCCCTGACGGCACCAAGCTGACCCTGCCCGAAGCGGCCACCGGCGCCGATGCGGCCGCCGCGATCGGCCCGGGCCTGGCGCGGGCCGCGCTGGCCGTACGGGTCGATGGCGAGCTGCGCGACCTGGCCCGCGAGCTGCCCGCCGGCGACGGCGCGGTCCCGCTGCCGCTCCAGATCGTCACCGACCGCAGCGGCGAGGACGCGCTGTTGCTGATCCGCCACGACACCGCCCACGTGCTGGCGGCGGCGATGCTCGAGCTCTACCCGGGCGTGAAGATCTCGATCGGCCCGCCGATCGAGAACGGCTTCTACTATGACTTCGAGTTCCCCGACGGCGTCACCGTCAGCGACGCGGACTTCGAGCGGATCGAGGCCCAGATGAAGACCCACGTCAATGCCGATGAGCCGTTCGTGCGCCAGGACGTCACCGTCGCCGAGGCGCTCCGGCGCTTCCGGGACGAAAATCAGCCCTACAAGGTCCAGCTGATCGAGGATCTCGTCCGCGACCAGGGCGTCCAGACCGTCTCCCTCTATACCAACGGTCCCTTTACCGATCTATGCCGCGGGCCCCACGCTCCCTCCACCAAGCGGATCAAGGTTTTCAAGCTGCAATCGGTCGCCGGGGCCTATTGGCGCGGGGACTCGAGCCAGCCGATGCTCACGCGCGTGTACGGGACGGCGTTCTTCTCGGCCAAGGAGCTCGAGCAGCACCTTGAACGACTGGAGCAGGCGCGCGCCAACGACCACCGCCGGCTGGGACCCCAGCTGGACCTGTTCACGTTCTCAGACGCGGCGCCCGGCTCGGCCTTCTGGCTGCCGGCCGGCACCGAGGTGTTCAACAGTTTGGTCGCGCTCAGCCGCGAGATGGGCGCGCCGCGCGGCTACACCGAGGTCAAGACCCCGCAGCTGTATGACAGCTCGCTGTGGAAGACCTCCGGCCACTGGGACAAGTACCGCGAGAACATGTTCGTGACCGAGTCAGAGGACCGCTCGATGGCGATCAAGCCGATGAACTGCCCCGGCCACGCTCAGCTCTACTCGCTGCGCCCGCACTCCTACCGCGATCTGCCGGTGCGCTACTCGGAGCCCGCGCTGCTGCATCGCAACGAGCCCAGCGGCACGCTGCACGGCCTGCTGCGCACGCGCAACTTCGCCCAGGACGACGCCCACATCTTCTGCACCGAGGAGCAGATCCAGCAGGAGGTCGCGGGCTGCCTGGAGTTCGCCTTCGCGACCTACGCGATCTTCGATCTCGACGTGCGCCTGGAGCTGTCCACCCGCCCCGAGCAGCGAATCGGCTCAGAGGAGCTGTGGGATCGCAGCGAGGCGGCGCTGTTCAACGCGCTCGACAGCCACGGACTCAGCTATGACCTCAACGAGGGCGACGGTGCCTTCTACGGGCCCAAGATCGACATGCACATGACCGATTCGCTGGGGCGCTCGTGGCAGCTGGGCACGGTGCAGCTCGACTACAACTTCCCGGCGCGCTTCAACCTGGTCTACACCGGCGCCGACAACGCCGAGCACCGGCCCGTGATGATCCATCGCGCGCTGATGGGCTCCTACGAGCGCTTCATCGGGATTCTGCTCGAGCACGTGGCCGGCGAGCTGCCCGTGTGGCTGGCCCCGGTGCAGGCGATCGTGCTGCCGATCTCCGATCGCCACATCGCCTACGGTGAGACGGTCGCCCGGCGCCTGCGTGAGGCGGGCATCCGGGTGGAGCTAGATCAGCGCACCGAGTCGGTCTCACGCAAAATCCGCGACGCCGAGCTGCGCAAGATCCCCTACATGGGTGTGGTCGGCGACCGCGAGCAGGAGTCCGACGAGCTCAGCCTCCGCGAGCATCGCCGGGGCGACGTGGGATCGGTGTCAGTGCAGAGCTTTGCCGCCCGCGTGCAAGCGGAAGTTAAATCTCGCTCAGCAGGGTAGATCCGCCGCTATACTGGCTCGCGTTGACCCAACTGCACCACACCCGGCTCGGCGCCGCTTGACCACACCGCGCCACCGTAACTAAGTGCCGGTCCCCCGTAGGTTTGACCGGCGCCCGCCCGAGCGGGACCAGACGCGGATCAACGATCGAATTCGCGTGCCCGAGGTCCGGCTCGTCGGCGAGGACGGCAAGCAGATCGGCGTCGTCAAGACTGCCGAGGCGCTGTCCTACGCCCAGGAGCGCGACCTTGATCTGGTCGAGGTCGCACCCGAGGCACGCCCGCCGGTGTGCCGCGTGCTCGACTACTCCAAGTACAAGTACGAGCAGGCCCAGAAGCTGAAGGCCGCGCGCAAGCACCAGCAGCAGATCACGATCCGCGAGATCAAGTTCCGCCCCAAGATCGCCCAGAACGACTACGACACCAAGAAGGGGCACGTTCGCCGCTTCCTGCTGGGCAAGGACCGCGTCAAGGTCACGATCATGTTCCGCGGCCGCGAGGTGACCCACCCCGAGCGCGGCACCGCGCTCCTTAAGCGCCTCGCCGAGGAGCTGTCGGAGGTCGGCGTCGTCGAGCAGACCCCGCTGCAGGACGGGCGCAACATGACGATGATGCTGGCGCCATCAAAGGCCGCGCTCGCGGGCGAGAAGGACCCCACCAAGCCCGGCGACGAGCCCGAGACCGCCGCCGAAGCGGCCCCGGTGACCGAGGACACGGCCAGTGCCTCCACGTCTCCCACAGCAGAACCACCCGCCGCCGAGGCACCCGCCGCCGCCGAGGCACCAGCACCCGCCGAGGCACCAGCACCCGCACCAGCCGCCGCCGAGGCACCAGCACCCGCACCCGCCGCCGCCGAGGCACCCGTACCCGCACCCGCCGCCGCCGAGGCACCAGCACCCGCACCCGCCGCCGCCGAGGCACCAGCACCCGCAGCCGCCGCGGCCGAGGCCAAGAACACCAACGGGGTGGGGGATGGGCAGCACAATCGCGTTCCCGACACGGCGTCGCCTACCCCGAGTGACGCAGCGGCCTAGCCGCTGAACGGCCGCGTCCCTCCGTCCCGGATTCGGCCGGTAACGGCGATCAGCTTGCGCACCAGACGGGGTGCGCAAGGAGGTACCTGGCCTGCGCACCCGCCCGGCGGCGCCGAGGAGTAGGTAGGTATAGGTGCCGCACCTTGCTGTTACACCGCACGGCGATGCCGACCATGCCCCCGTGTGACCCTGACCGAGACGCCCGTCGTCGCTCGCCGGCTGGAGTTGGCGGCAACCCGGTTCCCTGAGCGCGCGAACTCACGAGCGGACTTGCTGCTCGAGCTGACGGAAGTTGCCGAACGAGCGCTCATCAATTTCACGGGTGATGACGAAGGTCGTGAGGCCGCGAAGCGTCGCCTGCTTGAGCGGACGCGGTCGATGACGCCGGCCGCGGGTCTGCTTTACTCTCGGTCTCCATGCCGAAGATGAAGACCCATTCGGGCGCCAAGAAGCGCTTCAAGCTGACCGCGACCGGCAAGGTCCGCGGCCGGCACTCCTTCACCAGCCACATCCTGGAGAAGAAGTCGCCCAAGCGCAAGCGCAAGCTGGGTCAGCCCGCGGTGATCGCCAAGTCCGATGAGCGGGCGGTCAAGCGGATGCTGGGAGCCAAGCGGACATGACCCGCGTCAAGCGCTCGGTCCATGCCCGCAAGAAGCGGCGCGCGACGCTGAAGCTCGCCAAGGGCTACCGGGGCGACGCCAGCCGGCATTACCGTGCGGCCAAGGAGGCCGTGCTCAAGGCCGATCAGTACCGCTACCGTGACCGGCGCAACCGCAAGCGTGACTTCCGCCGCCTGTGGATCACGCGGATCAACGCGGCCGCGCGCCAGAACGGCCTCTCCTACTCACAGTTCATCCATGGCCTGCAGCTCGCCGAAGTCGAGCTGGACCGCAAGATCCTGGCCGACATCGCCGTGCGCGACACCGACACCTTCCGACGTTTTGCCGACCGCGCCCGTGAGGCGCTGGCGGCCGGCTGACGTTTCCACGCCGACAACCAGCACCGCCGACTGGGCGCCACTCCTTCCGGAGGGCGCCCTTTTTTTTCGTTTCATGACTCATATGAATATGACGATCACCAGCTCCCACAACGAGAAGCTCAAGGAGATCCGCAAGCTCCTTCAGAGCCGCCGCGCCCGCGACCGCGCGGGCCGGTTCGTGGCTGAAGGCGAGGACCTGCTCGCCGCCGCCGACGCGGCCGGCTGGACCGCGCTGGAGCGCTACTGCGCCGCCGGCAGCGGATTGGGTGGCGTCGAGGTCGAGCCCCGGGTCCTGGCCTCGGCATCGGCGCTGGGCTCCGGCACCCGCGCGCTGGCCGTCTATGCGGAACGGTGGGCTCCGACGCCGCCCGGTCCGCTGTGCATCTACCTGCACGGCGTCAGTGACCCGGGCAACGTCGGCGCCGTGCTGCGCAGCGCGCAGGCGTTCGGCGCCTCCAGCGTCGCCCTCGGGCCCGGCAGCGCCGACCCGTTCGGCCCCAAGGCGGTGCGTGCCAGCATGGGGGCGGTGTTTGGGGTGCCCGTGGCCCGGGCCGGTGATCTGGCCGGGCTCCCGGGCCAGACGATCGCCCTGGTCGCCGGCGCCGGGGTCCCGGTGTCCGAACTTTGGCGCTTTGGTTCCGAGGGGTGGAACCAAAACGCCAAAGTTGGCCAGGGGAAAGTCGGCCCCGCCGACGACGCGGGCAAAGTCCCGTTGGCCGACTTTCCCCTGACCCTCCTGATCGGCGCCGAGCGCGAGGGGCTCCCGGAGGAGCTGGTGGCCGCGGCCGACCGGGTCGCCCACATCCCGATCCAGACGCACTCGCTCAACGCGGCGATGGCGGCCACGGTCGCGCTCTATGAGGTGACTAGTGCGCCGTTCCGGAGGACCTTTGATGGTCTGGCGAGGGGCTTGGCGTGATTGGGCGTGTCCGCCGGCCTGGCTCGTGGGCGTACTTGGATGGCCGGGGGACGCGGTCAGGCGCGTCGAGATGCCGCCAGAGCGCAAAGGGATTTCGAGAATGGCGCACTAGGATGGCGCGCGGATGAGCGAGCGGATCGGGCAGATCGAGCGCGAAGCGCAGGCGGCGATCGCCGCCGCAGGCAGCACCGCGGAGCTGGAGCAGGCACGGATCCGCTTCCTGGGCCGCAAGGCCGAGCTGCCCAACCTGCTGCGTGGCGTCGCCCAGCTGCCGCCCGCCGAGCGGGCCGCCACCGGCAAGGCGGCCAACGCCGCCCGCCAGGCACTGGAGGCGGCGATGCAGCGCCGTGAGCAGGACCTGGCCGCCGGCGAGCTGGAGCGGCGGCTGAGCCAGGATCGGGTCGACGTCACCCTGCCCGCCGACCCGCTGCCGTCGATCGGGCGGCTGCACCTGATGACGCGCACCCGGCGCGAGATCGAGGACGTGTTCCTGGGCCTGGGCTTCAACGTCGCCGAGGGGCCTGAGATCGAGACGGTCTACTACAACTTCGACGCGCTGAACCACGCGCCGACGCACCCGTCGCGGCTGCTGACCGACACCTTCTACATCGAGGGTGGGCGGGATGGCGTCGACATCTTCGACCCCGACACGTCGCTGCTGCGGGTCCACACTTCCCCGATGCAGGTGCGCACGATGCAGCGCCAGCCGCCGCCGATCTACATCATCGTCCCCGGCCGGGTATACCGCCCGGACTCCGACGCCACTCACACGCCCCAGTTCCACCAGATCGAGGGGCTGGCGGTCGACACCGACATCACGCTCGGCGACCTGCAGGGCACGCTGCTGACCTTCGCGCGGGCGATCTTCGGTGAGGAGCGCCAGGTCCGCCTGCGCCCGCACTTCTTCCCCTTCACCGAGCCGAGCGTCGAGGTCGACGTCTCGTGCTTCAACTGCAAACAGGGCGTGACGGCCGACGGCCAGCGCTGCCCGCTGTGCAAGGGCACCGCCTGGATCGAGATCCTGGGGGCCGGGATGGTGGACCCCAACGTGTTCGAGCACGTGCGCGAGTACGGCTATGACCCCGAGCGGGTGCAGGGGTTCGCGTTCGGGATGGGGATCGAGCGGATCGCGATGCTCAAGCACGGCGTGCCCGACCTGCGGATGTTCTACGACAACGACGTCCGCTTCCTGGAGCAGTTCTAGTGTCCCGCGTCAGATACAGAGCGACACCGAGACTGGAATGGCGGCGAGTATCTGAGGCGGTACACCGATGACCGCGACGCCCGACACCGCCGAGGTGCAGCGGTGATGCGCGTCCCGCTGCAATGGTTGCACGAGTACTGCCGCCCGTCGCTGGACGCCGCGGCGCTGGCCGAGCGCCTGGCCATGACCGGCACGGAGGTCGAGCGCGTCGAGCGCTACGGCGTCACGGCGCTGGAGAACTTCGTCGTCGGGCGGGTCCTGGAGGCGTCAAAGCACCCGGACGCCGACCGTCTGAGCGTCTGCCAGGTCGACATCGGCCAGGGCGCGCCGAGCCAGATCGTGTGCGGCGCCCCCAACGTCGCCACCGGTCAGACGGTCGCGGTGGCCCGGCCCGGCGCGGTGATGCCCGACGGCACCAAGCTGAAGCTGGCCAAGCTCCGCGGCCAGGAATCGAACGGGATGATTCTGGCCGAGGACGAGCTGGCGATCGGGGTCGAGCACACCGGGATCATGGTGCTGGAGCCCGACGGCCTGGAGCCCGGCATGCCACTTGAGCAGGCGCTGCCGATCGCCACCGACGTGCTGGTGCTGGAGATCACCCCCAACCGGCCGGACTGTCTGGGCATCTACGGCGTGGCGCGCGAGGTCCACGCGGCCACCGGCGCGCCGCTCGCCCCGCCGCCGTGGGCCGATGATCCCGGCAGCGAAGGCGATCTCGCCGAGGCAACGGTGGTGGTGGAGTGCCCGGATCTGTGTCCACGCTTCACTGCCCGCGCCTTTGACGATGTCAAGATCGGCCCCAGTCCGCCGTGGCTCAAGGCGCGGCTGATGGCCGCCGGGCAGCGGCCGATCTCCAACGTCGTCGACATCACCAACTACGTGATGCTGCTGACCGGCCAGCCGTTGCACGCCTTCGATCTGGATCGCGTAGCGGGAGCGCAGCTGACGGTTCGCCGCGCGCACGCGGGCGAGCAGGTCCAGACGCTGGACGGCCAGACCCGCACGCTGACCGCCGAGATGGTGCTGATCGCCGACGCGCAGGGCCCGACCTCGATCGCCGGCGTGATGGGCGGCACCAGATCCGAGGTGGAGGCCGGCACCACCCGGGTGCTGATGGAGGTGGCCAACTGGAACGGCGCCAACATCCACCGCACCTCGCTGACGCTGGGGCTGCGCAGCGAGGCCTCCGGGCGCTATGAGAAGCAGTTGCAGCCCGAGCAGACGATCGACGCCCAGGCGCTGGCCGCCGCGCTGATGATCGAGCTGTGCGGCGCGCGTCTGGCGCCCGGCACGATCGACATCGGCGGTCCCGGCCCGGCGCTCAAGACGATCCGCCTGCGCGACGCCCGCATCGCCTCGCTGCTGGGAGCCCCGATCGCCCGTGAGCGCTGCGATCAGATCCTGCGCGCGCTCGAGTTCTCCACCGCGCCGGCGCCCGACGGGCTCGACGTGACCGTACCGGCGTTTCGCCGCGCCGACGTGACGCGGGAGGCAGACCTGATCGAGGAGGTGGCGCGCCTCGACGGCCTGGCCAGGCTGCCGGCCACGTTGCCCTCCCGCCACGGCGCCTCGGGCCGCTTGACCCCCTGCCAGCGGTTGCGCCGCCAGGCGCTCGACGCGCTGGCCGCCCAGGGCCTGCACGAGATCGTCGGCTGGAGCTTCGTCAGCCCGGAGCTGGCCACCCGCCTGCGGCTGCCCGAGTCCGGCGCAATCCGGCTGGCCAATCCGATGTCGGCCGAGCAGTCGCAACTGCGCACGACGCTGCTGGGCGGCCTGCTCGATGTAGCGCAGCGAAACCGCTCGCGCGGCGTCGGCGCGCTGGCGCTGTTCGAAGCCGGGGCCGTCTACCTGCCGGCGCAGGATGGGGAGCGCCCGGCCGAGCCCCTCCATGTGGCGGCACTGCTCAGCGGACCGGTCCGGCGCTCCACCTGGCGCGAGCCCGACCCGCCGCGGGCCGACTTCTTCGCTGCCAAGGGCGTGCTCGGGGCGATGCTCGACACGCTGCGCGTGCCGTGGAGTGTGGCCCCCGGCGACGAGCCGTTCCTGCACCCGGGGCGCGCGGCGCGGATCCTGGTCGCCGGTGAGGCGATCGGCTGGCTCGGCGAGCTCCATCCACAGGTCGCGGCCGGCTGGGACCAGTCCGACCCCATGGCTGGATTCGAGCTCGATCTCGACGCCGCGGCCGCCCACGCCACCGCCGTCACCCTGTATCAGGACGTCACGAGCTTCCCCGAGGTGCGCGAGGACCTGGCAGTGATCGTTACGGAAACGACCAGCGCCGACCGGGTGCTCGAGGTTGTCAGCGCCGCTGGCCGTCCCCTGCTCGCCGGTGCAGAAGTGTTCGACGTCTATCGGGACGCGGAGCGCCTGGGGAAGGGCAACGTCTCGCTGGCGCTGCGGCTCTCCTTCGCAGCCGGCGACCGGACGCTGACCGACACCGAGGTGGCACAGCGGCGCGCCAAGATCGCCGCCGCGCTGGCCGACCAGCTCGGGGGGCGCGTCCGTGACTCCTAGCGTCGCCGTGTTCGGTGCCGCCGGCTACACCGGCGCGCTGAGCGCCAGGCTGCTGCAACGCCACCCGACCTTCGAGCTGCGGACCGTCACCGCGCGCGCCGACGTCGGGCGGGCGCTCGACGATCTCTACCCCCACCACCGCGTGGGACTGGTGCTCGAGCAGCTCGACCTCGACCGCCACGCCGACGTGGACGCCGCGATCGTCGCGTATCCACACGGCGCCGCGGCGGAGCTGGTGGCCGAGCTGCGTCGCCGTGGGGTGCGCGTCGTGGATCTGAGCGCCGACTTTCGCCTGCGCGATCCGGCCGTCTATGAGGAGTGGTACCGCCCCCATCCGGAGGTCGAGCTGATCCAGTCGGCGGTGTACGGACTGCCCGAGCGCTATCGCGATCAGATCCGCGACGCGGACCTGGTCGCCAACCCCGGCTGCTACCCGACCGCGACGATCCTGGCCCTGGCGCCGCTGGCACGCGCCGGTCTGATCGCCGACGTGGTGATCGACGCCAAGTCCGGGGTCTCAGGCGCCGGGCGCGCGGCGACCGACCAGACCCATTTCGTGACTGTCGATGAGAACATCAGCGCCTACGGCGTGGCGCGCCACCGCCACACGCCCGAGATCGAACAGGAGCTGGCGGTGCTCGGCGCCCGGCTGCGGGTGACCTTCACGCCGCACCTGCTGCCGCTCGACCAGGGGGAGCTGGTGTCCTGCTACGTAACCGTCGGCGACGCCGGGCCCGGGGACCTCCAGGAGCTCTATCGCGATGCCTACGGGTCCGAGCCGTTCATCGAGCTGAGCAGCACGCCGCCGGGGGTGCGCGACGTGCGGGAGACCAACATCTGCCGGATCTCGGCCCACTACGACGCGCGAGCCGGCCGGGTGGTCGTGTTCGCGGTGATCGACAACCTGTGGAAGGGGGCCGCCTCCCAGGCGGTGCAGAACCTAAACGTGATGTTCGGACTCCCGGAAGGGGAGGGAATTTCATGAGCGAGCGGTCAAGCGAGGCTGCAAGCCGGGCGCAATCATCAGACCGGGGGGCCGGATCCCCCGCGGGGGACTTCTTCTCGTCGCGATGGATCGAGCGTCCCGGGCACGTCTCAGAGCTCGACGAGCCCACACTGCCGCAGGGCTTTCGCGCCGCGGGCGTGGCCGCGGGAATCAAGCCCAGCGGCGCGGTGGATCTCGGCCTGCTGGTCTCCGACGCCCCCGAGACGACCAGCGCCGCGCGCTTCACGCGCTCGGGGACCCAGGCGGCGCCGGTGCTGTTGACCAAGGAGCGCTGCCGGCTCGGCGCCCTGCGCGCGGTGGTGGTGAACTCCGGCAACGCCAACGCCGCCACCGGCCGGCCGGGTCTCGACAACGCGGCCAAGATGCAGGGCTCGGGGGCGATGGTCGCGCGCGTTCTGGAAGACCAGGTCGCGGTCGCCTCGACGGGCGTGATCGGCGTGCCGCTGCCGATGAACGCGATCACGTCCGGGCTGGCGGCTGCGGCCCGTTCGCTGTCGGTCGACGGCGCGGAGGCCTTTTCCGACGCGATCCGCACCACCGACGCGTTCGCCAAGCGCGCCTGCCTGGAGGTGTCGCTGCCCGGCGGCAAGGTCAGGCTGACCGCCCAGGCAAAGGGGGCGGGGATGATCTCGCCGGGCTTTGCCACCCTGCTGTGCTTCGTGCAGACCGACGCGGCACTGAGCGCCGAGACCTGCGACCTGCTGTTGGGGGTGTGCGTCAAGCGCTCGTTCGAGCGTGTCAGCGTCGACGGTCAGCTGTCGACCAGCGACACGGTGATCCTGCAGGCCAGCGGCGCCTCAGGCGTGACGATCGAGCCTGAGAGCGAGGACGAGTTGCGCTTCGGCGAGGCGCTCGACGCGCTGCTGCGCCAGCTGGCGCTGCTGGTCGTGCGCGACGGCGAGGGCGCGCGCCGGGTCGGGCGAGTGGTCGTGCGCGGCGGCGAGGAGGATTCGGTGCACCGGGTCGCCCGTGCGGTGGCCGACTCCTCGCTGGTCAAGACGGCGCTGTACGGCGGGGACCCCAACTGGGGGCGGATCATCCAGGCGGTCGGGATGGCGATGCCCGGCAGCGCGCCGCTGGACGTGGAGATCGCGATCGAGGGAGTGCAGGTGTGCGCGCGTGGCTCGTACGTCCCGCATGACGCGGACGCGCTTTCCCAGGCCGTCAAGGGCGACGAGGTGCAGTACGAGATCGGGCTGCCCGGCGAGGGTGCCGAGACCGAGCTGTTCTTCTCCGACCTCGGTCACGAATACGTGACGATCAACGCGGACTACACGACATGACCGAGGTCGCAAC
>ODAK010006502.1_pt1 | contig 11780 bp, 26 predicted proteins | sample 1539591 | NCBI WGS metagenome assembly ODAK01 (sample SAMEA3539303, study PRJEB22396) | soil metagenome | biome: tundra; feature: field; material: soil | place: USA | collected 2010-05 | depth 0.15 m | reverse complement strand
ATCAACATAATCACCGCAATCGAAATGATCTTCTTCATTTGGTAGTGAATACCTTGCTTACTTCACAGGTAGTTCCATCATTAAATATGATCTTGTTATCGTAATCGTGCGGCTCATATTTCAAAATAGCTTCATCACCATCACCATAAGCATATTCATAACAATATTTGGTAATGATAATTCCATTAACAGATCCAGATCTGTATGAATATGTATTGCTATCTGTTCGTTTGATATATGTCAATTTATAGTATTCTGCGTAGGCAGATGATGTGGTGAACATTGTAGAGAATATTCCGACAATTATGAGCTTCTTCATTGTCATTGTCCTTTTGTTGAGATACTTATAGGTCGCCGCGACGGGGGTCGAACCCGTATTTCATTTTCATGAAGTCGAATTTTAAATTCGATATGTCAGCCAATTGCATCACGCGGCGGTTATGGAAGCCTTCGCCTCCATTCAAAATCTAATCAATCATCAGCCGTACTATCCTCAACCAACTCAACCGAAATTCGCCACTTCTTTAGAGCCGGGACACCAGATTCTGTCTTATAGTTATCGAAGAGATAGAAGACCGCCTGCTCTTCATTGAGCTTCACATAAGCTGTCAATGCCGGTCTCATCTCAACATTCGTACAACTGTCGATATGAGGCGTGTCGTCCCTCATGTGTTCGTCCAATGAGTAGTCGAGGAGTTTCTGAGCAATGCTTTGTGATGTTTCGTGCTTCATTTTATTCACCAATAATCCTTTAGCGTCTTCATCTCTTCTTCAGTCCAATTGAGGAACTTAAAACTGCTCAGGCTACCATACAAAGCATTTGCGGCTACTTCGGCTGAGCATTTCTTTTCCTCAACCAACTGAGTCGCCCTGCTAATCATGACAAAGATATTGACCGGGCCATCGTTCCCGTTTTCGATGATGGGTCGCATCAGATTGCTTTGCTTAATGATCTCATCGGGAGATGATGTGGTCGTATCCATTATTGCCATTCCTTTGGACAAACACAATCAGCGTGTGGATGATGATCACAATTGGCGTGAACGTCTTCATATTCCATCTTTACCATCGTCTTACCATCATCAGATTGCAGGCAGTCATTGCCACATTTGCAGCAATGTCCATCCTCATCGCTATTGATTGTCTTAGCCTGCATATCACAATCGTGTCCGCAGTACGGGCAACGATCCCATTCTGTATTCCTGCAATCAAGGCAGCCATTCATTTGCCTATCCATTCCTTCATCGCCGAATTGAAATTGTCGAGACCTGCTTGCAAATCATTCGCAAGCGTTTCTACTTTGACCAGCCTGCAAGAGTTGATGATAAAACCAAGATAGATGTTGGCGATCCAACGAATCATCTTCAACGGATATCGCAAATAGAACGGTGCGGGATATTTTACCAGCATTATCGCATTCTCATTTCTACCATTCTCTTTGCCTTATGTCCTTCATAGACTTCAGGGTAGCTCGAGATCCACCCCAAATGATTAAGAACGGCACCTCGGACTGAGCCATAGGGACCACTATCAATAAGCTCTTTGACGCTATTGAATCCAAAATAACCTACACCATTGATGGTGCTAATAATCTCCTTAGCAGCAGCATGCCAGTCAGGACGATTATGCCGATTCAGAAGCGAAGGAGTAATCTTCCAACGCCCTGGCGTCTTAAGATCGAGAATCAAAAGCAATCTATGATGACCGAAAAGCTCTTTCGAGACATCACAGATAACCTTCTCATACCTGATTAGATATTGGTCTACCTCATTACTTTCATATTCGTCAGAAGCGTTTTGCGCAAACTCTTCGGCTGCCTCATCGGTAAGTCCTCGTCTCTTAGCCTCTTCCAACTCGAGCGAGAAGACATGATCGTAGTGATTGAACGACATCATATCTTCAAGGACTTTTTGAGGAGTATCTACACCGAGTAGCTTGCAGAGATCATCGATGGTCAAGTAGGGCGATGAGTTTTTCATTTGATCAGGTGAGTCCTTCGTGAGTAAAAGCAACCGCCAAACCTTGTGAACCAACGAGAGCCTAATCTAATCCAGATTGTCCTTTCGATCTTATCCTTACCAACCCATTTCATCAGGACGATTTCGATGAACCAGAATAGGAAAAGGCATTTGCGAATGAGATGTGGTCCTGCCCAAGAGCGTTTCATTTCCCTTAGCCCCAAAGAGACTTAGACGGAATTGCCTTGAGGATTTCTTGACAGGCTTCTTTCTTGATTTTTACCCAGGCTCGTGTCCTCGCATCATAGTTTTTGAGCGGAGCTTCAGAGATAATATCTTCCATAGCATTCATAATGATCTGAACTTGCATAGAGCCCAGGCCGCGCAATGTATAAGCCGATGGGCCGGTCAAAGACGTTTCGTTAATCAGTTGAACCTTGGACTTCTTTGTCATTTGATTTACTTCTCCTTCTTCTCGGAATGATTGGGGCACAAATTGATGTAGTTGCATCCGCATTTCTTGCAGAAGAACAACCGATCTTCTTCTACCTTTGGCACTGCAAGAATGGCAGGCAACGTCTCGGGCTCTTCACGATGAACAGGATTATAGTGGCTACCGAACATCTTAGGACCCCTTCTTAGAAAGCTTTGCTTTGATGTTGCGACCGATGGCATTCGCGCCATAAAAGAAACCGAACAAAAAGAGCGGCGATAGAATGGTCAGTACGCCAAAGAACCAGCCGCTCATGGCGGTATCGAACTCTGTAGCACAATCCTTAACTGAGAAGACGCCGCTTAGCATAAGGTGCCCAAGCCTATAAACGCCAGGAAAAAGAAGCCAGGCCCCTACCCCTTCCATTGATCACGTTCCTTTCTTCGCTTATTGCGCTTGTGCATGTCCCAAAGGTATCCAATAATCCAGGCAACGACAAGCGTCAGGATAATGAAAAGGAAGAATGCGTCACTCGGTCTCATTACGGATTATCTTTCTTGAATTGTGCCAGCCATCTTCGTGACTCCTTGATCTCTCTGCCGATGCTTAGCCAATAGAGAATCATTACTCCAATGGCAAACGAGAGAGGGAAGAAGGAAACGAAGGTAATAACATCATCCTTATCCATTATCGATATATGCCTTCTTGATGAAGAACTGGCTCAACGGACTCACTCATCTTATCGAGAGCGCGAAGGAAAGATCCGACATCAACGAAAAGATATGAGTCTGCGAGCCTAACTTTGATATCAAACCTATCAAATCGTTGTATCAAAAGTTCGGAAACGGACTTAATCTCTTGATCGTTGGTATCCAACATTCTTCCTGAAACAAGAAACTCTCTAGAATTCAAATCGTGTTGTTCTGCTACGAATTTCAATATCTTTGCGAAGAGGTTCTTGATATTCTCCTCGCAAATAATGGCGTCATCAGCCGCTTGTTTATCCTCTCTACGCTTCAAAACAATATCTCGAGATTTACGAAAGACTTCTCGCAAATCAGCGTCTGCATCTACAACCGCTCGTTCGACAGGCAGATTATTCTCGATGAGCACTTTCTTCTTTGACCACCAGTTCATTTGATTAGCTTCTCCATAATCGACTCGGGCCACAGTTCGCGAGGCATCGCGAGATAAACGTTCGCCTCGCTGTAATATCCATCGATGATCTTCTTGTCGAGATCGTTGAATGGAACCGAGACATAACCCTCATCATTAAGCTTTGCCAGACTCAACGCATCCTCTTCATCTACTTCAAAGGATGCCTTGGCCCATTGTTCCTTTGTGATTGTATTCATTTGATCACCTGATTATCAAGTGCGTTGTTTAGAGCGAACAAAAGATCTCCGGCAATATCATCACCCTTAGACAAATTATACGCATCCCCCAATGCATTGCGAAGGGATTCGATTTGAATACTCGTCAATTGAAATTGAACCGTAAAGGTTGGAAACGCAGCTTTATTACCGATTGCGTCTGCTGAATGTTTGATGGCATGACAATTTGGCCTGTTCATTTGATCTCCAGGACGTTAGCTGAGGTTTTTCCGTCTATTAGATCGAGGCTGTGGATCCATTCTCGATTCTCAATTTCCAAGATAGCTTCATCTTCGGAGAGAAACTGAAGTGCTTTATCAGTCCAGAAAGTCCTATCACCTTCTTTGGTTAAATATCCGCATTCAACCGAATTGTCCTGCGGTCGCTTTGTATAGATGATGAACACGCTCATACCCATTTTCTTCTTTGCAAGAATTTCGACTTCTTCCCATTCACCCAACTCTTTGAAGAGAACTACCGTGATGTTTATTCATTCCTCGGACACCTTCTTTGCCCAATCAAAGGCCTTCCAGAACTTAATCGAGTCATTGTCTCCCGAGGCAAGAGAGTAAAGCTTGTCAGAGAAGAGAATACAAATAGGATGGGTATTCAATGCGTCCGTAGAAAACGCTCCCTCGTCCTCCAATCGACATCGCAATTCTCGAATGGTCGAGGAGAATGTATGAACGAGTCCAGAAAGATTACAAGCGTTCTGAATATCGAGAGCCTCCTTAGCAAGCTCCTTCCAGGAACGAACCTTGGTGATATCGGTTAGATGGGTCGAGATCGTTTTCTCCTCATTGTTCTTGGTCAGAACGTCTACCTCATAGGGAATGAGCGTCGTTATAACCTTGCAAATCCCAAGAGAATGACACCAAACCTCATCTCCAATATTGATGAGCTTGCCGCTTACATCGGTTGCCATTTGATTATCCTTCCTTGCAGTTAAGTGCCAGAGCCTCACCACCAATGGAGATTCCATTTGGTTGCGGATGTTCATCCATCATCATCGTCATTGCACAAGTTCGACAATATGAATAGGAGCGCATCATTCCTTTCTTACCTCGCGGCTCGGGACGAGACATATTATGACCACGAAGCTTGGCCGCTTTGATAGCCTTACGTTCGAGGAGGCGAAGCTTGTTTCGTTCTCGCGGCTTCTTGTTATTCATTCGACAAAGGCCTCGTCTTGGCTAATAACCTCTTCATTGCATAGAAGAGAGACCTTGACTTTGATATTAAGGACGCCGGGGATGAGCTGGCAGTCGTAAAAGCGTCCTACCTTAATGGTGAGATATCTCTTGCACATCTCGAGAAATGCCTCCCTACTTTCTCCTGCCTTCTCTTGTGCTTCTCTAATCTCGGCACAATAACACTCTGCCCCACGACAACGGCACGACTCAGGATCATAACTCATTTGCACTCCGCCTTAACGTGTGCAAGACCCTGTTCTTTTACCACGTATCCATTGGGACATATCTTGCTAATATACTCATAGCAACTAATCATGGAGCCGTACGAACACTCTGCGTAGACTCCCCTTTTACCATCTTCGGTAGTAATCGTGGCCCTTCGATCACATCCGACAAGAAACAACAGGACAATTATCAGCTTCTTCATTTGCACACCACCTTCAGATAGCCCTTTCGGGCGTGAAACTCACGGATGTTATATCCACTTGGACACTTCTTCTGGGCTTTTACATAGCATTGATTCATATCATCAGCCTCACACCTAACGATAACCTCCCTTTCTTGATTGATAGAAAGAAGTTGGATCAGGAGAGTCATGAAAACATCCATAGTTATTAGACCTCGTACTTTGCCTTGAGCTCTACCAATTTCGCACGCTCTTGCTCTTCTACCTTTCGTAGATGCTCAACCTCTTGCTCTTGCTTTTTGATAGCGTCTCTCTCATCTGCTTCTTTCACAAGCCTCTTAATTTCGGCCATCTGTTGCTCAAAAAGCTGCTTTCGTTCAGCAATGTGAGCGGGGTTTTCGTAGATGACCATAAACTCGCTCGCCGGAGGCCAATCCTTAATCGAATCATTGCTATCCATGTCTTCCAATCTGAGATGTGGAAGATCATCACGATCATTGTCATGAACAACGGTCACGTGACCATTGAAAGAGATGGTGATTCCAAGATCTTTCGCCAAATCGTAGAGCTTGTTAAGCTTGACCATCGTTGGATGATTGTCTTTCAATCTGAGATATTGCGCGATTGTCATTTGACATGCTCCTTGAAATAGTCCTTCAGTTTTCGTTCAGCGTCTTCGTACGACATTGCCTTCCTACCATCAGAAGTCAGGCGCCACTTATTGTAATCGCCACTCGCGTGATGAAGTAGTGGCAAGCAGATCTGCTCGAGAAGAGAGAGACGTTGAACTTCATCCATTTTAGATCCTCCCATTTAAATGTATTACACCAATTGAAATAGAATCACTGACCGAATTATTTGTAATTGAACTCCGATTAGGCTGATATAGAACTAAGTATGCTACTCACGGTTCCAATTAAGCTTCTCGCCAGCGCCGAACAAAAATCTCAACTCCTGGCGTTGACGCACAAGTTCAATGAGGCTTGTAATTGGCTATCAGAGCTTGCGTTTGAGAACGGTGTATTCAAGCAATTTGATTTGCATGACGCTTTTTACTACGAGCTTTGCTCGCGATTTGATCTCAAATCGCAGCTTGCGATCCGAATTATTGGGCGAGTAGCGGATAGCTACAAGCTCAATAAACAAGCGCTTCATAAGTTCAAAAAGACCTCATCGGTTGAATTAGATGAACACCTGCTCAATTGGAAACAATTGAGCACCGTTAGTATAACGAGTTTAGATGGAAGGCTTAACATTCCGATTGCTTTCAGCAATCGGATCAATCTCAAAGCTAAGCTCAAGAAGGATATGATTAAGGGCTCAGCGAAGCTTGTCTTAAAGAAAGGTGAGTTTTACTTGCAAGCTGCCGTTGAGATGCCAGAGGCATCTCCTAAGAAGGCCAAGGATTATCTCGGTGTAGATATGGGCATTGTTAACTTAGCTACCACTTCTCTAGGTGAGAATTACTCTGGAGCCGAAGTAGATGCTAACCGAATTAAAATCAATACGTTAAGAGGAAACTTGCAGCGATGCGGAAGCAAATCCGCAAAGCGTCACTTAAAAAGACTTTCAGGAAAGGAGCGGCGTTTCAAAAGAAACGCCAATCATATAATCAGTAAGAAAATCGTTCAATCCGCTCAAAGGCACCGAAAATCCATTGCGCTCGAAGAGCTCAAAGGATTTCGGAAAACGGTTATTAAGAGTCAGAGAGAACGTTTCGGTAAGTGGAGCTTCTTCGAATTAGCAACGTTCATAACCTACAAAGCCAAGTTGAAAGGCATTGAGGTTGTTAAGGTTGATCCTCGAATGACATCCCGAATGTGCTCGCAGTGCAAGCACTGCGAAAAGAATAATCGTCCCTCAAGGGACATTTTCAAGTGTAAATCGTGCGGCTTCACCGAAGCCGCAGATTTCAACGCTGCGATTAACATCGCAGCGAGAGCCTTTATCAATAGGCTTATTGCAGCCGGAGATAAATCTCCGAGCAGCAAGCTAACGCTCAAAAAGCGTTAGCTATTGATAACCGATCGTTTTAATGTCAGCAATAACCTGAGCCTCTTCGTGCGTTGGCATACGAACTCCGCACACCTTTCCACCAGGATCGAAGCTAACTTCTACTGGCATGATAACGTATAGCTTGCCCATTGCTCACCTACCTTCTTTGTGCGGGACCAGATTGGGAACGACATACGTTGAACAAATATCGTTTCGCAAATAGCCACCAGCCTCCTCGCAGAGAACTTCACTTCTTCCTTGGAGCCTACCATCTTCGTAACGCCGTGTTCCAACTAATATAAGGACGACAGTAGCAACAATAACAGTAGAGAGGAACATAACAAGTGCCTGATTATGGGAGATCATTTTACTCACCTTCGGATCCGGGTTGTTCAGTGCTCACGAGAAAAGAAGGCGATGACCGCATCGACCCTTTCCTGATCTTCTTTTTCGTAGTTCTTCTTAAGTCTCTCCTGGTTTTCTTTATCATGCTTCTTCTTTGCCGAAGTCGCTTCCGTTAGAATCGTTTGGATAGAAGTCGAATCAATCTCGCGAAGTCGATGAAAGAAGAACAAGACGCGGTCATTGAGATAGCTTTCAGCATTATCGAAATTGACTTCAACAAGCTCAATACCAGCCGAATGATGTCCGAAGTTCGCGACCGCTTCAAACAGATTCGACTTATTCGAGGCTGGTTTTGCACGACTATTGACAAGCTTAGGATCGATGTACCTCTTTTGAGGGAATGCCTTTTCCCAGTCCCCGTGATACTTCTCGTAAAGAGATGTTGGGGTCATATCGATAAGCCTAATTGTCTCGGTGCAGTTAAGACATCCAAAGTGAGATTCTTTGCCATAATCATTATCTGGGTAATCGTCTCCAGATTCGAAGTTATGGCAAACTTCAAAGTCAGATGGGAGTTTATGACCCTTTTTCGCAAGCGTTTGTATCCGACAGAAAACCTCTCTTAGAAAGGTAGAAACGGACTCTTCAAGATCGTTTGCCTTTCGTAATGCTTGCATGCGTTCGGTCGGGGCTACGATTTCGATCTCGAGATATTCCTTAATCTCAGCATCCGGATGCTCGCCGAAAACCTTTCGAGAAACAACGTCTATGGCTTGTTCTGAGTCGAAGAGCAAGCAATTGACAAACTGACAACAGCAACGAGTCCGAGAATGGCGAAACCACCAATTAGATCTTTCATTGATTGTCCTTATCCTAGTACGTGATAGATGAAAAGTTGAGATGGTTTAACGTTATGAACCCTGAGGTAATGCGAGAAGCCTTCGGGCCAGATGTATTTACCATCCGTTAGGCAGCACGAACCCATATCACGCTCATTACAATTGAAGCGGCACCACGATGTTCCCTTCCAGGCGTACTTGTTTTTTCCGCTATCGAGATGCTGAATAACCTTATTCTTCTCTTTTGGATCCCAGGTTGTATCAACCCACGGCAGAACCTCTTCTGACCAATATCCAATGCGAATTAATTCTGCCATATTATCCCTTATAATCCCAGTCACCACAACACTCATTCCTTAGGATTGTAATCCCAAAGAAACCACATTCGATGATAGTACATCGACACGGAGTCTTGTTTATTCCAAAGACGTACTCACTCCAATGAAATAGGACCTTCGGTCGGAGATAAATTTCGATCTTGTCAAAGAACATAATGGCGGAGATGCTTTTGTTTAGTCGAACGATTTTCATTTTGATAGCTCCCTCAAAACTACCAGCGATCGGTGATAATGATCGTTGGCAGATGTTGAAACGACTATTAGTAGACGCAACCTCCATTGCTGCAAACAGTTCCCGCAGCGCAGTAAGTGTGATTATGGCAACAGGATGCCCCGATCGGCGCACAATCCGTAACCCCGTCAGTATTGAAACAAGTCTCCTCTCCACTTGCAAGGCATCCCGATGGAGTATAAGAAGATAAACAAGTATCGCCGGGACCACATACATAACCTCCCGGGCAACTCAATCCATTTCCGCAACAAACGTATCCTACAAGAGTGCAAGATCCATCTGGACACTCCAATCCATTTGGACAAGGATCGGGGATTGCACAACCGAAACTGATTACTGCGATGAAGAGACCCGTGAAAATAAACGTCTTCATTTGATTTGTCTTTCTTGTTGATTGGTTATTGTGCTGCGCATTAGATCGAAACTTCAACCAGCATCGGGAGAGGCTTCGCAATAGCACGGAGAGCCGGGCTTTCCGGAAGAATCGCAAATCTGATAGCCATCGCGCTCGTCGCACGCACAACTAATTCGCTGACCAGGGATACAAAGGGGCGGAACGGTCCCACCACCTTCACAAGAACAAAGTCCATAAGATGAGCCAGCAGGATTGCAAACCTGATAACCGATATATCCCCCCGTGCAACCACAATTGATTTGCTGTCCCGGAGTACAGAAATGAGCCGGAGGAAGCTCACGCGTACCATTGCAAACATATGCGGTCGAGGTAACCTCATTAGGATCGAGAACGCCATTGCTGTTAAAGTCAAGACCGGATTCAATTTCGATGCCACCATAAAGACACATCGTGCTACCGCCAGAGATCGGTACCTCGACAATAAGCGAATTGAGACCGGAGGAACCGGCATCACCTTGCGCGCCAGAATTTCCAGTAGCGCCCTGGACTCCAATTGATCCGGAATTTCCGGGCTGCCCGTCTGCCCCATTCGTTCCATTCATTCCGGGCGAACCGTTTGCGCCATTCGTTCCAGGCGGACCGGGCTCGTTAACTGCTCCGCCACAACCGACCAACATAATTACCGCAATCGAAATGATCTTCTTCATTGTTTTATTCTCCGAGAATTTGATGTAATGAGTTTCCGAACGATGTATGTTCTTACGCTTTATACGACTTCCATTGCATTATGCTATGAAACGTCAAACAGTTTCGACCAGCCTGATATATAGTCTTACAGGAGATGCAAGATGAGGATTTGTTCGATTAAAGATTGTGGCGGAAAACATAGAGGTTTAGGATATTGCACCATGCACTATAATGCATTCAAAAGAAATGGTGATCCGCTCCTTGTGACAAAAAATCCTCCACAGCCACCAAAAAAATGTACAATAGAAGGCTGTATAAAACAAGTCCACGGACAAGGCTTATGCAATATGCATTATAGTCGCTTGCTTCGTAAAGGCGATCCAAATGCACCTTGTTTGACGCGCAGTCCACGCTCTGCGAATGTAAAAATCTGCTCAATTAAAGATTGTGGTAAGAAATATAAATCAAAAGGCTTATGTAATAAGCATTATGGTCGCCTACTTCATCATGGCGATGCGAATTTATCTTGTAAGCCAGATGTAAAAATTTGTTCCATTAAAGATTGTGGTGAGAAACATAGAGGTTTGGGGTATTGTACTATGCACTATAATGCATTTAAAAGAAATGGTGATCCGCTTCTTGTGACAAAAAGATGTCCCAAATCTACTAGAGATGATTGCGAAATAGACGGTTGTGAAAAGCAAGTTCACTCACAAAATTTATGCTCCATGCACTATAGTCGTCTACTTCGTTATGGCGATCCAAATGTGTCTCGGGATCCGAATGCTAAAATAGCTACCAAAGGGAGTGGATCTATTCATGGTGGATATCGTGAATTTCATATTAGTGGTAAAACTTTTAAAGAACATCGCTTAGTAATGGAAAAACATCTTGGTCGAAAATTATTGCCATCTGAAAACGTACACCACATTAATGGTGTTAGGGATGATAACAGAATAGAGAACTTAGAACTATGGGTTACTAAACAACCAAAGGGACAAAGGCCAGAAGATTTAGTTAAGTATGCCAAAGAGATCTTAGCCCGTTATGACAGTAACATCTCTTGTGAAGAGGAAGATTATCTATGGTAATTATGACAAAGGACAATATGAATAATCGTACAAAAGAAAGTGATTGGACCCCATCTCTTGTATTAGAACACTTGTCTGATTTGATTAATGCCAACGATATTAAAAATACGCAATCGTTTGCTGCGGCACGAGCTGCTGTTGAAGTGGCCGCAATAGCCAGTGAGAAAAGTACGGCTCAAGCATTCGCCTCTAGTGAGAAAGCAATTCGCGACGCTCTTGCCGCAGTTGAGAAATCAACTGCTGCGGCCTTTATAGCTAGTGAAAAGGCCGTGGCACTCGCAGAAGCCAACGCCGAACGCTGGCGTCAAGACGCCCAAGAATGGCGACAACGAATGACAGAACGCGAAAAAGACTTCTCCACCAAAAATGAACACAATGCATTGAAAGAACGACTTGACCGTGGTGAAGGAAAAGGACAGGGGATATCAAAAATGATGGGCTGGCTCGCGGCCGGACTTACACTTCTCGTTTCAATTGTTGGCTTTGTTTTGTCGCATATTAAATAAAATTCGTTAGCAATTCTATTTTAATTTTG
>ODAK010006500.1_pt1 | contig 11785 bp, 6 predicted proteins | sample 1539591 | NCBI WGS metagenome assembly ODAK01 (sample SAMEA3539303, study PRJEB22396) | soil metagenome | biome: tundra; feature: field; material: soil | place: USA | collected 2010-05 | depth 0.15 m | reverse complement strand
GCAAATCCGGGGATGTCTACTGGCTGATTCCACGAGAGGACGAAATACACCACGTACACGACAGCGGCGGCGAGCAAAGTGCCTTTGCGCAGCGCGCGCCAGCGGAGCTTCCGCCATGCTCGCGCCGCAGGCTTGTCAGCGGGCTGATCCGCGACACCCCACCGGCGTGTCGTCAGTACAAAGACGACAATGGCGATGATCAGTATGCCCGAGGAGAACTTGGAGAGCAGCGCGCCCGCAAGCGCCAGAGCGAACCAGCGAGTGTTTCCTCCGTCCGGAATCCGCCACAATTCGCCGAGGGTCCACAATGTCAGCAGCACGAACAACGCAATGGCCACATCCGTCAGCACCAGCGGACCGAAGGCCAGGAACGCCGGCATAGTCGTGTAAATGGCCAGCGAGAGCAGCCCTCCCCAATCCCCACCCAAACGGCGCCCCAGCACGAACAGCACCCAGCCCAGCAGCAACGTCAGCAGTAGCATGGGTAGACGCGCCCAAAGCAGCGTCGTCCGCGGGTCGTTCCACCGCCCCAAAACCCAGTCACCGAACACCCACTGGCTTAGATAAGCAGGAAAGAAATTTTGTCCAATGGTCCACTGGACGCTGGAATAATCCGCGCGTGTGCCCCGCATCGCAACCCCGAGACCCGCCAACACTTTGGCCAGCGGCGGATGCTCATCATTAAACCGCAGATCTAGCTTCTGAACATAGCTCAACCCCGCGCCAATATGCGCGACTTCGTCAATCGTCGCGGATTCGCGCAGTGCGGCCCCACCGGCCAACACAAACATCATCAGCAGCAAGCCTGCCGCTAATGCCCAAACCCGGATGTTCATGGGATCGTCCTTCGACAGGTATACGCGACCCAGCCTTTGCAAAGTTCAAGCAAAAGTAGAATCCCGCTAGCACGAACCCATTACTATCCTATTACTATCTCTTGACGATTCCGTTTCAGATTGGTATGCTCTCTAAACATACGTCTTTGTATTCTGTAGGGTCTCTCGCGCTCCGTTGCGTACAGCCCAGTCGGTTTTTCCTGGGCTTGGTTAGTTGCTAGTAGTGCTGGTTTTGTTCCTTGAAGCGAACGCAGCACACACAAGTCAGCACAAACACAAAAAGGAGTTGCTCATGATTCGAAGAATTCTTCCCGTTGTATTATTGGTAACTTTGCTCGCGTCGGCATCACTCGTCGCGCAGACTTTCCGAGGAGGCATTTCGGGTACCGTAAACGATGCCACAGGCGCAGCCGTGGCGGGTGCAGCCGTCAAACTTGTAAGTCCGGATACGGGCCTGACGCGTGAAGGCACAACTACTTCAACAGGTGAGTTCGTTTTTCAGGATCTCCCGCTCGGCAAGTATGATATTACCGTCACCCAGTCCGGCTTTGATACTGTTCACGTGTCGGGTGTTGTGGTGGATGCCGGCAAGATTGCAACCTTGGGACTGAAGCTGGAAGTGGCAAAACAAGCGACCACCGTCGAAGTTGCGGCCTCTGTCGTGGCGATTGAGACTAGTTCTTCGGCGGAAACCAGCCTAATCAACACTGCGGAGATCCTGGACCTTCCTTTGAATGGCCGCGATTTCACTCAGTTGTTGAAGTTCAACGCCGGCGCCAATGCCAACGGCTCCCTGAACGGCTCGCGGTTTAACGGTATTGACTGGAAGATCGACGGCGCCGACAACAATGACCTTTGGCACAACGTAAACGCCGTCAATCAAGGCGGTGTGTCGGGCATCGGCGGCGTGTTGCTCCCGATCGACTCTATCGACGAATTCTCCCTGTAGAGCAGCAGCAGCGCCGAAGAGAACCGCAACTCGGGTGGCGTGCTGAATGTGGTGGTCAAATCGGGAACCAACAGTTTCCATGGTTCCGTGTATTACTTCAACCGGAACGAGGCTCTGGCGGCGAGTGACTGGTTCACGCCTCCCGGTTCGCCAAAAACGGAACTCCGCAACAACCAGGAAGGTTTCTCCGTTGGTGGCCCGATCGTGAAGAACCACACATTTTTCTTCATGAACTACGAGCAGCAGAATTATCGACAGGCTCTCACCGCCCCCGGAACCACTCCGTCAGCCGATTGGGTTTCCCAGGCTTCCGCGGTTATGGCCAAAGATGGCGTGGCGGTTAACCCACTCTCGCTGGCGCTGATCAGCAACCTCTGGCCGGCCAACAGCCTGACCGGACCCGCCGACGTGCATAATTACGCGGGCGCCGGTATTAACCTTTCCAACAGCTACAACGGCGTGATCAAACTGGATCATCAGTTCAATGAGAGGAACAGCCTAGCCATCCGCTACTTCGGGGGTACCGGCAATCAGACGGAATACGTCGGTTCCGCAATGCCCTATTACTTCCAGGCGGCCCCCAGCCGGATGCATAACTTCTCTTTGGTGTACAACACGGTGATTTCGCCTCGCTTCGTGGCGCAGACGCTGCTAGGCGTGAATTACTTCAAACAGGTGTTCGGTGACGCCAACCATGGCTTTAACATGCCGGCGATCGGATTGAACGACGGCGTAACGAATCCCACGGATTTCGGGTCCCCGAACATCAACATTTCAGGATTCGATTCCACTGGGGAGACGCCGCAGCTGGGACGAATCGACACCACCGGCCACATCGATCAAACCTTCACCTACACCGTGGGCTCCCACCAGTTCCGTTTTGGCGGCGATTATCGCTATTCACGGCTGGACGTGTTTTATGACGCGAATGCACCCGGCGTGTTCTCGTTTAATGGCACGCAAGGGCCGCTTGCAAATCCGAGCGACACCTGGGGCTTTGGCCCCAACATGGGGTCGCTCAACGCACTCGCGGATTTCCTTGCTGGCCGCGTAGCTACCGGCAACGCCAGGATCGCCTACGGTAACCAGCAGCGCATTTACAATCTCAATGGAGGTTCAGTTTTTGCTCAGGACAGTTGGAAGATAACTCCAAAGCTGACTTTGAACTATGGCTTGAACTGGGTGTATCAAGGCCCGATCGATAATCCGAAGAATCTTATTTCCACGTTCATCCCTGCTGACGGCGGCATCACTTATGTCGGCACTCACGGCCTGAATTCTCTGTGGCCGCGAGATCTTCACGATTTCGCTCCCCGCTTCGGGTTCGCTTACCAACCCAAAGCCGGCGGCAAGCTAGTGATCCGTGGCGGCTGGGGCATGTTCTATCAGGTCCCCAATATCTCTTACTTCGGCAACAGTAACTCGGCCAATGGAGCCGCGACGGGAATTAACGTGAACATCGGCGGCCCCGCGCCGGTTCTGTCGCTCGTGAATCAAGCGCCAATCACTCTTGCGTCCGGTGTTCCTATCTTCGCCACCAGTTCGGCCACCGGACCTTTTGGCGCTTTCTCGGTGAGCCAACACTTCGTCACCGCTTACAGCATGAATACCAACCTCAACGTTCAGTATCAACTTGCCAAGGATTCGGTGGTGGAGGTTGGCTATTCGGGTAGCTTGAGCCGCCACTTGCCGGACACCTTGGACATCAATCAGATTCCGATCGGTTCGCCGGAGTTGATCACTTCGCGGCCCTACTATAGCCAATTTCCCAATCTCGCCGCCATCAATGAAGTACAATCCGTCGGTAACGGTCATTTTAACGGTCTGCTCGCGTCTCTGCGGACCACCAGTTTCCACGGCTTTAGCAGCAGGTTGAGCTATACGCTCGGGCATTCCATGGACGATTTGTCCTACGCCCGCGGCATCATTCCTCAGAACAGCTACTGCCTGAAGTGCGATTACGGCAACTCGGATTTCGACATCCGTAATTCGTTTTCCATGTTTCTGACTTATGCCACCCCTCAGCCAGTTAAATACAAGGCGCTTCTAGGCGGCTGGCAGTTCAACACCTTGTTCTCCTTCTTCACCGGCACGCCCTTCACCGTCTATTCCGGCAACGATTCCAGCGGCACGGGCGAGTTTACTGACCGGGCAAATGTGATAGGGAACCCGTTCTCGGGAGTGCCCGCCTCGGATCGAGCCACCAGCACCTATTACTGGTTCAATCCAGCAGCCTTCGCGGCGCCCGCCGCAGGCACTTACGGGAATGAGAAGCGGAACCAGTTCTATGGGCCGCCCACTCACCAGATCGACTTCTCGGTGTTCAAGAATTTCTCGATCACTGAGCACGCTAGACTTCAGTTTCGTGCTGAAATATTCAACATCTTCAACTTTACAAACTATTCCGGGCCGGCCAACAACGTGCAAGGCAGCAATTTAGGAACAGTCGGCTCGACATACGATGTATCGTTCGGCGCGCCGGGCATCGGCCCTGGAGCTCCGCGCAACGTGCAGTTGGCTTTGAAGTTCCTTTTCTAGATTCGCAAACACCGAATCGGGCTGGGCACGCTTCGCGCGCGTTCAGCCCTTTTTGTGGGGCAGGATGTCATCCTGCGCGCCGATTGTCAATCGGTTGTCAATCGGCGCAAACTGCGTCTCAATGGTGAGACGATAAGCGTCGACATCACATGCGTTCATTTCTGATTCTCGCGCTCCTCAGTGCGCCCCCGGCCGCGATAGACGCGCAGGATCGCCACGATTGGCAATCCCTGGCACAGCTCCAAGCCGGCGACAGGATTCGCCTCTCCTTGAAAATGGGACCGGTGACCGGCGTATTCCAAACCTGGACGCCTGAACAGGTGACAGCCGGTACGGTGACGGCAAAAAAAGATGATGTGCTCAAGATAGAGCGCTACCGTTCTGGCGGCTCGGAACGAGGCAAGAAGGCGGCCATCGGAGCACTGATCGGATTGGGAGGAGGCTTCGCCATCGGCGCAGGTGCTACGGGGGGCTGTCACCAGGGCCAGTTTGGTCCCTGCATCTCGCGCGGACTCGGCGGCGCGATAGTCGGAGGCGCAGGCGCGTTGGTCGGCGCCGGTATCGGCGCGCTGCTTCCAACGCGTGGCATGGAGCTTATCTATTCGGCCAAATGAGAATCGGATAACCCTTAGCGTATTGCAAGGGTCGCGCCAGCTCCGTAGTTTCCGCCGACACCCACATCAAGCGTAGCGGGCCCCGACTTCGCGTCGTTAAGAGTCCGTACATTCACTTGCACAACTCCTGCAATCAACCCGGCCACCGTTTGACCATCGATTCGTATTTGCGGGCTCTGACTAAGTGAGTTGTTGTCGGCCTGCAGCTTCCGCCTGTACTTAACCCGTTGAAGGCCGAGCCTGTCGGCGTTCCCTGGCAACTCCAGCGCTCCGGTACCGGAGAAAATTCTTTGGTAATTCAGCCCTTGTGCGCAGCCGCACCGCTGACGATCCCATCCAGTTCACTAGCGATGGACCTCAGCGTCTCCGCTTGCGCGGCGATCTCCTGGCTCGCCGATGCACTCTCTTCGGCACTGGCCGCCGACCGCTGTGTAACCGTTTCGATTTCAGAAATAGCCTTCGAGATTAGATCGATGCCGCGGACTTGCTCAACGCCAGAGGCGCTCAACTCTTCCACCAGGTTTACTACCCGCCCCGCGAGCTGGCCGTTCTCGGCCATTGCGTTCGCGCATTTGGTTACCGTTGCATTTCCGTTGGCCGTCCTGTCAATGGATTCCTGGATGAGGTTGGCCGTGTCCCTGGCCGCATCGGCGCTGCGGTGCGCCAGCGTACGGACTTCATCGGCAACAACCGCAAATCCCATACCGGCTTCACCCGCACGGGCCGCTTCCACTGCAGCGTTCAAAGCCAGGATGTTGGTCTGAAACGCGATACCATCAATGACTTTAATGATTTTCGAGACTTTTTGCGCCGATTCACGGGAGTCATTCATCCATCGAACGAGTTCGGTCATACAAACGTCCATCACCTGAAAGCTGCCGCCGACTTTCTTCATGACGTCCCGCAGCGTATTGGTTCGATCCTGATTTTGCTGCGTTGCTGCCGAGACCTGCTGCGCGGACGCGGAGGTTTCCTCGGCGGAGGCGGCTTGTTGTGAAGATCCTTGCGCCAGAGACTGGCTGGTGGCCGCGATCTGGTGGGTAGCATCTGTAAACTGCGTGGTGCTATCCCCTAATTGAGCCACGATCCCGCCAATTCGTCGCGAAGCGGCTCCTGCGATGCGCCATATCGCGCCACAGCTTGCTGCAAGCGCTACCAGGCCGAAGACCACCAAGAACATGTCGATCCTGTGCGCCTCAATCATCAACTCAGCCTCTGGAACTACCGCGGCGACGGTCCAGGGCTTAACGTGGGCCCGTTGAAAATGTGCCACCCTAAATCCACCATTCCGCTCGTACCTTACGCTGCCCTTATCCCGGCCCAGCATTTCGCGGCCACTGCTATTGCCGACGTTGTCGTTGAGAATCAACTTGCTGTCAGGATGCGCCAGCATCGTGCCGGACGAATCGAACATCATGAGGTATCCGGAGTTTGCGATCCGGTAATTCTTTAGAGATACGTCGGAGAAGAAAGATAGCTCGATCGGCGTGCCTAGCAGCCCCACCATCTTTTCCCCCGCCAGAATCGGCGTGGTCATGAGGACCACCGGCCGTCCGGTGGCTGGTGATTTCATCACTTCACTAATCCAAGTTTCTTTTTGCCGTCCGTGCTCCACGTTCGGCCGGAAACCATCAATGGACGTCAGTTCGATTCCCACGGACTTGCGGCCGATGGAATCGGCGAACAGTTTCCCATTGGCATCGGCCAGGAACACGTTTTCATAAAACGGCGACCGCTTTTGAATGCTCAGCAGCATTTGCTCCGCTTCCGCGACTCTTTCATTGCGGCACGCCGCGCCAAAGATTTCGAGGCTGCTGAGATTGACTGCATCCCGCTCCCGGCTGCTCAACCAGGTGTCCAGTTCCCCGGCAGTCTTATCGACGACACGTTCCATTTCGTCGTTCGCCTGCCGTTGGACGGCGCGAGATGTCATGACGGCAACTCCCACAATCAGAGCCGCAAAAGTGAGAACCAGCACCAGGCAAGTCCAGGCCACGAGCTTGCCACGCAAACCAAGTCGAAGAGTCATATGAATCTCTTCGGCCGCAAGGGGCCAGACTTGAACCTATGGTGTTGCGCCGGCGGCTCCCCATCAGAACGGACAGCGGTCTGTCCCGGTTACATCAACCGACGCCCTCGTGGCAGACCTCGCTACCGCGAAATTCAACCTGCCGAAGCAGTGCTTGCGGACCGGTGTCGTAGAACCGGCTAGCGTGTTCTCACCACAGCGGCTTCCTGGCCGGCGCCACCCACCAGCGCTTGAAGCTCCAACACAATCTGGCCGAGCGCCTGGGCCTGCGCCGATAGTTCTTCGCTTGCGGACGCGCTTTCCTCCGCACCGGACGCCGTAGTTTGTGCGACGTCGCCCAGCTGATGAACCGCTTGTGATATTTGCTGGATGCACTGCCTCTGTTCATCGCTGCACTTTGAAACCCGATCGGCCACCGTTTGAACATCGATACGTATTTGCGCGCTTTGCCCCAGCGAGTTGTTAACGGCCTGCAGTTTGAGATTCCCTTCTTGCGCTGTAGCCACGCTGCGTGTCACAAGTTCTGTGGTAGCTGCTGCCGCCTCGGCGCACCGGCGTGCCAGACTGCGCACTTCATCCGCGACAACGGCGAAACCGGCGCCCGATTCACCTGCGCGTGCCGCCTCCACCGCCGCGTTCAAGGCAAGGATGTTGGTCTGGAACGAAATATCGTCGATAACTTTCAGAATTTTGGATATCTCCTGGCTCGAGGAGTTGATGGCATCCATCGTCTCGCCGAGCTGTTGGGCAGCTGCTCTGCCGCTTTTGCCGATCTCTTGGGCCCGAACCATGAGTTTGGAACAATCGTGCGCGGATTCTGTATTTTGTTCCGTCATCGCGGCGATCTCTTCAGCGGAAGCTGAAGTCTCCTCGATCGAGGCAGCCTCTTCGGAAGCTCCCTGCGCCAGCGACTGACTGGAGGAGGCCACTTGCGCGGCGGCCGCGGAGATCTGACTGGCGCCTTCGGCCAGTTGCGATGTAGCATGGCGAAGTTGTCTGCTCATGCCATCGATCACCTTGAGGATGATAATTCCAAGCAGCGCTGAAGCTAAGGCGAGCGACCACGCGATCCATTTTGCCCGCGAGATTTCTCGATCCCCCGTTTGGGTTGAGGATTCCAGATGTTCTCGTTGCTTATCCCTCAGCTCGGTCGCGGTCTTTTCGAGTGTGTCTGTTGTGGTAGCGGCCGCCTCACGGAGCATAATCGCCGCCTCCTTTGTCTTGCCCGCAGCACACAAATCTTTAATCTCTCGGCTCAATTGGGAGAGTCTGGGCAGTTGCGCCTCGAACGACGCCACCAGTTCGCGTCCCCGCGCTGTCGTGTTGAGCGGCGTAGCTTCCCGCGCATCCTTGATCAGGGAGGCTATCTGCGCGTCGAGAGACTCGATATTCTGTTGCACGCCAGCGCCATCACCCATCACCGTGAACAGGATTATGCCGCGCATATTCGCCCGCACCATGTTCACGTCCGCCGTCATTTCACTGTAAAGGTAAATCTTCCTGGCGGTCAGTTTTCCGGTCGCCTCTAGTTCCGACCCCAATCGCCCGATGGAAACCAGGCAAGAGACCGCCATTGCCAGCATCATCATCGGCATCGCGCCGGAGCCGATGAAGAGCTTCTTTCCGATTGTCATCCGCACAGCTTTCCTCCCAGGGTCCGGATGGAGCGCGTTCCCTACAAGTCTCATCGGCCAGCACGCAGCGGCTATGATGCGTAAAACGCCCTGCCTCCTGCTTCCTGCCGCCTGCCGCCTGCCTTCTGCCTTCTGCCTCCTGCTTCCTGCCTCCTGCCTTCTGCCTTCTGCCTTCTGCCTTCTGCTTCCTGCCGCCTGCCGCCTGCCTTCTGCCTTCTGCTTCCTGCCTCCTGAAACTTGCTTCTTCTCCCGTCTCATGGGACCATAGAAGTGTAGCCTGCTGACTTACGCAGACTTCGCATCGTCCGGTTCAACCTCTTCTGTCCGATCTTGCCCCGATACGCTGCTTCGCCAATTTAGAATTAGAGGATACATTTGCCAAAAGAAGACAACATCGAAGTAATGGGAAAAGTCGTCGAAAAATTCAAGGCTGGAATGTTTTCAGTCGAACTCGACGCCGGGAAAACAGTGCTGGCCGCTATGGCGGGAAGGCTGCGGCGCAATCGCATCAAAATCATGAACGGTGATCGCGTAACGCTGGAACTCTCGCCCTACGACCTGACACGAGGCCGAATCACTTATCGCCACAAGTGATTCAACCAATGCTGGCCCGGATTGCCCGCCGCGGCTTTGCACTTGTGCTCACTGTATTTGCCGCGTCGCACTGCTCCGCCCAACCCGCAGATCAGAAGCGCCCCTGGAAAGGCTATTCCATCCTGGGCAACGGTCATCTGACCGCTGTTTACTCCGACGATAGCCGAATCGTAAGCCTCACCCACCAAAAAGGAATCCAGCACCTTTACTTCAAGGACTACACCGCCGACTATGTTGCGTCTACATCGTTCGAGCTGGTAGGTGGAAGCGCCGGCGCCTCCGAGGTCGGCATGAAGAACTTCTTCACCGCGCAGACCCTCACCGCACTCGCCGGCGGCGCAAGCCAGCGCGTCCTCTGCTTCGTACATCCCTTAGACGCCGTCGTTCTTTCCCTCGGTGTCACAGGTACGAGCGGTGGCAAGCCATACCAGTTCGTCGTGAACTTGCGAAGCGAAATCAAGACCGATACTACGGTCAGCCTCACGTCTCTTAAGAAAACAGGCCGTGTGGCGATGGCCGTCTGGTCGAACGGCACAGCGCTCGCAGTCGCTCCCAAGGCTCTAGACGACCAGGTAACCGTGAACGGCTCATCCGTCATTATCACTGGGAACCTCCAACCCACCCACACTGCAGAGGTCTGGTTGATCCCTGCCTCATCGGAAGCCGTAGCGCTTTCGAAAGTGCGGGCTCTCGATCAGGACAAGGATGTCGAAGCCACGTCGGCAAAATTCTGGGAAGCGTGGATGAAAAACGGGATTCTCCCCAAGTTCAAGAACAACGTTCCGGAAGCCGCGGCGTATCTCGAAGCCTACAAGCGTAACCTCTACTGCGTGAAAGCGGCTAACCTCAACGGTGCGATTCCCGCGGAAATGAACGGTCAGTTCGTAACCAACAACATGCCGCAGTTGTACCCGCGCGATGCCATGATGTGCGCGCGTGTCCTGCTTGAGACCGGTCGCGCGGAAGAGGCGCGCCAGATTATCGAGTTTTGGGCCAATCCCCGGATTCCCATGAAGACGCCCGGCGAATGGTACGCCCGCTACGACGCGCACGCGAAGGCCGTCGATTCGGGTGTGGGCGCGCGTTTCGATGAACCGGAGTGGGACGCCAACGGCTATTTCATTTTTCTTGTGGCGAAATATCACGGATCGCAAGGCGTCTGGCTGGCGGATCGGTACCTGATCTACAAACTGGCCGATTTTCTGGTTCACCACATAGGCCAGAATGGTTTGCTTGAGGAAGGCGGCATCGTGGAATGGACCGGCTACCTGCCCGCCACCAACATGATTTGTGCGGCCGCGTTGCAGATTGCCGCTAAGTTGGCGCACCAATTCGGCGACGAATCCAGGGTGAAAGACTACGCCGCGGCCTCCCAGCGCATTGCCTCGGCTCTGCCTCAAATGTTCGACCAATCCCGCCAGACCTACGCCGATGTTCGTTTCACCGGAAAGAAAGGCCCGAACGGCGAAAGCCTTCCCGGCCAGCCCAGCGACAAAACATTTCTGTGGGACACCAGCGCCAACTTTGGTGCGGTCTGGGGTTACCCCAAACATCGCGAACTCGAGTTGTCCAATCTCTTCTACGCCAAAAACACCGTGAAGCTCGATGGCGGCATGCAGTATTTCGACACCACGGATCCGGAACTGGCCGAGTATGGTCACGCGGTATTTTTCTTCACTACCGCCGCCGCCTCCCAATATCAATCGCTCTACGGGGACAAAGCCGCCGCCAAGTCTTTCATCGACTGGATGCTCCGCAACGCCAATTCCTATGGGTTGATGCCGGAACACATCAAACTGGATGGCAGCGATGCCAGCGCCGCCTCACCGCTCTCCTGGTGCTGCGCCGAATTCGCCTCCGCACTGCTTGCGTGGAGCAAGCTCTAAGACACCAGCCGTGAAACCGTGAGTATTTTGTCCGTCACACTGCTGTCATTGTTTTGAAAAACGCGAATGGTATTAGTAGGGAGCACATGCCACACCTACCTAATCGCATAATTTCTCACCGTTACAAGAATCTCGCCGGTTGGCTTCGCCTATCCGCCGCCATCGCCTTGCCCGGTATTGCCTGTGCGCCGCTGTTCGCGCAATTTTCCGGCTTCACGCCGAACAATCTGGTTGTCTCTCGCAGCGTCTACAGCGCTACTGCGTCCACCATCACGATTGGCGAACAGCTCCCACTGGTCTGCGGAACCCAAGCCACCTGCCCTGGTCAGGCCGTCGCTAACGGCTCTTATCCATTCGTCTTTAACAACGACGCGGTGGACGGCCAGTTCGGAATTACATCGCCCATCTTGCTGGACCAGATCTCGACCGGCGGAGCTTTGATCAACACGCTCGCGATCCCCACCAGCGGACCCGATCAGATAGTGACTAGCTTCAGCTCTAAATCCGAGTTGGCCCTGAACCTGTCGCTGGATGGGAGGTACATCACTTTCATGGGCTATGTCACATCCCCGAACACCATCGACGCGTCCAATGCCAACACTCCCGGCTTAATCGATCCCACTGACGCGGTTGGCAGTGCAGTTTACCGCGGCGTGGCTCAGGTGGATGCTCTCGGCAATGTCGAGGTCACCGACACCAACGCAT
>ODAK010006499.1_pt1 | contig 11786 bp, 11 predicted proteins | sample 1539591 | NCBI WGS metagenome assembly ODAK01 (sample SAMEA3539303, study PRJEB22396) | soil metagenome | biome: tundra; feature: field; material: soil | place: USA | collected 2010-05 | depth 0.15 m | reverse complement strand
CCCAGCCGAGTAGCCGCTCTGCAGCAGACCGGAGATAATGCCGCGCCAGCGCTGCGGAATGCTCTCCATGGCCAGCGATGCCCCAATTCCCCACTCACCGCCCATCCCGATCCCATAGAGCGCACGCAGGACCAGGAACACCGTATAGTTCGGCGCAAAACCGCAGAGCACCTCGATTACGGAAAAGTAGATGACATTGGCCATGAGCGGCACGCGCCGGCCGAAGCGATCAGCAAGCAATCCGAAGACAAAAGCTCCCACCGGACGCATCGCCAGCGTCATTGTCATGGTGAAGACGAGTCGCGATTTCGAAACGTGAAAGTTGTCCGCTAGTGTACTGATCATGAACACCACGACAAAGAAGTCGAAGGCGTCCATCGTCCAGCCGAGGTAGCCGGCCATTACCGCATGGGTTCGTTGGCTCGTACTCAGTGTTGTAGGAGTGCCGGGGGAGACATCCATAAAGTTGTCGCATTTTATATCACGAGTACTCCCGATTGTATTTTAACTGGCCTACAACGGGCGGTTCGGCGATACTGGCGCGACTCAATTGAGAATTCCCACTCCATTGCTGGGCGCCGCATTTGCGACTCTTGCGCTTTTTACCTCGGCCGCCCAGGCTCAAGCACCCTTCGTTACCGACGACACCGGAGTCGCCGATTACCACCGCTGGCACGTCGAAGTGAACAACGAATACGACATTCTTAAAGGCAGCGATTATCCAAACCTGCGCCAGAACACTGCGAATTTCAAGGTCAGCTTTGGCGCATTCAAGAACATTGAAATAGGATTCGACAACCAGTTGCTCAATATTTCCACGGCACCCAACCCGATCTATCCCGAGGCGGCTTTCGGTTATGGCGACATGGATCTCTCGGTGAAGTGGCATATTTCTGAGGAGAAACCGGGATCTAAGTGGCCAGGCTTTGGCGCGAGTCTCAACATCGAGCTGCCGACCGGCGACGAGGCAGAGCAACTTGGATCCGGTGTCGCTGACTACTATCTCAATGGCATCGCGCAGAAGTCCCTTCCGAAACACAACACAGCCCGAATCAATGTCGGCGTTTACTTCGCAGGAAATCCAGTGACCGGCGTGGTGGGAGTCCGCTCGACACGCGGTTTTGTTTACACCGCAGCTGCCTCTCTGGACCACGACTTCACATCGCGATTCGATCTCGCGGCCGAGTTCGCTGGAGCAGGCACCTGGAACCAACTACTTGGCAAGGGCCAGTTACAAACAGAGATTGGCGGTCATTACAAATTGCGGGAAAAACTCACCCTCGACTTCGGATTTATCGCCGGCTTCTACCGGGACAGTCCGCGCTTCGCACCCATCATCGGAATCGAAAAAGACTTCTAGCTGCTCCGCTGAGCCAACCGTCTCAGCCCACCGGATTGATTTACACTGGTTGGTTCTGAATCTGCGCTGAAAGGAAATTTATGGCTCGCACTCCTGGACTTTATGCCACGTTCGACACGTCAGAGGGCACTATCGTGGTTCGACTTTTCGAAAAAGAGGCTCCCAAGACGGTTAAGAACTTCGTTGACCTCGCAGAAGGCAAGCGCGAGTGGACGCATCCGGGCACCAAGAAGAAATCGAGCGATCCTCTCTACAACGGCACAATCTTCCATCGCGTGATCCCGAATTTCATGATCCAGGGTGGCGACCCAATGGGCAGCGGCTTCGGGGGTCCCGGCTATCAATTTGAAGATGAGACCAAGGGGTCTCCCCACAAGTTCGATAAGCCGGGGAAGCTCGCCATGGCCAACAGCGGTCCGAACACCAACGGCTCACAGTTTTTCTTCACCTGCGCGCCAACTACTTGGCTAACGGGTAATCACACCATTTTCGGCGAAGTCGTTGAGGGCGAGGACGTCGTGGAAAAGATCGTCAATGTCCCTCGCAATCGTCAGGACAAGCCCAACAAAGATGTCAGCATTAAAACGGTCAAGATCGACAAAGTCGAGTAGTGCTTTGAGGAAGTGCGAAGGGCGGCACGAAGCCGCCCTTTTTCTGTGCACAAAAGATCAGAATGCAAAAGTGGAATGAGCTGCGATGATAGCCTTCACCAAACCCGGCATCGTGTATTCGTCGGCTTGGATATTCACCGGCAGTCTGAACTCCCGGAGCGTATCCGAAGTCACAGGTCCAATTGAGGCCGAACAGACACCCTTTTGAAAACACGCATTCGCCGCCCGTTTGCCGATCAGTTCGACGAAATTCCGTACTGTCGAAGAACTTGTAAAGGTGATCACCTGGGGCCGCTGTCTCTCATTTTCGAGCGCAGCCAGCAGACGCTCACGTGATTTCGCCGGCACCACCGTCTCGTAGGCTTCCACTACGTCCACTTCTGCTCCAAGCCTTCGCAGTTCGCGGGGAATGACATCGCGCGCTACTTTCGCCCGCACCAGCAGCATTCGCTTCCCGTTCACCTTCGCCGCCAATGCTTCCACAACCGCTTCCGCAACGTATTCCTTCGGTGTCACGTGAACTTTCAAGCCATGATCTACGATCGCCGCCTTGGTCGCGGGACCAATGGCCGCGATCTTCAGTTGCGACAAGGTATCGCCGCCAAGCTTCAGTTTCTCCATTCGCTCGAACAGCGCTCGCACGCCGTTCACGCTGGTCAGGATCAGCCAGTCATAGGTATCGATAGCGCGCAGGGAGGAATCCAGCGGAGCAAACGACTGTGGCTTGCGAATCTCGATAAAAGGAATCTCCAGGACGCGAGCACCGAGACCGCGAAGATCGTCGGAGAGCGAACCGGCTTGTTTCTTGGCGCGCGAAACGAGAATGCGCACACCGCGAAGAGGTTTTACTTCCTGGCTGTTTGCCTTGGCCATGGCGTTTAGGGCTGCGACGGCGCCGCAACTGTTTCGCCGTAAACGTCTTCCAGAATCTTTGTGGCCCCGCGCGCCAGCAGAGTTTTGCCCACCTCTTCGCCGAGCTTTACCGGATCGCTTCCGCTGCGCACTTCACGCAGAATTTCGGTGCCGTCGGGGCGAGCGCAAATCGCAGTCAGGTGCACTTCGCCATCCTTCACCTCTGCAAATGCGCCGATGGGAACCTGGCAGCCACCCCCGAGTTGGTTGAGTAACGCTCGTTCTGCCGTGGTTGTCGCTCGTGCGTCGCGATCGTCGAGAAAACTCAGAATCTCGCGCATACGCGTATCGCCGAGTCGAATTTCAATGCCAAGTGCACCCTGTCCCGCCGCTGGGCACATGGTGTGTTCGCTGATGATCTCCTTCACCAGTTGCGTCTTTCCGAGCCGATTCAGTCCTGCAAACGCCAGAATGATGGCATCGTATTCGCCATGCTCAAGCTTGCGCACGCGAGTATCGACATTGCCGCGAAGCGGATGGATATCAAGATCGGGGCGCTGCGCTTTGATCTGTGCTTGCCGCCGCAAGCTGCTCGTGCCCACCCGCGCGCCTTGCGGCAATGCAGCGATACTTTCAAACTTCACCGACAGAAATACATCGCGCGGGTTTTCCCGGGTCGTTACCGCAGCCAGCTCGAATCCATCCGGCAGCTGCGTCGGCAGGTCTTTCAGACTATGAACCGCAAGATCTACCTTGCCGGCCGCCAGGGCCTCCTCGATTTCCTTGGTGAACATGCCCTTCGTCCCAACCTTGGCAAGTGCCACGTCGAGAATCTTGTCGCCCGTGGTCTTAATGATCTCAAGTTCGACTTCGTGCCCGCGCTCACGCAGCAGCGCGGAAATGTGGTGGGCCTGCCACAAGGCCAATTGCGAACCGCGGGAACCGATACGTAAGGTCGCCATGAACTGCGGTCTACTTTCCTGGGCCTTTGGACGGCCCGACATTTCCGGAATTCGAAGCTGCTTCGATCTTCGCTTTTTCACGAAGATTGAAAATCTTGCGCACTAGTTCGATCACGGTTGTCGACTCCGGCTCTTTCGCCGCGGTTTTCAAAGTGGTAATCGGGGTGTGCATGATCTTGTTAATGATGCCGCGAGTCATCGCTTCAACTGCGAGTTCCTGCTCGGGCGTCAGTTCGCCCAATCGTCCGCGAACCCGGTCGATCTCGGCCTGCCGCACCGTCTCCAGGTGCTCCTGCAGCGAAACAATTGTCGGCACCACGTCGAGGGTCCGCAGGCGCTCTTCAAACTTTTCGACTTCAGCGTTAACGATATCTTCGGCGTGCCGCGCCTCTTCGGTTCGATCCGAGAGATGCGACTGTACCACCTGCTGCAAGTCGTCGATGTTGTACACGAACATGCCGTCAAGATCGTTCATCTTCGGATCAACGTCGCGAGGTACCGCGATATCGACGAAAAACATCGGACGATTCTTGCGGCGGGCCAGGAATTTCTCGCCGTGCTCTTTTCTGAAAATCGCAACCGGAGCGCCCGTAGAGCTCAACACGATGTCGGCTTTGTCGACGGTGTCGTACAGGTGCTCGATGGGAATGGCTTCCCCGTTGAACTTCTTTGCCAGCGCCACGCCGCGCTCATAAGTGCGGTTGGCGACATAAATCTTCGCCGCGCCATGGGCTATAAAATGTCGCGCTGCGAGCTCGCACATTTTCCCGGCGCCGACCAGGTAAACCGACTTACCTTGCAGCGATCCGAAGATTTTCTTAGCCAGTTCCACCGCAACCGACGCAATCGAGACCGACGAACTGGCAATCTGGGTATCGGTGCGAACTTTTTTCGCCACCGCAAATGCACGCGTCAGCAGCGCATCCAGCTGGGAATTCACCGCGCCAACGGCTCGGGCGGTTGCGTAAGCTTCCTTCACTTGGCCGAGAATTTGCGGCTCGCCCACAACCATCGAATCGAGGCTCGAGGCTACGCGGAAGATGTGACGCACCGCTTCCGTCTCGCGAAACTCGTAGAGGAATTGCTCGTACTGGCCCGGTTCGATGTTGTAGAGAGCCTTTAGAAAACCGCGCATGTCGACGGTTCCGTTCGTCGAACGCGCCATCATCTCGACGCGGTTGCAGGTCGAGACGATCATCCCTTCTTCAATCCCAGGATAATTAGCCAACATCTTCGTCGCTTCCGGCAACCGGCTCTCCGGAATAGCGAACCTCTCACGCACTTCCACAGGCGCGGTCTTGTGGTTCACGCCAATGACGAAGAAGTTCATGAAATGTTGAACCTATGCAGGTGGCTGAAGTAGTTTGCTGCCCACGCGCCCACCGCCGCCACGAACGCGAACGCAGCCAAGTAGGCAGCTTTACGGCCTCGCCATCCGGAATTCCAGCGGGTGTACAGCAACAGCATGTACACCAGCCACATAATGATCGAGAGCAGCACCTTGGGATCGATGAAGAACAGACTGCCAAACTTGTTTTCCGCCAGCACCGATCCAGCAACCAATCCGAAAGTCATGAACGGGAAGCCGAGCAGAAGAGCGCGATAGCCGATCTCGTCGATGGTTTGCAGCGCCGGCAACCGCGAAATGAAACTTGCCGGATGCTTTGACTTCAAACTCTTCTCCGCTAGCAGATAAAGCAGACTCGCACCGAAGCTCAGAAACAGCCCAGCGTATCCGGTGAAGATCAGCACGATGTGCACGATCGTCCAGCTATTCTTTAAGAGGGGCGAAGAGAACGAAAGCGGATGCGGCCCGATCGCTGAAGCAAAGGTCAGGAAGAAGACAAGCGGAAACACGAAGATGCCCGGCGAGGTTGTCCTGTACCGGATGAAGAAGATCATGAATACCACCATGATCACGAACGCCAAGAGCGACTCCGAATGGTGTACCGAGGCGGTAATCTTGCCTTCCAGCACCGCGAACTCGACCAGAGAAACCAGTTGGAAGGTCATCCCCAGTCCAACCGCCGGGCCCGCGACGCGGGCCAGCACGTCTCCCCGCTTGCTCAGCAGCAGCAGCGAATAGACCAATCCCAACCCGTAGAACAAAACCGCTAGTCTGAGCCAAAGCAGTGGCATAAGAAATGTTCGGAATTGCGCTTACCGTTATCAAAAGTATACAGTTAGCGCCTCCAAGCGTAGAACATGAATCACAAGGACTTGTGACCGAGATCACAAGAAGCACGGTGTGGTTTTGCGCGGTTGGATGAAAGTAGCTGAATTCAGTACAACCCCGAAGGGGAGCCTAAGGTTCCTAAGGTGGACAATGGCGATCCCAACGGCGCTCACGAAACTCCTGAAGAGCAAAAGCCTCATCTTCGTGCTGGTTCTCGGAAATGTCGCTCTCGCACTCACCATCATGGTGCAAGGGCAGATCATTCAAGGCCAGAAACACCTGATCCGGCTTCTCTTTCAGGACTCCGCCGAACTCACTGCGTACAAACTTGCAGCCATCGCCAAAAAACACTGATCGTCCAAGTTGCGACCAAAAGAAACCGGCAGCCTTGTGGCTGCCGGTTGTTCTTGCACGAAGTGCCGACTAGTCGTCGCGTTTCTTCAAAGTCGGACGATCATCGTCATTTGTCTTGCTGTCCCCCTGGGAACTGTCCGCGGTCGTGCGGCGCAGCGTCGGACGGTTTTCTTTTTGATCTTCCACCTTGTGTCGATTTTCCAAGGTCGCTAGCCGTGACTTCACAACCTGGAATTCCGAAGTGTCGTCGACGTATTGATCACGCTGCGGAAGGATTTTCGCGATCTCCTCTTGCGACTTCTCAATTCGATCGGGCGTCTGAGGATGGGTGGAGAACGCCTTCGACAACGAGCCCGGCTTCTTCTTCTCCTTCGCCTGCACCTTTTCAAAGAATGCTATGAACGCCTGCGGGTCGTATCCCGTGGCGTACATATATTGCAATCCGAGATAATCTGCCTCAGCCTCGAAGCCACGCGAGAATTTCAGAAACGTCATCGGAAGCGCCAAACTCGCTGCCGACTGCAAAGCGTACCCCAATCCGCCTCCGACGAAAATAAGCGGGATGGAAGCGATGTTTGCGATTTGTCCACGAGTCATCTGGCGAGTAGCATGCCGGGCCGCAACGTGAGCAATCTCGTGAGCCATTACTCCGGCGAGTTCCGCTTCTTCGTCAGCCGCCAGGATCAACCCTGAATTTACGTAGAAGAATCCGCCCGGGAGCGCGAATGCGTTGATCTCGTCGGAGTCCACAACCTTGATTGTGAAAGGAACTTTCGCATCGGAATTACGAACCAGGTTCTGTCCGATACGGTTCACGTATTCGGTTACGACCGGGTCCTGCACCAGTTTCATACCCGACTCAATCTGCATGGCATAGCCTTTGCCCATGCGGATCTCGCTCTCGATCGAATACCAATCGCCCGGACTTTTGCCCGTACCAATGTGGCGATTGCCGATCGCGGAAACATCGTCACGCGACCCATCGTGCTTCACATCTGTCGCCTTCGGCAGATTTTCCGTCGCCTCATGCGCCAACGGATCTTTGGCGTCTTGCGGTGCGGGCTGTCCTTCCGGTGCGGCCTGTGTGTTGCTATCCGTTGCTGGCGGTACAGGTGCGGTGCTTGCAGCCGGTGCAGAAGTATTCTGCGTGTCCGCTGCACCGCTTCCCGTCTGCGCCGGTTGGGTGGGCGTGGCCGTTGGCGACTGAGTGGAAGTTCCAGGCTGCGCGGGCGCGGTCTGCGCCACGGCGAAGCCGGAAATCGCGAATGCAACCGACAGGACGAGCGGTTTGTACATCATTTTGAAACTCCCGATGGATGGGTTGTGCAGCATTATAGGCCTATCGGTCGCCGCAGAAACTTCAGGCCGCCGACCCCACACAAATCTCTACCAAGCAAACACGTAAACGGGCAGCCCTCGGCGAGAACTTCCCTAAATGCTGCTCATCTCTACTTCTTTGACGTGCTGGAACTCTTAGAGGTAGTCGAACCGACGGTCTTTTTCTCATCGACAGGTGCTGCATTTTCCAGGATCTCTACGTCAGTGGCCCGCCACTCTCCCGTTTCGTCCTGCTCGGCCGTGACCCGAACCTGCGTCCCAGCTGGCAGTGACGTCGGCACCGGCTTCTTGCGTTCCGATCCTGGCATCTCGCTGTCGTAGCGGAATTTCGCGCCGCTCACATAAACCCGCCGCACGCTGTGATTGCGTCCTTGGACATAGAGCCACGTATCTGAAGTCCCGGGGCCACTTACCACCGTGCCCGCAAACGACCCGGGAGCAGCCGCCAGCGCCTGGTAAGACGCGACCATCGTAACCACGGCCAACAGCAACACCTTCATGCCAATGTGAGATGCGCTTTCAGCCCAGCTCGTTTTCGACGCCTCCGGCATCCAGAAATTTTGCCCTAACACTCACAATTCTATGAGAATCGGGAGACTTGGGTTATCAAATTGCACTTAATCATAGAGGTACGTGTCCCGAGTAGATTAGTAATCTTAATTCTTTACCTAAGCTAAGTAGCTGCAGCACAAAAACTTGGCCGGTTGCGCTGAGAGCTCCTCGTGCAACCGGGCGCGTGCGCGAGATGTAAGAAGCTCCCCAGAGTGGGTAGATTTTTATCCAAACTGAGGGCGCAAACTCCCCCGGGGTCCAGGAAGAATGAAAAAGGTCCTATTAGCGGCAGTGTTAGGGTTGAGTGTTTCAGTATTCGCCGGGCAGACCTCGACTCCTACACGTGGACAACAGTCGGGCCCCTCGAACGTGCCCTCTGAGGCTGGTGCTTTGCGCGTCAACACGCCCAAAGCCAACGAAACCATCGCCCAGACATTTGTCCACGTCACGTACCAACTCACCAACACCGGCGTTTCGGCGGCAGCCTCCCCCGACTTCACAGTTCAACTCGACGGCAATGATCCCGTAAACACCACCGCCAGTGACTACACCTTTACCGGGCTCACTCCCGGCGCACACACCGTCACTGTCACACTAGTGGACGCCAATGGCTCTCCGATCGCGAACTCTTCTGTCTCCACCAAGTTCACTGTCGTTGACGGCACCCGCACTGGGCGGACCCCTTCCAGCTTCTTTTTCCCGACATCAAATTTTCGCATCACCACCAGAGAGATCGCCTCACTCCGTGATGCCGGCACGCCCCTGCCAATGCTCTCTTTGGTCGGGTTCGCCGTATTGATCGGTGGCATCTGCACTGCGGTTCGCGTTCGCTAAATACGTCGATGGCAGGGAAAAGGGCGCCGCAAAGGCGCCCTCGGTTTTTGCTCGAGAGTGTTACTCTCCACTCGCCTTCTGTTCGACCTCGTGATCTTGTTTCTGAAACAGCGTCCACGGTCCCGCGATCATGTCGTGTAGTACCGGAGCCTCCCAGTTATATTCCGGATGGGCTTTCAGAAACGGAGCAGCCACGAAGTTGTCTCCGCACGGGTGCCCAATGCGTGCGTAGAAACTCATCTTCTTGGTCATCTCCGCGTCAGCGGCTTTTCCGTTCACCGCTCCCATCGGATCGTATGGCTCCAACTCCCACCCCTTTTCCGCGTTTGGATTGACATCCCCATGGCCGCAAAGCGTGTGCATATCCGCGTGCTGCTTGCCTTCAAACGCATCTTCGTGATCGCTCATGAACGCACGGGCTGTCTCAACGGTAATTTTCCCCTTGTTTTGGCGGATCACCTGCTCCCACCGCTTCCGCCGGGCATTCGGTGAACTTGAAGCATCGTTGATGTCGAAAGTCGTTTCATCGTGAATCAGCTTCGGATCGATGGGGAAATTCGATCCCACGAAGTACCCGTCCTTCGTGCGATCCACCGCCGAATGCACCAGTCCTAGCTCGACCCGTGCGATCTCATTGTTCTTCTGATCGGCCAACAGCCAATCGTTGGCGTAGGCGCCGTTGTTGCCTTCCAGCATGATCTTGATCCACTCATCGATGTCTTTCGCGTACTGCATCGCCTTCCGCGATCGTGCGAACTCCGGCTGGCCGTTTGGATCGAACCCGGCAAATGCCGTAATGGTCGTCTCCGTGACGACCAGTCCTTGTTCATTCATCCCGTAGTCGTCGCCGCTGGTGATTGTTCCTGGATAGCCGTCCATCAGGATGTGCAAACCCTTCGCCGGCACGATGTCGAAAATAATTCTCCAGCGTTCGCCTACCATGTACGACGTCCAGTTGTTATGCGCGATGACGATCTTGCCATCGGACGTGTAGCTCCCCGTCGCAACGAACGCACTGCAATTGCCCGGCGCCACCAGCCCCGGCGGATTCACCTTTCCTTGCAGCTTGTTCAGGTACGGAACGTAATAGTCGGCGACCTCTTCCATTCCATTCAAAGCCACCACGTCGTCCAGCGTCAGCGTCGATCCCTTCGCCGCCAGACCTTCTTGAATTCCCTTCAGTTCGGACTGGTATTCCGGATCGATTTTCGGCCAGAGGATGTCATGCGCCACGTGCCGGAAAAATTCCCAATCATGTTTGCTGGCGTGGGTATCGTGGAGTTGCACCACCTTGAAACCGTCTTCGATCTCGGGCGCGAGCAGATAGCCGTGCTGAAAGCCAATATCTTCAGGCTTCCCTTCCAGGTGCAAGTAGACCCAACCCCCACGATCGAAGCGATACGCGTGTCCCAATCGCGCCTGGATTGTGTCCGGCGCCTTTTCCGCGAAGACCCCAATGGCGAGTAACATGAAAGCAAAGATCGCCCAAATTCTGACCCGCATACGTAGCTTCCTCCAGAATGATGCCGATGAGTGTACCGCAACTTGAAGCCGCTACAAGGAAGATGCGAAATCCGGCGACGTCATCGGAGGAGGTGCGCTAGCGCGTACCTCGCACTGCCCTCATCTCGATCCCCAGTTGCTGGCATTTCTTGTAGAGATGACTGCGCTCCAGTCCAAGCGCCTTGGCGGTATTGGTGATGTGATGTTGCTGCCGCTGCAGTTCCGCAAGAATCGCCTCACGTTCGTATTGCGCAACCCTCGGTGCTAGAGGACCGATGCCCGGTTCGCCACCCGAAGGCATGCCCGATTGTGCCTCTGGCAACGCCAATTCAACCGTGGAACGATCCACTTCCCCTGAGACGGCAAGCAGCAACAAACGCTCGACAACGTTGCGCATCTCCCGTACGTTCCCTGGCCACGAATATCTCTGCAGGGATTCAATCGCCTCGGCTGTAAACGGAACCGGCTTCCATCCGTTCTGAGAACACACTTGCGCTGCAAAGTGTTTCAGCAAAACTGGAATGTCTTCTTTACGCTGCCGTAGCGGGGGCAACACGAGCGGAAATACATAGACCCTGTGAAACAAGTCTTGCCGGAACTTCCCCTCCTTCACCAGGTCTTCGAGGTTGCGGTGCGTGGCCACCAGTACGCGCACATCGACAGGAATCGATTTATCTCCGCCGACCCTCTCGACCTCTCCCTCTTCCAGCACGCGCAGCAGCTTGGCCTGCATAGCCAGGGGCATATCTCCGATCTCGTCGAGAAACAGCGTGCCGCGGTGCGCCTGCTCGAACTTTCCGATGTGACGTTGTGCTGCTCCGGTGAACGATCCTTTCTCGTGCCCGAATAACTCCGACTCGATAAGTTCCGCCGGAACCGCAGCGCAGTTCAACGTCACGAACGGGCCGCCGCGTCGAGCACTTTTCTCATGCAACGTGCGCGCGACGAGTTCCTTACCTGTGCCCGTCTCTCCGTAGATGCAGACCCGGGCTTCGCTCGCGGCAACACGCTCGATCTGCGCCATCCCCCGCCGCATCGCGTCGCCGCTCCACACAATTTCGTGCTTCCCCACCCGGCTGCGCAGATCGCGATTTTCCACCTCAAGCCGTTTCAACTTCAACGCGTTCTCGACGGTCAGCAGCAACTTGTCGGTCGAGAGTGGCTTCTCCAGAAAATCCAACGCGCCAAGTCGCGTCGCCTTCACCGCCATCTCAATGTGCGCCTGCCCCGCCATCATCACCACC
>ODAK010006498.1_pt1 | contig 11786 bp, 13 predicted proteins | sample 1539591 | NCBI WGS metagenome assembly ODAK01 (sample SAMEA3539303, study PRJEB22396) | soil metagenome | biome: tundra; feature: field; material: soil | place: USA | collected 2010-05 | depth 0.15 m | reverse complement strand
GGCGCGTCAGTCTCGATTCTCATCCTGATTGCCGCGCCGAAAAAGGGGGTGGGTAATTACTGTTTTCACGGCGTCTTATTTGTTATGAGCAAATCTCAAACTCCGCGCCCTCTGTTTAGGAGCTCCGCATAAGTCCGAATTATGGGGTTCGTCTGAAAGTTCAAACATTCTTCCTGGAATCAGGTTATCGGTGTCGAGGGAGATGTAAAACGCGAAGTCATCGCCGACAAGGACAAAGATCCCTCGTTTCCGGCCAAGCAGGCCCGCGCCGAGGATGGGCTTGTGCCGGTTTCCAAGAACTCTCCAAATCGCGCCACCGCGCGGCTCATTTTCCTCAATTCGGACGATCGGACGCTTGCGCTATCTGCCGCTCCGGCGACTTAACCCTCTCCGGCCGCACGCCGATCCCGATCAGCCCGGCGGGCAGCCGCCGCAGAAACGGGACATGAATAAACAGCCGCACGAACCATGGCGGTTTGATTTTGCCGGTGCCGCCGAGGACGCGCGAAATCACTTTTTTCTGGATGAAAACCTGCATCGCCTGGGTAATCTTGGTTGGCCATTCGCGGCGGGCCTGGACACGGGCGAGAAGCTCGTCACTGACGGGTTCGTTGCCGCCCAAAGCTTCGCTGAGAATATTGGCGGTGGCGATGGAATCCTGAATCGCGAGATTGATGCCGACCCCGCCAACCGGCGACATCGCATGGGCGGCGTCGCCAATGCACAAGAGGCCCGGTCCGTGCCATTTCGGCAAGCGATCAACCGCCACGGTCAACAGCTTGATATCCTCGAAACTCTTCAGTTCGCCGGTGCGGCCGGCGACAAAGGGAGCCAGCGCCGCGATCCGCGCGCGGAATTTTTCGATGCCTTGCGCCTTGAGCCGGTAGGTGGACCCCTTGGCGATCACATTGCCGCATTGCCAATGTTCGCCGCGATTGATGAGCACAAGCATTTGCCCCGCCTCGATCCGGCCAAACGTCTCGTTTGGGTCATCCTCCTTCCGCGAGAGGCGGAACCAGAGCACATCCATCGGCGCGCCGATTTCTAGCGGTTCAAACCCTGCTTCCTCCCGAATCAAGGAATGGCGGCCATCGGCGCCGATGGTGAGACCGGCGCGGATCGTCAAGGCGCCGTCCCCGGTTTTCGCGGTGACGCCAACCACGCGTTCCTGCTCGACGATGAGGCCCTCGGCTTCCGTGCTCATGAGAAGCCGAAAGCAAGAATAGCGCTTGGCCTCGGCCGCGATAAAATCCAGAAAATCCCATTGCGGCATGAAGACAATGAACTTGGCGTGCGTCGGCAAATGCGAAAAATCCGCCAAGGGAATGGTGACATCGCCCACCTTGCCTTTGAGAAGGGTGACTTCCTGATGCGGCAGTTTCAGGAAATCTTCCAGAAGCCCTAGGTCGTGCAGCGCTTCGAGCGTCGAGGGATGGATCGTGTCGCCGCGAAAATCGCGCAAAAAGTCGGCGTGCTTCTCGATGACGACCGTATCGACGCCGGCGCGAGCGAGAAGAAGGCCCAGCATCATCCCGGCCGGTCCGCCGCCGGCAATGCAGCAGCGGCAGGAGATTTCTTGCGGGGTCTCACGCATCGCTCGCCTCCCTTCGAATCTCGTTTCGCGCGTGAACCATCCCAAAAATCTGAAACTTTTTGGAGTCACGCGGTAGGGGCAAATGACAAAATTAATCACTCTTCCAAAACAGGCGACATTTCTCGCGCGGCCGTTTATAATTTGCCGATGCGCCAGAATAGGCACAAGTGTTGAGGCACAAAACAACTTTGAGGGCGGAAAATCGATTTTTTTTGCGAGGGAGCAAGAATAACGTGAAAATCCTTCCAGTCATCATGTGCGGCGGCTCGGGAACGCGGGTCTGGCCGGAGTCGCGCGAAAGCCTGCCGAAACAATTTATTTCACTCATTGGCGCGCTCTCGACCTTCCAAATGGCGGCCGAAATGCTCGCCGACGGCGTCTTCGAAACGCCGATCGTGCTTTCCAATTCCGATTATCGTTTTCTCGTCGCCGAGCAATTGCAAAAGCTCAAGCGCGAGGCGCGCATTGTCCTTGAGCCGGTCCGGCGCGATTCCGGACCAGCTGTCGCCGCCGCCGCCGAGCTCGCCGCGCAATCCGGGCCGGACACAATCGTCGCGGTATTGGCCGCCGATCATGTGGTGCGCGATCGCCAGGGTTTCGTGGATTTATGCAAAAAGGCGGCGGAAGCGGCGGCGCTTGGTTATATCGTGACCCTCGGCATCAAGCCGGACGCGCCCGCCACTGGCTATGGCTATATCAAGACCGGCAAGACGGTAACGCCCGATGGCGGCGTGTTCAAGGTCGAGGCCTTCGTCGAAAAACCCGACGCCGCCACGGCGGAACAATATGTCGCCGGAAATTACCTCTGGAACTCCGGCAATTTCTTCTTCCGCGCGGATGTCATGCAGGAAGAATTGCGGAATTTCGAGCCGGAGATGGCGCTCGCGGCGGCGGAGGCCGTCGCCAAGGCCAAACAGGATTTACAATTCCTGGTCCTCGACGCGGAAGCCTTTTCCAGGGCGCCGAAGAAATCGATCGACTACGCGGTCATGGAGCGCACCAGCAAGGCCGCGGTCGTTCCCGCCGACATCGGCTGGTCGGATGTCGGCAACTGGCAAGCGGTCTGGCAATTGTCGGAACGCGACGAAAAGGGCAATTCGATCCGCGGCCGCGGCGTCGTCATGAATGCTTCAAATGTTCATGTCCGCTCCGAAGATCATTTGACGACGGTCGTCGGCGTCGATGACGTCATCGTCGTCACGACACAAGACGCCGTGCTGGTGCTCAACGCGGCGCAGGGCGACAATGTCAAGCAGCTGGTCGACCGCCTGAAAAGCGAAAAGCACCCGGAGGCCGTGGAACATAAGCGCTCCTACCGGCCATGGGGCTATTATCAATCGGTCGACTCGGGCGGGCGCTATCAAGTCAAACGCATTGTCGTGAAACCGGGCGAGCGCTTGTCCCTGCAAAAACATTTCCATCGCTCGGAGCATTGGATCGTCGTCAAGGGGACGGCGGAAGTCACCCGCGACAACGAAATCCACTTCGTGCATGAGAACGAGTCGATCTATTTACCGATCGGTTGCGTGCACCGGATGGCCAATCCCGGCCGGATCGACCTCGAATTGATCGAGGTGCAGACCGGCTCTTATCTGGGCGAGGACGATATCGTCCGGCTCCAGGATGTCTATAACCGTGGCTGATGCACGGCGTTTCGGCGCGCCGCACAAAGCCGGATCGAGACTTTGCTGATCATGATTTCAAACTGGCCCCTCGAATTAAACATCGCGGCAATCTTCGCGGCGGTGCTTGGCGCCGCTCTTGGCGCGTCCCTTGCCGCCGCCGCCGCGCGCCCGCTGGTTCCGGCGGAACGGCGGTATATTCCCTATGATGGCGTGTTGCCGGCCTGCGGCGACCCTGCCGTGTTCGAAAGAATACAGGGACGCTTCCACGATCGCGAAGCCGAGTTCTGGTACACCGGGCTTGAGATTGCCGGCTTCGAGGAGGTCAAGGAAATTGGCTACAGAACGAATGGCGAGGATTACATTCCCCGCCGCTACTGCACCGCGCGGGCTTACTTGAACGATGAAAAGAAACCGCATCGGGTTTCTTATTCGATCAACGAGGATCTGGGCATCATAGGTTTCGGCTTTGGCGTGGAATGGTGCGTCGGCGGACTCGACCGCAACGATGCCTATGCGCCCAATTGCAAAATGGCGCGGCCGTGAGCAAGAGAGACTTGCCGGTGAATTTCAAGCGGCGCGGATCAGCAAACCGGGCGGGTTTTTCGCGCGTCTTGATCGGACTTGGTTCGCTCGCTTGGCTTTGGCCCGGCTTGTTTTGCCCCGCGCGGGCGGCGCCACCAGCCGCCTTTGTCGGGCCGAATCACGGCGCCAGCGCTGCCACCATCTTGCCGCTCAGAGTCCAAGCGCGGGGCGGCGCGGGCACCCCCGGCGATTTCGATTTTTACGTTCTTTCGCTCTCCTGGTCCTCGGGCTTTTGCGAGACGCCCGCGGCGGCGCGGGCGCGCGGCCAGTGCGATACCGGCGTCAATCTCGGCTTCGTCGTGCATGGGCTATGGCCGCAGTATGAGCATGGCTATCCGTCGGACTGCGGCCCCGGCGCGAGGTATCCGTCGCGCATCGCTCTCGAAAGCGCGCAAGGCCTTTATCCAAGCGAAGGGCTTGCCCGGTATGAATGGCGGAAGCACGGCACCTGCTCGGGAAAAAGCCCGACCGATTATTTCACTGACGTGCGGCGGGCGCGCGAGTCCATCGTCATTCCAACGCCCTTTGCCGCCCCCAAGGAACAACAAACCTGGACACCCATCGATATCGCGCGGGCGTTCATCGCCGCCAATCCGCGGCTTCGGCCGGGCATGTTGGGCGTTGCTTGCGCGGGCAGCGTCCTGCAGGAAGTGAGGATTTGTTTTTCCAAGGATCTACGTGATTTTCATGCCTGCCCCGAGGTGAGCCGGCAAGGCTGCCGGGTGCGGGATGTTTCGGTGCCGCCCCTTTTGTGAAATGGCTCCGGCGGACGCCTTGGCATGAATTACCGTCACGAATTCCATGCCGGCAATTTCGCCGATGTATTCAAGCATATTTTTCTGACCCGCGCTCTTCTGCATCTTGGCGGCAAGCCAACGCCTTTCCGCTATATCGAGACCCATGCCGGAAGCGGCATTCATGACCTTTTGGGCGCGGAGGCCGGAAAGACCGCCGAATGGCGCGGCGGGATTGGCAAGCTCATGGCGGCGGAACCCGCGCCGGAGGTGCAACAGCTCATCTGGCCTTATCTGCAAATCGCGGCGCCGTTGTTTGCGGGAGAGCCGCCGCGCTATGGCGGCTCGCCATGGATCGCCAAGGCGTTGCTGCGGCGTCAGGACAGGATGCGGCTCTGCGAGCTGCATCCCCGCGCCTTTTCAAGCCTTCGTGCAAATGTCGGCTTCGATGCGCGCGTAAAGCTGTTCGAGATTGACGGTTATGCGGGGCTCAAGGCCTTGCTTCCGCCGGTCGAGCGGCGCGGCCTCGTTTTGATCGATCCGCCGTTCGAGGCGGCGGATGAATTCGCAACGGCGGCCGAAGCAATCGGCAAGGCGTGGCGCAAATGGGCGAGCGGCATCTATATGCTTTGGTATCCGGTCAAGGATGCCAAGATGTTAGCTCATTTCGTGGAGAACCTCGCGCGAACCGGCGTCAAACGCGTTTTGCGCCTTGAGCTGCAGATCGATCGGCCAGCCGCGAAGAGGCCCTTGGCGCGCTCTGGCCTCGTCATTGTCAATCCACCGTTCCGGCTCGAGGAGGAAGCAAAAATCCTGTTGCCATGGCTCGCCGGCGTCCTCGGGGATGGCGAGCCGGGGTTTCTGATTGACCGGCTGGCCGGCGAATGACACGGCTTGCCAAAGCTTGCCGCCGCCCCACTTTCTTTATGTTGAGTTCACGCCGGAGTGAATTCGAACCGGAAGGGCAGGCGGCGTGCACTGCCGCCCATGCCTGACCAGGCCAAAACCGGTGGGCAAAATCGGTGGAGAGGAATAGGTTCCATGTCGCAGCAGGGAAGTGTCAAATTCTATAACGCGGAGAGGGGTTATGGGTTTATAAAACCCGACGATGGCGGGCGGGATATTTTCGTCCATGTCACCGCGGTCGAGCAGGCGGGCTTGAACTCCTTGAACGAAGGCCAGCGGGTGGCTTTCGAGATCGAGGCGGACAAGAAGGGCAAGGGACCCAAGGCGGTCGATCTCAGTTTGATATAGGGAATTGCCGGTGTGAGTGTTCAAAGCTTCGAGGTCGGCGAAGACGAAGAGGGGATGCGCCTCGACCGCTGGTTCAAGCGGCGCATGCCAATGCTTTCTCTCTCGCATCTGAACAAGATCGTGCGCACCGGCGAGGTGCGCGTCGACGGCGCGCGGGTGAAGACGGCGACACGGCTTGCGAAGGGCCAAAGCGTGCGCGTGCCCCCGTTGAAACTCGCCGCGCCGGTTGCGCCCTCCGGGGAAATTTCGGGCACGGATTTGCGGGCGCTCCAAGACATGATTCTTTACGAGGATCGTGATCTCCTCGTGCTCGACAAGCCGTCCGGGCTCGCCGTGCAAGGTGGCTCCGGGACCACGCGTCATGTCGATGGGATGCTTGCCTCGATGCCAAACGAGCAAGGTGGCAGGCCTGTGCTCGTGCATAGGCTCGATCGCGATACGTCGGGTGTTTTGCTCGTCGCCAAGACCCGGCGCATCGCCGCTGATTTGGGCGAAATATTTCGCTCGCGGCAAGCGCGAAAAATCTATTGGGCGCTTGTCGAAGGCGTGCCCAAGCCGGCGCAAGGCCGTGTTTCCCTTTATCTTGCGAAAGGCCCTGGCATGGAAGCCGCGCGGACGCCGCGAAAAGCCAGCGAACCACGCGGACAACTTGAAAAAATGCGGATCGCGAAGCATGGCGACGAGGATGCCCGCCATTCGGTGACCTATTATACGATCGTCGACAAGGTGGCGCCGCGGCTCGCCTGGCTCTCGATGAAGCCCATAACTGGACGCACCCACCAGCTGCGCGCGCATGCCGAGGCGATCGGCCATCCGATCATTGGCGATCCCAAATATGGCGTGGCGCCCACGAAAGATCCACGCCGCAATGACCCGCTGCGAGCGATCCCCGATGCGGTCGAACGCAAGCTGCAACTCTTGGCGCGGCGGCTGATCCTGCCGCACCCGCGCGGCGGCACGCTTGACGTCACCGCGCCCTTGCCGCCGCATATGCAAAGCGCGTTCGATCTCTTCGGCTTCGACGTGAAACGCTTCGATCCGATCGAGAACGCGCCGGAATGACTTTTTCGCGGCTCAACATGCACCCGGCCCGTCCGCTTCGACCAGGCTCAAGCGCGTGAGATCGGCGACCGGCCGCTTTTGATCGTCGAACGTCACGGCTTCGGCGTAGTGCGTTCCAAACAAGACCTCGCCGGCCGTATAAATGCGCATATCGTGGACAGCCGCGCCGAGCGCATGGTCACGCGCCTCGATCGTCAGAAAAAGGCGCACATCTTTCTCCGCGTACCGCTCGGCATCGTAACCCGCGAGCGGACTTTGTTCGTCGATCCGGTGCATCAAGGTCCAGGTCAACGCAAACAGGGGAAGACTCGCATTCGACAAGGCAAGGTCATGCACATGGCGGAACGCGTGGCCTTCGGCGCTGATCTCCGGCAACAGGACGCCCAGCCGCACGTTCGCATGGGTCAGAAGGGTGAGGCGCCCATTGGCAATGCGCACCATCAAAGTCGGCGAGCAATTATGGCTCGTCACGACCGCATGGTCGGCAAACAGTATTTTTGATCGCGGCCGCGAAAAGCGGACGAACAACAGACCGGTCATGATCGCCGTGAAGGCCATGCCCGAGATAATTTCAGCCGCCGAAACGGCGTGGCCATAGAGCGTGGCCGGCGCCATGGCTCCGTAACCGACGGTCGCCAATGTCTCGATGCTGAAAAAGAAGACATCCGAAAAAGCGCCCGGCCGCGCGTTGGCAACGCAGCCAGGACTAGCGAAATAAAGGAGCGCGAAGAAAAGATTGATGCAGAGTTCCAGTCCCACGAATGTGAGCGCAAATTCCTTCCAGCTCATTTGAAGCGCGATATGATAGGGATCGTGAAAGTCGTAGCGCGAGGCGCCGCGCTTGATGACTTCGATCGAGCCGGTGCGTATCGTCGCGTTGCGCACGCGGGGTTTTCGTTTGGGTACGATGCGCCTCAACAAACCGCGATACTCCTTCCGCGCCGCCCTTGCCGCGCCGTGACGGCTTTCATTTTTGCCGCGGGCTGTCGTAACAGGCGTTGGGCAGGCTTGGCACATTGAATTTGACCGGGTCGCCGCATTTGTCGCATCCGGCCGCAAGGCAACAAAGGACGAGACTGCCCAAGGTCAAAACAAGGCGGCGCATCTCTCTTCTCCAGGATTGGCGCGGGCGGAACAACTCCTTGCCCGCGATCGTGGCGCCGGTCAAACTCGCCAAGACCACGATCTCTTCAAGTTCGATCGCTCATGGCCGCGATCATTATGTTTTCTCGCATGATCTTATCCAAAAAAGGCTGCGGCTTTTTTAAGGACATGCTCTAGGCGGCGATCCCGGCGATCCTTAGCGGGAGGTGAGCTGGCCCACGCAGCGACGCGCCGGGGCGATAGGGCGGCGGATCAACGACGAGGCGCGGATCGACAAGCCGTGCGGCGAGCGCCGCGAGCGCTGTCTCGGCTTCAAGCCTGGCCAAGAGCGCGCCAATGCAATAACGCGGGCCGCCGCCGAAGCCGAAATGCTGATTGCCGGCGCGATTGGCTGGGTCGAGCACTTGCGCGAAAAGGGTGTTGTCCGGCACGAAGTGTCCTTGATCTTTGGCCCCTTGCCGCATCGCTTGCCTGGTGATGCGGCGGCCGGGAGGATTCTTGGCTTGAATGGCGGCGTTCCGGCCAAACCCGCAGGTTCCCAAGCCCCGCCCCCGGCCTCGTGACGCTTGCACTATCGAAAATCCGTTGATGCAGCCATATGGCCAGATTATGTTCACTCCCCGTAATTCGCCTTGAGATAATCCCCGATTGTCTTTGCGTCCGCCGGACTGACCGGCGCGCCAAACGCCTTGATCATTTTGGCGATTTCCGCGTCCCACTGCGCCGGACCGAGAAACGGCGCGTTCATCATAACATATTCGAGGCCGTGGCAGGTGCCGCATTGCGCCGCCACCACATCCACTCCCGGCGCCTGCTTGAGCCGCGCCGCCTCATCTTGTGCCCGTACCGAAACCGGCAGCAAGGCCAGCATGGCGAAAATCGCTACTCCCCGCATGGCTTTCTCCTTACACAACATCCAGCGTCATGGTTTGAATGGCGTTGTGGTGATAGCCCGCCGGGTTTGGGACCGGCTCATTGGTTTGCGTTTGGCCGATGCGGTTCGCGGCTCTAGCGGCGAAAGTTAATTTTCCGCGCCGCTTGGGAACGAACTCATGGCTCCAGGCTCGAAACGCATATTTGCCGAGGTCCTCGCCAAGCGCCGCTTCTGTCCAGTTTTTGCCGCCATCCGCCGAGACTTCGACCGCGCTGATGCCATAGCCGCCGTCCCAGGCGATCCCGCTGACCGCCGCCCGCTGTCCGGCCTTGACGCGGGCGCCATCCTCAGGCCTGGTGATGAGCGAATTTGTGACCAGTTCCGTGACCGGCGTATTGGCGGCTGTCTCCTGCGAAATGAAGCGTGCCACCAACGGAAATTTCCCGAGCGGAATCCGGTAGGCCGTCTTCATCCAGAACCCATCGAAAGGCCTCGTCACGGCCGCGATCGCGGTGATGTGCTTCACCCAATAGGTTCCGGTCCAGCCCGGCACGACAATCCTCGCCGGAAAGCCGTTCCAATGTGGCAGAGCCGCGCCGTTCATTTCATAAGCGACAAGCGTCGTCTCCTCGAATGCTTTCCACAAGGGAATGCTTTTCAAAAAATCCGGCGTCTTGTCGAGGATAGGGCCATCGGCCCCGTCGAACACAACTTCGGCCGCGTCCTTTTTGAGCCCAACCAAATCGAGCAGATCCTTGAGACGGGCGCCTTTCCATTTGGCGCAGCCCATCGCGCCATGGCCCCATTGAACCCCGGCGACATGCGGTTGAAACAGACCACGCCGATTGCCCGCGCACTGACAAACAGCCGTCACCTCGAAAGCAGGCAGCCTTTTCAGTTCGTCGAGGCCGATCGTGACGTCGCTGTTGGCGCCTTCCCCGCCGATGGCGAGCTTCCATGTGCTGGCGTCAACTTGCGGAATGCCGGCGAGATGATAGCGCACGAAAAATTCGTCATTGGGGGTGATCGCGGTGCGCAAATAGCTCAGCGGCGCCTCGTAATTGGGCGGCCTTCCGGTCAGTCTAATCAGCGGCTTTTTGCCGGCCAGGGTTTCGAGAGCCGCCTCGGCGCGGATGCCGGCGGGCAGCAAGGGGGAGAGCCAAAGGAGCGCGTTATCTTGCCAGGCTCTGGTTGCCGCCGGGGCCGCCAAGGCGCCGCCGCTCCCGAACGCCACGGCGCCGCCCGCCGCCTCCAGCAAACCGCGCCTTGTGATCATGAAGCTTCTCCCCGAGGCAAGATCTGAAATAAGATATTGCGGAGTTTTTGGATCAGATCATGCGATAGATATTAAACAGTTCATAAAGTAAGAGCACATTGTTCTTGACCTGATGAGTCGCGAATGATTCCATGCGAGCATGAGAAAAGATGACGCGCAGACTTGATCACAAGACGCTGGAGACGATGCGTGAACGCGCGGGAAGGCGCGTTCACGATGGTGAAAGCCCCGAGGTGGTTGCCCGGATTTTTAGTGTGGGGCGGACTACCATGTACAGATGGCTGGCGCAATACCGGCGTGGTGGTTGGGCACGGCTGGGAAGCCGGGTTAATGAAGATTTTGCCTTGACGAAGGGGAGGTGATTCGTTCGGCGCTCTGATTCGAACGGGGCGCCAGAATGAATGATACGACCGGCTTTTCGCGGACGAGGATGTCCCTCGGGCGCGATTGGCCCTTCTTTTGAAACAGTTTTCCACGCTTGCGGACGAGTGTGAACCATGGCGGTTCGCATATCCCCAAGTTCTTGAAGCTTGACCTTCCACAGCCGATGGCGGCTGCCATTGGAGCCGCCGCCATCTGCCGTGATCATCAGCCGGCCGGTCGCCGGGTATCGCTCCTGTCCCATCATCTCGAGCCAGCGATGAATGCTGTTGACGGCGAACTCCGCTGTGTCGTGATCGACGCCGCCCCCCGGACTTGATCCGGGGGCGGCATTGGCGCCAATATCGTAGACGACACATAGGGAATGGCTTTGCCCAGTTCCTTGTCGATGGAGTCATGCACATTCACTTCATCCGGGCTTGAGTTTCTCGTGGTTCGTGATCTTGCAGAAGCCGTCCAAGGCGTAGTCCGTCTGCCGCTGCGCCCGGCCGCCGTTGATGACGCGCGCCGCATTTTCACCCTGTCGCCCCGAGAAACGCATCATCTCGCTCTGCCACTGGTATTTGAGCGAGGCCGGGCAGATCACCAGCACTTTCGAGACGCCAAAATGCCGTGCCAGTATTTCTGCCGCCGCAATCGCCTGTATGGTCTTGCCCAGTCCCATATCGTCGCCGATCATTGCCCGGCTGGCCCGCACCCCGAACAGCGCGCCCTCGGCTTGATAGGGATAGAGCGGCACCTTCAGAAGTGCCCGCGGCTTAGGATCGGCAGCACCGCGTGGGAACAACTGCTCGAGCTTTGAGGCCCGCCGGTCCGCATCCCGCCTTCCCGCGACGAAATCGAGCGCATCGTCATAGGCACGCAACTCATGACCGCACTTCGACACCATGGTCATGAAATGCTCCAGCTCGCCAAGGCGTTCGTCCGGCAGCATCCCGTTGTGTTCGGCGTCGAACAAACCGGCGGCGGCCTCGCTCACCGCCGGCGGGCAATCCGTTCCGGCGCGAAAATGCACGTGGCGTTTCTTGGTTATCAGCAACCCGGAGGGCTGCCTCGTATACCTTGCGCTCGGCCGCGGACATTCCGCCCCGAGGGACAACGAGATTGCGCACGAACCGCGAAAAGCGCCTTTCGAGGTATTCGAGCTGGTCCCTGCGCTCCGTCAGCACGACAGGCGGCCGCTTTGCTTCCAGCGCCTTCAGCACGTCGTCGAAGATCAGGTTGTTGCGCGGCTCGTCCTGCGCGATGGCCGCGTAGACCGCCGGCATGGAAGGGCGGTCCGAGGCAGCCAAAGGCGGCG
>ODAK010006497.1_pt1 | contig 11787 bp, 12 predicted proteins | sample 1539591 | NCBI WGS metagenome assembly ODAK01 (sample SAMEA3539303, study PRJEB22396) | soil metagenome | biome: tundra; feature: field; material: soil | place: USA | collected 2010-05 | depth 0.15 m | reverse complement strand
CTTGGACGCCGCGCTCGCGCAGTCGCTCACCAGCCGCGTGCTGAGGTTTGGACCCACGGTGCCGCTCGTGCCGGCGGCCGCGAGCGTGTGGCATGCGCCGCAGCCACCGACCCCGGTGAAGATCGTCTTGCCGGCCGCCGGCGTCGGCGAGACCTTCGCCTGAACCGCGGTGGCGAGCGCCCCGGTGTCCTGGCCTGGCCTGGCGGCGACCGCCGCGACGTAGGCGGCTACGTCCTGGGCATTCTGGCCCTTGAACAGCATCGCGGGCATCACGCCCTGGGAGTTCGGGTATTGGATCCAGTAGTCGACCAGCCCTTGGATCGAGGTGGCCTTGATCCCATCGGCGCGGTCCTGCCTGAAGGCCACGTCCAGGTTGGGACCGATGTTGCCGGTCGTGCTCGCGTGGCTCAGGGTGTGGCAGACCCCGCACTTGGTGACGAACAGCTGCTTGCCGTGAACCACGTTGGCGGTGGGGTGCTTCAGCGAGCAGCCGCCCAGCGCCAGCAGCAGCACCGCGACGGGCGCCAGCGTCGAAAAGCTTCGGAAACCACGGGCAACGCCTCTCACCATTGCGCGCGGCACTCTATCCAAGCTCGCGGTAGCATGAGCGCCGAATGAGGACGCACCAGAAGTACCGCATGCGGACGCCCTCCACCGGCCGCGAGGTCATCATCGAAGCAGAGCCTGACCGCGCCTATGTGGACCGCGAGACCGGCGAGGAGCTCGAGGTGGTCGGCGAGCTGCTGCCGCTCGCCCCCACGCCGTCCGAACTGCCCTGGGCGGTGGACACCCTGCGGTTCTGCAACTGGTGCGACCAGCTCTCACCGAAGGACCTCAACGACTGCCCAACGTGCGGCAGGCGGATGGAACCGCTCGGTTCCTGACAGGTCGCGCAGATGAGTGGCATGGCCGTCTGATGAGGAAGCTCGGGTTGCTCGCCGCATCCATCGCGGTCTCGGCCGTGCTCGCGGCCTGCGGCGGTGGCGGCTCGACCGCGGCGGACACCTCCGGCGCGCCTCCGCTCACCGTCCCGACCGCCACCGCCGCGGCAGCGACGACGATCCCCACCACGACGACGCCGACCACCACCACGAGCACCACCGCCAGCGGGTCGTCCTCGGCCTCGAACGGATCGGCATCCAGCGGATCTTCGAGTGCCGGCTCCGCCGGCTCCGGCTCAGCCTCCAGCTCCGGCGGGGCCAGCCCGGCCAACAGCGGTGGTGGGTCAGCCGGCGGCGGGTCTGCCAGTGGGGGCTCGGGATCGAGCAGCGGCGGAGCGGGCCTCAGCTCCGCTTTCTGCCAGCAGAATCCCGGCGCCTGCTAGTGACGGCCTCTTAGTGGACCGGGTTTGATCCGAGCGGGTAGTAGACCTCGGTCGCCGAGTATTCGACCCGGGTCCCGGGGTAGTCGCACGCATAGCTCGCCGTCTGGTTGCTCGTGAGCTGCGCCTGGTTTGACGCCGGCGGGCTGCCGCAGTTCGCGCTGCGGCTCTGCCGGTAGGCGAACTTCTTGCTGTTGATATCGATCGTCAGCACCGGAGCCCATGTCGGCGTCGTCAGGGCAACCACGTCGCCGGGCTTGACCTCGAGCGTCGAGTCGAGCGGGATCTGGACGACTGTGCCGAGATACGGCTCCACGTGGTAGACGGGGCTCGACGCCACGACCTGCCAGCGAAACTGGGCCTTTTTGGCCCCGGCCGGCCGCAGCACCGTGATCGCGACCTGCGTGGTTCCGCCGTAGGTCTGGTCGAGGTAGTGGATGTAGGACTTCCGCGTGGCCTTGTTGGTCGAGAGCTCAGACAGTCCGACGGTGAAGGCGGTGATGCGCCCGGCCTGCTTGACCTTTGTCGGATAGGCGACCCCGTCTCGCAGCGTCTCGAGCGCGGTCACGCGCGTCAAGATGATCGTGCACGCGGCGGAGGACACGCCGGGGGGGCATACGGGAGCGACCACCGGCGAGTGCGTCGCGCCGAGCTCGGTCCCAGCCGCCAGGGCGGCGGCCGGAACGGCGACCGCCGCGATCGTGACGGCGACCACCGCATAGCGAGAAGCTCGTTTCATGTTCATCATTCAACACGACTTACCGGCAGCAGTTGCGCGGCGCCGCTCAGGCGCCAACCGGCGGGCTGTAGGAAGGGGACCTCGTTAGATCTTGGTGACGTTTACGGCCTTGGGGCCCTTCGGCCCTCCTCCGCTTCGTAGGAGACCTTTGCCCCCTCCGCTAGCGAACGGTAGCCGTCGCCGGCGATGCCACTGAAATGGACGAACAGGTCACGCCCCCCGTCATCGGGCGTGATGAAGCCGAAGCCCTTGTCGTCGCTGAACCACTTAACGGTACCCGTTGCCATCACTTCCCCCTTGTGACTGCTTCGAAACGGCTCGGGTGGCCCCCGTAGGGCCCCGGCCAAGCGCGAGAACCGTATCAGGGCAGCTGCGCGCACTGCATGCAGGCGCGGCCTTGCGCGGCGGTCTGCGCGTGGCTCAGCGAAGCGCTTGCGCCGCGGCTGCGATCTCTTCGGGATCGCCCTCGGCGGGCGTCCACGGGAGCCGCAGCGGATCCCCCTCGTAGCGGGGGATCACGTGGATGTGGAAGTGGTAGACCGTCTGCCAGGCGGCCTGCCCGCAGGAGTTGAGCAGGTTCACGCCGTCTGCTCCCAGCCGCTCGTGTGCCCTGCGCGCCAGTCGCTGCGCAGCCACGATCGTGGCCTCGAGATCCTCGACGCCGATCTCGAGCAGGTCACGCGCGTGGCGCCGCGGGACCGCGAGCGCGTGGCCGCGGGTTGCAGGGTTGATGTCCATGAACGCGACGGTGCGCTCATCCTGGTCCACCATCTCGCCGGGAATCTCTCCGCTGACGATCTTGCAGAAGAGGCAGTCTGGCTCGCTCACCGGTTGGAGCCTATCGATCAGTCGCGCAGCAGCTGACGCGCGCGCTCCACCGCTTCTTGGGGCGATCTGATCTCATGGGCGAAGCTGGCTTCCTCGAGCTCGGCGAGGATCCGGCCGAGCTCTGGGCCCGGCGCCACGCCCAGTTCCCGAACGAGCTCGTCGCCGCGGACCGGCGGACGCGGCGGATCGGCGACCCACGTCAGCGCCTCGCCAAGCAGCTGGTCGGCGAGCTGCAGGTGCCTGGCGATCGCCTCGCTCGAGCGCGCGCCGCGGGTCGCCAGCCGGTCGGCGATGCTCAGGACCGTCACGTCGACCTCGACGGGGGCGGACTCCCTCAGGTAGCGGTAGATCGCGCGTCTTGAGAGCGGCATCTCGTGAACCAGGAAGCCGAGGCGGAGGTGGTGGCGCGCCAGCGCCGCGACGTGCTCGGTCAGCCGCTCGCTCGCTCGCAGCCGCATCAGCACGGCGCTCGCCGTCTCGCCGCCCGCGGCGTCGTGACCGATGAAGGTCACCCGCCCCTCGGCGGTCACATGCCGGGTCTGCGGCTTGGCGATGTCGTGCAGCAACGCGCCGAAGCGAAGCGCCTGCCAGCGGGTCAGCTCGTTTGCCAGCGGGCGAGACATGAACTCGCTGATCGCCTCCCCGTGGGCGCCGAGGAACCGCTCCGGGTCGCGCTCGAGTCCAATCGCCTCTGCGAGCACAGTCAGGGTGTGGTCGTGGACGTCGAGGTGGTGGTAGTGGCTCTGTTCTACGCCGTGCAGCGCGCTCACCTCGGGCAGCACGAACGGCGTGATCCCAAGCTCGTCCATCAGCTTCAGCCCGTCGAGCGCCCGCTCGGCGCAGACGACCCGCTTGAGCTCCGCGAACACCCGCTGCTGGGCGACGGCTGCCAGCGCCGGGGCGCTGCGCTCGGCGGCCGCGGCCGTCCGCGCCTCGACCGAGAAATCGAGCTCGCACGCCAGCCGCGCGAGCCGCAGGGTCCGCAGCGGGTCTTCGGTGAACGCCCCCGCCGAGACCATCCGCAGCCGCCGGTCGCGCAGGTCGCCAAGCCCGCCGGACGGATCGATCAGCTCGCCTCCGCGCAGCGGCTGAGCGATCGCGTTGACCGTCAGGTCGCGGCGCGCCAGGTCGGCCTCGATCGAGCCATCGGCCACCGGGAGCAGGTCTACCTGCCAGGTGTGCTCGCGCGAGACCACGCGCCAGGCGCCGAATCCCTCTGAGAGCTCGAACGGGTGCCCCGACGTGCGGCGTGCGAGCTCGCGCGCCGTCGCTCGCGGGTCGGCTGCGATCGCGACGTCGTAGTCGGCTGTGGGCCGGCTCAGCAGCCGGTCGCGCAGCGCGCCGCCGACCAGCCATGCCCGCTGTTCGATGCTCGAGAGCACCTCGAGTGGATCGCTCACCGAGCTGGTCACAGCGGCTCCCCGTCGCGATGGTAGGCCCGCGGTACCCGACCCGAGATCCCGCACACGATCTCGTAGTTGATCGTGCCGATCCGTCCCGCCAGATCCTCGGCGGTCTGGTGCTCAGAGCCGTCGCGTCCGATGATCGTCGCCAGGTCCCCGACCTGGGCGCCCGTCTCGCTGCCCAGATCGAGCGTGACGTTGTCCATGCTGACCGTGCCCACGAGCGGGTACCTGCGGCCGCCGACGAGCACCTCGCAGTTGTTGGTGAACGCGCGACGGATTCCGTCGGCGTAGCCGATCGGCAGCGTCGCGATCCACGTCTCGCCCGCGGATCTGAACCGGCGGCCGTAGCCCACGCTGTCGCCGGGACCGGCACGCTTGACCGCAGCGACGTACGAGCTCAGCTCGAGCGCCGGCTCGAGCTCGTAGGCGGCGGGATCGCGGTTCATCGGATCGCAACCGTAGATCGCGATCCCGCAGCGGACCATGTCGAAGTGGCTCTGCGGCGAGTTGAGCGTCGCGGCGCTGTTGGCGGCATGAAACACGAGGTCCGGCCAGCGCCGCCTGAGCTCCGCCACGAACGGCTCGAAACGCTCAAGCTGCTCGGCAACGAACCCCTGATCCTCGTCCGCGGTGGCGAAATGGGTCATCGCGCCGGCAAGCTCTAGCTGCGGGCTCGCACCGGCCACCCGCTCGGCGATCCGCAACGCCTCCGCGGGATCGCGCGTGCCGAGGCGCCCCAGTCCGGTGTCCAGCTTGACGTGCACGCGAATTGGTGTTGACCTGGCTGCGTTCGCGGAGGCCGCGCGGGTCAGCGCGTCGACGAACTGCTCGCTCCAGGTCACCACTTCGGCTCCGGCTGCGAGCGCCGCCGGGAGCTCCTCGACGCTGATCGCGCCCACCACGAGCACCCGCGCTTCGATCCCCTGGCGGCGGAGCTCGGCCGCCTCCTCCACTGTCGCGACCGCGAGCTGCCGCGCTCCTCCGGCGAGCGCCGCGCGGGCCGCCGGGGCAGCGCCGTGGCCATAGCCGTCGGCCTTCACGACCGCGCACAGGTCTGCGCCGCCGGTCAGCTCCGCGCGTAGCCGGGCGACGTTGCGCTCGATCGCCGCGAGGTTTACTCGGGCCAGGGCACGCAGCGGCATCGTGGTTACCCCGTCCGCGGGCGCGTTGCGGCGAGCGCGCGTGGGAGCGCCTCGATCACGTCGCCCGCGATCACGCCCTCGGGACCGTGGGCTGCTGCCGCGAGTCTTCCCGCGCGGGCGTGGACGAGCACCGCCGCGCAGGCCGCGTGGAACGGGTCCATGCCCTTTGCCAGATACGAGCCGGTGACGCCTGAGAGCACATCGCCGGTGCCGGCCGTCGCCAGCGCCGGGGCACCGCCGGTGCTCACGCCGATGCGGCCGTCCGGGTCGGCGACGATCGTGTCGTCACCCTTGAGCACGACGATCGCGTGCGCCTCGGCAGCGGCGTCGCGCGCACTCTGCCGGCGGCGGGCCTCGACCGCCTTGCTGTCGGTATCGAGCAGCCGGGCCAGCTCGCCGGCGTGCGGCGTGAGCACCGTGGCAAAGCTGCGCTCGGCGAGCGAGGCGAGTGCGCCCGCATGTGCGTTCAGGCCGTCGGCGTCGAGCAACAACGGCAGCTCGGCCCTGTGCGCCAGGTCCCTGGCGAGCTCGAACGCTCGCGGCCGGCGGCCGATCCCTGGCCCCAGCACCAGCGATCCGGACCGGGCCGCTCGCTCGAGCACGATCTGGGCGCCGGACGGTTCCAGCGAGCCCTCCGCGTCGGGCAGCGGAACGGTCATCACCTCCAGCAGACGGGTCTCGAAGATCAGGTTCAGCGACTCCGGCACGCACGCCGTGACATATCCCGCGCCGGCGCGCGCCGCCGCCTCTGAGGCCATGGACGGGGCTCCCGTCAGACCGATCGATCCGCCGCACACCAGCACGCTCCCGGCGGCGAACTTGGTCGACTCCCTGCCCCGGCGGGGGATCCCACCGGTCACTCGCTCGGCGATCAGCCCGATCGACGGGTCGGCGGGCCCTCCGGGCGGAATCCCGATGTCGATCACCGTCACGGTCCCGGCGTGCCCCTTGCCCGGGGCGATCCACAGACCGGGCTTGCCCGCGTGGAAGGTGGCGGTCGCCAGAGAATTGACCGCGTCGCCGTGGACCTCGCCGCTGGAGGCGTCCACCCCGCTCGGCACGTCGCAGGCGATCACGGCCGCTCCCCTCTCCACGCCGGCGTTGACCGCCCGGATCGCGCTCGCCACGGGCTCGCGCGGCTCGCCGCTGAACCCGGTCCCGAGGATCGCGTCGACGATCGCGGATGCGCCTTGCAGCGCGCCGGGCTCGAACGGCTCCGGCGCCGCGCCCGGCAGCCGCTCGTAGTTCGCGCGCGCGTCGCCGCGCAGCTCGTTGGCCGCCGCCAGCAGGAGCACCCGCACCTCGAGGCCACGCTCGCGCAGCACGCGGGCGCAGACGAGCCCGTCGCCGCCGTTGTTGCCCTTTCCGCAGACGACCACTACGCGACCCGATGGCGCGTGCTCCAGGACGAGATCCGCGAGTCCCGTTCCCGCCCGCTCCATCAGCTCGAGCCCGGGGATCCCGAGCTCGCCGATCGCCCACTCGTCGATCGCCCGTTGCTGCGCTGCATCGAGCAGCGGGTCAAGCCAGTCGGGAAGGGCCATGCAAGCTGAGCCTACCCGGCGATCGACGGCGCCGTTATGCGTCCCGGCGGACCAGCAGAACGGCGGCGATCACAAGCGCGACAAAGGCGTACGCGCAGAACACCCCGAACCCGGCCCACGGTGCGAGCGTGTTGGCGTCAGGGTGAATCGTCCAGACCGCGCCGCCGGCGTTGCTCGGCAGGTAGGGGTTGACCGAGTTCGAGACGCTCGTAGGCAGCAGGCCGATGATCGGCGGCAGGACAAACACGAGCCCCGCGAGGGTTGCGATCCCGCCGGCCGTGCTGCGGACAATCGCGCCGAGCCCGAGCCCGAACAGCCCCATCACGGTCACGTACAGCGCCGCCCCGAACAGCGCCCGCACGACCCCCGGGTGCGAGATCGTGATGTTGATGTGCTGCCCGGTGAGAATCGCCTGGCCGGCGAAGAACACGATGAACACGGCCGGAAGGGTGATCACGAACGCGACTACTCCGAACACGAGCGTCTTAGCCCACAGAACCGGCAGGCGCTTGGGAACCGCTGAGAAGGTCGAGCGGATCGCGCCGGTCGAGTACTCGGCGGTCATCACCAGAACCCCGAGCACGCCGATCGCAAGCTGGGCGAAGTTGACGCCCGCGAGGCTCGCCTGCAGCGCATGGAAGTGACCGCGTTCGTGTGCGCTCAGGTGGGGCCAGCGCGATTCGAACACGACGCAGACGAGGATCCCGATCCCGATGATCAGCAGCAGGCTGATCAGCAGCGACCAGCGCGTCGATCTGACCGACTGCAGCTTGGTCCACTCCGAGCGATTGACCCGACGCTGCGTGACGCGTGTGGCCGGCCGGGAATCTGCCGCGACCGCGCTCACGCCACCGCTCCTTGCCGCTCGGCCGCGATCGCGTGGGCTTCGCCCTGGAACTCGACCTCGTCGCGCGTCAATTCCATGAACGCCTCCTCCAGCGAGGCTTCCTGCGGCGTCAGCTCGTACAGCACGATCCTGTTTGCGGCGGCCGTCTCGCCGATCTGCTCCGAGCTCAGACCTGAGATCTCGAGGATTGACGGCTCGCCAGCCTTGACTTCCACGTCGGGACCGACGAGCAGGTCCTTCAGCCTGCTCGCATCGGGCGAGCGGACACGCACGGATCGCTTCGACGCGCTGCGAACGAACTCTTCGACGCTCATGTCCGCCAGCAGCTTCCCCCGGCCGATCACGATCAGATGCTCCGCGGTTTGGGCCATCTCGCTCATCAGGTGCGAGGAGACGAACACGGTGCGCCCCTCTGAGGCCAGCTGCCTCAGCAGGTTGCGTATCCACAGGATTCCTTCCGGATCGAGGCCGTTGACGGGCTCATCGAACATCACCGTCCGCGGATCTCCCAGGAGTGCACACGCGATCCCCAGGCGTTGCCCCATCCCGAGCGAGAAGGTCCCAGCGCGCTTGCGCGCGACCGTCTCGAGGCCGACCATCTCGATCAACTCGTTGACGCGCGACCGTCCGATCCCGTGGGTCTGGGCGAGCGCGAGCAGGTGGTTATACGCCGAGCGCCCGGGGTGCACCGAGCGCGCTTCGAGCAGCGCGCCGCACTCGTGGAGCGGCGCCACGTGGTCGCGATAGGGCTTGCCCGCGACCAGCGCGTGCCCCGTATCCGGGGCATCGAGCCCCAGGATCAAGCGCATCGTCGTTGACTTGCCGGCTCCGTTGGGCCCTAGGAAGCCGGTCACGATCCCCGGCTTGACGGTGAACGTCAGGTCGCGCACGGCCGTGGCCGAGCCGTAGTGCTTCGTCAGATCTGAGACCTCGATCACGCCGGAACCGCCCCTCTTCACTTGACCGCGCCGGCGACAAAGCTAAGCAGCGTTCTCTGAAAGCTGTTTGACAATCGCGTTATGCCGCGATCGCGACCGCTGCCGCGTCGCTGCGGGAGTGCGTCAGCGACACGCTCACGGCCACGCCGAGCGCGGCGGCGCGGGCCGCCGCAGCGCCGGACAGGCGCACCTCCGGCGGTCCGTCGCCGGAGATGACTTCGACGTCTCGAAAGCTCCACGCGCCGAGCCCGAGCGCCTTGGCGACGGCCTCCTTGGCGCAGAAGCGCGCGGCCAGGTGCTGGGCGGGACGCGCGCGGGCGGCGGCATATGTCTGCTCGGCGTCGGTGAACAGCCGGTCGGCGAGCCGCGGACGGCGCTCGAGCGCGCGCTCGAGCCGCTCGATCTCCAGCAGATCGATCCCGACCGACGCCATCTACTCGACCGTCACCGTCTTGGCGAGGTTCCGCGGCTGATCGACGTTCAGTCCGCGCTCGCGGGCGATGTGGTAGGCGAGCAGCTGCAACGGGATCACGGCCAGCGCCGGCGCCAGCATCCAGTGGCTGCGGGGCACCGTGATCACGTCCGCCGCGTGCTTGGCGATCTCCTCGTTGCCGTCGCTGGCGACCGCGATCACGCGGGCACCGCGTGCCTTGACCTCCTGGATGTTCGAGACGACCTTCTCGAACACGGGCGAGTCGGTCGCGACTACCACCACCGGCGTGCTCTCGTCCAGCAGCGCGATCGGGCCGTGCTTCATTTCCCCTGCCGCATACGCGTCTGTCGCGATGTAGGAGATCTCCTTCAGCTTGAGCGCGCCCTCGAGCGCCGCCGGCAAGCCGGCATGGCGGCCGATGTAGAGGAAGAACTCGGCGCGGCTGTTCTGCTTGGCGATCCGCCGCACGTCCTCGTCCCCGCGTTCGAGCAGCTCGCTGATCAGGTGCGGCAGCCGCTTGAGCTGTGCGACCATGTCGCTGAGCACGTCGGGCTCGAGCGTGCCGCGAAGCTCGGCGAGGCGAAGGGCCAGCAGGTACATCGCGACCACCTGGCTGAGGAACGTCTTGGTCGCGGCGACGCCGATCTCGAGCCCGGCACGCGTGAACAGGACGCCGTCGGCTACGCGGGTCGCCTGCGAGCCCATGATGTTCGTGATCGCGAGCACCCTGGCGCCCCGATCACGCGCGGTGCCCATCGCCGCGAGCGTGTCGGCCGTCTCACCCGACTGGGAGAGCCCGATCACCAGGTCGCCGGGGCCGACGACTGGATTGCGGTAGCGGTACTCGGAGGCGATCTCGACCTCGACCGGGACGCGCGACCATTGCTCGATCGCGTAGCGGCCGATCAGGCCCGCGTGGTACGAGGTCCCGCACGCGACGACCACGATCCGTCGCACCGTTCGCAGCAGCTCGTCGTCGATCGCCCCGAGATCGCCGAGGTCGATTCCGTCCTCACGCGCCGCCCGCTCGCCGATCGTCTCGGCCACCGCATCCGCCTGCTCGTGGATCTCCTTGAGCATGAACGTCTCGTAGCCCTGCTTCTCGGCGGTCTCCGTATCCCAGTCGATCTCGACGGTCTCGCGGTCGACCGGCGTGCCATCCGCGGTCTGGAACTCGACTCCATCGGGCCGCAGCACGACGATCTCGCCATCCTCGATGTACTGGACGTCCCGGGTCTCGCGCATGAACGCCGGAATCGCCGAAGCGATGAACTGCTCTCCCTGCCCGCGCCCGACGATCAGCGGGCACTCCTTGCGAGCGCCCACCAGCAGGCCCGGCCGATCGGCGCTCATCGCGACGAACGCGTAGTGGCCGCGAAGCTCGGCGGATGCGCGGCGGACGGCCGCGACCAGGTCGCCCTCGTAGTGATCGGCTACCAGGTGCGCGATCACCTCGGCGTCGGTCTCCGAGGTGAACTCGGCGCCGTCGCCGATCAGCCGATCCTTGAGCTCCACGTAGTTCTCGACGATCCCGTTGACGACGATGTGGATCCGGTCTGCGGTGTCGAAATGCGGATGGGCGTTGGCCTCGGTCACGCGGCCGTGCGTCGCCCAGCGCGTGTGTCCGATCCCGGTTCCCAAGTCCGAGCGCTCCGCCACGGCTACGGCTCCGTCGTTGGCCTTGGCGATGAGCGCCGCACGCAGCTTGTCCAGATTGCCGACCGCTCGGACCACGTCGATCCGGTCGCCGTTCAAGACCGAGATCCCGGCGCTGTCATAGCCCCGGTACTCCAGCTTCTCGAGTCCGGCGAGCAGCAGCGGTTGTACCTTCCTGGGCCCGACGTAGCCGACGATTCCACACATGCGCCTTGGTCTCTCCAGGGTCGAGTTGCTGCGTCGAACCGCATCGGCGGCCCGCGCCCCCGGTCGAGTCCCGCCGGAGAGCGAAAGCCGAATGTTAGAGCGCGGGGCGGCTGGGGCCGCCTGGAGCCTCACCGCTCCCGGCTCTTGCGCTGCTCAGATCGCCGGGCCGCTGGCTTGCGGTGTCGACGACGGGCCCGGCACTGGTGGCGTATTCCCACCGCCGTTGTCGCCCGGATCCGCGGGCGCCCGAATCCAGTCGACGATTCGGCCCTGAGCGATCACGAAATTCGTGCGCGCGACCTGCCCGGCGCCCGAGCCGCAGCCTCCACCCGGACCCGGCCGGTCGGTCAACCGGAACAGGGCGTTGACGTAGCGGCCGCGCTGATCGGCGGAGATGAACACCGCGCCACACGGCAACGACGCGTTGATCGCCGCTGCCTCGGCCCGAGTGTGGATCGTGATCACCGGTACCTCGCCGTTGGCGGCCGATCCGTTGACGAACTCGCTCGGGAGCGCGAAGTAACGAGCCGCGCCGCGCACGTCGCCGCGCCGCAAGGCGCTCGACCACGCCCGAACTACTCTCACCGCAGCCGGGTCGGCGGGCCGGCCGGTCGGAGCGGGCGCCGGAATCGCTTGCGGCGTCCCCGGCCCCGGGGCCGGGCCTCCTGACCCCCCCGCGCCCGAGGCATTCGCGCTTGAGACCGTAACCGTCCCCGTCCCCGAAGT
>ODAK010006496.1_pt1 | contig 11788 bp, 10 predicted proteins | sample 1539591 | NCBI WGS metagenome assembly ODAK01 (sample SAMEA3539303, study PRJEB22396) | soil metagenome | biome: tundra; feature: field; material: soil | place: USA | collected 2010-05 | depth 0.15 m | reverse complement strand
CTGCTCAGGATGTCGCAAGAAAGGCAAGCACAAAGACCTTTCGGAGCGCACGCACATCTGTACACATTGCGGTGTTGTCTTGGATAGAGATCATAACGCCGCATTGAATATCCTCAAAAGAGGGCAAAAAACGTTTCGGCTTGGACTGAGCCATCAGGAGCAATCCTGAGAAGCCCCTGGGTTTCTAACTCAAGGGGAGTGGTCACGTTACCTCCGTCTTCTCGACCGGGATGACCCTCCAACAGCGTGTAAGATGGCAAGGAGAATACAGGCACCAATAAAGGCAACGATAATCGTCCCGATCAGGCCAGAGGAGCCTATCCCCAGGAAACCGGCCAGCCATCCACCTAAGAGAGCACCGATAATGCCCACAACAATGTCACCAATCAGTCCATAGCCTCCTCCACGCATGACCCGGCTGGCAAGAAAGCCAGCAATCAAACCCACAATAAGCCACCAGAGTATATTTGAAAGACTAAGATTAACGGTTGCAAGAATAACTAATGCAAGTATCATGATCGATTCCTTCCTTTAATATATATCCGGTGATATATATTCTACGCGGTTCTCCGGGCGCACGCGAGGTGACGCCCCTACTACGCGGTTCTCCGGGCGCACGCGAGGTGACGCCCCTACGCGGTTCTCTCTTCTTTAGTGTATCCACAAAGCGTGAGAAAAAGCGTTATCCTGGCGTGAAACATATTCTCCGCGCACACCATTCTCTCTCACGCTCTTTTTCACGCTCCCTGAGTATTATTAATAATGCGACTTAGACACGATATTTCGTCGATATATATCAATGATATCTAGACATAAATATGGGAGCACAGTATGCAAAGTCCAAATCTTTCACAGGCAACACAGGCTCCTCCCGGCGCGGAGAAAACGAGCACACAGACCGTTGCATTGCAGAAATTGTTCGAACAGCTCAAGAGTAGTGAGCAGGGGTTAACGGATGCGGAGGCACGCGAGCGACTGGACACGTATGGCCCCAACGATACGAGTGGCTTGAAACGTACGTCGCCCGTCGTCCAGTTTTTGCGCCTGTTCCTGAATCCGCTGGTCGCCATTTTGCTTGTGGCCTGTGTCGTCTCGGCGATTCTGGGTGACCCGGTTGATGCCACCATCATCGTCGTCATTATCCTGCTCAGCAACATCCTCAACTTCGTCCAGACCTCCCGCTCTCAGAACACCATCGAGAAACTGCGTGCGGATGTTGCTCCCACGGCCAGTGTGCTCCGTGATGGTACCTGGCGTGAACTGCCACGCCGCGAAGTGGTACCGGGTGATATTGTGCGCCTCAGCGCCGGGGATCTGGTGCCTGCCGATGCACGTCTGGTCCAGGCAACCGATCTGCATGTGCAGCAGGCCGCGTTAACGGGTGAATCGCTTCCAACGGAGAAAAGCGCAGATGATGGTGGCGATGCCACAGAAAATGTTGCTGACGCGCACAATTGCGTCTTTCTTGGCACATCCGTCGTTAGTGGCCTGGGAACCGCACTGATCACGGCGACTGGCCGTAAGACCGTCTTTGGGGATATCGCAGTACGCCTAGCTGGTCGTGCGCCAGAAACCGAGTTTGAGCGTGGCCTGAAGGGCTTTAGCCATCTCATCATGCAAACCGTTTTCTTTCTGGTGCTCTTTATCGTTCTGGTTGGCGTGATTGGGCATCATCAGCTATTCGAGACGCTGCTCTTTGCGATTGCGCTTGCCGTTGGCCTGACCCCCGAGTTCCTGCCCATGATCACGACCATAACGCTAGGGCAAGGTGCTCTGCGCATGGCAAAGCAAAAGGTGATCGTCAAACATCTAGAATCGATCCAGAATCTTGGTAGCATCGACATCTTGTGCAGTGATAAGACGGGGACGTTAACGAGTGGCGAGACAAAGCTTGAAGGGTTTCTCGATCTGCAAGGGAAAGAATCAGCGCGTGTCCTGCTGTTCGGGTATTTGAATAGCACCTACGAGACTGGCATCAAGAGTCCTCTGGATGAGGCTATTTTGCAGCATGGTACGGTCGATGTGAGTGCGTATCGCAAAGTCGGCGAGATCCCGTTTGATTTTGAGCGGCGCTGCCTCTCAGTCGTCATACAACATGAGAGCGAAACACTCCTGATTATCAAAGGTGCGCCCGAAAGTGTTCTGCAAAAATGTTCTGCGTATGAAAGTAACGGGGAGCGCAAGCCATTAGATGACATAAATGATGAAGCGCGTACAGCCTATACGCAGAGGTATCGTGATTTAAGCGCACAGGGATATCGCGTCCTCGCAGTTGCATATTGTGTGTTTTCACAACAAGACGGGTATCACAAAACGGATGAGCAGAACTTGGTCCTGCTGGGTTTTCTGACCTTTGCCGATCCTCCTAAAGCGGATGTGGCCCAGGTGTTGCAAGAGCTCAAAAGCGATGGAGTACAAGTCAAGATTGTCACGGGTGACAATGAACTGGTCACTCGTCATGTCTGCGAAAAGGTCGGACTCCTGAGTGACAGGATCGTCCTGGGGAGTGAGATGGAGCATATGACCGATCCTGCGCTCGCTCAGGTCGTCGAAGAGGTCAATATCTTCGCGCGCGTCTCCCCGGCACAGAAGAACCGCATTATCCTGGCGCTCAAGAGCCGGAAGCATGTGGTCGGCTATATGGGGGATGGCATTAACGATGCTCCCTCGCTCCATGCCGCCGATGTTGGCATATCGGTTTCTACGGGTGTTGATGTCGCCAAGGATGCCGCTGATATTATCCTGCTCGAACAGAATTTGCAGGTCTTGCACAATGGGATTCTTGAGGGGCGTAAAGCCTTTGGCAACGTCATCAAATACCTGCTTATGGGCACCAGTTCAAACTTTGGCAATATGTTTAGTATGGCTGGGGCATATGTGTTTCTGCCCTTTTTGCCCATGTTGCCGTCGCAGATTTTGCTCAATACCTTCCTCTACAATCTCTCCCAGGTGACCATTCCAACCGATAACGTGGATGCAAGCTATAGCAAGAAGCCGCAACATTGGGATATCAAACTGCTCCGCAATTTTATGATCGTTATCGGGCCAGTCAGTTCGATCTTTGACTTTCTGACCTTCTTTGTAATGTTACGGGTCTTCAAAGCAAATGCAGTACTTTTCCATACAGGCTGGTTCGTCGAATCGCTCGCCACACAGACCCTTGTGCTGTTTAGTATTCGGACGGCGGGCAATCCATTGCGCAGCCACCCCAGTCGCCCACTCACGATCACGACCATTTTGATTGTCGCGGTTGGCATCCTGCTTCCGTACACGCCGCTGGCCGGCCCGCTCGGCTTCGCGCCATTGCCGCTGCTCTACTACTTCTTCCTGGCTGGGGTAATAGTGGTCTATCTGCTCCTCGTGGAGTTGGTGAAGCGGCGCTTAATGAGACGATATGCATAGTTGTTCCCGTTTGTTCTTTAGGAGAACACCATGGCAATCCCATCATTATATCCTCCGTGTGTGTAGGCTGCTTTCGTACAGGTTAATGAACGGTCAGCTTGAGTGCCACGGCAGTCAAGAAGAACGCAAATGTCAGGATCGCTGCCCAGGTCCCAAGGATATGGAACCGTTCCGCGCGATTGACTAACTCCTTCCAATTCTTTGGTGGTGCGTTGAGGTCCCAGTCTGCCGTGGCACTGTTGATAGGAACGGTGCCGACAACCCTGATCAAGATCCAGGTGCACACGGCGAGCACTGCTGCACACCGAAACCAAAAGCCGGGGGTGCCAGTATTGAGAACGGTCAGGATAATTCCTAACACTGCCGTTGGTGCAAAGAAGGCGGGTACCATCACACGCAACCTCATTACCAGCGCTTTACGCAGCTTCAACTGCGCATGTTCGTCCAGAGTCTCGGAAGGTCCACGCAAACCGTAGTGGATTAGGAACTCGATGCCAGCCAACATACCGGCGAAAAAGAGATTCACGAAGTCAAGGATAATAACGGGATTCATGTTCTTTTTTCCTTTCAAATCTTTCAGACATCAAATCTTTCAGACATCAAATCTTTCAGACAGACACTCGGCAGACATCCTTATCTATTTCCTCTCTCAAAGGGGAGAATGAGAATTCTCGTACACGTTTCCTTGTGTCTCTCTCATCTCCACGTTTTTTCTTGATCTGCCAGAAGTATACAGAGGAAGTGGGTGATGGGACATCCTCCACCTGGGTAGTTGTCGCGGGTGGTTTTTTCTGCGGATTGGTCTGCCCTGCGCTCAAGAGCCGTAACACCCGCCGCTCCTGCTTTGAGAGCGGCTCGACGGGCAGAGGAGCGGACGTGATCTGGGGATTGGCCTCCGATGCCGTATAAAATAGACCGCTCAAAAGGACTATGTGTACTTATCGCTGTTACACTTTTGCCTTTTGTGCGAGATATCTTGTGAGTGCTCAAAAAACTCTAGAGGATGTACGATGTAATGCAATATAAGGAAGATAGCCAGGTGGAACAGGCGATGCATGGAGAACTCTATGCGGAAGTCTATCGGCGTTATGCGTCGGTCCTCTTCGCCTATGTTTGTCAGCATGTCTCGTCGCGAGAGGATGCTGAAGATATTGTGCTAGAGGTGTTTCTCTCGGTGTTAAAGAACCAACAGTTCCCAACATTTGGGCAAGATAAGCAGGAGGCATGGTTGTGGGCCATTGCGCGTAACAAAATGGTCGATCACTTTCGACGCACGACGCGGCAGCGGCAGATTTCGCTCGAATGGCTGGCTGAGCCGCTGTATGCCGATGATGGTAGTAGCCCTGAGCAGATCAGCCTTGCCCACGAGGAACATCAGCTTCTTGCCAGAGCGGTTAGGAAGCTCCCCGATCACCAGCAGGAGGTGCTGCGTTTGCGCTTTGGTCACGACTTAAATAGTAATGAGATAGCCAGTGTCCTTGAGAAAAGTGGGGCATCGGTACGGGTGTTGCTCTCCCGCACGCTACGACTCCTGCGCGGCCACTACAAGGATCAGGCGGAAGGTGGTCAATCATGAAGGAACAAAACGATGGCCTGGGGCCAGAAGGGATCGACAATGATTGAGGGCGCGGACCTTTCGCTGCAAGATCGTCAGACAACGCGCCTGATCCAGCATTTACATGCAGGGACGCAAGCATATAGACGCGAAAATGAACGTTCACTCAATCTGATTTGGAATAATATCGTGCAAAGCCGGGAATATACACAGGCGGTGCACGCACATTGGCAGCCAGACGAGATACGAGCTGCTAGAGGAGAAAGAAAAATTATGCAAGAGCAGACAGTTTTTGGGGGTATGCAACCTCCAACCCCTATAAAGAAACGGCATGTGATTTTACGCACGATGGGTATTGGGCTGGTGGCCGCTTTGGCAATCATTACCATTGTGAGCTTCACGCTTTTCTCAACGGTGCTCCACACAGGCACACAAGTACACATAAAGCCCTCGACGAATACAGGGGCCGCTGGAGCAGGATACCCCCAGAAGCAACAGCAACGGGCGTTTACTCCCACACTGGTCTGTCATGTTGGGGATATTATGAACGGTCCATCAGGCTGGGATGCCGAGCTAGGCTGGTCGTCGCAAGGACAGGTCGTCGCCGCAGGTCTGCTGAATTTTCAGATCGCCTCTGCCCAGAACTGCCAGACAACCAGCTCGAAAAACATAAAGAGCTTTACCTATAAGTGGTCGCCCGATGGCAAGAAACTCTTGACGATCGACAAGGATCATCAGGCATTCAATGTGCTGGATAGTCATGGCAACACGCTGGTCTCGCTCTCTTTCGCACAACTGGGCGTAAGCGAAGTAGCCTCTACCGTATGGTCATCTGATAGCACCTCACTCATTTTTGCTGGTCAGGCACAGAATCAATCTGTTATCAAGAGCGTCAATATTGTCACGAGCAATGTTCGCATATTGGGGACGTTGTCAACGCGTGGCATCTCGACGCTTTCACCCAACGGGAAGTTTCTACTGATTTATGGTGCAGATAAGTCCACACAGGCTAAGGGAGCTGCACTCTGGGATATCAATAGTGGGAAGCAGATAGATCTGTTGCCATCTATCACAAGCGTACAGAATTTTATGGAGACAGTATTCTCGCCTGATAGTTCCCAGATTATGCTGCTTGGCAGTAGCCAGGTGTCTATCTATGCGACAGCAACGGGCAAGCTGCAAAGTTCGTTCGCAAACACAAATTCTGTGCCGAACGGGCCAGGGCTAGTACTTGCATGGTCGCCCGATGGCAAATATCTCGCTGAGGGTTCCAACAAAATCCGTATCTATGATGTCCAGACGCATCAGATGGTAGCTTCCTTTGGGCAGGTTGATGCCCAACATCTCATCGCGACATTGGTCTGGTCACCCGATGGGAAGGGGTTGATCTCCGCAACTGGACCCAGCGATTTCTCTGCTACTATTCCAATCGCCGTGAATGTGTGGCGACTCAGCTAAAGAGAGACAAACGGGTAGTCCTGGTGGAATCGCCAAAAACCCTGGGTTGTTTTAGAGAAAGATCTGCGTTCTCAATCCAGGGTTTTTGGCAGAACCTTTGAATGACCTCGTCTTTTTGGCCTTCCGCCACACCAGCGCCTCAGATCTATCCCATGCTCATCAAGGCTCTCTACGAAGCTCCTAGACGTGTCCTTGCGCAGCCATCTCAATGAGCTTCACTACATCATCCGGGTGAGAGACCATTGCTACGTGGTTCGTCGGGACTTCGATGGCGGTAGCACCCATGCGCTTGGCAAATAAGCGCTCGGCATCGGGCGGGATCGCCTGATCATCAGTGGCAACCATGTACCAGGACGGCAGCGATTTCCAGGCTGGGACACCTACCACATCAGAAAGGGCTGTCATAGACAACGGCTGCTGCGCTGCATACATCACCTTTGCTTTCACCGGGTCAACGTCAGATGCAAAGTGGTTCACGAAGTCGTCTTCTGGCAACCAGGCAAAGCCTTGCTTGTCGATAATGAGGTGCGCCATTGCTGGAGTCGTGGGTCCTTGTGCCAGCAACGCACCGAGGGATTCGCCCTCGTCGAGTCCGAACGCTGCGATGTAGACTAGGCCGACGACATTCGGTGCATCGGTGCCGAGAGCTGTGATGATCTGACCTCCATAAGAGTGGCCGGCAATGATGGTCGGGCCATTCTGCAAAGCGAGCACCTGGCGCAGTCGGGCAACGTTCTCCGCCAGTGTGGTCAGCGGAAACTGGGGTGCAATGACGGTGTAACCGTCAGCCTGCAAGTGCTCGATGACAGCGCTCCAACTGGAGCCATCGGCCCATGCACCATGCACCAGTACGATAGTCGGTAGCATATCCATTTTTTCATTTCCTTTTCTCGTAATCTTCTATCCCACTCATTCTCGTAATCTTCTATCCCGCCCAAAGCATAACGTATTTTGAGGAAAAATACAACCCGGTGAAGCATATGAACTCACGAGACGATGATGTGGATCGAGCTTGCTATCCAACAAAAGATGCGAACAGGTAGGGACCCGATTTATCGCGTCCGCTGTGATTTATCGCCTGGTATGGTTTGGGGTTCAGGAAAATATACCAGGCGATAAATCGGGTCCCTACCTGTTCGCCGTATTTCTAAAATCATTACGATGTTTGTATAACGACATTGTTGGCAGGAACCCATGCTTGGCGATGGTTATAGTCAATTGAATACCACAGATTATGGGTACCGTCCTCAAAGACAGAATAGCCAGAGGCGAAGATAGAACCATTGGGTGTATCTCCAATGTGATAATCGTTGGTAGACGTGTTTGTTGCAGGCTTGCCGGAGATCTGAATAGCAGATCCGTTGGCACTTTTTAAGAGAACGACGGTTGCAGTTGTCGTAGTAGCTGCTGATGGGGGAACAGCCAGCCATGCCAGAGTCCCATGGGCAAAGAAGCTGGGATTGCTTGCATGAGCCTGGGTGGCCTCACCATACCAGATCTCGTACAGTGTGTCACCGGTTCCTCCTGGATCGGTCACCTTGTTGATATAGTAGTAACTGAGAGCAGGTTCGACGCTGCTGGTCTCGTCAGTGATATCGGACGCTGAACCCTCTTGTGGGATGCGACTGGACTTTGTGCTGGGTCCAGTATAGAGATAGAAAAAGCTGAAATTGTTAGTCGTCTCTGTCCCATTTGATCCCAGCGGCCTTTGATCCGATGGCGGGGAAAGCGCAATGAGACGTGGTGATGGAGGAATAACCCAGCCAGGATGTTGCTGGTTAGTGCCAATTAGGTGAGGTGTTGCTGTACCTGTTGTTGTTGTGACGCTCGTTGTCTTGCTGGCGTAGGGCAGGCGCGTGTTGATCAGGTTCAGGTAATAATCCCACAACCAGTAGGGACCGGGATCGACATGGTTTGGTGTGTTTGCAAGGTTAGGAGAGGGAACGGTGCCGTGGCCGACAATATGGTTGTGATCCAACGGGATGCGATACTTGTTCAATAAGTAAGCCACTAGGTTTGCGGATGCCAGATACTCTGTGGCGTTATACCACTGAGAGCCGGTTGCTGCGAAGCCTGCATGCTCAATGCCGATTGAGTGCTGGTTAAACCAGAGATTACCCGCATGAAAGGCAACATCTTTTTCATGCACCATCTGGTAAACTGTCCCATCGCTATCAACAATGTAGTGAGCAGAGTCGTTGCTATTGGGATCTTCGAAGGTGTTGATGGCTCCTAACGCCGTTCCCTCGATATCATGAATAACGATGTGCGTGATGGTGCCGTCATTCTGGCGATAGGTAGGGCCATAGTGGCTGGAAGAGAAGTAGTTGCAGGGAGCGTTTGTGCCTGGTACAAGATCACAATCATGCTGAGCCGGGTTTAGAATGCAGTCGATTACCCCTGGATAATCCGTCTTGCCGTCATTGCTGCATCCGGCAGGCAGGGCGTTGACTGTGGCTGGATCGCTGGCCGTTGCCCTATTTGCCGCCGCTGCCAGTATGTGTGGTTGATTGGTTTGTGCTGAGAAGGTTTGCGGTGCGACGGTGATTACTTCGCCTTTGTCCGTTGTGCCGCTGAAGCCCTGTTTCAGTAACGTATAGACCTCATTGGCGTAGAGGTGAGCGGTGGCTCGTGAGCGCGCGTTGCTGTAGATCTCCAACGCACCCTGCCAACCAGCGAGGCTTGTTGGTAGTGAGTGGGAAGGAGAGAGAGTACGCGCATCGGTGCTCAGGATATAGGCCACGCCACGGATGTTTGTGTTGAGATCATTCTGGAGCAGTTTGGGACTGACCCCCAATTTGCGCGCGGCCTGATCAAGCGTATCAACGCGCTTATTTTTTGTAAGATTGCAGCCGTATCCGCCATCTATGCTGGGAGTCCCGTTATGCATACTGAAGCGCGCTTCCATGTAACAGAGCGCCTCTAAGAGATTCGCGGGCACGCCGAAATCGTGTCCGGCCTGCTGAAATGCCTGTGCTGTTGGACCCGCAGCCTGCACACTGTTGACCTGCCGGATGCCAACAAATGTGAGTGAGAGTACAATTAGTATAACTGTACACATGACTGGGAGTAGAAAGCGCTTATGAGTAGAAAGTTTGCGCATTTGAAAATCTATACCTCCAACTATATAAATGTAGAGAGTAGGGAAAAAGGCAACATTATGATTGTATAGGCTGATAAAAGTATAGCGCTCTATGAGGTATGGTATGCTTGATTATTTTCAAAATGGTAAGAAGGTACTAATCATGGGTGGAGATGAGAGTGGTGTTGGTATGAGGCTTTGAGCAGAGAGGGTGCTCAAAGGAAACGGAAGCGGGTTGCCTGAAAGTTCTTACAGTTTTCTTACATATTTTATCGTTTTCCTTGATGATTCTGGATTATGCTATCTTTATGCAACGAAGCCACATACTAAAACGTAAATAGATAGAAAATAGTAAATGAAAAGGAGATAAATATGCATCATCATCACCATCATATGCACAGAGGATATAGAGGTTTTGGGTATCCTGTCTTCAGAGGTTTTGGAATGGGGATGGGTGGTGGCTTGCTGGGGGATCTGCTTTCCGGTGGGGTAGGCTACTTCATTGGGCGTCAGAGTGCGCAGCAGCAGAATCAGCCATATGCAATGCCGTACCAGCAATATCCGCAGCCATCAGCAAATGCCGCAGCGGGCAATACCCTGGAGCAACTCAGGCTTCTAGGGCAGTTGCGTGAGGCAGGCACTTTGACCGAGGAGGAATTCCAGGTCCAGAAGCAGCGTATCCTTAGTGGATTATAAATCCATGAACTGCCTGTAAAACCGTAGGGACCCAATTTATTGCGTCCCTACGGTTTTACAGGCAGTTCATGGATTTATAATGCCGTCCGACGCATATAAACTACCTTCCCGCAATGATATAATAAAGCGGAACGGCAATGTTGCACACGATTCAGGTTGTTGTCCAGTAGCCAGTGTCGGTTCTGGATGTTCTGAAGGGAAGGTGCCGATGTGAGCCTATTACGCCAGGGCAGAGCGCAGGCTCTTACAATCTATCTGGGCGAGTCTGACCAATGGCAGGGCCGCCCACTCTATGTAGCAATCATCCAGTATTTGCGTCAGCAGGGATGTGCGGGCGCGACCGTCACACGTGCCAGTGCCAGCTATGGAGCCGGTGTGCGTCTTCATGAGAGCCATGGGTTGCACTGGTCATCTGATGCGTCGCTGGTTATCCAGGTTATTGATCAGCCAGCGCGCCTGCGTCGTCTTTTGCCGCATTTACAAGATATGCTGAATGGTGGATTGATGACGCTTCATGAGGTTGATGTACTTAAATATACGCATGCGCGCCGCCATGGCCTCTCAACAAAAATTACCGTGCAGCAAGTGATGGAGACCAGCGTTACGACGGTGCAAGAGGATACTCCAGTTGCAATGGTTATTGATCTGCTACTAAATGCGCTTTTTCGTGTGCTGCCTGTGCTTGATGAGCAGCATCATTTGAAGGGCGTGATCAGTACTGGCGATCTCATTCATGCTGGCGTTTTGCCCATGCGGCGGCGTCTGGTGCGTGCAGCTCTGGAATTGGATGAGCAGAGTGTGGAGACAATTGAAGCACCATTGGAGCAGGCCCGGCAGAGTTTGCGAACCGCTCAAGAGGTTATGAATCGCCAGGTACGGACAGTGCGGCCAGAGCAATCCGTTCGTGACGCCGCCCAGTTGATGCTCGAAACGCACTTGCGCCGCCTGCCCGTTGTTGCTGCAGATGGGACACTGGTGGGGATGTTGACGCGTGCAGATCTGCTCCAGGTCGTCGTCACCAGTCCCTTGATGAGTCCGGAGAGCACCAGTGCGACGCAGCCGCTGGTTCCCCATATTACGAATTCTGTGCTACCCATTCAGCAGCAATCCATTGCACAGTATGTGAACACTGACGTGGCACTGGTCAATGAGCAGTCCTCGTTAGATGAAGTCATTGATGCATTGATTCTCTCGTCACTCAAGCGCGTGATTGTGGTGGATGAAGAGCGCCATGTGAAGGGGATCATTAGCGATGTTGATGTGCTGGCGCGTTTGCAGGAGGAGTTGCGGCCAGGATTGCTCTCGTTGCTTAGTAGTTGGGCGCATGGGAGACCACGACGCGCAACGGGTCTGCTTGTGCGTTTTGGGAGTGGAAGCGTTCCGCAGAGTGCGGCTGATATTATGAATGCTGAGGTTATTACGGTTCCTGAAACTGCTACCGTGCAGGAAGCTATTGGGCAGATGATTGCGTTGAAGCGCAAGTTTTTGCCTGTGCTTGACGTTGAAGGGCAACTGGTAGGTGTTGTGGGGCGCTCCGATCTGTTGCGTGTGCTTGTTGAGCAAGTCGAATAGGAAAAGGATAACTACAAGATCGG
>ODAK010006495.1_pt1 | contig 11789 bp, 10 predicted proteins | sample 1539591 | NCBI WGS metagenome assembly ODAK01 (sample SAMEA3539303, study PRJEB22396) | soil metagenome | biome: tundra; feature: field; material: soil | place: USA | collected 2010-05 | depth 0.15 m | reverse complement strand
AATGCAGGACTCCTTCCGCTAGCCGTACTTCCCGGAAAGCGCCGGACAACCTTAGAGCATCGGATTGCGGATAGGAGGGGTCCTGCGGCTGATCCAGAAGTGGCTGGCCGCGGGGGTCGTCGTTGCCCTGCGTTCGACTGAAAGGAAGGCCGTCGGAGTCGGCTCGTGGCTGCCCTGGTTTGCGCTCCATCCAGGGGAGCCACCGCCGGTCGGCCGAGACCTCGTTTGTGACGCTCGCGCGGCTGGCCGGCGCCCGGGAGTTAGCCAGACCACGCGCTCTTTGCAAGCACCGCCCGCAACTCGCTGAGCGCTTGCTCGCGGTGCAGTCCGTTGGCGTCTGCAAGCGTTCGGTCTTTGCGACGCCGACTGGTGGATTCGCGCACTACGAGCAGCAGCGGCGGCAGCCGCCGGACGCTCGCGTTCAATCGGGAAGCGCAACTCGTCGGCGGCCGTGTCGCGCGCTCGCTATCGCCCAGCAGCAGTCGTCAGCGCCGACGGGGCCGGACGCCCGCTTCGTCATGATTGCGATCACGTGGGCTCACGTAGACGACGTCGCTGCTCGTGGTGCCGAGCAGTCGCCGACCGGCTCCTACGGCGGTCAGTGCTACGTGTTCATGTCCAACGTGGTGTACAAGGCCTCCGGCGACCGGAGCCGGATCGAGGGCTCTCACACCTATTACGGCGCCTATCAGCGAGCCGGCGCGACACTGCAGACGGACGCGAGTGCGCGGCCGGGAGACATCATCCAGGTCTACGATCGCTACAACGACGATGAGTACATTCCCGGGATGCACACGGCGATCATCACCGCCAACCTCGGCCACGGTGAGTTCGATGTGATCGATTCCAACTGGGGCTACACACAGCAGGTGAACCGCCGCGAGCTCGATCCCTGGACTCAGCTCGCTGACAGCAACAGCGCGCTCCGGGTTGCGATCTGGAGGGTGGGTCAAGTCAGCACCACGGCCACCACTCCCGCCCCGACGGGGTTGCCGCTCCCCAGCACGCATACCCCGAGCCCGACTCCGACACCGGGCGGGACTGTGCCGCCACCGCCGCTGACCCCACCAACATTCCACGTCTACGGCGTCCCGAGCGGCCAGTCATTGCTCGTCAGGCCGGGGCCCGCAACCGGGTACTCCTACGTCGCCCAGCTGTACAACGGAGACGCGGTGGAGCTGTTCTGCCAGACCACTGGGACGCTGGTCGAGGGACGCAGCGACATCTGGGACGAGATCGGCCCCAACCGCTATGTCAGCGATTACTACATCGACACGCCCGGGGTCGGCGTGTTCCAGCCTGGCGTCTCGCGCTGTAGCGCATTAGGCTAGACCTCGCGGCCAAAGCGAAAGGGCAACATCATGCATAGCTCGATCACACGCACCACTCTGGCGCTGGCGCTGGCGCTGGCGCTTGTCGCGGGCGCCGGGGCTGGCGCCCCGGCGACGGCTAACGCCGCGTCGGGACACCAGCGGCCCACCCTCGGAAGGACGGTAATCGTCTCCGCCGTCCGTGGCCGCGTCACCGTCGAGCAGCCACACGGGCGCCACTTCGTCCGTGTCGTCGGATCCGTCGCGCTGCGCGTCGGCGGGTCGGTTGACACGAGCGCGGGCGTCGCCGGAGTCGAGATCGCGACTCCCGCGAAGAGGTGGACGGCCCAGCTCTCGCACGGCAGCGCCCAGGTCCTGCAAGGGCACTCGGCCTCGGGTACGACGACGTTCAAGCTCAACGGGGCGCTCGACTGCGCGAGCGCGGCCGCAGCGACGAAGCACAAGCCGCACCAGCACCGCTCGCTGTGGGTGAGCGACAACGGTGGCCCGTTCGTCGCGCAGGGCAACTACGCTGCCGTAGCCGCCCGGGGCACCGAGTGGATAACCACCGACTACTGCGGCCGGACAACCATTCAGGTCCTGAAGGGCGAGGTCGCCGTCAAGAACCTGGCCACCCACCATGCGGTCACCGTCACCAGGGGCCACAGCTACACTGCCGCCGCCGTGCCACCTCCGGCCCACTTCAAGTGGACGGGTCCGGAACCGATCAGCAACGGCGGCGAGTTCGCGGCCATCTCGTGCTCGCCGAGCGGCTTCTGCGGCGCGGTTGACAACAACGGCGACGTCGTCACCTCCTCGAACCCGGCCGGAGGGCCGAGCACCTGGACGACGACGAATATCGTCTCCGACATCGGGCTTGACGGCATCTCCTGCCCGACCGCCCAGTTCTGTGCCGCGACCGACGGCCTGAGCGGCGACGTGATCGTCTCGACCGACCCCCCAGGCGGCTCGAGCGCCTGGCAGGCGATCGCGATTCCAACCGGCGGGGTGCTGTCAGGGATCACGTGTCCCTCGGCGGGCTTCTGCGTCGGCGTCGACGACGGCGGTGACGTGATCGTCTCCACCGACCCGACCGGCGGCGCGGGCGCGTGGCATCTGGCGAGCGTCGCCCCCGGCGCGACGCTCGGCGACGTCTCCTGCGTCGGCAGTGCCCTGTGTGTCGCGGTCGGGTCGAGCCTCTCGACGTCGACTGACCCCACCGGCGGCGCGTCGGCCTGGCGGAGCACGTCGGCGATCAGAGCCGACTCGGTCTCGTGTCCGACGACCACGCTGTGCGTCCTGTCCGGCGACACCGGCGACGTGACCACGACGACGAACCCGACGGGCGGACCCTCGGCGTACAAGTACACGCCGGGGATCGACTCCCTCCACCCGTTCCAGCCGACCACCACCGTCTCATGTGTGGCGGGCGGTCCGTGCGTGATCGTCGGCGCGAGCGGCGACGCGATCACCACACTCGACCCCACCGGCCCCGCGAGTGCGTGGAGCGCCAGCACGATCGACTCGAGCAGCGGGCTCGCCGGTGTCTCGTGCGTGTCCGCCCACCTCTGCGTCGCGGTCGATCAAAGCGGCAACGCGCTGATCGGGACCAGGTAGCCATCGGCCGAGAGGCTGAGCGCGGCGGCTGGCGTCGCGCTCAGGCCATGCAGTCCAAAAACACGACCGGGTAGATGTCCTCCAAGGGCCGCTTGGCCCAGTCGCGCACGTCGTCCATCACCCCGTCGGTGACCCGCGAGATCAGGTCGCGGCCGACGCTCACGCCGTAGATCTCCTCGAGGTGCGCGGAGATGTCGCGCGTGGAGAGCCCGCGGCACTAGAGCGCGAGGATCTTGTCATCAAGCCCCTCAAAGCGGCGTTGGCGCTTGCGGACGATCTTCGGCTGAAAGCTCCCGTCCCGGTCCCGGGGAGCGTCGATCCCGACCGGCCCGTGCTCGCAGATCAACGTCTTGGGCGACGCCCCGTTGCGCTGGTTGGCGGCGCCGCCGGGCGGCTCCTGGTGCGGCTCATAGCCGACGTGGTCGGTCAGCTCGACCTCCATCGCCCGCTCGACGAGGCGCTTGGTCAGCTCGGCGAGCAGCCCGCCGGGCCCGGCGATCTCCTCCTCCGTGCTCGCGCCGTCCAGCAGCTCGTCGATCATATCGTTGCTGATCCGGCGGTCGGCTGGCATCCCGAGCCCAGCATGCACCCGACGCCGGTCAGACGCACGCCGGACCGCATCATCGACCAGCTCCGCCGGGGGGGTCACGGCGGGCGCGCCGCGCCGCGGCCGCCCGGCGACGATCTCCGCTCGCTCTACGAGCTCGCTGCGATCCTCGGCGGGCAACCCCGGCGCGATCCCCAACCCGAGAGCCTCAGGCTCCCGGCCGCGGTCCAGCTCAGCAGTCCTGCTCTTCAGACTTCTGGTTGTCGATGGCATGACGATCTCTTTCGTTCATGCCTACACACTTCCTGGGACAGTCCCCGGCAGCTGGGTTGAGCAGGTTTGATGAGCTTTGCGAAGCTTCGCTTGAGGAGTAGTTTCTGTGCGTGGGCCTCGATCAGCAGTCTGGTACTCGAGTGGGGGGGTATGTTCTCGGCGAACGCGTCGGTCGAGGGGGCATGGGCGTTGTCTACCGGGCCACGCACGTCCATCTCGGCCGTGACGTGGCCCTGAAGCTCCTCGCCCCCGAGCTGGCGGGCCAGGACGACTTCCGTGAGCGGTTCCTGCGCGAGTCCCGCCTGGCGGCATCGCTCGACCATCCGAATGTCGTCACCGTCTACGACGCGGGCGACGCCGACGGAACGCTCTACATCGCGATGCGGTACGTGGAGGGCATCGATCTGGCCGAGTACCTGCGGCGCGAGGGCCCCCTCTCGCCCGCGCAGGCGCTTTCGATGCTCGAGCAGGTGGGCTCGGCGCTCGATGCCGCCCACCAGCGCGGCCTGATTCACCGCGATGTCAAGCCCGCCAACGTGCTCATCGCATCGGGGGAGTGCTATCTGACCGATTTCGGGCTCACCAAGCGCGCCACTCCGAGCGATGTCTCGGCCGCCCCGACCAGGACCGGACAGTTCCTGGGGACCGTCGACTACGTCGCCCCGGAACAGATCGAAGGCGCCGAGATCGACGGCCGGGTCGACGTCTACGCGCTCACCTGCATGCTCCACGAGTGCCTGACCGGCTCCCGGCCGTTCCCCAAGGACTCCGAGCTGGCCATCATCAGCGCTCACCTGCGCGACCCTCCACCCCGGCCGACGGAGCTGCGGCCCGAGCTGCCGGCCGCTATAGACGATGTCGTCGCGACCGGGATGGCGAAAGCCCCCGCGGATCGCTATTCAACCTGCGCGGAGCTGCTGGCGGCCGCGCGGGGAGCGCTCGAAGCGGCCGGTCCCGAGGCGCGCGGCTCGCCCGTCGGACGAGAAGTGACGGCCCGGGGCTCGTCGGGCGAGAGGACCGCCTCGATGCCCCACGAGAGCAGGTCGCCGTCGCGGGTGGCGGCGACGGTGGCGGCGAGCAGTGCCGCCGGCGGCGAAACCTCCGTCGCGGCGACTCGGGACGGCCGCCACGGCCGCCGCAGGCTGGTTGCAGCCGCGGCCCTCCTGGGCGCTGCGGTCATCGCTGCCGTGGCGGTCGTGCTGATTTCGGGTGGGACCGCTACCCGCAAGCCTGCTCAGGCCACGGCCAAGACCGGTGCCTCGGGACACAGGGGCGGCGCGGCGCCGGCGGCGCACGTCGTTGGCAGCCCGATCAAGGTGGGCAGCGAGCCGACCGGCGTAGACGGAAGCTCGTCCGTGCTCTGGGTGGCCAACTTCGGCGCCTCCACGATCACCCGCGTGACGCTAAACGGGAAGATCAGGACCGACATCGCGCTGCAACCCAAGCCGTTCGCGGTCCTCAACACGGGCCATACCTTCTGGGTGTCGAGCGCCGCCGCGGGCACGGTGACGCCGATCAGCAGCGCGACGGGCTTGCCCGGGAAGCCGGTCCGGGTCGGGAACAAGCCGGAGTGGATGACCGGGGATGAGAACGCGGTGTACGTCTCGAACGCCGCGTCGGACTCGGTCAGCGTGATCAACACGCGGACCGGCAAGCTGATCGGTCCGCCGATCAACGTCGGCGCCGTGCCGCGCGGTATCGCCTTCAGCGGAAGCGCGGTGTGGGTTGCCGACTCAGACAACGATCGGGTCGACCGGATCGTCGACGGGCAGGTCATCAAGAAGATTCCGGTCGGCCATCGGCCGATCGGCGTGGCCTTCGGCGACAACGCCGTGTGGGTGGCCAACGAGAACGACAACACGGTGTCGCGGATCGACCTGGCGCAGGACTCGGTCAAGACGATCAAGGTCGGCCGGGCACCGTTCGCGATCGCCTTCGGCCTCGGCTCCGCGTGGGTCACCAACAGCCTTGACAACACCGTCACGCGACTCGACGCCGCCACGGGGCAGCCCGTCGGAAGCCCGATCGGCGTCGGTCAGGATCCCACGGGCATCGCCGTCATCAACCAGTCCGTGTGGGTTACCAACCGGCGCTCGAACACCATCCAGCAGATCCAGCCCTGAGGGCCGGCGCTGGAACAGCCAGGAACGGGAGCGACGGGACTCGAACCCGCGTTTTCCTCTGCGTGAACTCCGTGGCCGGCCTCCCGCTGATCGCATGGCCTAGTTCTGCGTCCGACTCCATCGAAGTGCAACCGCTGCGGCGGCGGGGGAGGCGACCTCGGTGAGCGAGTTGCGGAACGAATAGCCATGCTGTCCGCTCAAAGTCGATTCATCGGCGGATCAAGGCCCGCCACTCAAGCGACGGACAAGCTATAGCCCACGCCTGAGAGACCGGGTTATCGGCGACTCGGTGGCCGGGCCGGCTACGCAGATTCGGGGACGCAGAAGCGCTCGAAGATCCTGGTCCCTCCGCGGACAGTCGATCCGCCGCGACAACAAGAGCTCGGGAAAGCATTTCCCGATGTCCGGGTGCTGCAGTCCGCAGGACGATGGACGCAGCGCGATCCAAGAGGTCATCCATCCGCCGACGGTCCAGATTGAGCCGGAGGAACTAGCTACTTCCCCGGGATAAACGGCCTGGACTGAAACGGCCGCGCGGGTGGCGCGGCCGAGTCAGGCTTATGAATGGTCGCCCAGCTGCTTCGTCTTAGCCCGCAGACGGTGAGGAATTGGATCGATCAGGGGTCGCTCCCGGCGATCCGGGTCGGAGCGCGTCGGGTACGGATCCGTCGTGGCGACCTCGACGCGTTCCTCATGCAGGCGTCGGGCCCCGACGCGACAAACGGAGCTCAGCCCGCGCCCGATGCGCAGGCGCAGAGCGTTAGCGATGGCCGGGCCGAGCTCGGGCAGGTGCTTGACCGCGCCCGCGCCGTGCTCGACGGTGGCGGCGACCACGAGCTCGCGGAGGCGCTCCGCGACCTCGCCGAGACCGCGAGTCGACTCGCGCGAGCCGTCGAGCAGCGACCGGACTGAGACCCACGCGACTGCGGCGCTGACTTTCCGCTTGGATCGCCACAGCGGTCGCGAGCGCAGAGATGTCCGAGCGCCTGGATTGCCGTTTGACCTCACGCCAGATGCACCGCCCAGTCTGGCCTCGGCTGCGACCCTGGAAGCCGGCCCCCGCGACCGACCTCGCTCTCGGTCTTCGCTGTGTATTGCCCGGACGCCTGAATTTAGGCAATTGCGCAGGTCAGATGGCCACGCCGGACCGGCGAGCTGCGGATCTGGCGGACTGGTGCTCGCACGCGATAGCGAGAGCGAGCCGCACGCATTCATCAAGGCGAAAGCAGCAGTGAGTCGAGTGTCGAGGGGACCGCTGCCACCTGTCCCGGGCACGAGCCACGGTGCCAACCTGGCTGGGCCGCCCGCGTCGCGTCACTCTGCCGATGAGGTGAAATAGTCGCCGTGCTCGAGGTCGTCGAGCAACGTGGCATGCGTCGGAGTCCAGCTGACGAGTCTCAACGCGCAATCCCGCCGAAACGCCCTGCAAGGCAGAGCTTCAAAGCTGTCCGTGTCGAAAGCGGTCTTGCGCTACGCCACGACGAGCGGACCGGCCATTCCCACCCGCGGGACAGGCATGGGCCTGCTCAGGGCAGCACGGCCGCCCCCCAACGCCGTCCAGCTATGCGAGCCGTGCGCCGAGAACAGCGCTTGCCCGAGTCGCGATCACGGCGGTCCCTCGCCCGGCGACGGCGCGCCGGAGACGAACAGCGGCGGCCCGTGGAGCAGGTCGGACGGCCATCCCGCGCTGCTGATCGACCGGCGCCGGTCAGCGTCGTAGAGCAGCAGCCGGAAGCCGTCCGGGAGCGATAGCGTCGCGCGCAGTGTGAGCCCGGGTGGTGCCGCGCCCGGGTACTGCGGCAGCGACTGGAGTCCGCGCCCGCTCGTTCGGCCGGGCTCGACGATGACGCCGAGTCGGCGTGTGCGGACGGGTCCGGGTCCGCTGCTCCGACCCAGGTATACACCAGCCACCGCCGCATCGACGCCCGGGTACACCAGCGCCGGGGTCGACCCGAGCTGCGCGCGGACCGGTGCTGCGACCGTCGCCCAGTCGGGGTTCTGGTAGCGCCAGTCGGCCTGGATCATCAGGAACGTCGCGACGCAAAGGCCGAGGTACGCTACGAGCGGCAGCGCGCGCGCACGAAGCAGGCCGACCGCGGCGACACCGGCCACGATCGGCCAGATGACGAGCAGGTTGCGCATGTAGAAGATGCGGTCGATGCCGGTGACGGTCAGCGCCAGTGGGATCGCCGCCGTCACACCGGCGACAAGCGCCAGCAACAGCGCGCAGCGCGGGTTGCGACGCGCCACGGCGATTGCTCCGACCACCAGCCCGGCGCCCGCGAAGAGCAGCCCGGCGCCCTCGAGCGCCGCGGACGGCACGTTGGGACCCATGCCGAACTGGCGCACAAGCTGCTCCAGGCGCGACGACAGCGTCAGGTTCGCGATGAACGACGTGCGGCCGTCATTGCTCTGCGAGCTGACCAGCGGCAGCAGAGGCGCGCAGAGCAGCGCCACGGCGGCAGCGGACGCGAGCAGCCGCGTGCGGACGGGGTTCGGCGTGGCGATCACGACGTAGAGCAGCTGACCGGCAACCAAGAAGACCGCGAAGTAATGGGTCCACACACAGAGAACCGCGGTCGCGGCCCAGAGCGCGCAGCGCCGCGCGTCGGGGCGCTCGAGCGCAGCGAACAGCGCCCACAGGTTCAGCGTCCCGAGCAGTACGAACAGCGCGTACGCACGCGCGTCGAGCGAGTACCACAGCAGGCCGGGGCTGACCGCGCACATCCACGCGAGGGCCAGCCCGACCCGTGTTCCCAGCGGCCGGCGCAGCGCCGCATATGCCGCCGGGATCGTCAGCGTCCCCGCGACCGCCGGGACGAGACGCAGGATCGCGTCGGACCTCGACCCGGCCGCGTGCGCGAGCAGCCACATGAGCCAGTACGACAGCGGTGGCGTCGACTCCGTCGCCCGCACGCGCGGCCACACATCGCCGATGCTCGGGGCGAGGACGATGTGCCGCGTGGCGGCCTCGTCGGTCCACAGGCTCTGGTGCGACAGGAAGCCGAAGCGCAGCGCCGCGCCCATCGCAACGCCCGCGAGCAGCCACCACGCCACCGGACCGCGCGGCAGGGCGGAGCAAAGCTCGACCCGCGGCGCCGCGGCCCGAACCGCACGGGCGCTCACCGGCCGGCGACCTCGTTGCACACGAGGACAGTGTCGAGCCCGTCGGGCATCAGAACACTGAACGACATCGCCGCCAGAACATCACTCTGAGCGCGACCCGATCAGCCGGCCATCGCAGGGAACGCCCTCGCTCGAAGGGGACGAAGCGCCGCAATTCACCGCCTTCGATCAGCCGAACGATCTCGGGTCCCAGATCATCCAACACCTCAACGTCAGGCTGAGCCACGTTGCATCGACACGTTCGTAGCAAAGATCGACCTTCAGGGCCGCGAAACTACCAGACGACATAGCAGCCACCTCGGCTCGATCTCGTTCGGCGTGCCGGCAAACATTGGTACGGGCCTACCCCGAACGGGTAATGCTGAGGCTCGTCCAGAACCGGGGCCGCGGCGAGAACGTCGCATGTGAGGAATCTGAGCCAGTCTGCCCGGGCGAACGAGACACCTGCATCACGAACATTCCGCACTCTTGCGGCTCCGATCGACCTTCCGCATGACGGCCGCTTGCGGCCGAACGCGGCCACCAGATCCGTGCGCCGCGGGCGCTTCGTCCTAGTGCATCTCGACAGCCTCAGCAAACCGGAGTCGCCAGGTCACGACCGGCTCGCCGAACGCCGACCCGCTTCTGCTTTTGACTTGGTCAGACGTTGCCGCTCGCTGCTGCAATCGCGTGATCTCGGCCGGGCTTCGCCTCGGGTCCGTCACAGTCCAAGCGCAGAGGCTGGGCCGGCGAGGAGGGGCCGAGGCGTCGCGAGGGGTGCGTCCCGAGGCAGGACGGCTCGGACCTACGCCGCCTGCTGAACCGTAGGGTCGTTCCTGCGGGCGTGGAGGAACAGCTGGACGATCTCGCGAGACGCGGCGTGCATCGCGACCGCGAGACCGTCCGGCTGGTCCAGCATCTCGAGCTCAACGAGCCGGGTCTTGAGGATGTCGCTCAGGATCTGGCCGGTGCGGCGCGTCACGAATGCGACTGGCCCCCAGACAGACGGCGCCGGAGGACCTGCCATGACGCGCCCCACGATTACCTCGCCGGGGCGGACAGACCGAGAGAGGTCGTCGCTGATCACCGACACGAGTCGCGCGCAAGTCAGATCGTGCAGCTCGATCGCGCGTCCGGGCTTGACGCTGATCACGCGCAGGAGCCCGAGCCGCGCGGCGGCGATCCGCTCCGCGATGTCGCGCTCGCGTGAGGGGAGATCAAGCCGCTGAGCGTAGCGCTGCGCGATGGTGTCGCCGCCGGCGAGGACACGGTCGCTCAGCACCCAGGTACCGGCGAGCTGGGCGTCCGCGTCACCGACAACAAACGCCTTGCGGCCTGCCAAGACCTCCGTCAGACCGGCCTTCATCTCCTCGGGATAGGTCTCGAAAGCCCACGCCTGAACCCGCCCACCGACGGCGCTGTGCTCCCTCGCCAGGCCTGCCGGATCGTCGAGCAGGGGGCCGCAGCACCGCTTGAACTTGCGAGCGCTTCCGCACGAACACGGCTCGTTGCGGCCAGCAACACTCATCGAACGGAACCCTACGAGCCACGCCGGACGCCGCCTATCGGCGCTGGAAGCAGCGGCCCGCTTGTGCTCGCGCCGCAGTCGCCCTTCATGGTCGCAGTGGGGCGCGACGACGATGATGATGGCGGGATTGTCGTTCGACCCGAGGAGGATGTGATGGAGCCGGTGTTGTTGGATGCTGCTGGGCGTCGCCGGTCACCGGCGACGATGCCTGGATTCCACACGGGGCGGCCGCCCAGGAACAAGGGGCTTCGGTACCCGCCGGATCCGCCGAGTGTCGAAGAGATCATCGCGGTGATGCGGACCGCCGGGGACAGTGCCGAGGGTCTGCGGCTGCGCGCGTTGATCGTGATCCTGTGGAGAGCCGGGTTGCGGATCTCAGAAGCGCTCGCGCTCGCAGAAAGCGATCTCGACCCGATCCGTGGGGCCGCGCTGGTCCGTCGGGGGAAGGGCGGCAAGAGGCGCGAGGTCGGAATGGACCGCTGGGGGTGGGAGCAGCTGCGGCCATGGCTCGAGCTCCGCACGAGCCTCCCCGTGGGCGCATCGTTGTGCGTGCTGCACGGTCCGACTGTGGGCCGGCCGTGGGCGGCGTTCGCCGCGCGGGAGGAGCTGCGAGCGGCGGCCGGTCGTGCTGGTGTTCGCCGCCGGTTCGCTCCACACCAGCTCCGGCACGCTCACGCGGTCGAGATGGCGCGCGAGGGGATCCCGATCACCGTCATACAGCGCCAGTTAGGGCATGCCGATCTCGGCGTGACCTCGGTCTACCTGCGCGGCATCGACAACACCGAGATCATCAACACCGTCCACGAACGCCGAGCACCAACGATGTCCGCAAACGCCGGACTCCGAATCGGTCCGTAGAGACCCGCCTAGATGAGCCCCAGGCAGTCGAGGCTGCCTCGCGCCCAAACTCGACAGCCTCGTCGGGCGATCCGCCGAGGCCGTCGAGCTCCCCCATTGCGGCAGGGGCCCGAGGGCCCGCATCGGCGTACGCGGCGACCTCCAGAGTGCGCGCTCCTCCCACGCGGAAGCACAAGGCGGTCCCGCGCTCCAGTTTCGAGCAAAGCACAAGTCGGCCGAGCATCGCGAGCCCAACTCACGCGGGCCCGCGCCGACGCGGATCGGCGCGCCTGCTCGTGGGCGAAGGGAGACGCCCAGCGGCTACAGGGACGGACGCTCGCCTTACGCGCATAACAGCGGCGACGCCAGACCGCGCCACGGCTCGCTATTTGCCGTAGCGAAACGTCGCCGAGTAGGCAGGTACGTTCAGTCTTGGCCGGCATCGTCCG
>ODAK010006492.1_pt1 | contig 11792 bp, 8 predicted proteins | sample 1539591 | NCBI WGS metagenome assembly ODAK01 (sample SAMEA3539303, study PRJEB22396) | soil metagenome | biome: tundra; feature: field; material: soil | place: USA | collected 2010-05 | depth 0.15 m | reverse complement strand
ACTCGCGACCTCTGCCGTGACAGGGCAGCGTTCTAACCAACTGAACTACGTCCCCACTCGCCAAATCAACGACTTGCCGTAAAACCGTGCTGGACAAGGCTTTTGCAAGTCTTGCATACAGCGCACTGTTCGCCCGTATTGCCTGCAATGGCATCTGTCCCTGCCAAAACCGCTAATAAACCGCTAATAAATTTCTGAGAGGACTGCTGTATTGCCCGGGACGATTCGCGCCGATGGCCAGGAAGCAACAAAGAAAAACCTCGCGAAAACATCTTAACAGCTTCTCTTTGAGTGCGAAAGGTCGCGCCGCGTTTTTCCAGCGCTCGGCCTCTATAAGCGATACAGCCCTCTTCGAGACGCCGCCCCGTTCACTGTCCCGATTTCTTTCAGATTACCCGTGATCCAATCCACAATCGTTTGCAGCACGAACGACGAGCGTGAATTAGTGACCTCTACCCGAACTTAGGGGATGACCCTAATGCGAGCAATATTGGAATAAGCAGACTCGCCATCGCCATTGATTGCCCGCACCCGGTAAGAAACCGGTTGCCCTTTCTTCACGTGGGAATCGGTATAGTCCGTGGCGGAGGCGGCCAGTTGTCCAATCCGCTGCCATGAGCCACGGCCGGTTACTGGATCTTCACGACGCTCGACGACGATATGTTGCGGGTCGCCGCCGTGTACTTGCCAGGAAAGACGTACCGCATTGTCCGTCAAAACAGCGTTCAAGGAGCTTGGGGCTTCCGGAAGAACCGGCCAATCGAAGTAGCTCTCGTCGGTGACTGCCATGATGCTGTCCTTGACCGGCAGCGCTTCCAACGTGTCGGTGGTGCCCGGTTTCCACGAAACCGGTTTGATCTCGCCGGAGACAACATCGACCAGAACCGGATGCGTAATCCCTGTGTTTTTCAGCGACAGCGTGGCATAAAGCGGTGGAAACACATTTCCTGGAAGACTATGAGCCGCCAGCCAGTACGCGACGATCGCCTTTCCACTGTCCGATCGGAACCCGTACCCCAGGAAGGGGAAGCCGGCTTGGCGCCGCAGGGCAGGCAGGTCTGGGCCGCCGACTTCGATCGATGGATCAAACTTGGTATCCGAGAATAGCGCGTTCGTGTTCTGCAATGCGTAAAAGACCGGCCGAGGCGTGAAGTCGGTATCGTGATTGGTGATCCCGTGAATGATTCCAAAGTCGTCGTACTCGTTGCCGTCGGTTCCTGCGGCCAGCAACCAGACAAACGTCTTCACTCCTGATGCCAGGTTATAGACGAAACCCCGAGGAACATACTTTGCCTGCACCGATTCATCCGAAGCCACCCACGAAGGAATCGAATTGAATTCGTCATCGAAGAATGGGATATCTGGTTTGACCCCGGGATACTGCTTGACTAAATCCCGCAGCGCCCGCGGAGATTCGGCCTGGTAGGCGCCGTAATCCATGGTTTCCGGATTCAGGTTCTGACCATAGCCTGGGTAGGTGTGATAGGCATACACATCGATTCCCGAGGCACACTGGCAGGTATCGAAAGCCCGCTGGGTGAAGTCCCGGCTGGGGTCGGCCTGACCGCCGTAGATCACTTTCGCTTTCGGATCGGTTCGGTGCACGGTTTCGATAAAAGGACCCAGGAGTTTTCCAAACTGCTCAGGATTGCCCCAAGGATTCCAATAACCGATGTCCTGTTCATTCCATAAAGCCCAGTAGTGGATACGATCGTGAAAATGATTCACCATCCACCCAGCGTACCGATTGAAAGCAGCGATCTGCTCGGGCGTAGTCGGTGGCCAGAACACCGAATACAGACTCCGGTCATCGTTATGAAATGATCCGAGCTCGGGGACGCTCACATCCGAACGCTTGCCGCTCGGCGACGTATACATCACGTTGCCATAAATCAATTGCACCTGGATATCGATCCCGTTGTCCACCAGCGAATCTACAAAGTCCTCGAGTTCCGGTGAACTCGAAAATACGCCGCGCTTCTGCTCAATCCAGTCCCAACTGGTGCGGTCCGAGCTGTTTTCATATTGCCCGATCCGGGCCCACTTGAAACCGGCATCAAACATGCGCGTCCACCACCAGCGGTTCCAGGGGAGATAGGGATCGCGCGGCATGTCAGAGTTAATACCGAACCCGTTGCGGATTTGCGACGACCGCTTGGGAGGAACGTGGTCAGGAACCGGGCGCGAGGTTTGAGCTCGCGAGCTCAGCGGAATCAAAAGCAGAACGACAAACGAAGCGAAAACAACCACCCGATGACTCCATGACTGTGCCAAGCATCCCTTCATTGTTTCCTCCCGTTTCTCGCAACCCTGGCAGACTTGCTGGTTAGTAAATCCCGGCGCCGCCAATCTTCTAACCGTGAACCCCCACCCACCGTCTTTCCCGAGCGCTCACAGCGATGAACTCGCATAGCTTGACCTCATAATGGCCGGTTTCAAAAGTGGGGAAAGACCGTGGTGCCTTGAAATCGCCGGCGGCGATATACCCATAGAAATCCCGGAAGAGCTGGACGAAGGTGTCGGGATATCCCTCCGCATGTCCTGCGGGATACGCCGCGTAGCCACGAGCCTCAGGGCTCATGAGCGAGGGATCTTTGATCAACCAGCGATTCGCCTCTTTGCGGCTGCCAATCCACAGTGTGTTCGGTTGCTCTGCGTCCCACGCCAGCGAACCTTCCGAGCCATTAATCTCAAACCACAGCCGGTTCTTCCGTCCTGCACTCACCTGCGATACCGTCAGCACGCCGCGCAAGTCACCTTCAAAGTGCAACAAAATCGAACCATAGTCGTCGGTGGTGATCTGCACAGGTTCGGTGGACGCGCCCTCGGTCTGCTTGAAGGTCTCGATCGGTCCCTTCGGTCGCTGCCGCACCGGGATGACGGTGGCCAGATCGGCGCAGAGCTCCGTCAAGCTGCGGCCCGTGATCCAGCCCATCAGATCCAGCCAATGCGTGCCAATGTCGGCAACCGCTCGCAGCGCGCCTCCCAGCTCGGTCTCCAGCCGCCAGTTCCAGTCGTTTGGATAGAGCAGCCAATCTTGCAGATAAGTGCCACAGACAAGGCGTGGCTCGCCGATGGCGCCCCGCTGTACCAGAGCATGCGCCTCCTGGCACAGCGGATAGTAGCGCAGGTTGTAGTTCACGGCTCCTACTTTTGCGTGCTTCTGCGCCAGGCTTACCAATATAGCGGTCTCGTCGGTGTTCATCGCGAGCGGCTTCTCGCAGATCACATGCTTGCCAGCCTGCAGAACCGATTGCGTCTGCGGGAAGTGGAGATGGTTGGGTGTGCATACGTGCACAACGTCTACTAACTTGTCTCCCGTCAGTTCCTCCAGCGACGTATAGGCACGAGTGATCCCGAGGGCGCGGCACGCCTCTTGCGTCCGGGTAACGGAATTTTCCAGCACGCCCTGGATGGAGATGCCGAGCCGCCGGAGCGCTTCGATGTGCGCTCTCCCCACAAAACCCGTGCCAATCACTGCTGCTCGCAAATTCACTTAAGAGACCTCACCAGATTCAGACTAAGGCGCCGATGCTAAAAGGCATTTACGCCGTTCGTCAAAATTCGAATACAACACTCCCGAGTTGTAGATTCCCCCCATCTGCTCCTTGAAACGGCCTTGGGACCGGCAAGCTGCCGCAACTGGATATAGGCCGTACCGAGCACCCAGCGAGAATCGGCAAAATCCGTGAATGACCAAATGCCGAAGGCTCCGACCGGCAGATAATGATCCTTATCCATCGCAATCCTGGGAGAAAGTGGCCAGGATCGTGCGTCCGCCCGCCCCCATCATCGTGGGCGACCACGGCGCAAGCGTGGTCGAGCGCTGGTCTTCATTCCTTACGCGGTGCGTGATTCGAACCTGCGAACCCGTCGCCGCCAGTTCGATCTCAAGTTCCTTCTGCAGGTTGGTGCCTGGAGGCAACTCCTCTCGCTGCGCCGTGAAACGAGTCGCTCTCCCGTGTTGAGAAACTGCGACCCGAGTGTTGTCCGGATAATACGTTCTCTCCACTTCGGGCGAAGCCCACAAGCGGTGGCCACCATAAAGGCGGAACTCGGAACCTCCGGTCTTCCCCGCATCTTCCTCGACTTCATGGAGCAGGTTCTCTCCGTTGCGAAATCCATAGAACAGAATCCGTGGACCGACATCAGCGGTCACGACCAACTCGACCACGCCATTGGACAATCTATACGCGTTGTCCCAGCCCCGGTATGAGATTCGCTCGAGCATGGTCGGGAAATTTGCCTCAGGCAAGTTCTTTCGCGTTCTTCTGAATCTTGCCCAGACCCGCCGCGATTTCGTGCATGTCTTCTTCATTCCCCAGCAACGCGGGCTGCGGAATCCAAACCGTTTCCCAGGCCGCTTTGTGGGTCACCGGGAACTTCTTCCCCAGGAACGCATGCTTCTCTTTGGCCTGCTTTCCGCTGAGGCGCTTCCGGTAGTTGCCGTTGCGGAACATGTCCAACTTGTGAAGCGGCGGGTAGCTTGCCTGGTTGGGAATGCCTTCCGCGTTCATGGCTTCGATGAAACGCTCCGTAGAGAGGCCCGCGAATTCCTTCTTGTTGACGTGGAAAATGTAGGCATACTGCCCGTTGCGCGTGCAACGTTCGTCCAGCTTTTGCGGCGTAATACCAGGGATTTCGCACAACAGGCGGTCCAGCAGCCGTGAGTTTTGATGGCGCCGCTTGGTCTGCTCGTCGAGACGGCTTAACTGCACGTTGAGAATGGCGCCCTGCCATTCGCTGAGCCGGTAGTTTGATCCATAAATGAAGTGGCTATAGAACCACTCGCCGGGCATGCGGCCACAGTCGTGCACGGAGCGGGCCTGCACCTCGAATTTGTCATTATTGGAAATGATGATCCCGCCTTCGCCGGCAGTGATCAGCTTGCTCGATTGAAAACTGAAGGTCCCCGCCACTCCAAAGGTCCCAACCCGCTGGCCGCGCCATTCACTGGCTTGCGCGTGCGCCGAATCCTCCACCAACGCCAGGCGCTTGCGCTTGGCGATTTGCTGCAGCCGATCGAGATCCGCGGGATGTCCACCCATGTGCACCGCGATGATTGCCTTCGTTCTGGGAGTGATTGCGGCTTCCACCAGGTCGGGATCAATGCAGTACGTCTCCGGGTCGACATCCACCAGTACGGGAAGCGCATTCGCAAACAAAACCGCGCTGGCGGTAGCGACAAACGTAAAGTCCGGCAGAATCACTTCGTCACCGGCGGTGATGCCGAGCCCCGCCATGGTGACTTCGAGCGCGGCGGTTCCGTTGGTCACGGCGATCCCGTGGCGAGCTCCGTGAAACTTGGCAAAGACGCGTTCGAACTCCAGCGTTTTGGTTCCGGGCGTCCGCCACCAGACCCGGCTCTTCAAAACTTCTTGCAGAGCCTGTTCTTCATTCTTGTCGTAGTACGGCCACACAGGAAACGCGTTGCCTTTTGCTTTCTTCCCTCCGAGCAATGCCAGTGCTGACATTTATTATTTATCTCCTTATGTAGGCCCTAGTACTGATTGAATCCGGTAGCGTAACGGAACGCCTCCACGTAGTGTCCGTCCTTGCGCGGTTGTTCGTGCCGCATTTCTTCCTTCGTCTTCTCGAGGTCCTTGGGGTCCCAATCGGGCCGGTATTTGTGGACGGCAGGTTCGAACTGGCTCACTTGCTTGCTCGCGGCATCGAGCTTCAACTCGGCGACACTGTCGATATTGACAAAGTAATTCGCTTCCTGCGGCGAAGGATAGAAGAAATAAATTTCCGGGACCTGGTACGGTTCCAGTCCCATCTGCAATTTTTGATTGGGGAAATAAAGCCAGAATTCGGCGGCCCGCACCGCGTCAATGGTGTTGAAAGCCGCCATCCGATGGTCGGTTTTGTGCCAGCGCTCATACCATTCGCCCGGATCAACGCTCAGGAGAACATCGGGCCGTATGCGGCGGATAATCGCGGTTGCCTCTTCGGTCAGCTTGGGCTGCGGCGCATATTCCAGCATGCCGTCGTCGTATCCCATCCACTGAATGTTCTCCTTGGATGTGCCCAGCTGTCCTTCAGAGATCTCCTGTTCAGCCCGGCGGATTTGCGCCAAACGTTGCGAGCTCATCTCCGGGTCGTAGGAACCCTTGTCATCATTCGTGTACACGACGATGTACACCTTGTTGTGATTGCGGTTCAGCAGGGCGATTGTGCCCCCTGCGCCGAACACATCGTCGTCGGGATGAGGAGTGAACACAAGGATCGTCTTGTTCTGCAGATTTTCCAGGCGCGTTTGTTGCCCCTGAACACTGACGATCGCCAAAGACATGAGAAGACAACAGGCCAAACAGGTGCGCATCGGCGAATCCCTCGTCCAAGTTAGTGAAATGGTTTATTAAAACGATTAAAGACTGCTCTACGTAACCCCTCGCTGTCAAGAGAAAATTACAGGGGTAAACTGCACAATCTTGGGCTACATACCACTTTTTTTACATTTTCTCTTGACAGCGATGGATTACTTGACTCAGGATTGAAACGGTTTAATAAACCAATTTACAAGCTGCCCTTCGGACGTGCCAGTGAGTTTGTTTGAAGGATACGCTTGGAGGGTTCCTATGCTTTGTCGTGTCTATGCTGTGGTTTTGTTCTCGACGTTTCTCGGTTTTCTTCTGATTGTGACCGTACCTGCCATGGCCCAGGTCGACCGAGGCGCCATTGTCGGCACCGTCACCGATCCCACGGGCGCGCGGATTTCGAGTGCGCAGATCACCATCGCCAACCGCGAAACCGGCCAGCCGGTCCACCTCACGACGGACGGCGAAGGCAACTACAATGCCAACCTTTTGAAGATCGGCATCTACTCGGTTTCGGCCACCAAGCAGGGCTTTGAAACGACGGTTCAGGCCAGCGTGGATGTCGCTGTCAACCAGAGCGTGCGCGTCGATCTGGTGCTCAAACTCGGATCAACCTCGGAGAAAGTCGAAGTTACGGGTGCCGCACCGCTGCTGCAAACGGAATCCTCTTCGCTGGGCACGATCGAGACCGAGCGGCGAATTGCTGACCTGCCTCTCAATGGCAGGAACTTCATCCAGCTCGCTTACCTCGGCCCCGGCGCCAATGGCGGTCAAACCGGAACGAATGTCAGCGGCGGCGTTTTTGAGAATGAACGGTCCAATGAAGCTATCTCGGTGAATGGTCTGCGGGTCTCGAACAACAACTTCCTGCTGAATGGGGTCGACAACAATGAGTTCGGCCTTGGTGGCGTGGTCGTGCTGCCACCGCCCGATGCCATCCAGGAGTTCAAAACGGAAGAGAGCTCCATGAGCGCAGAGTTTGGACGTGGCGGCGCTGCCGTGAACGTGGTGCTGAAGTCGGGCGGAAATCGGGTTCATGGCGGAGTTTACGAATTTATCCGCAACGACAAACTGGATGCGGTCAACTACTTCAACCAGGGCCAGCAGCCGTTTAAGCGAAACCAGTTTGGAGCCTTCCTGGGCGGGCCCATCATCAAGAACCGCACGTTCCTGTTCGGCGATTATCAGGGATCACGTTTGCGGGCGAGCCAGCCATTCTTGTCCACTGTGCCCACCGTTCCGGAACGAGGCGGCGATTTCCATTACCGCCTCACGCAGACAAACTTCTCGCCCTGTCCCAATGCTGTTGTTGGCGGTCCCGATCCCTTCTTTGATACGGGAACGATCTTCGATCCCAACAGTACTCCGACAGACCCAAGCAAATACTATCATTGCGCTGACGGCATTACTGTGGTCAAACTTCGGACTCCGATTAGTTACAACGGCCAGCCCAACGTGATTCCGCCGGGCATGATGAATCAGGTGGGGCAGAACATTGCCAATTATTATCCTCAGCCCACCAATCTCGATCCCACCGTACTCACCAACAACTATCTCGCCAATCAAAAGCAGTTGAACGATCAAGATTCTTTCGACGTTCGCCTCGATCACCGCTTCCGCGAGCAGGATCAGATCTTTAGCTCCTACAGTTTCGGCGACGTGCGCAGCTCTCAACCGGGGCCGCTAGGGCCTCAGTGGGGAGGATCGGATTGTTGCCCGAGCATCAGCAATTCGCGCGCTCAGCACTTGGGTATCGGATACACCCATACTTTCTCCGAGCGCCTGTTGAACGATCTGCACGGTGGTTATTTCCGTTATGCCGTGAATGCTCTACCCTTTAATTTCGGCAAAGACCTGGGCACCCAACAACTCCAAATCCCCAACGCCAACCGCCCCGGATACCCCAATTCCAGCGGCCTCACCAACATTGATATAGCCGGGTTCACCCCTCTAGGGGACTCGCAGTGGCTCCCCGAGCATGTATTCGAGAACATTTTCCAGATCGCGGATACGCTGACCTGGATCAAGGGCAGGCATTCGCTGAAATTTGGCGTCGACTTTCGGCGCCAGCAGCGGAATTTCTTCCAACTTTCCAATCCGCGCGGGTACTTCAATTTCGACGGGGGATATACCAACGACTTGGCCACCGCCAACGGGGGCAACGCTCTGGCGGACGTCCTGTTCGGGATCCCAATCTCCAATGAGCAGGACTTCCTGGCTGGCCGCTATCCCACCCGTTACTGGGATCTTGCCGAATTCTTCCAGGATGACTTCCACTTCAGCCACAACCTCACCATCAACTTCGGGCTGCGCTACGAACTGACTTCCCCCGCAAACGGGCAAGTCGGGAACTTTGATCTTAATCGTGCCATCGTTGTGACCTCTTATGGGCCGAACTCGGTCCCACACGCCGGGGTACAGTTTGACAAGAAGGATTTTGGACCTCGCTTGGGGTTCGCATGGTCGGTGGAGAAAAACACGGTCATCCGAGGCGCCTATGGAATGTTCTATTCGGCGGAGGCGAATATTTTCGACGACCTCGGTCTCAACCCGCCGCAACTCAGCTTTTGGGCCAATAACTACAACGCCAGTGCCCAGCCCACCACGGCACAACTTGTCTCCAGCGGTTTTCCGAGTGCTTTGCCTCAGGGCAGTGCCACGGACATCAAGGGGCCGGTCAAGACGACAGGACCGACACGCAAGATCCCCCGTATTCTGGAGTGGAACCTGAGCGTGCAGCATCAGTTCGCGCAAAACTGGGTGGCCCAGATTGGCTATGTCGGCACTCGCTCCTACGATCTGTGGAATCACGAGGCCAGTGATCTGAATCAGGCACCCGTCATTCAGGACTCTAACTTCTGCGGCGCACTCGACGCCAACGGCCAGTGCACCCAGCCCAATTTCGGAAGACGCTACTTTGCGCAGAAGCCGGACATGACTGCTGTGTTGCCACTCGACTACGCGCAGTTCCAGTCCTTCTACAACTCGTTCCAGGCGTCCCTAAACAAACGCTTCTCGAAGGGTTTCAATGTGCTGGCGGCGTATACGTTTGCCAAGAACCTGGGCAACGCGGATGGCAATGTAGGCGGTTTCGTGCAGAACTCGTATTTCCCCAATCTGGAGCACGGACCGGTCGCTCCGGATTTGCGGCAACGGGTCTCGGTAAGCTATCTCTACGAAATCCCGGTTGGCCATGGGCGACAATTCCTGGGTGGGTCCAATGGAATCGTCGATGCATTCCTGGGGGGATGGCAGGTTGCGGGAATCACTTCCGCGCAAACCGGCGAGGCGGTTACCGCAGTCATGTCAAACGACCTGAGTAACACGGGCAGCTTCAGCTATCGCCCAAACCAGATTGCCAATCCCTACGATTTCTCGTTCAATCAATCGTTACAGGCCCAAGACTATGGCTGCTCCAACCCTGGACATCAGACTCTGGATTGCTGGGTTAACCAGGAGGCATTCGTCGCGCCTCCGCTGGCCCAGGGGCAGCAATCCGCGCACATCTTTGGGAATAGCAAGATTGGAAATCTGCGCGGCCCCAACCTAGTTGACTTCGACTTGGTCCTGCAAAAGCACTTCAAGATTGGCGAGTCGCAGCAGATCGAGTTCCGGTCGGAGCTCTTCAATCTCTTTAACCATCCGAATTTCGGTTTGCCGGGGGGCGGCTCCCTGGTTTACGTGGACGTGCAGGGTGGTGCCGCCATCACGAACACAGCGACTGACAATCGCCAGATCGAGTTTGCGTTGAAGTACACGTTTTAGATTAAGAGCTTGGAGCAGAACTCGACCCAGGTAGCTTATGTCCACTCATCGCAACGTCAGTTAATGCTTACCGACGATCCTCTGAGGGATAAATGCGGTGACGCAATCCCCAGCGAAAACAAGAGCTATGGTCACCATTCGAGACGTAGCAAGGGAATGCGGGCTCTCACCAACCACCGTATCCATGGTGTTGAATCATGCTCCCTTGTCAAGTTATATCCCGGAATCAACCAAGAAGCGCATCATCCACGTTGCGGAAGGACTGGGCTACGAACCCAATCCGTTCGCGCAAGCTCTGCGGAATCATCAGAGCCATACCATCGGCGTGATGGTGCCGGACATCGCAGACCCGTACTGCGCCCAGATTCTGCGCGGGATCGAAACCAGCTTTTCGCGATCGAGTTATCTTCCATTTTTGGTGGACATCCAAAACAACCGCTTACGCTTCAAGAAGTACCTCAATGTTCTGCTCGCACGGCGCGTCGAAGGGTTGATCATTCTCGCCAACTCGCTCTCTTTTGAGACCGAGCTTCTTGGCGTTTTGGAAACCCGAAAAATCCCTTCCGTAATTCTGGGCCGGCAGCCTGAGGCCGATGCCTTGAGTTGGGTCGCCACGGACAACGAAGCCGGCACCCAGCAGGCCCTCGAGCACCTCTATCGGCTGGGCCACCGTAAGATCGCTTTTATCCGAGGGCCCAGGATGATAGTCGACAGCCACTACCAATGGGCTGGAATATGCTCCTTCGCTACCGCAGCGGGTTTGGAACTGGATCCCAGGCTGGTTGTGACGTTGAGTGATCCCTTCTCCAGCTATGAAGCGGGCTACGAACGTACCAAAGAGCTGCTCGCCTTGAAAATTCCTTTTACGGCGCTGGTGGCCTTCGATGATCTGACTGCCTTCGGCGCTATCCGAGCGCTCATCAGCGCAGGCCTAAGGGTGCCCCTGGACTGTTCGGTAATAGGATTCGACGATATTCCCGCCGCTGCCTTCTACAATCCCGCCCTGACCAGCGTCCGGGAACACATGGAAAGCCTGGCTTCTATGGGAGCGGAAATTCTGATGGAGGCCATTCGTGCCCATCGCAAGAACACAACGGTCAGCCCCGTTCACCGCAAGGTGAAGCCGGAATTGATTGTCAGGGAATCAACCGCGACGGCCAGCGACCTCCCGAAAATTCAGTAAGGGAGGTTCCCTTGGACGCGAGGATCTTGCCGTTGCTGCAGTCAATCGTCAATCCGCTACACGGTTTTCACTTTACTGTGATTTCTCGCCTACGCTCTACTGCAGAAGAATCCGCTGGATAGTGCACAGGCGCGACCAATTCTTGCTGCCGCTGGGTTGCGCCACTGCGCACCGACTTCGGCTTTCATCCATAAGACAGCCTCAAAGGTAAGGTTTGCCGACCATCCGCCCGGAAGAGGGATTCGCCGGGCCGTCAGCCGAGCCATTGCCGACCAGGCGCGCACCATCCGCCTCCCGGTGCACATGGTCGAGATCGTCAACAAGCTGATTCGCACTTCGCGGCAACTGGTCCAAGCGTTGGGCCGCGAACCCACGTCGGCAGAGATTGGCAAGCAGATGGACATTCCGGCGGCCAAAGTGCGCAAGGTGCTCAAGATCATGCAGGCACCGATCTCGCTGGAGACGCCGATCGGCGAGGAGGGGGATTCCCACCTCGGCGACTTCATCGCAGACCGCGCCTCGGT
>ODAK010006491.1_pt1 | contig 11793 bp, 5 predicted proteins | sample 1539591 | NCBI WGS metagenome assembly ODAK01 (sample SAMEA3539303, study PRJEB22396) | soil metagenome | biome: tundra; feature: field; material: soil | place: USA | collected 2010-05 | depth 0.15 m | reverse complement strand
TTGATGGGAGATTGCGTTTCGATAACCCAGGCATCGACGCAAAAATCATCAATCAGATACTTCGCTCGGTGGGCGTCAGCCGTGCGCACCGTCCCGGAGGTGTAAATCCACAAAAACTTGCTCGCCCCGGGATTTCCGATGGAATGGACCTCTTGCCCCGACCTGGCGCTTTCCTTGGCCAATGGCACAGCGCCAACACTGTTAGGCACGTAATTCAATTTGAGGACGGCTAGATCTTTAGCGTCGCTAAAAGCGATGACCTTGGCTTTGTATTTTTCCGCGTCGGACTTGACGAGATTGAGGTAATAGTCTTTTTCGATGATCGCCTTGCCGTCGGCATATTCGGGGAAGTTGACCTCCAAAAGTGGGTGAACGTCCGGGATTATCAGGGATACAGCCAACTTGTAATTCCCTATGCCGCGGCCAATAACAATGGCACGATAATCGCCGTCGTGGTCAGTTGAGAACTGAATACGCTTGCGGCCGAGCGTGCCGCCACCGGAAAGCGCCAACGGCTTCCCGTTCGCGTCCTCCACCCCCACCTGGCAATCGAACCCGCCGCTTTGCACGTCGATTTGAATCACTTTGGCGGGCAGCCTAAGCGGATGAACCTTGACGTACAGCTTTGCCTTGCTGTCGAAATCGGCGTTGGTAAGTACGCCGGGGATCTCCATCAGAGGCGAAAGCCGTGATCGTGCCACGACGTGGTAGTTGGTGACAACGATCTTTTCCTCGGCATTGACGAGCATGCCGCTGCCCATGAAGTATCCACCATTGGCGTTCGGCAGCGTGCGAATCCAAACGGTGGATTTCCTCAGCTTGTCGGAGATCTGCTGGCCGGCGTTCTTATCAACGCCTTTGGCTACCTTTTCGTCGAGGCCGGCGGTCCGCCAAGAAAAATACAGCACGGTCACAGCCCCGAAAATCAGCAAAGCACCCATCGCCGCCCCTGCGCCAATCATGAGTTTGCGGTTCTCCTTTTGCAGACTCACCACCATCAGCCGCGTTTGTCCCGGCGCCGCAGCCGGAACCGGCGGGCTAGGGTTCACAGGTTCCGGCGCAGGCTTTGACTTCACCTTGGCAGCCGGCGGCCGATTTCCGGCCGGGCTATATGCCGGCTCGCGTTCACGCATGGCCGGCGAACTCGCGCTCCTTTCTCGCTCGGTACCAATAACGACGGGGGACTGCGCCGGTCCCGTGAGATCCAGCTCAACAATCTCAAAACAAGGCCCCGTTTGCCCCAGGCGAAAATAGTCTCCTTTTCGCACCATCTTGCGTCCCTCGATCCGGCGATCGTTGAGAAGCGTCCCGTTGGTGGATTGCAGATCAACCAGGTGAGCGCCGTCGGGCGCCAGGATAATCTGAGCATGTCGCCCGGAGACGTTCGTCGTTCCCGGCATCGGCAGGTCACAGCCCGCATCTCGGCCGATCGTGACCGTGGGACCCGTGAAATCGAACACCGGCTTTTTCGAGCCATCGACAACCGCTTGGATGCGCACCTTCATAGTATTTTCCTGGCAACATGGTTCAGATTGAAGCGTTCTGTTTCGATCATAACAGGATTTTCAATAAACAGCGTTGTTCACCCACCTGGAATTGAGAGAAGGTTTCGACGGGCAGCTTCTTGAAGCGCAGCCAGGTGCCGTTCCTCGACCCGGCGTTCTCCAAATACCAGACTCCCTTGGCGTCCCTAAAAATCTTGGCGTGGCGTGGGCTGACCAGCATGTCATTGGCGAGCACGACGGAACATTGGCTCGAATCGCGGCCGATCCAGTTTTCTTGCTGTTTCAGAAACAACCGTTGGCCCTCTCCTTGGGACGAGATCTCCACCAACGACGGAATCAGGTCGCTGGCTTGCACGCTCTGAAAAGCACGAGTCCCCTGCTGTCCCGTTTCAGGCACCTGAGCGGCGGCGACATTGGCTGCGTTAAACCGATAGCGCTTGCCCCCAAGCAAGACCTCGTGGCCATGCCTCAGGATCGATTTGGAAATGCGCGCAAAGCTGCCGTTCCTGCTGTCGAGATCGTTGAGAAACCAACGGAACCGCTCTTTGTCCGTCTGCCGGGTGATCGCCAAATGTCGCCCCGACATCTCGGTCTCGTGCGGGATGAGGATCTCCCCTTCACTTCGGCCCATCACGGTCACGTCGCGGCGCAGCCTGATCCATTCGCCTTCTTGGCGACCGTCGTCGAGCAGACACAACATCGCCATGGACGGGCGCCGCACGGGGCGGAAGTCAAGCGTGTCGGTGTCTTGAACCGCTTCTTTTTCAGTGGGTTTGCGCCGCGCCTGCAAAGCCGCGCGGATTTCGTCCACGGACTCCATGCGTGTGCCGGTGTCTTCTTGTTCGCCGGTACCGACCAGCGTGAACGGATTATCGGGCAGATTGTCCATAGCGTTTCCTTTCTAGCCGCAAGCTGTTGCTTGAGCATGGGAGCAACCAGGTTGTCATTTATTGCCTTTTTCCCACAGTTTAGTCATGAATCCCAGAACTAATGCGTTCAGTCCGTTGTTGTTGAAATAAACCTCTCGCTTGTGGAATGTCAATTCTTCAGAAAGCGCCTTCAGCATTTCCGTTCCGGCGATGAGGCTTTCCACGCTGATATTCTTTTCCATACTGTCAACGTCTTTGTTGAGTCGTTGGGTCAGCTGATCGTCCAATCCCTTTGGCATGGAAAAAGGAGGGTAATCCAAATCACGGCGTACTTCCTGATAGAAGTCATCGATTTGCTGTTTCGATAGTTTGGTGTGCTTCAGGGAACGGCCGGAAGGATTCTTGTAAGTGGCGGTCACCCATGGAATGCCGCCTATCAATTCGATTCGCTTGCGCCCGCTGAAATCGGGTGTTTTCTTCAATTCGTCTGCCAGAGGATCGCTAAAGTTTACGCCAACGGTTTCCGCGACAGCGGCGGCCAATATCTTTCTATGTTCGGGCCTGTTGCTGTTTTTGTAGCCCCGATTCTTGGCGTGCTTGACAGCCTTTTCAAGAAACGCTTCAACGCCGATCTTGGGATTGAAGATCTTATGCGTTTTGAGTTCTGTATAATAACCGCCGCCCCGACAGTTGCTGTTCCCAAGGTCCACCAACAGGGCTCGATCCATCTCTTTTCCAGGAATCAGGCTCTTGATCTGGAGCTCCAGCTCTTGTGTTAAATCGACGAACTCGGGGCTGCGTTTTGTTTTCGCCATTACTCGATCGCGAAGTTTGTCCTTGTTTTGTTGAATCATCTGTTTTTTTTGATCCTCGGTCGTAAGTGCCTTGTGCTTCTCGATGCCTTTGAAAACCCCGCTTGCAAATACGATAACGATCTTATCGGGGGGGACATGATGCTTGTCTCTAATCTCATTGAAGAAAGTCGATATCGCCGTTATGGTATCGTCCATCGATTTGGGATCCAGGTCGCCTCCAGGGCCGACATTTTTCAAATCGGTCTTGGCCTTCATTTTATCTTCCGAAAGGAAGTCGTAATCGAAACCGGCTTCCTTGTCGTAATAAAACTTCACCACCGATCCTTTGACCGTGGTGGAGCTGATTTCGATGCCGCCGTAGGTTTCCGGTGAACGCGACCACCAGCTGGACCACGCAAAGCCGATTGCCACGACGCAAGCAGCCGCCATGCAGGAGAAAACGCCCGCCGCACCCAGCCCCAAGTATAAGTACAAGCGCTTTCGCGCGGCGTCGGCGTTTCCTTCTTGAGGCGGCGTTGCGAGCGGTGGTTGCGGCTGCGCCGGGAATGAAGCCGTGGTTTCGTACAAGGTTGCCGGTATGGCAGCGGAAGCCGTCGGCGGTGTTTCTTTGGGAAGGAGGCCGTTGGTGTTGACGACTTTGAACTTCGTGTTACATCTTTTGCAACGAACACTCTTCCCCAGATACTCGTCGGGAGCCTGGAAGCCGGCCGGGCAATCCGCGTTGGGGCATTTGACGCTTATCACAATCCATCTCCAACCGACAATTTCAGACCGCACTACTATCAAACAAATTCTTCGCGGCGAATAAGAATTTTTGGCCACGGAAGCGACACGGAATTACACGGAAAAAGGTAGGAGGGAGAGTAATGTTCCTAAGTCTTCCTCTCTTCCGTGGCTAAATGGTTTTTCGTCGTGGCTGCGGCTATGGCGCGCTAAGTAAATCCGCGCTCATTTGGAGGCCATGCCTTTTTCGATGGTATAGCCAAGGATCCAGCCGATATAGGCGTTGCGCGCGAAAACAATCTGCTTGTCCTGGCCGTCCAACTGGAACGCTTCGGCAAGGGCTTTCAGGACCTCGACCCCAGCAATCAACTGGTCACGCGAAAAGGTTTTCCGCACCCGGTCCATGTCGTGGGTCGCCGCCTTCTTCGTCTCGGCGTCGCTGATCGCGCTCAGGCTCGTGTTCGGCAACTCCTTGGGATTCGCGGCGAGGAACGTCAGAAATGCGTCGATGTCGCCAGGCACGATGGGAACAGCGTTGCCGCGATCGGCAGGTTTCATGAAAGTCGCCAGAGCCCAAACCGTGCCGCCGGCCAAATAGACACGGTTGCGTTTGAGGAGTTCCGACTTGCCTTGCAGGGAATCCCGCAGCTTGGGTGTGAGTATCTCTTTGCGGAGGCGGGCGGCGGTTATTGCAAAATTGTCCTTGTCGGCCTCTTTTTTGACGCGATCCGCAAAGGTCACGGTCCCGAAGGGAATGCCGAAGGTGATCAACTTTCCTGATAGTTCTGCACCGCCTTTGGTGTTGCCCGAGCCGATGTCCATGAGCACGGCTTGGGGCCGAAGCTTCACCGGGATCACGCTGGTAATGGTCAACTCCGCCTCACGAACGACGGAGACGAAATCCATGGTGATGCCGGTCGCCTCGCGGATCGCTTGGATTAATTGCTCCTTATTGGTCTTGATGAGCGTTTCGTTGCCTTCCAGGGCAGCGAAAAGGCCGCTGCTTCCGACGACGTAAAGTTGGGCCTCCGGGACCTGGAAATCATCGCGGATTTTCTTGGCGAGCCCGCCGACGATGTCGGCCGTCGCCTTCAGTGCTTCCGAAGAAAACTGCTTCTTGGCCGCGAGATCGGCAACAAGGGTCGTGTTCTTGTTTTCCAGCGACAGAATCTTGGGCTCGCCGTCTTTGGCCGTGAAATCCACGGCGATGGCGCGGATGCCCTTGGCGCCAATCTCAATCCCGCCGTGAATCTGGGCGCGAGCGAGCGACGGCGACATCAAGCAAAACGCCAGGCACACGAGCAAACGGTAGTTCGACAAACGACGGAAGGCCATGGAAACTCCTTGGGTGAAACGATGGTGCGGTCGGAAATTATGCCTGCTCAATCTCGGGTCTTTTCGCCTCGCTTGCCACCCGACATCATTACGGCGGAAACGATCGCGGCCACGGCGACGAGGCCGAAAACGCCGACGGCAGCCGCAATGGCGATTCCAATCCAGGCACGACGCGAGAGCTTTTTGGGCAACTCCCATATCTGCGCGAGAGGCGCTCCCTTGTCTGTCGCAGGATGGGACGCCCGCTCGTTTCGCGGCGCAACCCGCGTCTCCGCCTTCGGCATCGTTGAACGATTGGTCTCCGGCGCTTCCTGATCGGACGATCGCCTGGCAACGGTAAAGCCCGCCCCGCATGCTGGACACGTGACGGTCTTCCCGGCCGGATCGGGGGGCAAAGCGAACGGCTTCCGGCACGTCGGACACACAGCCTTTGGACCGGCACTGCTCTTTTTGGCTCGCGGCACATCCGCTGCAACTGGCATCGTGTTGGCGGCCAGCAGCACGGCCTTGGCGAAAGCGGCGCAATTCGGGTAGCGGTCCTTCGGCTCCCGACTCAGCCCCTTTTCAATCACTTGCGTCAGGGCCCTTGGCAAGTTCGGCACCAGTTCGTGCAACGGAGGAATCTTGCCCGACATTTGCTGCATGATGATGGCGCCGAGCGTCACGCCATCGAATGGAACCCGGCCGCTGAGCGCTTCGTAGACTGTGGCTGCCAACGCATATTGGTCTGCTCGGCCGTCGTATTTCTTGCCTTCCGTGACTTCCGGCGCCATGTAGGGACCGGTACCTATCACCATCCCCGCCTGCGTCATCATGGTCTGCTTTTTCGCGGCGTCGTCTCCGATGGCCTTGACGATGCCGAAATCGCTCACAAACGCTTTGCCGTAGGAGTCAAACAGGATGTTCGCCGGCTTGATGTCGCGATGGACGAACCGCTGATGGATGAAATCGAGGGCGCGGGCCACGGGTTCCAGCCAGTCCGCCAGGCTTTGCGGAGGCATCGGCTTTTTCCTGTCCGGTGACGTTGATGGTTCGAACCGGTCTTCGAGACTGCCGCCGGCGAGCAGATCCATCACATAGAACGGCAAACCCTCGTGGTCGCCCACGTCCTTGATTTTGACAATGTGCGGATGGGTCAGCTCGATCATCGACCGGATTTCACGCTTGAACCGATGCGCGAATTCCGGGTCCGCCAGCATGACCGGCTTGGGCACTTTCAAGACGACATCAATGCCGACGTTCGTATCGAGAGCAAGCAAGACGAAGGCCATGCCGCCCTCGCCGAGCTTCCTCTTCACCTGATACCGGCCTTGGCCAAGGGCTTGGCCGACCAGAGCCGTCGTTTCGGTCATCATGGGCGTAACATGAAATCGAGAGACTCGGCAACCGGGTCTCGCTGGAATTACGGTGTGCAAAGCGTGCGATTATTCCTGAGCCGCCGATTATAAAGCGATTTCGCCGCGTTGCAAGCATTTACTTCCGCCTTTTCCGGGAAAACTATTGAAAGCATCGCGTTGCCAAACTTGGATTTTTCTTGACGTGGGAGAAGTGGCCAAGTAGAAGAGGTAATTCCCTGGCCGTGGCCGACTTCACGAAGACGCAGCGTTGCCAGCTGCGAGAAACCGGTCCGCTCAAGGTACGCGGGTGTCGATGTCCTGTTCCTGGACGCGATGCTCGTTCCTTCCTAGGAGATCCCGATGAGAACTAGCCTCCCAGTGTGTTGTCTGTTCGCCACCTTGTCGGCGACGCTGATCGCCTTCTTACTTTCCGGCACTTGCGCCGCCGGAGAGCCGAATGATTACCCTGGCATCGCCAAGGGGGACCATTTCCTCGCGGCGGGACCGCGGCCCGTGATTCTGGCGCGGTATTCGCCGACCAACAAAAAGACGACCAAAATCGAGGTCAATCTGCTGTTGTTGACCCAGGAAAGGATTATCTACCAGGAAAAGGACAAGGCCGGCGGCTACAAGCCGATGGTCCGCGAAACTCCAGCCAAGAGCACGATCGTGAGCATTACAACTACGGAGGCCACGAGTCCAACCGTCTGGACACTAGACAAGAAAGACAAGCTGTTCGTCGGCGACGTGCTCAAGCCGGCCGAGATCAAAATCACTGGCGCGCCGTTCAGCAAAGACGAAGAAAACAAGTATCTGCTCTTCTTGCACTTGCAGATGCAAACGGACCTTGACAACGCGCTGCACGCGAACAACCAGCGCCAAATCCAACTTTTACTGGAAAAGTCTGCACGGTTTGCCAAGTACATCGGAGATAGCGATCTTGACCGCTATGTGGGCGCTCTTTTTGAGCGGATGAACACCCAGTACGACGTATTGAACCAGATCAACATTGATCGAGTCGAAGCCTACAAGAAATTGCAGGATTCCAACAAACAATTCGCGGCTAAAAAGCAGTCAGAAGACGCGGTCAGCGGGGGGATTCAAGCCGTCGGGGTCGCGTACCTCCTCGCCGGGGTTCTCGCGGACGATCCGAGGACGGCGGCCCAGGGCTTGGGCGCCATGGGTCGAGCGGCCTCGTACCGTTCCAAAGAAAACCGCAACTATCAACTGGCGCGTGAAAATGCCAAGGGCGAGTATCTCACCAAAATTGACGCGATCGAAAAACAACAAAGCGCCGCGTTGACTGCCCGGGATTTCGCCGTCAAAAAGGTCGAACAAAAGCTCATGCTGCCTGAACAAGAATCGATCCAGGAGCTGGCGAAGGAATTCGAAAAAAACAAGGACCTAACGTCCGCGGTTGGGAGATTGAACACTCTGGCGGCCCTCAATCGTAAAGCCACGCGGCATGGCAACCCCTGGCTGCAATTCGAAATCTTCTACATCGAATCTCACGTGCCGTACGCGGCCACGGAGAAGCAGAAGTTCATTGCCAAACTGTTCGACCTCGCCAATAAGACCGTGGACGAAGCCCGCAATATCCCGCCTAATAAGATCCACGACATGGATCGCACGCGGATGATTTGGCAGGCTGTTGAATATGCCGTGCGGTCGGCGGGCTGGGAGTTTGGGGACGAACGAACCCTGCGTGGTTCGTTGAGTCAGAAAGCCATCTTCGCACTTCGCTTGTTGGAAACCACCAAGAAATACGAAATCATTGATTTCGATGCCGACATCCGTGAGCTGGAGATGGTGGCCATGGCGCTTTGCGGCATGAACGACGAGGCGCTTGATCTCGGCGCCAAGATTGCCGAAACGCGCGCCAACTCGCCATTGGTGCATTACTACCTTGCGAAGCTTTATGCAGCATCCCTTGCCGACAAGAATACCACCATCCCGGCTGCCCGCGAGGCGCTGACCAAATCGTTCAAAGCGAATCCCCCTTACAACGATTACCCGTCCGTGGCGAATAATGCGGATTTGAAGAAGGTTCTCGACACCAAGTTTGTCTACGACTACATGATGCCGGTCGTCAAGTATAAGATAACACCCAAAGGCAGGGCGGAGATTCATTTCACCAATACCTCCACAGTCACTCTCAAGGATGTGGACATAATTCTCACTACCGGCATCGGAAAGAACGCGAGGGCCTGGGATCGCATGAGGATTGCGTCGCTCGGACCGAATCAAGTGAGGGTTTGGAACGATTTCAGAAGCTTTTCGGGTTCCTGGCGCGATGTGGCGTTTGTGACCCCGCGCACCGACATCCGACTGGAAAAGGACAATTGAAGTCGATGGCGAGTCACGGGGTTTATCCCCGTGGGACAGTATCCCTTGCAAGGGACGACTACCGCGGGGATAAACCCCCGTGGCTCGCCGAGAATGTGTTATTCCTCCCAGCGTGACTGAGCGTGCCTTCCTTGATGGAGTCCTTAATGGAACCTCGCCCCGCGACGAAAGTGTCTGTAGAGGCCTTGCCCGGATTGCCCGATCACGAAGTGCTCCAGGAGCTTGGGCGCGGCGGGATGGGCGTGGTTTATCTTGCGACCAACAAGGTCATGGGCCGAAATGAAGTCCTGAAGGTCGTGAACCCGCAAATGCTCACCGAACCGGGGGCAATGGACCGATTTCTCCAGGAGATCCGCTCCGCCGCCCAACTCAGTCATCCCAACATCGTCACGGCCCATGCGGTTCTTCGCTCGGGAGAGTCGCTGGTCCTTGCGATGGAGCATATCGTCGGTGAAAATCTCCACAAGGTGGTTAGCGAGCGCGGGCCGCTGCCGGTCGCCAACGCCTGCTACTACGTTCATCAAGTCGCCCTGGGACTTCAACACGCCTTCGACAAGGGCATGGTTCATCGCGATATCAAGCCAGACAACCTGATGCTCACGCGCGACGCCAAGAAGCACACTGTCAAAATTCTCGATTTCGGCCTGGCGAAGGCGACCCGCCAAACGGAGGAGCAACAGCACAATCTGACCGGCGCCGGCAAAATGATGGGCACGCCGGATTATATTGCGCCCGAACAAATCCTCGACGCGGCCAAAGCGGACATTCGCGCCGACATCTACAGCCTCGGTTGCACGCTGTATTTCCTGCTGACGGGTTCGCCGCCGTTCAAGGGCGGGAGCCTGTACGAGAAGTTACAAGCCCATATGTCAACGGCGCCGACCTCCGTTCACAAAGTGCGCAAGGACGTGCCGTTGGAGTTGGCACAAATCGTTGACAAGATGATGGCCAAGGATGTCAAAGATCGCTTTCAGAAGCCCCTGGAGGTGGCGCAGGCGCTAATGCCATTTGTCAAAGGCGTGAAGCCGCTGACGGCCCTCGCGGGAAAGATCGATTCATCGGGCAAGTCGGCAACATTGGTACCTCCGGAGACGCCAAAGTCCACCGTCGATGGTGCCCCGAAAAGGACCATGGTCGAAACCAATGTCCCTGGACTGTCGAAGCCGCACGGGAAAGTCAAACCTCGCCAAATTCACACGCCGGCGGCGAACGGAAAAAAGTTGCTCTTCATTGTCGGCGGGCTAGGTGTTGGAATCGTTTCCTTGCTGTTGCTGTGCGTAATTGGTCTATGGGCCAGCGGTGTGTTCCGCCTGAAGACCGCTGAGGGCATTCTCGTCGTCGATGTCAATGAGCCCAACGCCGACGTTTTTGTGGATGGCGAAAGGTTGACCGTTTCCTGGGGCAAAGACGGCAAACAAGCGGAGATTCGCGTCAAGCCGGGCACGCTGCGGGTCGAGGTTCGGAAGGAAGGGTTCACCGTCGAAGGCAAAGAGATCGATTTTCACGATGGCGATCGCAGGGTGTTCACGGCAACCTTGACGCGGGCGACGCCGATTGGCGCCAATGCAGAAAAGAACCCGTCCTCTGCCAAGAAGGAGCAAGACGATCCGCCGCGAGTCAGGGAAGGATTCATCGCGCTTTTCAACGGCAAGGACAAGACCGGCTGGATGACGCATCCAAGTCAGCCGGGCAACTGGCGGGTCGAGAACGGAGTCCTCGTCGGTTCCGGGAGTTCGGCGAGCCACCTTTACACGCAACGCGCGGACTACAAGGATTTTCATTTGCTTGCCGAGGCTCGTGTCAATCATCGCGGCAATAGCGGGATTTGTTTTCGCACTCCGTTTGGACCCAAGGTTCCTCCGAAGGCCCCGCAATGGCTGCTCGGGTATGAGGCCCAGATCAACAGCACGCATTTGGACCCATTCAAAACAGGTAGCCTCTACGCCAGCGGCCTGGGAGCGGTGGTGAAAGTTCTCCAATCGCCGGTCCGTCCGGGCGATTGGTTTACCATGGATGTTATTGCTCAAGGACCTCATATCGTTATCAAAATCAATGGCGCGACGACGGCTGATTACACGGACGGGAATCGGCTTTCCACCATCGGTCACATCGCCTTGCAGCAGCACGATGCGCAAACGGTCGCCGAGTTTCGACGCATCGAAATAAGAGAGTTCGCAGCGGAATTGACGCCGACGCCCGCTCCGATTCAACCGCCGACTCAAGTGCCGCTGCCGGTTGAGACCACGCCAAAAGAGGATCCGTTCGTGCCGTTGTTCAATGGCAAGGACACGGCGGGCTGGAAAATCCCTCCCGGTCAGGCGGAAAACTGGCGCGTGGAGAACGGCATCCTCGCCGGGCCCGGAAAAAAGGCCAGCTACCTCTATTCCGAACGCGCCGACTTCAAGAACTTCCATCTGCAAGTAAAAGCGCGTGTTAACGACGGCGGTAACGGCGGCCTCTATTTTCGCACGCCGGAGGTCGCCTCGAAACGGCCTCAAGGTTATAAAGTCTTGCTCAATAGCAGCGATCTGGACCTGAATAAAGCCGGCAGTTTGTTCAACGGTTTCACCACGGACCTACAGAACTTCCGCGAATCTCTGGTGCTTCCCGGAAAGTGGTTTACTCTGGACGTGATCGCGGTGAACAACCAGATCGTCGTAAAGATCGACGGGAAACAAACAGCGAAATATACCGACGAGAAGCAGACGTTCGGGACGGGCCACATCGTCCTGGAGCAATCGGACTCACAAACCGCCGTCGATTTTGAAAAGATCGACATCCGCGAACTGGGGCTCGATGCAAAAATACCCCTGGCGGTCGTCGATCCCGCTCCCAAGCTCAATCCCGGGATCGGGGTGAATCC
>ODAK010006490.1_pt1 | contig 11793 bp, 4 predicted proteins | sample 1539591 | NCBI WGS metagenome assembly ODAK01 (sample SAMEA3539303, study PRJEB22396) | soil metagenome | biome: tundra; feature: field; material: soil | place: USA | collected 2010-05 | depth 0.15 m | reverse complement strand
ACCCGTCATGATGTTCGAAGACAGGAACGACGTAGCGGGCGCCAGACAACTTAAAGAGATGTGCCCAGGCGACAGGATCGAAATCCGCTGCTTTGAATTGTGGAATAAAGTCTTTGTAACCGAATTTGTCCTGCGTTCCGTAAGTGGCTATGTGGTGGTTGTACACGTCTGAGCCCTGAACGTACATCAGGCGCGGATACCACTCGCTGCCGAAAGCAGGGACAGAGTAGACGCCCCAGTGGATGAAGATGCCGAATTTCGCGTCCTTATACCAGTCGGGCACCTCGTAGGATTGAAGTGACTGGAAGTCGGGACGGAACGGGCCAACGTGGCTGATACGATCCACGTCCGCGAGCAGGGAGTTACGCTGACCATCGTACTTGGAACTTGCCTGCTGCCATATATGGTCAATTGTGGCGGGATCTTGGCTAGCGGTAGGTGAGGTTTGGGCTTGCACTGTAACCGCACCGGTAACCAGTGCGCAAAGCGCGATGACATGGGCAAGAGAAAACAGACGGTCTCGCATAGTGAATATAATAGTACGCGCTAAAGAGGAGTCGCTCAGCGAAGGCGTGGCGCTCTGCATAGTGATGAGTGGCACGAACAACCGCGAACCATAATTATCGAGAAGATTCCTGGGAGTACAACTCGAGGTAGCAGGACCTAAGACGGAGCGAGTCCGATGATCTGTATCGGCACAGGAAAGTTCTAGGCACTAAGCGCGATGGTGGATTCCGTGGTTACGGCGCTTACCCCTCAACTTGCCTCTCACCAATTTAGGCCTCATAGTCCAACACCACACCGGTATGCATCGCGAAAGTCGGAACAGCCACTTTCAACACACCGCTCTCCTGCGTGAAGGTGAGCCTCTCATCGCTGGGGATCGTCCGAACTCTTGCCACTCGCTCGGAAACGCGTGCTTCAAGCGTGACACCAGGAATGGGTGGAAAGTCCTCGATTACTTTGCAGTCTCCGCGCTGCAATGCCGGGCTGTAAAGCAAATGCGCAATGTATCGATGCTTTGTCTCCTGTCGCAAGAGGCTGACGCGGCCGCTGCTGGGCAACCCCTTCACCTTGAGTACCGGCTTTGTGTCGAGCAGATCAATCGCGTTCTTGAAAAGCTCGCGATGCAGACGGACACCGTTGCTGTAATATAGCTGGTCCAGGGGATGCGCAAAGAAGACTGTATTCACATTCCACACCACGGCGGGAAACGCGGAGTCTTTGAGTTGATATGGCGTGTTCGCGTGCCCGTTATAGTGCCCGTAAGTGCGGCTGAAGTAGGGCTCGCGAATGAGGGCAAGCGGCTTGCCGGTGGTAGGTTTCGTACGTAGTCCTGGAGAATAATTCAGGAAGGGGGAAGAGACAACGTTAGCGCCGATGCTCGACTTCACAACCGTGTAGTCACAGTCATATTCGGAGGCGCCGAGATAGTCTGTTCCCACGTCGAGGAGAAAACGAGTCTTCTCTTGATTCATTGCACCCTGTCCTAAAACGAGCAGCTTGCCACCGCGTTTCGTCCAGTTCGAGATCGCCGCCGCTTGCGTATCGGAAAGGCACGGCTGGCTCGGAATGATGAGAGTCGTAAGACGATCGAGATTCTTCTCGCTTGCTGGCACGAAGTCATAGTGCATCTCCAGCAACATGTTTGCCGTGCCACGGTCCGCTTCGTCCTTCAACGTCAACCAGACGCCAAGCTTTGAGAAGGGGATTCCGCCAGGACCGTAGTCTTCTATCTTCTCGACGTAGGCATAGGCTTCGCCGATGTTGTTGTAGGTCGACATGTCCATCCGGCCAGATGGATGTAACTGGTCGCCAAAGTTGCACGCAGCTCCGTTAGAGATCATTGCAGCCGCTTCGTACTTAATCGCATCCGCAGACTTGAATCCGCCGAACTCACCCCACGACTTGTGGAACTTGCCGCTCATCGCTACAACGTGCGAGCCTTCTTCCAAGTGATATTTGGCTTCGATGGGCAACTTATCGTAACCGCCCCAGGTGGTGGGCAGATCTTCCAACTCTTGCTGGGTGTTCAGGTCGAAGAGACGCTCCTTGAAACGAACGGTGTCACCCACGTGAGTTGCCGAATTAAAGAAAAACGTGGCGTCCGGATGGAGTGGCGTGATCAACTCCCGCAGTTCACGCATGTGTTCTCTAATCGACAATACGTAGCTCCTGGTAACGGCTTCCTTGTCCTCCAGGTTGACGCCCTCCTGCTTCATGCGCGCCAAGCAGAATTCGCAATGGCATTCGTTATCCATGTAGATGTCGAACCAGAATCCGTCCACGGGGTATTTGTGGCAGATCTCTTCCACCTGTCGCAAAATGTTGCGGTGATAGGGCCCGCTGGCGGCGGCGCAAAGGCGTTTCCAACTGAAAGTAGGCTTGGCATCGGTCGGTTTGGCATGAAGATTGAGATCTCCACTGACGACGATTTCCCCTTTGTTGTCGCGCACACACCATTCTGGATGAGTTTCAGCGTCATGCGCTGACCAGCCTACCGTGTAATAGATAGGGCAGAAGACCCCAATTTCGTGGCAGGCCGCAATCTCAGCGCCGAGTAAATCAAACTTCAGGTTCGGATGGGTGTTCCCAATCTTCGTCGGGTAGTAACTCCAACTGTGGTGGCATTTCGCGAAGATATTGATGTGGTTTACGTGCCCAGCGCGAAGCGCGCCTTGCCATTGCTGCTTGTTAAACTCTTCGCCGATTCCCGGGATGAACTCCGACGTGTGGAAGTCCAGATGCACCTGCCGCATGCGCGGAACCGGTCGGTTCGACGATCGTGGTTCCACCGTTTGCGGGGTGCCATCGGCCAGACCGATCATTGGCACAGCCGATAAAACAAGCCCCGTCTTGATGAAGTCTCGGCGGTTGATGCGTCTGTTCATGACTTGGCTCCCCGGTGAACAAAGTGGCCGTGCGACGATTCCCTAAAATGTCAAACTGCCCCCGCCGAAGGGAGGATGCCCCTTAACGTCGGGGGAGTAGGAGTGAAGCGCTGCGAGCTTGTCCCTTGGTACGAAGGGATCCCAGGCGGTGATCGGCTCTGGAACGGGCACCGCTTGAGCTGTCTCGAAATGAAGGGTCACAATTTCCTGAGGCTGAACGGGAATCGTGTAAGTGCCGGAACCGGAGAGTAAGGACTTCGTCCGGCCCATCAAGTCGGTAACACAGCCTTGGCCGTGGGGCAGGGACAGCTTCACAAAAGCATTCCCAGGCAGGCCGAGACATTCGGCAAAACGCAGCTCTATATACTTGTCTTCCCGGCGCACGGCCTCGACAATGATGTTGTCTGAAGTCGCGAGGAATGCTTTGAACGGCTGGGCCATGGCTTGAGGTATGGTCACTGGCGGCTGGTTATACTCCCAGGCCATTTGTGGAATTGCTGCTTGCGCCCACGCCGCTTCATGAGGAACCATGGAATAGCAAAGAACATGCTTTCCCTTGCCAGTCGTCCACGGATTGTCGAACTTATGATACTGATCTTCCGCATTGAGAAGATAGATGATTGGGGTATTGTTCACGAGTTCGCGGCCGCACAGCCCTCTGTCCATTAGGGAAATGCCCCCTCCACCCGACAATTGAAAGTCCATCCAGCGAACCGCTGGAACTATACCCTTGTTCCAGCCGGGAAGTTCGGAGGCCGCACCGGCCCATCCGCTGCGAGCGAACCCGTAGGGAATGCCACGGCGAACTTCGCTCACATCTTTCGCCAATGGGAACTCGGCAACCACGACTGTGTAATCGGGAATGTCGTTAATCTCCGTCTCGAAGTCGATGCGCGGATGGTCATGGTAAAAGCGCACTCGCCGGATGAGCTGGCCACCACCATAAAAGGAACTTTTTGCTTCAGCGGTTGTGGACACCGGACCGCGTACGATCCTCACTTCGGATTCCTGATCTCCTGACGCGGCCACCAGTGTCCGGCCCGGACGCGGCGCCATAAAGTCGCCGGGATTCTCTTCTTTCTTAGTTGGGCGCTCAGCCACAATCACATTGGCGGGGCCACCGAGTAACTCCCGCCCCGACGGCTTGATCTTCACGCTCGCCAAGGATCCATTCTTCCGATCGATTCGCGCAACGTAGAACTTCGTTTCGATGTCGGCGGACGCGTCGACTGGCTGTGGAACCCCAGCAGGCTCGCCAGAAAGCTTCCACCCGCCCACACTGAAGCTTGGCAGAGCCGGGCAACATAAAACCTTGCCGTCCGGCAGCGCCTCGCACGCAACTCCCTCCAGACTCTTTCCCTTTGGAAGACCAAGGACGATTGGGTCACTGCGCTTCCAATTGAGCGGATTGAACAATCCAACATCTTTTCCACGCTGCAGAACGGAATCCCCGGCCTCATGGAGCACCTTTGCCGTAGTCCGCCCCACCCACTCGAATCGATCGCGCACATCCCAGGAGGTCTCACTCACAAAGACCATCCCGCCCGCCGATCCCCACAGAGTATTGCGATCCATATTCAGAAGCATCAGAGTCCAAGCGTCGTAAGATGCCTTCACGGGGTAAACGTATCCACCTTGCAGACTGCCAATGGTAGCCAGCATCTCGGCAGCCTGCAAGGCATGTTCGTTGTGTCGATATAACGTTTTTACCTCGGGGTTCTCTATCCAAAATGCGTCGAAATCGTACGCCGTGCCGGCATGTGTTGTTGGAATGCCGATCTCCCCCGACTTAATGCCGGGAAGGACTGCATCCACATACTTGCTCAGAGTGCAGAACTGAACATTGCTGGCAGCATTCATCGCCGACCACTGGTCAAGAAACCTGCTCGGATATTCCTTCACGAGCGGGGCCACGGAATAATCGTCGCCCCCTCCCAACACGAGAATCGGCGCTCCTTGAGGCGTGATGGAGTCCTTTGACTCGAAGAAATCCTCCAACTTTCGCAGCTCGTCATTCGAGAGCGGGACCTTGCTTGAAAAAATCGGCTCAGCTTCGCTGTAGTGCCCCGGGCTTAACGTCAGGACTTTAGATCCATCCGGAGATACCGACCAATACATCGTCTTGCCGGTCGGATTTTTTCGCGTATACACCATCGCGTCCAGTCCGAGACCCGAAACAATCTGCGCCATCTGCTCATGGGTTCCGCAAACGTCAATCGTCCAGGCAAACCGCGGCTGGAGTTGAAACATCTGTTGGTACCAGCGCAGTCCGAGCACACCCATGCGTACAAGAGCCTCCCCACCGGAAAGATTGATGGTTGGCTCAAGAAACATGCCGTTCACGAGTTCGACACGCTTCTCCTGGATGCGTTGTTTCAACTCCGGGATGCGCTCCGGGCGAAAATTCATGATAGCGATAATGTTGTTGATTTCCGACAGCGCAAACGCATAGTTGGGGTCCTCGCCAACCCTGTCCAGATGCGTGAGATAGCTATTTGCGCAATACACGCGTTCCTTTGAAAACGTCGTAAGCCACCCGCAACTCGCAGGATGAAAATTGGGAACAATATAGACTTTGCGTTGGGTTTGCGCCGCCGATGCATGCTTCGTCCCGGCGATTTGGCTGCCAACTGCCGCTGCGAACAATCCGAGAAAATCACGTCTATTCAGGGCCTTACGTTTCTTGCTTGAAAACTTCGAATTTGACGCTCTTGCCCCGCGAAGAAACTTGCGACTGTCCATTGGATCCTTTCTACTGCCGCGGGTAACTCCGCCCGGAGTCTCCCGCAAGTCGTTTACTTATCATCTGGAATCTTTTCGTCGGTAAAGCGCCCCAATTGTACCACTCCAATTGTGTGGTTGTAGTGCCATCTTTTGCTTATTGAGGCGACTTGCTAACAGCGAACGGCGGAAAGCCCTTGCGCTCAATCCTCAAGACCGGCGAGTTGTTAAGGCACTTGTGATCCTGAAACAACAACGCTTCGCCCGGACGTGAGTTCGGAACGGCCCGTATTGAAGAGCACGCAGCGCAGTGCGGCCGATGCTGTTGGAGTTATAGTCCCTAAGCCTTGACAGTGGCATAATCAGTGCACGATAATTCGCAGTCGTTCAGTTCCATCTTGCTTGAATTCCTAAATGTCCGAGTTGGATGGATATTGTTGTTTTTTAGACTTCTAAGAAAACTGAAGTCTTGAGAATTCACGTGAGCCGAACTGGTGGGGATGCGTAATTCGTCAAAAGGCGCATCGGTTTTGTCTACAGCTTGCTAGTTGGATTCCTCTCAGTTGTTATGGGTACGCAGGAAGATTGCTCAACAACAACAATCTTCAGACGGCCTTCTTGCAAACAACAGTTTTCAGACGGCCATTCTGCCGTCAATTCCGACTTAGGAGATGTCAGAAAAATGCACCGCTACGTAATCGCTATCGCTGCTCTGTTGCTCATCTCATTTGTTCGACCGTCGCTTGCCCAGGTTGCGGGTGAGCACTACCAAATCAGTTCGGCTCACCCTGTGGCCGCGATTCAGGATACGGAAACCGCGGCTCAGCGCGATGCGCGCATGAGTTGGTGGCGTGAGGCGCGGTTCGGCATGTTCATTCATTGGGGGCTATACTCCATTCCCGCCGGCACCTGGAACGGCAAGCAAATCCCCAGTATCGGCGAGTGGATCATGAACAATGCCTCCATCCCGACCGCTGACTACAAGGCGCTCGCATCGCAATTCAACCCTACAGCGTTCAGCGCGCACGAAATTGTCTCACTAGCGAAATCGGCTGGCATGAAATACATCGTCATCACGGCCAAGCATCATGACGGTTTTGCCATGTTCGACTCGAAGACGGATCCGTTTAATATCGTTGCGGCGACGCCGTTCCATCGCGACCCTATTCGCGAACTCGCGGAGGAGTGCCGCAAGCAAGGAGTAAAGCTCGGGTTTTATTACTCCCAGGATCAGGACTGGACGGCCCCTGGGGGCGCCGCGTACAAAACAGGCAACCATGACCGGCCAAACCATCACTGGGACACAGCACAGGACGGCGACTTTGCCACATACCTCCACACCAAAGCGATCCCTCAGATGAAAGAACTCCTCGGCAACTATGGCGACTTCCCGGTTGTCATCTGGTTCGACACTCCAACGGCTGACATGGCGCCCGCGCTCGCCGGCGAAATCGTGACCTTGCTCAATCAACACCCGAACCTCATCTGGAACAATCGTCTCGGCGGTAGCTACAAGGGCGACACTGAAACGCCCGAGCAATTCATCCCCGCACAGGGCTACCCCGGACGCGACTGGGAAGCTTGTATGACGATGAACGACACGTGGGGATTCAAGTCCTACGATACGAACTTCAAATCCACCGAGATGCTTCTGCGCAATCTCATCGATATCTCGAGCAAGGGCGGCAATTATCTGCTGAACATCGGACCAGACTCAACGGGAAGGGTTCCACCCGCCGAGGCTGAGCGCCTTCAACAGGTTGGCCAGTGGCTCTCCGTCAACGGCGAAGCCATCTATGGCACGCAAGCTACTCTTTTTGGCGACGAGGCGGGCAGTTTCAGCGCCACCGAAAAAGACAAAGAGGGTAAGCCAAAGTTCATCCCTGCATGGAATTGGCGCTCGACTACCACTACCAACCGTATCTACATCGAGCTTTTCACTTGGCCCAAGGGCAGCTTCCACATTGAGAAGCTCCCGCGCACGGTCTCCAGTGCTTACCTGCTCGCCGACAAGACCCATAAGCCCCTCAAGCTGACCAAGACTGCGAACGGCATCGACATCGCTTTACCTGATCATGCCCTCGATCCCATCGCTACCGTTCTCGTCCTCAAAACAACTTAGTCCTCATTTGCGGGCAAGGAACCTGGAGCAAGATCAGAGTTTCCACGAGTTAGGCAAGAATGCACAGGTGACCTTTCGTAAAGCCACCTGTGCATATCAACCCCGCTTCTCGTGTCATGGGGCGTTAGTTTTGAATGGGTGGCGCTCAACAATGCCTTTCCCTTCGCAGACTACGATCCACTGATTCGCGTCGACGCCCGTCACCGTCTCTACTTTTCCCTGGGGCCACCGGATCGTCAGATCCGCCTTTGTCGCGCGCCCCATGCCGAAGTGCACGCGGAAGTCTCCCTGCGAGATGTGGTATCCCCCGCTGCGAACTTCGTCAATCTGTTTTCGTCCGCCGGCAGTCAACGTCAATCGCGCACCGATCGCGTCCCGGCCAGAGACCGTGACGGCGCGAACTAGCAGCGCGTTGCCCTTGGGCCCGAAGTTCTTCAGCAATGACGGAGGCTCGAAAAGATTGACGACGACAATCTCCTCGGAGCCGTCATTGTCGAGGTCGCCGACCGCGATTCCGCGCGACGAATGTTTTGCTGTAATGCCTGGTCCCCCGGTGGACGACATATCGAAGAACTGCCCGTCGCCGCGATTCCAGAACAACTGCCGAGGCTGCTTGAACTCTTCTCCCAGTTTGTACTTCTCAACGAACGGGTAAACGTGGCCGTCCGCGATGAACAGGTCTTTCCATCCGTCATTGTCGAAGTCCAGAAAGGCCGTCCCCCATTTCACATACTGGGTGTGCACCGCAAGACCGGCCGGACTTGTGACGTCTTCGAAGTTGCCATCCCCAAGGTTTCGATAAAGCGTATTCGTGTCGCTGGAGAAATTGGTCTTGAAGATGTCCAGATTTCCGTCGCCGTCGTAGTCGGCCGCCGTGGTGCCCATGCCCGCTTGCTCGCGGCCGTCCTCGTTCACTGCGAGTCCGCTCACGAGCCCCGTCTCTTCAAATGTCCCGTCGCGTTTGTTGTGAAAGAACAGACTGGGCGTCGAGTCGCAGGTGATATAAAAATCGGGCCAGCCGTCATTATCGAAGTCGCCGGTCAGGACGGTGAATCCGTAATACTCATGCGGTGTTTCGACGCCGGCCTTTTTGGAGACATCGACGAAGTGACCGTGCCCATCGTTGTGATAGAGCGTCATCGTCTCCCCTTTGAGGCCTCGCGGGCCGCAGGGGACAGGCATACCTTTCCAATTGCAGCCGCTCTGGGTGCGCGGCGCCGGCGAATCCTGAGCTTTGAAATCGACATAGTGGGCCACCACGAGATCGAGATATCCGTCGCGATCGTAATCGATAAACGCACATCCTGTGCTCCAACGCGATTCCGCCTCGTAAAGCCCACGCTCCTTCGTTTCGTCGCGGAACGTACCGTCTCCCATGTTATGCAAGAACACGTTGTGCCCCCACTGGCCGATGAAGAGATCCACGTGGCCATCGTTATCCGCGTCGCCGGCGCACACCCCTTGCGACCAGCCGAGGTGGCCGATGCCGGCTTTGACGGTAACATCCTCAAAACGAAGTCCACCCAGGTTGTGGTAGAGATGCGGCGTCAGAGGAGGGCCGGAGTTCTTCAGCCGGTCGCCCTGCAGAAGAAAGATGTCCGGAAGGCCGTCGTTGTCGTAATCGAATATCGCAACGCCGGTGCCGGTGTTTTCTACGATGTAGGTCTGATCCACCTCGCCGGAGATTACTTCGGCGGTGAGTCCCGCCTGCGCCGCGACATCGCGGAAATCGACAACGGGTGCCTTCATGCCTGGCGGAAGAGGGCGGATCGGCTGATCCGTAGCGTTCCCCGAAGCCATCTGGGAAAGCAACTTCGGTCCGATGGCCTGCAGCGCGCACATCACTGCGAGCGTGGCGGCAATCGAAACAAGATTCCTGTTCGCCAGCACTAATACGCCTTCCTGGCTGCGGTCTCGGCGTGCTGGTTTCGAGCCCGCGCGATCAAGTGCAGGGCACGCTGGACTTCGGGATCAGCGGGTTTGAGCGCACTCGCGGCCAGTAGTTCCTTTTCACCATTGCCAAGGTCGCCGGCCTGGCAGTCGATCAGGCCCAGTTTCTTGTGAAGGTCGGCTTTCGCCGTGCAGTCACCGCATTCGGTGATCGCTTCCTTCAATTGCCGGATCGCTTCGGGCCAGTCGTGTGCGGACGCCGCAATGACACCGTTGTTTGCCAGCGTATCCGCACGGTCCAGGATCTGGCGCTCCTTCTGTATTGCGGTGTAGCGCGCCATGAACTGCTCCGACTCGGCGCGATCAGTGGACCGCAATGCGCGCGCCAAACCGAACAGCGCCTGGCTGAATTTCGGGTCGATCGCGATCGCCTGCTGCCAAGCCGCGATTGCTTTCGCGTTCTCGGACTGCTGCTCAAGACATTGGCCAAGCAAATACCAAGCCATCACGTTGCGCGGCTGCAGTTTGACGGTCTCTTCAAGCAGATTAGTCGCAACCGATAAATTACCCGCCTGTTTGTTGATCAACGCAAGAAAATATCGCGGCTCCGCCATCTGTGGAACCAATTGATAAGCCGTCTCGAACTCAGGCTGTGCTTCAGTGCTGCGACCGAGGTCGAACAGCATTCGACCGCGATTGAAATGCGCAACACCGGACTGCGGCGCAAGGCGGACCGCCTCGCTAGCCTCCACGAGCGCTCCAGGCAGATCGTAGCTGTCGGCGAGCGCAAGGGCCAGATCCAGATGGGCCGCTGCCAGATCCGGCGCAAGCGCCGCCACCTTCCGAAGGAGCGCGATCCCGTCGCTCAACTTGCCCATTTGCGCCTTCGCTTTTCCGACCGTCGATAACGTAGCGGGATCCTCCGGCGCCAGAGCGACTGCTTTGTCCAGTTCCTGCTCGGCGTCGGAGGCCCTGCCTTGCTGGGCAAGAATCAGCCCCAGGTTCAGATGGCCTTCCTTGTATTTCGGATCGTCCTCAAGCGCCTGACGAAGGAGCCTCTCGGCCGAAGCGAGGTCGCCTTTCTTGCCGAACAGCGTAGCCAGATTCCCGCGCGCCTCTGCAAGTTGCGGGTCGAGATCAAGCGCCGATTCCAGCCACTTCCGTGCTTCTTGCAGATTGCCTGCCGTCAACTCCAGTTGCCCCAATTCTGCCTGCACTTTGGCCAGCTTCGGGTCGATGCTCACCGCCTTGCGGAGGGCGTCCTCCGCGCCCTTTGGATCGTGCATGGCTTCCAGCGCCAATGCCAGGTTGTAGGCCGTCCAGGCACTTTCCGGGGTCTGGTCGAGCATCCGGCGATAGATCTCCGCTGCTTCCGCCGGTTTGCCCGCTTGCAGCAGATCGTTCGCCTTGATGCCCTCGGATGTCAGTTGGCTGTTCCGGAACTCATTGTCGGTGACTTTCCGGAACTGTTCCACAATCTTGTCTGCCTCCTCCTTTTGGCCAAGCGCGCGCAGAACCGCCGCCAATTGGAATTGAGCCGACTTCTCCTCCGGCTTTAGCGCCACTGCTTTCCGCAGATTGGGCAGCGCCTGTTGCGGCTTCCCTAACCGTACCAATACGAACCCAAGTTGATATCGCGCCTCAAAATCATCCGGCGCCTTGGCGGCTCCCAGCTCGAGTTCCGGCTCTGCCTTCGCGTAATCGCCCAACCCTCTGTACACCATACCGAGCAGGACGTGCCCCGACGCATCGTTCGGTTTCTGACGCACGTAATTCCTGGCCGGCTCAAGAGCATCCGTATATGCGGTTACGTTCAGGAGCGCCTTCACTTGCGCGACCAATGCAACCGTATCGTGTGGATTCCGGCGGGTCACCTCCCGGTATTCATCCGCAGCCTCTCGATAACGCTGCTCGTTCGCATAGATGTTGCCAAGGGTAAAGAATGCAGTCGTCATTTCGGGATGGCTCTTGAGCAGTTCCGAAAAAAGCTGAATGGCATCGGCAACTCCGGCGCCATCCGCGGGCGGCAGCCCAGCTGCCTGCCTCGCCTTTGCGGCTTTGTATGTGCCTGTCGCCAGAGCGATCTGCAAATCCACGTCATCCGGCTGAATCCTAAGCGCCTGCCGCCAATACGCCAGGGCGGCTTCGTATCGTCCTCCGTTCAGGAGG
>ODAK010006489.1_pt1 | contig 11794 bp, 15 predicted proteins | sample 1539591 | NCBI WGS metagenome assembly ODAK01 (sample SAMEA3539303, study PRJEB22396) | soil metagenome | biome: tundra; feature: field; material: soil | place: USA | collected 2010-05 | depth 0.15 m | reverse complement strand
TGACTGCCGACGTGTTCTTCCAACTCCCCACAAAAATTCCCATTACGCGATCACCGTCATAGGCTGCTATCGTACCGCCCTCATCTCTGATGATTTTCGCCGAGCAACGCAAGAACGACTTGTACACTTCGGCCGCAAGCGTCCAAGGGTAGTTGTCTACCATTCTCGTTGAGCCGTCTAAGTCGGCATATAACACTGTCGCTGCGCTTAGAGTTTTCGCGTGGTTGGAATCTAATCCAAGATCTTCTGGTTCAGGAACATCATTGGTGTCCTCTGTCTTCCAATGAGTAGAAAATATGCCCTTTACTTCAGCGACGAGATCATCTTTGAGAGCCATGCTCTATCTCATGTCCAATGTATTAACGCTATTGCCAGTACCCAAGGCACTACTCCGAGGAACGACCAGCCCATTGCCCGACGAACCCAGATGAACTTTTGGCAGACTATTTCTGCATTTCTGTGAATCTGCGCTAAACAATCATCAAGGATTTGCTGAGCCGTAGCACGTCGAAATTTGTCGGAATAGTCAGGCGCTTGGTCTTTGACGATCTTCCCGAAGAAAATGAATGACCGTACCGGCCCTTCCATACGAGGCAACACGGCACTTGCCGCGCAAGCGATGGCTATACCCAGTATCGCAGCCGCAGCGATAGTTAATGCAGTGATCCACGTCGTGCGTTCATAGGCGTAAAGGCCGCCGAACAAGCTTGCCAAAGCGCCCAGCATGCCGGTGTCCATGGCAACGATTACGCCAACCTTAACTTCCGCTGCAGCGCCCCACGCAAGATTGCGCTCCAGCACCCATTGGGCGTATTTGAGACGTTCTGAATCAGTCATGGCGCAATCATAGGCGCTTCAAACTCGCCGCCGCCACAGCACGCGGCAACAGGAATCAATCGGTAATGCAGTTGCGGCCATTTTCACCCGATTATTCGTTACCCCACCTAGTGTCGCCGCCCTCTCCTAGTTCATAGATTAGTGTCCGCCCCGGATTCCCCGGGCAGGAGGACAGTTATGAAATATTCGGCCCCAAACCCTATACCCGACGACTTTGTCGCTTACATAGATCAGGAATTGACGCTCGACAGGGAGTTGCCCCAGCCGGAGCGGCGAGGCGTGATCGGAATTAGCAGATATACGTCGGCCGAGGAAAAGTACAGCTGTGAGACATTATCTCTCTTGATGTTGCGCAATAGAGTAAACCGGTCGGGGCTGGCCTCTCGGCAATGGACGTGGATTCCCAGCCTTATGAACGGCTACAGCCTGGAACATGCAGCCGCGGTAGTTGCTACTGAGATGATGCGCTTCGGCCAGAGCCAGACGATTACGGGAAGCTCGCGCTTCTTCCGATCCGACAAGCCTGCCAAGGTATTTGATGAGCGGCTAATCTACAGACCGCGACTGCAGGTAGTCGAGCGAATCGGACCGCATCCCGAATTGGGCGATGATGCCTTCCCGCCCGGCACGAGGTATACGGAGTTCGGGTACTGGCCAAATCCGCGCCGGCTCGAATGCAATGCTGGCTGGATGCCGAGGGACACCGTTTCCGCGTGACTACCGGAGGGCCCGGGTGGCAGGCGCCTACTGGGTCTTCCCTTTTGAAGCACGCCGCCGTGTCCTTCGGGGCGTAAAAGTTTGGTCGCGTACCGAACCTGAGATTTGCCCCAATACCTCGCCGCTATGCACTTGCGCCAACCGCCCCATACGTGTCGGCGCATCCATGGGAGGCAGATTCTTCTCTTTCAGTCGCGCCCTGTTCGCTTTCTGTTCTGCCGTTAGATATCTGAATGCCCACACCCTATGCGAGACGGCGCACGCCGGACTGCAATGCTTGTGGTCTGCTCCCTTGGTCCCAGATCCGAAGCAATAGAATTTTCTGCAGCCCGGCCTTTGGCACATACCGAAGCGCGACTTGTAGGAATAGAACTCGCCAGTGCTGCCGCTGTACCCGGCACTGCTGTCGAGCAGTAGTGCCGCACCGAATGCTGCGGGAGTAATCGGTTTCACTATCCCATGGCGATGCACTGTCAACCTGCTGTCCTCCTGCCAGCAGAACAGTAGGTAAAACGGCTTTAGATTTGTGAGTTCCTCGGTAATTTCGGCCGCTACCCGCATCGCCCGAATGCTGGCGCTGTCGAATCGCTGCGCGTCCCGCCATCTCTCTCGCCAACGATCCTCTGTATCTTTCGCCCACCGCCAATCCCAGGCTACACCCTCCGAGTCGAGGGCATCAGTTCTCGGAGGAAATGCGGGAAGCGCAGAGCGCCTGGGGTCGTGTTTGTGTAGTCGCACACCGTACTTCTGGCGTCGAGCTACGAGCAGCCACTCTCGTACCTGGCGCCCCCATGCCAACCATTGATCCGCGCCAGTCTCCGACAGCGTGTCGCTGTCAACAAGTTCGGCACAAGCGGCTTCAACTTTTGCCAGAGCCTCCTCCGGATCATCGTGGGTACCGTAGTAGTCCCGCGAGCCAGCGCACCGGGGGTTGTCCTTAACCTTTGGCCGCCATGCGGCGGCCCGCTTTATCGTATGCGCCAAAGGCAAATTGGCTAGCGCCACCGCCACCTGCACGGCCTGCGCCTCGGGGAATAACGGGGTAACGGCCATAAAGCACCTTAAATACGTAACGTATATGCCTACTATACACCGTTACGCGCCGGCATGCTTTGCGCCAAGTGCCCCAGTACTTAGCGCGAGGTTTTCATGGCCCTTAAAACACACGACCGCTTTTACTCCGTCTCAGAAGCCGCTCGTCAATTTGGCGTCAGCAGCGACACGATCCGACGCTACGAAGAGGAAGGCATTTTTCAAGCACGCCGCGTCCTCAACAATCACCGTGGCCTCGACGCCGAAAACATCGAAGCGATCAAAGCCCACCGCCAGCGCATCCGCGCTCGTGGCCGTTGCACCAAGGGCTGACAGCGTCGGTCATGCCCCGCCCTCCTGCCAAGCAACCGCAGTTTGATCGCGAGGCTCTTCGCGAACTGGCTCGTTGTTTCGCGAGGGCGGCGGTCGATGAGCTGATTGCCGGGCAGAGGAAGCAAACCAAACCAGATCGCACGGACCAGTCCGACATCGGCGCGGCGCACAAGCAGGAGGTGTCGTGAGTTTCACAAAAGCACTACGGCAGGCGAAGCGCCCCGCTCGCGCGCCACGATGGTTTGCCGCCGTTGGCGTGCGGAAGCGTCCCAAAGACTTGCTGACCGCCGCGTACCTCGCGCCATTGGTTACGGTGGACACGCGGACCAAGGAAGTTTTGATGATCACGCCGCGCGCAACGATGCCTCGAAGGGCGAATCAATGAAGACCAGACACATGCCGCTGCTTGCCGAAATTCCGAAGACGAACATCGATGAGGAGACGCTCGCGTACATCGACCGCGCGGCGGAAGCCAGTCTCGCGCGTAGCACACTGTTTCGCGGCCTCGTGACGGGCAAGCTGTGGATCGTATTTCACGCCGGTATCCGGCCAACCCCTAGCTTTGTCCGGCGTGCCGAAGCTGAGGAATTGCGGGCGTTGCCAACTGTTGGGGCGATGCAATGACAGAGCAAAGCCCACTGCAATACGTGGCCGGCACTGACGACACGGATAAGGTCGTGCCGATCAGCAAGGCCCGTGCGGCGAGGCCCAGCTTCCACGTTTCTCGGGTAACGGGACAGTCGGATAAGACGCCGACGCACGAGAAGCGGATGCTAAGGGAACTCCTCGAACTATTCAGCGCGCCCCATATCAGGTCCGACAAGGATGGCGCAGGCGTGACGCTCGGGCGCTTCGATCAGGAAGCATGGGAGAAGGACCCCCGGCCGACAAAGCGGAAGGATCAGGAGGGAAAGCCGACCGGCTGGCTCGCCGGCGAATACTGTCTGCGCAGCTCGGGCTACCTCGGCGATATAGATAACAAGGCTAGGGACAAGACAATGGTCCCCAAGCCCATCACCTTCGACGCTGCGAAGAAGGTGCTGGATCAGCTGGGTGTCGCGTACGCGCTGCATACCACGCACTCATCGTGCGCTAAATGGCCGCGCCTTCGTTTCGTCGTCCCATTCGAGCAGGACCTTGGGGGACCGCCAGAGGAAATTAAGGCCAAATACAAGGCAGTCCACGACCACCTTGATGCCCTGTTCGGCGGCGCGCTTGACTCTCGATCAAGCCCGGCATTCTTTGCGTACCTGCCATCAACGTCAAAAGAGAGCCGGTTTGAAGGCGCGGTGCAAGCGGACAGACCGCTGTTCGACCCGCACGGCATCAAGCCGTCCCATCAGAAGGCCGTGCCCAGGCCTGAAGCCTACGAATTCTATGAAAAGGAGCAGCTACCCGGAATCGATCTGAGCAAATTCAGACTTGGGCCAGAACTCCGGGCAAAGCTCGAATACCCGCTGACAGGCAATCGATCCGACAAGCTCCCAGCAATCTATCACGGCTTGCGTAAGGCCGGCATGACGCCGGCGCAAATCGCGGCCACGGTCTGGGTCAGCAAGGGTACGTCAGAAGCGGTGCGCGAGGAGAAGCGCGGCTATCAGTGGCTGTGCGAGGACGTCAGGCGGATTCTCAACGAACGGAGCCAGGACCTGCTCGCGAGAGATCAGGCGCTGTTTGCCCGCTACATCTATGTCGAGCAGCAAAAACAGTACTACGACCGGGTGAGCCAGACGACTCTAGACAAGGACGGCCTAAACGACCGCCTCATCAAAGAATACGGCGACGACCGCACCCACAGCGCCCACAAATTCTTCCAAGCCCATTGGGAGCAACGCGGCGGCAAGCGGGTGCACACCTATACGTACATACCTGGCCGCGCTCGCATCACTAGATTCGCCGGGCACCTATGCCTGAATCTGTGGACGCCAGCGGTCTTAGACATGCCAGAGGAGGCGAGCGACAAAGATGTACGCCCTTGGCTTAATCTCGTAAAGCGGCTAGTCCCCGACCTGAAGTATAGAGAGCACCTGTTCGATTGGATGGCGTACGGTGTTCAGAATCCCGGCGTCAAGATCAACCATCATCCTTTGCTGTGCGGCAAGCCGGGCTCCGGAAAGGACACCATAGTTGAACCATTCTTCTTCGCCATCGGTGGCGGGCTGCCTGGCTCACGTGGTGAATCCCCGAAGGACCGTACCAACATCTCTTACATTGCAAATGAAACGCTGAATAAGGACTGGGGCTACCACATGCAGTCACAGGTCTGCTGTGTGCAGGAGCTACGAGAGGGCTACATCGGCGAACGACGCCAGCTAGCCAACACTCTCAAGCCGTTCATGGCAGCACCACCGCCCTCGATCAGAATCAACACGAAATACACACACCCGTTCGACATACCCAACACTGTGCTCTGGGTGTTCTTCAGTAACTGGGCCGACCCAATTACTCTCGAAGACGACGACCGGCGCTTCTTCGCAATCTGGACCCATGCGCCGGCCATGGGTGAGAAGGAGGCCGACGACATCTGGAAATGGTATCGCAAGGGCGGTCTAAAGCTCTGCGCGCGCTGGCTGCATGACCGCGACGTCACTGCCTTCAACCCAAAGGCGAACGCACCCATCACACCGTTTCATGAGGCGCTGGCGGACGCCGGCAAGACTGACATTGAGAGCGGGCTGCAAAGCCTCATCGATGCGCGCAAGCCGCCGTTCGATGTGGATCTAGTGAGCCCGAGCCATGCGGCAGCCGCGTTAAACGACCTAATAAAGGCCAGCCAAGCATACCTGAGCACGACGACGGCACCGGGCGATCTACGCAAGACAGTAACCGGCCCACAGATCGGCGCGGCACTTACGGCCAGACAGTGGCGACATCTGCCACGACTCAATCTTACACGCGACGGTGAGCGCATCACCACGACGCTGTATGCACATCCTAGCGTGGCTGAGAAGTACCGGAAGATGGGCGGTACTGAGGTGTACGACGCTTGGAACGCGCCTAAGCGACGAGCAAAGAAGTCCGACAGGAAGGGCTTCACATGAGCGCGACAGTACACGCAGTCGTGGTCGTCATACCCGATTCGATGAAAAGCGCCGGCAACTTACCCCATGTGCGTGACCAAACTACTGTAAATCCAGCGCTTTCATGCTCACACGCACACGCACAGGTGCCCCCTGCCGAACCTTTTATAAAACACTTCCTATTCCTTGTCGTTCCAAACTGCAAAGGTAGTAAGGCCCCACCTGTGCGTGTGCGTGTGCCCGACAAAACGCTGGCTTTTAAGGCAATTGCACACGCACATGGGCAATTAGCGCCGGAATTTGCCCATATCCCGATCACGTGTCCCGAGGAATGCACCATGAATAAGCCCGAGAACGCCGGCCGAACTGTAGGGGTTTCCCCGCACTCCCCTGCATTTACAGCCTCCGGCGCATGCGAGTACAAAGCGTGCACGCGCTACGGCGCACTGGGACGCGCTGCGCTCGCATGTCTGCGGGGATTTTCGGCTTTTGCCGCCCTCGCCGCCCTGGGGGTGGGGTTGAACGCCTTTTATTTGCCGCGCGGGGCCGCGCCACTGACAGCACCGGGGCGCTGCGAGTGAAGGCTAAGAAGAAAAAGAAGCTCTCGGGCGCGGCGTATCGCAAGCAGCGGCGTCAGCGTCTGGCGAAGACCGTGACCGGCCAGCTGATCCGAATGCCGGAGGTCGGCAGGCTGGAGACCCTTCAGGATTGGCGGGTGCAGATAGCGCGCATCTATCGGCGCACCGCTACCGGCGAGCTGCCCGAATTCATCGGCACCAAGCTGGCATTCATCGCCAATCTGGGCGCGACGCTGGCCAAGGCCGCCGACGAACTGAAGGAACTACAGAACCTGCGAGAGCAACTCGCCCGGCTGCAGGACGCGCCGCCCGCCGGGCTGATCACGTCCAACTCGTCCCATAACGACCTCAACGGCGCCTCTGCCGAAGGAGACTGATATGAAACCACTATCGATCTTGAAGAAGTCACCCGCGCCGCCAGCAACCGCGCCAGCGCGTGCCGCATTGGCTGCGCACATGGCCGCAATCGCCGCGCTGGGGCGCCAACGCCAAGAGTTAGCGGAACGTGACACGGCCGCGCGGCGAGATGTAGAGGCGGCGCACCAGCTGGAAGCAGAGATATCGGCGCTCGGTGCGGCCATCGACCAGGCCGAAGCGGACGCGCGATACGCCGGAACCCCGCCGCCCGCGCTCACGGTGGAAAGGGCCGCGCTCGCAGCGGCACAAGCCAAGCATGGCCGTCTAGCCTCCGTCAGCCGGGCTGCCGCGATTGCGCATCGCCGATATGCGGCAGACATGGCCGAACTGACACGGCAGCAAACGGACCTGAGCGCGACCGTGCCGCAGCTGCTGCACGCGGCGCTGATGGAGTCTATCGGGGACTACCGGCAAGAGTTCGAGGAGGCCGAGCGGCTGCTGCTCGCCGCTCGGCGCAAAGCCTTCACTGCTGCGCTCGCCGCTGATCAGGTCGCGCTCGTGCACAAGTTCGGCGTCTTTTGCGGCAGCGCCCTGTATGGCGAACTGAACATCACGCGCCCATCCTCGTATGAATCCACCTATGCCGACGACTTCGAACGGGGTCGGGCGCTGGAAGCCGCGCATGTCCGATGGCGTGAGGATCTCAAAAAGCTTGAAGCCGATGCGGAAAAGTACGTCAACCGATTCCTGAGCGCCGAGTGATGGATCTCCAATCGCCGGCAGCCATAAAGCGCGCAGCGCAGAACGTCGTCGCGCAGCATGCGCGAGCACGCTCGGGTCCGCTGGTAGTGTGGGCCGGCGTCGACGAGCCGGCGGCGCGGTTCGCTGCGCGCGCGGCGAAGATCAAACGCCATTGGGACGGCCGCGTGCTCGCTGTAACGTCTTATGGCATGACTACGCCTGATGATGTCGAGCCCGTGATGCTGCCGGTAAAGGCGTTTTGCGCTCTCCATCCAAGCCGGCGCGCCCGTTACCGTGTACTGCGCGGTGGCCGAGGGGCTGCCAAGTCGTGGAGTATTGCGCGCGCACTCATCCTAACGGCACTTTCCCATGGCGTCCGAGTTTTGTGTTGTCGCGAGATTCAGCGTTCTATCCGCGAATCTACTCATCGTCTGCTAGCCGAACAAATTGACGCGCTGGGTTTAGGGCAATACTTCGAAGTCGGAATGCAGACTATCGTTGGCTACAACGCCAGCGAATTCATATTTGAGGGGCTGTGGAGCAATACATCGAAGCTCAAGAGCATTGAAGGTATCGACATCTGTTGGGTCGAAGAAGCCGCAGGCGTCAGTGCTGATTCTTGGCAAACGCTGACCCCGACGGTGCGCAAAGCTGGCTCCGAAATCTGGGTCAACTACAACCCAATCGACGCCACGGACCCAACCCATCAAATGTTCGCGGTCTCGCCGCCGCCCGACGCCATCGTCGACCACTTAGATTGGCGTGACAATCCTTATTTTCCAGTCGAGCTAACGCGCGAGCGCGAATATTTGCTGCGCGTCGATCCTGATGCGCATGCGCACGTATACGGCGGTGAGTGCCGGTTAATTTCTAATGCAGCTGTGCTCGCCGGCAAATGGGGTATCGAGGCGTTCGATCCGGGCGCCGATTGGGGCGATGCGTTGTTTGGTGTTGACTATGGCTACAGCCAAGACCCGAGCACGATGGTTAAGCTGTGGGTCCACGAGCGCGTGCTGTACCTTGAGTACGAGGCTTACGCCGTCGGATGTGATATCGATCGCCTGCCGCAGCTGTTTGATCGCGTTCCAGGCGCGCGCAACGCGATAATCAGAGCCGATAACGCGAGACCCGAGACGACAAGCTACTTGGTCGCGCACGGCTATCCAGGCATGCGTTCCTGTGAAAAATGGAGCGGTTCTGTCGAGGATGGCGTCGCCCATCTGCGCAGTTACGAGCGCATCGTGATTCATCCGCGATGCGAACATGCGACACAAGAGGCGAGGCTTTGGTCGTACAAGACGGACCGGCTCTCGCATGAAGTGACTCCGCAGCTCCTCGACCGTCACAACCATATCTGGGACGCCGCGCGTTACGCGCTGCAGCCAGTGATCAAGCCCGGTGGTCCGACGGCTTTTTTGCAATATATGGGGCAGCAGCTTACGGAACAGCGCACGCCGAAGAACCCGGCACTGGCCACGCGGCCGGGCGCTGTAGTGCGCGATCTCGACATTTTCGGACACAAGTTATGAACAGCCGAGGGTTAAAGCTGACCCGTTGCCTCGGCCGGGGGTTACTGCGCGAGTGCCCCGCAAAAATAACCCGCAGAGTCCGTGGGCGTGGTCCTCCTACTGGTGGCGTGCGTTGCCCACGCACGTCACGCCACGCCGCGACGGGCAGCTCGGGCTCTGCGGCTCCGAGAGCGCGCGCGCCTCGCTCGTCTTATCCAGCGAGCGGCGCGGCGGCGCGCACCTTTTTTCTTTCAACATGTGAGGTATCGATATGAGTAATTTTCTCGAGGACCGCGACGAGCCCGAGCCCGAAGATGGCCGTGACCTAGCACAATCGGCGATCAAAAAACTGCATAGGCGTGGCCCAACAAGACCCGACTCGCTGCATAAGCGCGCGCCTGCGGGTACCGGTGACGCTGCGGTGCGTGCCATGGCTATGACCAATGCCGACCGGGCGGCGCGTAGCCATGCCGACGACGCGACCCAGGAAATCAAGAAGGTCCTTGCGCGCGGCCCGGCGCCGCTGCTGCCGGACACCCTGAGCACTGGGCAGGCGCGGGTAGAGCGAAGCCATGACGCCACTGTGCAAGCGGTCGCTAAGGCACTCGGCAGGCCGGCGCCCTACGCGGATCGGGACGCAACCCTGGCGCGCGTGCGCGCGCTTCGGCGCAAGGGCGGGCGGGACCTTGGCATGTTTCGGAAGGGTCTGCCGCCACAGAGCGCGAACGCCAGAAATACCAGCGATCTGGCCGATACGGGCGCAGCAGCTGGTGTTGCGCGCCAGCCGGTGCCGGGCGCTCGGACGACACGGCAGGGGCCGCCGCACAGCGCGTCGATCTCGCCCCGTCAGGCGCTGCCGACCGACGAGGACGAGACACTGAAGGCGTTGAAGCAGATCTTCAAGGCCGGCCCGCAGCGGTTGCTCTGACGTGGGCTGGCTAGTTTTAAACGAATACAGCGCGGCGATTTCCGTGACGCCGGAAGGCGTATTCGCGAAGTTTGAAACCGATGCGTCTCGGCTGGTCGAGCAGCGGCTGTTGGTCGAAGCGGAGCCCAACCGCTCGCGGGCGTTCACGATGCGCACCACACTCGTGCATGTGATAGCCGACTGCGACTGTTCGCTGGAGGTGGTGCCTTCCGCGGTGCCGGGAATCGATTTGACTGCCGGCGAGGAGCGATACATAACAGTAAATCCCGGCGCCCATCTGATCGTGCGAGAACCTCTACTGCATATACTGAAGGAGTTTGATCTATGTCCAACACGACATTGACCCCAAACGTCGGCGCAGCGGTGCTCACTGCCGCCCTGGCCGGCAATTACCCGTCGAGCGCATTCTTATATATAAGCGAGTTCAGTTCGCCGATTAACAACGGCGCGGCAGGCTCGAACTACCCGCTGTGCCCAACTCTGGCTGATCAGGTGGTCGCATTCGGCAGCATCAGCGCCGCCAGCGCGCCGTTCGGTCCCGCTACGAGGATGATCCGTGTGCAAAGCACGGCGATATCGGCAGTCAAGATCGGCGGCGCCGCACCAGTCGCGGTTGCGGGGGTCAGCGCGCGCGTGACGGCCGGTCAGGTTGAATATTTCGCAGTCTCACCGGGCGACGCGGTAGCTGCAATCGTAAGCACATAGTTTACGCGAGTACCTGTAAATGCCGTCGTATTTGTATCAGGTTGTGCGCCGCACAAGTATGTGTTAATATTAACTCATATTGACACATAGGAGACGGGCCGTGGCCACCAGGGAACCCAATAGCTCAGACAGGCTGAAGAAGATGCAGATTGCGTTATACCTCGACTCGAAACAGCTCGACGCATTGCGGGCACTCAGTGGAAAGACCCGCGTGCCCATGCAGGAATACTTGCGCGAAGGGCTGGACTACATACTCGACAAATACGGCATGAAGAAGAAAGGGAGCGCGAAATGACCGCCGTTATCTATGCTCGCGCGAGCACCGGCGAGCAGGTTAACTCTTGTGACCAACAGGTGCATGAGTGTACCGCCAGGGCCAAGCAGCTCGGCCTGACCGCCAGCGAGGTGTACAAGGACGACGGTATCAGCGGCTCGCGCCATGATCGCCCTGCCTACAAGCGACTGCTCGCCGACGCGAACAATAAGGAGTTCGACACGCTGCTGCTATGGAAGCAGAGCCGGCTCGGGCGCGACAGCGTCGAAGTCGAGCGCGCAATACGGCAGCTAGAATTTCATGGCGTGCGGCTGATCACATGCGACGGCTACGACACAACGTCCGGCTCGCTCAAGGCCCGCAAGTTGACACGCGGTCTGAATGGCCTCATCGATGAAAACTACAGCGAGACTTTGCGCGAGGACACGGTGCGCGGATTGGGGGATCAGTACGCGAAGGGCTACTGGTGCGGCGGTAGGGTGTACGGTTACAAGCTGGTGGAGGTTACGAGCCCCACCGAGAAGGACGCCTACGGTCGGCCAAAGCGTGTTGGCTCTCGGCTCGACATCGATCCGACGCAAGCAAAAGTCGTGCGGGAAATCTTCGAGCGTTATGCGCGCGGTGCCAGCCCGCAGAGCATAGCGGCCGATCTGAACGAGCGTGGCCTGCCCTCCCCCGGCTCGGTCTGGAAGCGCAAGACGCGCCGCTGCAAAGGCTGGGCACGGTCCGCCCTATGGCAGATGCTGCGGAATCCCTTGTACGCG
>ODAK010006488.1_pt1 | contig 11794 bp, 6 predicted proteins | sample 1539591 | NCBI WGS metagenome assembly ODAK01 (sample SAMEA3539303, study PRJEB22396) | soil metagenome | biome: tundra; feature: field; material: soil | place: USA | collected 2010-05 | depth 0.15 m | reverse complement strand
CGTCGCTGGCCGCGCCGCCATATTTGCTCTGGTAGGCGCCGAGTGTCGGAAAATCAACGGAGAGCGTGGTGCCGCCGGCGTATACGTTGCCGGAGCCGTCAAGGGCAATTGCCGTTACGGTGTCGTCCAAGGCGCCGCCCAGGTACGTGGAGAAGACCAGACCCGTGCCGTCGGGGGTCAATTTGGCGAGAAAGCCGTCGCCGAAATTGATGAATGGGCCAGAACCGAAGAAGCTCGGGTTGCCGCCAAATCCCTTGAAAGACGGCTGGTAGGCGTTCTTAGTCGGGAAGTTGGTGGAGAGTGTGGAGCCTCCGACATAGGCGCTGCCGCTGGAGTCCACCGCGATAGCGGTGCCTATCTCGTCGCCCGATCCTCCCAGATAAGTGGAATACACCAGCGCCGTGCCCGTGGGGTTCAGCTTGGCGACAAACGCATCGCCGAAAGGCGGCAGGTTCTGGTTGGCTCCGTGTCCGCCGAAAGTGGTCTGGTACGAGCCCTTCACCGTCGGAAAATCCGTCGAGGAAGTGTATCCGGTGACGTAAGCGTTGCCGGTGGAATCTACCGCGATGGCGTCTCCCACGTCGTCGCCCTTGCCGCCCAGGTAGGTGACATAGAGCAACGTCCCGGCCGGCGAATACTTCGCCACGAAAGCGTCGCCACCGGTGTCGGTTTGATAAGTTCCTCCGTGATAGGAGGGCTGGAAGGAGGCGCCAGTCACCGCCAGGTTCATGGAAAACGTGAAGCCGGTGACGTAGATGTTGCCGGAGGCATCTACCGCCACGCCGCGGCCGGATTCGTTGTCGTTGCCGCCCAGGTAAGTGGCATAGGTGAGGGTTGGGTCGATCACCAGGTCGCGCGAGTGGTCGTAAGCGCCAATGGCGAACGTCACGCGGTGTCCATGAAGGGCGAACGCGCCGGCAACGGGTTGGCGCACGCCGTCCTTCCATTGGTAGATTTCGGGCTTCTTCCAGCGGATCTCCCCGGCAGGCGTGGCGATGTCGAGCGCGCCGTCGGAAGCGAGGCGCACCGCGGAGGCCCCCGAAATGTCGAGCGCGATACGGCGTGCGCCGGCTCCGGGGTGCACCACGAAGTCGTATTCGAGCGAGCCGGAGTCGCCGTGGAATACCAGGTCGATGCCGCGATAAACGCCGTGGTAAACCGCGCGGGCGAATAACGGATCGCCGCTGCGCCATCCCGCGGGGTCCTGGCCGATCAGGTACGTGGCCCTGGCGGTCAAGGGGCCGGCGCCTTGCGGATGCGACGCCAGGTTGGCGCCTGCAAATTTCGCGACCACCGATGCCGCCCGGTGGTTCGCGCGGTCGCTCACCGTGACTGTGGTCTGGCCCGCCGCAATCAGCAGGCTGTACGGCCCTTCGCGGGCCAACAGTTTTCCATCCCCGGCGGCTTCAAAGCGGAGTGGCACGCGCGCGAGCGCACCGTGAACGGAGGGCGTTGCCGCGCCCAGGAAGAAAGGCGCCGCGAGGAAGCACGCAATCGACATCCAATGACGGAACATAATGAGCACCTGGACAGGGACCCATTGTACTCACCGAAGCAGCAGAATAGCTATCCGGCCGTCGGTTTCCAGATTATCGCCCGTGGCATTCCGTGCTTGCCGCGGAACCGCGGGCCGTTCCACCAGGTCGCATGCCTCGACTTGTCCGGTGAATAGCAGATCGTCGACCACCTTGCTCCGCTCGCCATCGATTTGGGAATCGATCCGGTGGATGAAGGTGCGCTCCATCTCCGACAAGTCGATGCCGATATCGTGTGTGGCCGCAACCGCCCAGACAGGTTTGCCGCGGAAACTGACAGGCCTTCGCCAGATGCGCAAGTGGTGGCGGCGTGCGAAGGTGTTGAGAGTCTTTTCGAAGACCAGGTCCGGTGGTTTGCCGTCCAGCAGCAGCACGGATACCGGAGCCTCGCTGTAACCTCGATCCTCCAGCAGCGCCCGCAGCGTCTCGAACTTCGACAGCGGATTCAAGCCGGACGCGCCATGCCATCCCGCTTCCGTGAACGCGCGGCGGAGCGCATCCTCGCTCGCCACCAGCAACAGGTTGGTAATATCCGAGGGTTTCGGCGGACGTTGCGCGACCGTCTGGAACGGCTCGCGCAACACCAGTTCCACCAGCGGCGCCCATCCGGCGGTCGGACGGGCGCTTGGCCCGGATGCCGGCGTCATGCCCGGTGGCGGCGTGAGCGGCTCGGCCAGCCGTAACGTCATCTCTACGCCAAGCGGGTAGTCGATGTCAGTGGAAGCCTGCTGAAACACGGCGTTCTTCGCCGCACTAAGAATATCGGCGAATCCGCTGTACTCTTCGCCCAATTTGCCCAGCCCGGCGTCCAAACGGCCCGTGATGGTTTCCGCGGCCAGTATCCCGTTGATCTGGCCCTGCTCGTCCACCTTTTCGCGCGCGTTGTCCACGCCCGCCACCAGCGCTACCATCGCCTGCCGGGCGCCGCCGGCCTCGAGTCCGGTGAATCGCAGCAGCAGCGCCGCCCGCTCGCCGGGTGGGCGGGACTGCGCGACTTTCTCAACGCTCCCGCGGACCACGGCGCCAGAGCCGATGACCGTCCGCCCATTCACCCCTACTGGCGCGATGATCACGGCTTCCACCGGGTCGGCCGGCTTGGATCTCCGCGTGGAGACGCCGCTCTTGAGACGAATGGAGATCTGCGTCCCGGCCGGCGCCTGCTGCGCCATCGCCAGGACCGGCAGCACCATGGCCGCGCACCCGCAGCTTCGTACCAAACGGCTGACCATCTAAATCTCTGGAAGCATCCTGCTGAGCGTCTTCCCCGATCGTAGCGCAAGACGGCCCCCTTACGCCCCGGCCGCATTACCGGTAGCCGCGGATCATCTGGGCGCGGGTGCTGAGGCGCGCCGCGTCATCGAACAGGTGCTCTTTCTCACGAACCTCCGCCAGGCTCTGCAGCGAATCGGCCAGCTCCGGTCCCGTGTTTGCGGTGAACTTCTCGCGCAGTTCGATGGCGGCGGTATACGCCTCGTCCGCCTCGCGGTATCGCTTCTGCCGCACGCGCAGCAGCCCGAGATTGCTCTCCGCAATCGACAGTTCCAGGCACGCGGGGCACGAATTCCGCAGCGACTTCACCGCCTGGGACATGGATTGTTCCGCGAGAGCGAGTTTGCCATCCTGCATCAGGATCAGCCCCTCCTGGCTCAGCAACGTAGCTACCCTGGGATGGTCGGGCGCCAGTTGCTTCCGGTATAAAGCTCGCGCCCGCCGGTACAAGGGCAACGCCCGGACGCCCGAGCCTGTCGTACGGTACACCTCCGCCACGCTGGAATACGCTAGCGCGGTGTCCAAGCTTTCCTCCCCGCTGCTCTGAATCGCGATGCGCAGCGCTTCTTCGGCCAGCGGCAGGGCTTCCGGCGCCCGGCCCCGCCGCACCAGGCCGTACGCAAGACCTTCCAGCGTGCGCGCCGTCTGCATGTCGTCGGGATAAAGTGCGCGCTCGATGGGTAGCGTTTCCTGGTAAAGCGCCTCGGCGCGGTCCGGATCTCCCATCATCAGGTAGTTGTTGGCCAGCACGTTAAGGTTGCTGATCGTGCGGTAATCTGTGGCGCCCAGCGAGTGCCGGTGGAGGGCCAGCGCTTCCTCCAGGACCTTGGCCGCCGCGGCGCGTTGCCCCTGGTCGGTCATCGCCACGGCGAGGTTCAGCAGGGTGCCCGCGGTATGGGCTTCGTAGGCCGGTCCCAGCGAGCGCCAGATCCCGATCGCCTCGCTGTAAAGCCGTTGGGCCTCGGAGTAGTTGCCGCTCTCCGCCACCCGGTTTCCCTCGGTGTTCAAGGTTAGCGCCGTCTCCTCCGGCGTCTGCGCCGCCGCGGGGAGTGCAGTAAGCAATCCGACCAGTATCCACTTCATTGCCGCCCTCCGGCTTCTGTAGCGAATGGACGATGCACGTTCCCGTACGTTGCGTAAACTGGATGTGAACTCTGCGGCGTTTTCGCCGCCTTGCCCGGTGCTACCCTCAAGAGATGCCCCGGTATGAAATTTCTTCCGGCCGCCGTTCGCCCGCGACCCGCGTTACACTCCTGGTTCTTTTGCTGTTCCTCTTGTTCGGCGTGCGCTCGTTTTCCGGCTACGCCATCGAGATCGAATGGTGGAAGGAACTGGGCCAGTTCAACACCTGGCTCAGCATGCTGTATTACAGCATCGCTCCCGTCGCCGCCGCGACGCTGCTGGCGTTCGCCGCGCTGTGGATCTCCCACGCGCGCGCTCTCAAGTTCGCCGGCGCCCGTCTCGGCGAGCACCGGCTCTACGCGAGAGTCTCCACCCTGGCGCTGCTTGCCGTCGGCTGGTTCATCGCCGCCGGCGCCATCGACAATTGGACCGTGGTCCGCTTCGCCGGCTCGCGCGGACTGCCTGCCGCCACCACCGCCTGGCACGACGCCATCTTCAACCAGCCCCTCTCCTTCTATCTCTTCGACCTGCCGTTCTACTCGCTGCTGCGCGGCTATCTCCTGGCGGTGATCATCCTCTGCATCCTGGTTTACTGGGTGGCCGCCCGCGGCTGGCAACTGCGCCACAAAATGCCGGAACTGCGCGACGCCAGGGAACTGGACCCCCGCATCCTGCACCTCGAGGGCGGCCTGGAATCGCGCTTCCTGCGCGGCGCCGGCGTGGTCCTGCTGCTCGCCTTCGCCTTCAAGTTTTACCTGGGCCGCTACGAAATGGTCTACAACGAGCACGGCACCTTCCTCGTCGGCATCGATTACGTCGATCAGAACATCGGGCTCCCGCTGCAATGGCTGGTCATCTTCGCCTGCATCGCCGCCGCCGGGTTCGTCTGGATGGGCCGCTGGTTCCTCGCCGGCCTCATGGCGCTATCCCTGGTGGTGGATTTCGCCGCCCCCCGAATTGTCAGCGTCCTCTATGTGCGGCCCAACGAGATCTCCCTCCAGCGCCCCTACATCCAGACTCACATTCACGCCACGCGGTCTGCCTTCGGCATCGAACAGGAGTTTAAGGAAGTCGAGTTCAAAGCCCACCCCGAGGCCCCCATCGACGCTGCCGCCCACAAGCCGATTCTCGACAACGTCCGCCTGTGGGACACCCGCGCCTTCCACGATACGGTCACCCAGATTCAGGCCCTGCGCCCCTACTACGTTTTCAACGACACCGACGTCGACCGCTACACCATCGACGGCCAGTACCGGCAAGTGCTGCTCACCCCGCGCGAACTCGATCTGCGCCAGCTCCCCGCGGCACGCGCCAACTGGATCAACCCGGCCTTCATCTATACGCACGGTTACGGCCTGGTGCTCGCGCCCGTCAGTCAGATCACGCCCGACGGTCTCCCCGTGTTGCTCATCGAAAACGCGCCGCCCGAGGTGAAAACCAAATCCCTCAAGCTGACGCGTCCCGAAATCTATTACGGCGAAGTCACCCACGAGCCCGTGTTCGTCCACACGTCGCGCGAAGAGTTCAACTATCCCAGCGGGGAAAGCAACGTGTCCTCGCGCTACGAAGGCAAGGGTGGTTTTCCCGTCTCCGGCTTCGGCATGCGCCTCGCCGCCGCCATCAATGAAGGTGAGCCCAACATCCTGCTCACCAGCTATCTCACCGATAACAGCCGCATGATGATCCACCGCAAGGTGACCGACCGCCTCAACGAGCTCGCCGGCTTCCTCTCCTGGGATCCCGACCCCTACATGGTGATCACCGACGACGGCCGCCTGGTCTGGATGATCGACGGCTATACCACTTCCGAGGCCCATCCCTACGCGCACAGCGTCGACGTCCCCGACATGGGCCGCATGAACTATATCCGCAACGCCGTCAAAGCCACCATCGACGCCTACGACGGCGAGACCCACATGTACGTCTTCGCGCCCGACGATCCCATCATCGCCGCCTACCAGCGCCTGTTCCCCGACCTTTTCCGCAGCGCCGACAAGATGCCCGCCGATCTGCGGCGTCACGCGCGCTATCCCGAGACCCTCTTCCGCGTGCAGGCCGAAATTTACCGCACCTACCACATGCTCGACCCGCAAGCGTTCTATAACAAGGAAGATCTCTGGGATCTGGCACGCCACACCACCGCGCAGGGCGGCGGCGCCGAGCCGGTCACTCCCACCTATGTAGTCACCACTCTTCCGGGCGAAGACAAGCCCGAGTTCCTGTTGATCATCTCGTTCACGCCGCGCAGCAAGGACAACCTGATCGGCGTCATGGCGGCCCGTTGCGACGGCGCTCACCTGGGCGAAATGGTGGTACTGCTGCTCTCCAAACAGGAGCTGATTTTCGGCCCCATGCAAATCGGCGCGCGCATCAACCAGGACCAGAATATCTCCAAGGACCTGACGCTGTGGAACCAGCAAGGCTCGCAAGTCCTGCGCGGCCAGATGCTGGTGTTGCCGGTCGGCAACACGTTCCTCTACGTGGACCCCATCTACATACAGGCCACCGAAGCGCGCATGCCGCAGTTAAAGAAGGTGGTGCTCGCCGTGGGCAACCGGTTGGTCTACGCCGACACCTACGAGCAGGCATTGGCGCAACTCACCGGAGGCGCGCAGCAGTTGATCGGCGAAGCCACTGCGCCGGGCGCGAAACCGGCGCCGGGCGCGCAGCCCCCCAGCGGAGACGCACGCCTGCAACAGGTGCGCGAACATCTCCGCCGCTATCGCGAACTCGCCTCGCAAGGCAAATGGAGCGACGCGGGCAGAGAGCTGGAGGCCATCGAAGCGGCAGTGAAACAGTAGTGTAAGCTATTCATCGCGCCTACTGCGTGCCGCTCCGCCGTAGTTGCGCTTCGTGCTTCGCCAGGGTCTGACGCTTGCCATGGCGGGGATCTTGATTGGGGCCATCCTCACGGCAGGGTTCATCACAGCGCTGGCGCCGGGTACGGAGATGCTCTGGGCAATGAATGTTGCGACCTTTCTTATCGTCCCGGCCGTACTGCTCACGGTGAGCGTAGGGGCGTGCTATCTGCCCGCCAGACGAGCCGCCATGCTCGATCCGATGCGCGCTCTCCGATGGGATTAACCGCCTGGCACAAATCACGCCCCGGCATTACTGCCGCGACATGTACTTTTCGTAGAGGCGGGTTTGCTTGTTCACCAGCGGGACTTCTTTTCCCTTGATGAAGACGTACTTCACCTGGGTCGAGACCTCCAGCGGGTCGCCCGTGGTGACGATCACGTCGGCCACTTTGCCTTTTTCCACCGAACCGATGTCGCTCGCGTGGCCCCAGATCTGGGCGGCGTTGATGGTGACCGCCTTCAGCGCTTCCTCGTACGGCAAACCGAACGCCACCGCGGTGGCGGCCTGGTACGGCAGGTTGCGCACGAATTCGTTCTCGAAGGTGCCGAAGGCGAATTTCACCCCGGCTTTGTAGGCTTCCGCCGGTAGCGTGAAGGCGCCATCGTACGGATCGTCTTCCTGGTTGGGTAGCGCCAGCACCTTGCCCAGAATCACCGGGATGTTCTTCGCCTTGAGTTCCGGGCCCACCTTGGCGATATCGCGCGGCTGCAGGATCACGATCTTGATCCGCTGCTTTTCGGCAAACGCGATGGCGTCGTGGATCACGCTGGCGCGGGCGGCGGAAACCGCCAGCGGAACCTTGCCCTCCAGTACCGGCATCATGGCTTCCATCTTGAGCACGGGCTTGAAGCCGGGGCCCTTGGCGGCGCGCTCCTTCTGATACTGGCGCGCCGTATCGAAGAACTCCGCGATCTTGGCCACCTGCTGATCGTAGTTCCGTTTGGCCGCCGTGAAACCGGTGGCGCCGGTAGCGCCGGGGATCATTTCGAGAATCGCGTCCGGGGCGCCGCCGCCGCGTCCGCCGCGTCCGCCGAGGGCCGGAAAAATCAGGTGTACGGCCGCGTCGCGGTCGATCGCCATGTCTTCCCAGGTCCAGCCATCGGTGTGGATGAGCGCCGCCTGGCCGGAAATAATCTGACGTTCGCCGCCGCCGAAGCGTCCGCCGCCGCCACCGCCCGAAGACGGGAACGTCATCACGCTGGTGATCCCGTTGACGCGCACCACCCCGAAGTGTTCGCTCTCCGGGTTCACCGCGCTGAGCGCGCGCAATTGCGGCATGAACTCGCCCAGTTCGCCGGTATCCACCGTCTCCCGCACCGCGGAGACTTCGGAGAGTCCCAGCTCGGTGCCGGAATCGATCATTCCCGGATAGACGCGCAGCCCCTTGCCTTCGATGATGCGCGCGCCCTTGGGAGGTATGATTTTGGCGCCGATCCCGGCGATCTTGCCGTCTGCCAGCACTACCGAGACGCCCTTGAGCTCCGCGCCGTTCACCGGGTACACGTCAACGTTGCGGATGACGATGGTTTCGGCCGATAGGGCGACCGCACAACCAAATAGTATGCCGAGAAATCTCACTGTCCAACCCTCCTGGTGGGCGCGCCCTGCGGCGTGCGCTGCTGATTCTGCTTTTCCTTGTCGATCAGCTTCTGCTTCTCGGCCTGCTTGGCGGGGCGGGCGCTGACTTCGTTGTCGCGGTCGAAATACACCGTGCCATCGATCAGCACCTTCTGCACCTTGGCGTAGTCGGAGAGCGGGAACTTATCGTAGATCACCAGGTCGGCATCCTTGCCGACTTCGATGGAGCCCACTCTGGTTTCGATGCCGAGCTGTTTGGCGGGGTTGAGCGTGATCATGGCCAGGGCTTCGGTTTCGCTCAGGCCGCCGTACTTCATGGCCTTGCCGGCTTCGCTGTTGAGGTGCCGCATCAGTTCCGCGTCGTCGCTGTTGAGAGAGACCAGCACGCCCTTCTTCTGCATGATGGCGGCGTTATACGGGATGGCGTCGAAGGCCTCCACCTTGTATGACCACCAATCGCTGAACGTGGAAGCACCGGCGCCGTGCGCCACGATTTCCTTGGCCACCTTGTAGCCTTCCAGCACGTGCTGCAAGGTGCGGATCTTGAATCCGTAGTCGTCGGCGATGCGCATCAGCATCAGAATTTCATCGGCGCGGTAACAGTGCGCGTGGACGTAGCGCTTGCCTTCCAGCACTTCCTTGAGGGCTTCCATCCGGAGGTCCTTGCGCGGCGGGATGCCGGTCTTCCTGGCATCGTACGCGTCCCACTCGGCCTTGTAGATTTTGGCGTCATTGAAGGCCTCGCGGATGACATCTTCCACGCCCATGCGCGTGGCCGGGTAACGGCCCTGTTGCGCCTGGCCGTTGATGGCCATTCCGGTGGGGTTGCCGGCGCGCTTGGGGTTCTCGCCGAGGGCGAACTTGATGCCCGGCGTGGCGCCTTCGAAGATCAGGCCCTCGGCATCCTTGCCCCAACGCATCTTGATGGGCAGCGTCTTGCCGCCGATGGCGTTGGCCGAGCCGTGCAGGATGTTGGCCGTGGTGACGCCGCCGGCCAGCGCCCGGTAGATGGCGATGTCCTCCGGGTTGAGCACGTCCTTGATATCCACCATGGAGGACACGCTAACGCTGCCTTCGTTGACGCCGCCCTCCACGGCGATGTGCGAGTGGCAATCGATGATGCCGGGGATCACGAACTGATTGGAGGCATCGATGATCTTGGCGCCGGTGGGCTCCATGACCTTCTCGCCGACTTCGGCGATCTTGCCGTCCTTCACCAGGATCGAGCCCTTGAAAGTGCCCTTCGAAACCGTCATCACCGTGGCGTTCTTGATGACGTAGGTCTGGGCGCACAGTGGCGCCGCGGCCAGGAGAGCTGCGCAGAGGAATTTTTTCATGATTATTTCACCCCCGGATCGGTAGTTGCGCCGCGTCCGCCGAAGGGCGAAGCCTCGGGCGCCGGAACGTACTTGCGGCCATCCACCAGGGTCATTTCCACCTTGGTGCGATCGTCGAAGATGTCGCCGCGGGTGACCACGAGGTTGGCGATTTTTCCCACCTCGATGGAGCCGAGGCGGTTGGCCACGCCGTAGATTTCGGCGGGCGAGAGCGTCAGCGCGCGCAGCGCGTCTTCGCGGGAGAGTCCATTATCGAGGGCTTTCTTGATGGCGCGTTGCAGGTCGCGGGCCGCATCCAGGCCGTCGGAGTAGAAGGCGAATTTGACGCCGGCCTTCTGGAGCACGGCGGGCGCCAGAGCCGCCCTGTCGCGCGTGTCGAGTGTGCGCATGCTGTCCGGCTCGTCGGGATCGGCGTCGCGCGACGCCTCCGGCCATTTCATGCTGAGCAGGATGGGGGCGTTGAACTTCTTGAGCAGCGCGGCGGCTTCCGGGCGGAAGGTTTCCCTCCCGCCGTAAATGATGACGGGCTGCTTGAGATCGGCCGCCAGGTGCAGCATGCGGTCGATTTCCACCAGGCGATTGGCGGGCAGCAGAATGCGCGGCGAATCGAGCACGCCTTCGAGCGCCCGGTCGTACTCGGGCCGCGCCATGCCCACCGGGTTTTTCGCGTAGGCATCCTTGACCAGCTTGTAGTGCTCGGCATCCAGGTAGATCTGGCGGACGTAGGCGATGTAGCCCATCAGAGATCCGGGAAAGCTCCGGCCCATGCCGCCACCGCCGCCGCGCCCGATGGAGATGTACTGTCCAACCGGGGAAGCCACAATCATCTCGCCTGATTTTTCGGCGGTGAGGAGGTCGATGACGGCCCCCTGCCCGGCGAAGATTCCGCGTGTCGGGAAGGTGACCGCGGTGGTGAAGCCGGCGCCGCGCGCGCTTTCGATGCGCCGATCGGTGCTACTGACCTCGTCGGCGATCTTGACCCAACTGGTGGTCTGCGGGCGATCTTCCGGGCCGCGCGCCGGGCTGGCGGCGGCTTGCGTGGCGGCGGTCGCGGTGGTGGTTGGGGTCGCGGTGGTGGTGCCCCGTCCGCCGCGGCCGCTGGTTGCAGCGGCGGCGGCAGCGGGCGCTGCGCCGGGTTGTCCCCACGTGCTCAGGGCGTCGATCAGACCGGGATAAACGGTGAGGCCTTCTCCCTCCACCAACATGGCGTCGGATGGAACGGCGACGTTCTCGCCGACGGCTTCAATCAGTCCATTGCGAACCACCACCGTGCCCTTGTCGATGACAGAGCCGGAGACGGTCACAATCTTCGCGTTGTGGATGGCCACTGCCGGATGAGACTGGGCAAGGGCCAAAGCGCAACACACAAATAGCGCGGTGACGAGGTTTTTCATAATAGCAATTGGGTGATACTGCGTTCCTTTTCAGCCAATGGTTACGCGACGGGGGGCACCACTCTGGCCTGCATTCTAACGCCGTATACTGGGATTTGTCCACCAAAAAACCAGTTCGCTACCGCGATGCGGGCGTGAATATCGACGAGGCCGATCGCGCCGTCTCCTCCATTAAGAAGTTTGCGCGGCAAACGTTTACCGCCGGGGTGCTGACCGAGATCGGCAGTTTCGGGGCCATGTACCAACTGGCGGGGTATCGCAAGCCGGTGCTGGTGAGTTCCGCCGACGGGGTCGGCACGAAGTTGAAGGTGGCGTTCCTGACGGGGCGGCACGGCACGGTGGGTGAAGATCTGGTCAACCACTGCGTCAACGATATCGCCGTGCAGGGCGCCACGCCGCTGTTCTTCCTGGACTACTTCGCGGTGGGGAAGCTGGATGCCGAGGTGGCGGCGGCCGTGGTCGGCGGGATCGCCCGCGGGTGTAAGAAAAACGGGTGCGCGCTTATCGGCGGCGAGACGGCGGAGATGCCGGGGCTGTACGCCGATGGGGAGTACGACCTGGCGGGCTTCATCGTGGGCGCCGCGGAGCGCGGCGAACTGCTCACCGGGAAAGGCATCCGCGCGGGGGATGTGCTGCTCGGGCTGCCTTCCACCGGGCTGCACACCAACGGCTATTCGCTGGCGCGCAAACTGCTGTT
>ODAK010006486.1_pt1 | contig 11795 bp, 6 predicted proteins | sample 1539591 | NCBI WGS metagenome assembly ODAK01 (sample SAMEA3539303, study PRJEB22396) | soil metagenome | biome: tundra; feature: field; material: soil | place: USA | collected 2010-05 | depth 0.15 m | reverse complement strand
TGCCGGCGGCACTCTTCACGAGGGGCTCCACCCAGAGCTCCTCCACGCTCCGCTGCTTGTCCGACATCCCCATCCGGTAACGCAGGCGCACACTGCAGTGAGGGATCTCCCACGACGTCATGCCCGGTTCGGAGGCAACAGGAGTTCCCTTGCCGTACCGCTCGAGGAGGGGGTTGTACAGCCCCGAGGGCGGGTCGAGGAGGTAGTGAAGCGAGATGATCTTCGCGTCGAGGGCGTCGGAGTCGTACGTCACGTCGATCGTCCACGGGCGTCCTGCCGGGGTGTGCACGATCTTGAGGTCACGTGTGACCGACTTCCGCGCTGGCTCGAGCTTCGCCATGCGCTCGAACGAAAACGTGCGGGTCTGCCCGATCTCGAGGCCGGCCATGCCGGGGCAGGGTGGAGGCGTGGGCCGCGGGGCGGGCGCGCCGGTTCCGGGGGCAGCCGCATCGGGCTTGGCACCCGCTTGCGTCGTCTGCACCTGCAGCTGCGCGGCCGCCGGGAGCGCCGCGAGCGATAGGTGCGCGAGAAGGACGAGGGATACTTTCATCAAGACTCCTGAACGGGATGCCCAGCCGGTCCGGCACGGGGTCTCTCAAGGACGCGAGGAGCGTGCCAGCGGCACCGGCCTCCGGAGTGTAGCAGCCGGCGCGTTCAGGGCGCGGTCGCGAACTCGAGGAGAATCCGCCTCATTCTCTCGATCCCATCGACGAAGAACGGCAGCGAAATGCGCTCGTTGACATGGTGAATCGTCGACGCATCGTAGATGGTCACGGCGAACGGCGACACACCGTAGGCACGAAGGCCGCGCGCGCGAAGACCTGCCGATGACGTGTACTGACCGCTGAGGATGTAGGGCCCGACCGGAGCGCCTTCAGGGTCGAGGCTGTACACGTCGGCCACGGCCTGGTAAGCGCGGCCCTCGGCGGGGCTCGGTACGCAGTCAGGGGTCGCGAAGACGACGCGGAGGCCGAATCCCCGTTCCCGCACCCAGCCGTCGAGCGCGGCGCGAGCAGCCGCGACCGGGCTTCCTGGGAGCAAGGTGCTCATCACGCTCAGCGAGAAGCCTTCCGCGCCCTTCGCGACATTGCCCACGTAAATGCTGTCCTTGAGGAGCGAACGGTAGACCTCGGGAACGTACTGCCAGAATTCTGTCCCCGGGCCGAGCTTTTCAGCCTGGTCCATCATGCGGCGGCCCCAGACGTCCGAGCGCGCAGGCGCGATGAAGCGCAGGAACTCCCGCACCGCGGGCTCGACGCGCACGGGCTGGGCTTCGTCGCGGGCCTTCAGGAACCCGCGAAAGTCCTCGAGCGGCTTCGCCTCTTTCGCCAGCACCTCCACCGAGAGGATCGCCTTCTGCATGATCTCGATGCCGAAGCGCTCGACTCTCTGCGTCTTGACCTCGTTCACGCCGCCCTCGTTGAACACGTCGGTCACGCCCGCCACGAGGTCGGGGCGGTTGTCGAGCAGCCACTCCATGCTGAGGCTTGTCTCGTAGGTCTCCTCTCCGGACTCGACCACGAACACGATGTCGCGTAAGGGGACGAGACCCGCACGCGCGAGGGACGCGAGCGCGAGAACGTTCGCGATCGTCTGCCCCTTCATGTCGAGCGTACCCCGGCCATAGAGATGGTCGCGCTCACCGCTGTCGCCGCGCGCGGCCGCGAAAGGAGGCTCCTTCCAGGCGGCGAGATCCCCGGCCGGGACGACGTCCGCGTGGTTGAGGAGTGCGAGAGCCCCCTCGGAACGGCGGCCCGTGAGCCGCGCGACGAGGATCGGACGCTGCGGGTTCGCGCCGGTGAGCGTCACGGGGATTCCCTCGCAGGCGAGGACCCGAGCGAGAAACTCGATCGCGGGACGCGTGAGTCCGGGCGGGTTCGTCGTGTCGATGCGCACGTACTCCACGAGGAGCTTCACGGCCTCTGTCTTCATCGCCGCGTCGGCCTCGAGGTCCATCCGGCGTACGTTGATTCGAGGCGCGAGCCGCGACACAATCACAGGGCCCCCCCACAGGACGAGCGCGGCGAACACGCTGGCTCCGCCGTACAAGGCGAGGCGGCGGCGAGCGTTCCGTCCCAGGCTCATGCGAGCCCGGAGACGCCGCGACGCCGCGGGGCGAGCAGGACGACAGCGAGCGCGAGCAACGTCACCGCGGAGATCACCGCCCCGATCTTCACCCACCGCGTGTCGGGACGCAATCGCAACGCATGTCGCCCGGGCGGCACACTCAGGCCCGCGAACCCGAACGCGACCTGTGAAACGGGAACCGGGCGGCCGTCGAGCGTCGCTTCTTCGACGGATTCCCACAGGCGGTAAAGCATGAGGAAACCCGGACCGGGTCCGTCGACCTCGACGTCGAGAAAGAGCCCTGCCGGCCGGTCAGCCACGCTGAGGATCCGGCCCGGCGCGGGAGCGACGGAAACGCTTGGAAACGCTGCGTCTACGTATGCCGTGTCGGCGGAAAAGCCGTCCTCGAGAAGCCGCGCGAAGACCGCGCGGGCGTCAGCGGACGCGACGACGCGCGTCGCGAACCGATACGGCGGGACCGAGTCCCCGATCCGCACGAGATGCGGCCGGTATCGTCCGTCCGCCCCCCGCTCGCTCTGGACGATCGCCGAGACGCCGGTACCCCGGACGAAGCGCAGCGCAAGCGGAGGTGTCTCCGGCACCGCCCGCGCCAGAAGCCGCATCCACTCGAACGCCTCGACCGAGAGCGACAGGTCGTAGTCGACCTCGAACTGGTACGCGAACCCAAAGAGCGAAGCGTATGCGGGCAAGAGCGTCTCACGACCGAGCCGGCTCGAGGACGCGAGATCACGCAAATCGTAAATCGGTACGGGCGCATAGAGGTCCCGGAAAAACAGGCGCGGCGGCGGTGCGTCGCCCGGCCCGACAGGCAACGGCGCGAGAAGAGCCGGCGGGCGCGTGAGCACGGACGCATCCCCGAGCGGCGAGAGGCGGCGCGCGACGCTCTCGCGGTCGAGAAGGACCGCCAGCGCGAGGAGCGGCAGGACGATGCGAAGAACGCGCGGCGAGACGACCCGAGCGAGGCCGGAGAGCCCGAGCGCGGCGAGCCAGGCGAGGCCGAAGCCCGCGAGAATCATGTGCCTCTCCGGGTACCGGATCCACCCGAGGGGCGGGAGGACGCGCGCCGCAACGCCGAAGACCGGCGTTGTGTCGCCGAGCGCGAGAAGGAATCCGAGAACCGCGAGCACAGCCGCCGCGATCCGTCCGGGGCCCTTTTGGAAGAGCCCGACCAGGACGAGGGCCCACGCGACGCGACCCGGCGTGAGAGACGGGAGATACGGATAGGCTGGGACGCCCGGGGCGGCCGCCACGACCGTCCAGTCCGCAACCGCGCCGTCGACGAGGATCTCCGAGAGACGCGGCCGCGCAAGCGGCTTCATCGCCGCGGCCCCCGGGCCCATGCCGCCGCCCGGCGACCGGATACTGCGCCCGGCCGTCGCCGCGGCGGGAAGCAGCGCGATCGCGCCGAGGCCAGCCGCGAGGAGCGCGCCCGCGGCGAGGAGCGCCAGAGCACGCGCCCTGTCCCGCCACGCCCTGCCTTCGCGCCCGGCCGCGAAGAAGACCGCGAGTGCCACAAACGCCGCGTAGAACACGAACTCGGGCGATGTCGCGAGGAGAATCAGGGCGGCCGCGGCGGCGACGGCCGCCGTCGTGCGTCTTCCCGGCGCCCTCACGAGGTCGAAGACGAATGCGGCGAACCATGGAAGGATCGAGAGGGCCGATAGCGTGGGCGGAAACGCCGCGAGTGACACCGTCGTACCCGCCAGCGCGAAGACGAGGCCGGCGACGGCCGCACTCGCGCGCGGAAGTCCGAGACGCCGCGCGAAGGCGGCGAATCCCGCGAGCGCCACGGCGAGGTGGAGGAGGATCCACGCCTTCATCGCGGCGCCCAGAGGCAGGACCAGGAAGAGGACGTTCGCGGGGTCGAAGGGCGCCGCCGAGGGCGAGCCGAGGAGCGGCGATCCGCCCCATCGGAAACGGTCCACCCACGGCAGCTCTCCGCGCGTCACCGCCTCGACGAGATGCGCCTTCAGCGGGAAGAAATAGAAAGCAAGGTCGCGGCCTACCGGCACCTCGGAGCCCACGAACGCGCGGAACGGCACGAGCACGAGAAGGATCGCCCCGGCGAGCGGCAGGTGAATGCGGAGTCGCCTTTTCATGGACGGCTCGGCGGCCGCGCGAGAAGGGCGACGGCGAAGAGCGACGCGAGGGACAGCGCGCCTCCCGCGCCGAAGGCGGGATTCTCGTACTGGAGCGCGATCTCGTGGTTCCCCTTCGGCACGTTCGCGGCCGTGAGAAATCCGTCCGCGGGACGGAGCGCGAGCTCAGCCCCGTCGAGGCGGGCGCGCCAGTTCGGGTCGAAAGTCCGCGAAACGGAAAGGACCGCCGCGGGGAGCGCGACGCGGACCTTGAGACGCGCCCGGCTCCCGCGTCGCTCCTCCACCGTGACGGTCCCGGCCCCCGCGGGCAGGAGCGTGAACTCCTCGCGCGCGCCCTCGATGCGCAGAATCCGGTCGCCGCCGAAGCGCCCGAGCTCGACGACGCCAGCCGGATCGGGCGGGGACGCAGGCGTCCGGACGACAGTGATGCCGAGCGTACGCAGGCGCGCGATCTTCTCCTCTCCCCAGCGGAGGCTTGCGATCCCGCGCGCAAAACGCACCGACGCGGCCGCCGTCATGCGGTCCACGTCGTTCTCCCCCGCGTATCGAATCCCGAAAGCCACGCCCGCGGCGGGGCGCAACCGGTCGAATCCGCCCGCCTCACGCGTCCGCCGCGCGACGGTTGGCGTGTCGTCAGCGGCGTCGTCGTAGAAACGCCCGTGCCCGGCCGCCCTTCCCACGAGCGCCACCGCGGACGTCTCCCGGCTGTAGAGATCCGGCGGCCCAGCGGGGCAGGTCCCCGCCACGCGCCGCGCGGCGTCGGCGAGGAAGAGAAGAGAGAGAGTTGCTGCGAAGAGTGGTGCGGACAGCCGGTTGCGTGCGACGAGCCCTGAAAGCGCGACGATCAGAGCCAGGCTAAGAGTTCCCAGGATGAGCGGAGAGCGAAGAGCGCCCGCGACGGCGACGCCCGGAGTCTCGCCCGCTCCGAGGCCCACGGCCCACAAGCCCCTTCTAAGAAGATCTTCTGCGCCGATCGCCAAAGCGAGAAGCGCGCCGCAAAAGGCCGCCAGCACAATGGCTCCCCTCCGAAGCAGATCGAAAGCTCCTCGTCTTGCTTCCCCATCACCGAAAAAGACGCCCTCCACCCCGATTGCCGCCGCGGCCGCCAGCGCGAATGTCACGAGGAGCCACCATTTCTCCGGGTAGCGCACGACGGGAAGAGCGCGGGCGAGCATTGCGTACCCCGGCAGGAACCGCCCGAACGAAAGGACTGCGCCTCCGAGGGCGAGAAGGACAGCGGCTCGCCCGCGCGGGTCTCGCCACGCCACCGCTGCGAGAAGGAGGGGAACGAGGCCGAGCGCGAGATCCTCGAAGTAGGGGCTCCCCGCGTCGAACGTTCCGGCGCCCCAGAAGGAAGCCGCGTCGCCGGCGGGATCTCCGGTGAGCCCGGGCTCGAGAAGTGTCAGGACGCGCGAGGGCCGCACGGACCAAAAGAGAGCACCGTGCTCGGGCCGCATTTCGATGCCACGCGCGGACCGCGCCACCTCGAGGGCCGCCGGGAGAATCTGGACCGCGGCGATGCCCGCACCGAGGACGAGCGCGAGAAGAGCCCTCGCTACGGCCCCGATGCGCGCACCACGCGCGGCCGCGGCCGCGACGGCGAGAAACGCCGCGGCGCCCATGAGCGTCACCGCGGGCTCGCCGCCGAGCGCCGAAAAACCGAAAGCGAGCGTCGCGAAGGCGCAGGCGCGGCGGCGCGTCATCGCGTCACCGGAGACGAGACGAGGTGCCTCGGCGAGCGCGAACGCGAGCGGCGCGGCGGCAGCGCACGTCGTCGCGTAAACAGGCAGCGCCTGAAACACGCCCGAGAAGAGGAGCACGAGGGTCCCGGCGGCGGATGCGGCCTGCGAGAGCCCGAGGCGCCTCAGGGCCAGGAAGAAGACGCCGAGGACGAGGACGGCGTTCGCGAGCGCTAGAGCGGTCGGCGAGAGAACGAGGAGGAGCGGCGACAGCGGCCAGAAGACCGCGGCATTCGGGTCGGCGGCGAAGGGCCGTCCCGCCGACATCCACTCATTCCAGAGCGGCGCCTCGCCCGAAGCGAAAAACCTCGCGAGGACGAGCCTCCACGGGACGAAGAAAAAGCCGGCGTCGCGGCGATAGAGCGTGCCGCCGGCCAGGAACGGCGCGAAGCGGAGCGCGGCGGCCGCCAAGACGACGGAAAAGGCGAGGGCGACGTTCGTCGCGCGCGGGCGAGGGCCCTCTGAATCCTCGCTCTTCACGCCGCTCAGAGCTTCCGCGCAAGGACCAGGAGCGACATCCCGAACGACGGCTCCGTCTTCTCCTCGGCCCTCAGCAACGGCATGACCCACTTGAAGGCGCTCAATTGCCTTTTCGGGAGGACGCGCCGCTTCAGAACGCGCGAATTGAGCCACCAGCCCAGGACACCGGGCCGGTTCAGGTAGCGGACCGACTCCACCGCGAAGCCCACGCGTGCGACGAGCGTTGCGAGAGCGCCCTTGTCGTAACGGCGGTAGTGGCGGAGATTCTCGTCAAGCGAGCCGTAGAGGCCGGGCAGCGCGGGCACGAGGAGCGCCAGGTGTCCTCCAGGCTGAAGGACGCGAAAGAAGTCCCCGAGGGTCCCCGCGTCGTCCTCGATGTGCTCGAGCACGTTCAGGCAGACGATCGTGTCGATCCGCTCGCTCTCGAGGTCGCCCCGATCCTCCGGCGTGAGCGGGAATCGAAACGACGCGACGCGGACGTTTCCCTGTTTTTCGAACCGGGTGCGGAGCTCCCGGACGTAGTGCGGCTCGATGTCCGACGCGACGACACGCTCTTTGTCCGCGAAAAAACGCGTCTGATTGCCCACGCCCGACCCGACTTCGAGGACGCGCGATCCGAGCCATGCCGCGAAGCGGTCGTGAAGCCACCGGTTGTAAACCGAAAGCTCCCCCATCCGGCGAAGCGTGATCGCCCCGACATCGCTCTCGGGCGCCTCCCAGCGGAAGTACTTGAGAATCGTCCAGACGGCCTGGAACGCGTCCTTCCAGCCGATCTTCTTGCCTTCCTCGTAGGTGCGCCCGTTGTACGAGATGGGAACCTCGTAAATCCGGGCGCGCATGCGCGCCACCTTGCAGGTGATCTCCGGCTCGATGCCGAACCGCTGGGACCGGAGGTCCAGCCGGTCGACGACACCCCGCGCCATGACCTTGTAGCACGTCTCCATGTCGGACAGGTTCAGGTCCGTGAACACGTTCGACATGAGCGTGAGCAGACGGTTGCCGACGGTGTGCCAGAAATACAGGACGCGGTGCCCGTGGGGGCTCCCGAGAAAGCGGGATCCGTAGACGACGTCCGCCTTGCCCGCCAGGATGGGCCCGAGGAGAACCGGGTAATCCTCAGGGTCGTACTCGAGGTCGGCGTCCTGGATGACGACGAGATCGCCCGTCGAGGCGCGCATACCCGCCCAGACGGCTGCCCCTTTCCCCATGTTGCGCGGCTGCAAGAGAACGCGCACGCCGTCCTTGCCATCGAGCTCGCGGAGGATGTCCCGTGTGCCGTCCTGAGAACCGTCGTCGACGATCACGATCTCGCGCTCGAGGTCCCCGAGGTCGACCGCGAGCACCTGCGTGAGGATTTCGCGGATGGTCCGGCGTTCGTTGTACGCCGGCATCACGATCGACAGCTTCATGGACTCTTCTCTTTCAGATCGTAAAGGACGATGGAGTATCCCACGCGTCCCACGGGTGTTCCCCGCGTGGAAATCGCCTGGCGGAGGCGCTGCAAGCCGTCCGCCGCAGCAGGATCGCCGTGGAAGGCCGTGGACTCGGGCCCGCAGCACATCACGAACGACGAGACCGCCCAGAGGCCGGGGCGGAGGGGCGTTTCGGAAGGCACGAATACGGTCGCTCTTGGCAGGTAGTGCTGCACCTGGGCACCGCCGAAATACGCAATCGTCACGCGCTCTTCCTCTCCCTGGGCCTTGAGCCGCTGCGCGAGGCGCTCGAGGTCCTGGCCCCAGTCGAGGTTCGAGTCGTTGAGCCATGCCGCGCCGTTCGCGGGGCCCCCGGCAAAAGCGTTGAAGAACGAGATCTCGTGGGGATGGACACGCAGGGTCTCGAAGAGCTGCAGCGAACCCGCCGCGACGAGGACGGCGGCCGCCGCACGCGCGGAGAGCGACCGGAAGAGCACGAGCACGGCCGCCGCCAGAAGGAGCGGATACACGGGCAGCATGTGGCGGATGCCGATGTTGTACGACGTCGTCATGCCGGTCAGGAAAAGATAGGCCGGCGCGAGCACGAGCGTGAGGAGAACGAGATCAGGCCTGATCTTGCGCGCGAGACCCGCGGCACAGGCGATTCCGAGAACCGCGAGAAAACCGAGCGTGGTCTTCACGGCGAAGGCCACGAAGAAGTACTCCCAGAATCCGTCCACGGAGAGCTTCCCATGCAGGTAATTCACGCCGCCGCCCGTCCGGTTCTGGACGGCGATCCCCGCGAGGCCCGCGGCATAGTGGCCGGCCTGCTTTGAAAGCCGGGAGATCGCGACGATCCGGTCGATGGTCGCCTCCGAAGCCTGCCGCGAGCCGAGAAAAATGCGCACCGCCCTCACGGCCTCGTTGCCGTCCATGTGCCGCATCGCGATCGCGTAGCTTCCAAAGAGCACGAAGGCCGACGCCGCCCCCGCGAGGAGAAGGCCGCGAAGCTCGAGCAGATCGGGACGGCGGCCTTCGCGCGCGGCCGTACGGCGTTCCCGGAGGAGCCCGGCCAGCGCGATCAGCGCAACCATCGGAACGAGAAAAACGCACGAGAACTTCGCGGCAAGGCTCGCGCCCAAAACCGCGCCCGCGGCGGCCCAGAGGCCGAGCGACCGGCGCTCGAAGGCACGCACGGCGAGAACGAGCGTGCTGAAAAAACCGAGAGCGGCCGCGAGGTCCGTATGCACCACGCCCGCGTGCGCGAGGAGGTTCGGCTCGAAGGCCAGAAGCGCGGCCGTGAGGATTCCCGCGAGGTTGCCGGCCCACGATCGCACGGCCCAGGCGGCGACGACGACGAGAAGGAAGAAGAGCACGGTCACCGGCGCGCGCGCGACGGCGAAGAGCTTCTCCGGCGGCAGGGGCGAGTGGAGGCTGAACGGGCGAGGCTGCTCGGCCGAGGCCATGGAGAAGGGGACATTCATCTTCGGCGCGCGCCCGCCCGCCGCACGCACCGCGAAGCCCGAGAGGAGCTTCACGAACGGCGGGTGCTCGAGATTTGCGTAGTACGTGCCTGCGATCGCGTACTCCGCCCCCGCCAGCGTGTGAAAAGGCTCATCCATCGTCGGGCTGTCGAGGCGCGAATGGTCGAAAACGAGAGCGGAGCCCGCCGCGGCGAGAATGAGAATGGCACCCCAGAACCTCACGCGGTGGCCCTCGGACATCGCGCGATTGTAGGGGAGGGCGCCCGGCCCCTGTTACGCTTCTCCGCGTGAGCGCGCGCGCCGGAGGCCTCCCGCGAGACGGGCGCTTCGCGCTTCTCATGTTCCTGGCGGCGCTCACGCTGCGGCTCGCACCGTTCCCGAACGCGACGTTCCGCGGCTGGCGTCTCCTTTCGCCGGACTGCTACGCCCACCTCCGGCGCACCGTCTCGGTCGCCCGCAACTTCCCGCGCGTTCCGTATCGCGATCCTTATCTGAACCATCCGGACGGCGGCGTCTTCATCTGGCCTCCAGCGTTCGACCTCGTCGCGGGCGGCATCGCGCGCGTTCTCTTCGGGCGCGGGGCAACGACGAGCGAGGTTCTGAAGGTCGCGGCGACACTGCCCGCCGTCCTGGGCGCTCTCCACGTTCTGCCCCTCTTCGCCGTGGCCCGGCGGGCGTTCGGCCGGCGCCGCGCCCGGATCGCGACCGTCGCCTATGTCGCAATTCCCGCCGCCGTCCTCTGGGGCGGCTTCGGGCACTTCGACCATCACGTGGCCGAGGCGCTGAACCTGCTCCTCGTCCTCGCGGCCGGCGCGTGGGCCGTCGCGGCGCGTGGCGACGCCCGATTCGCGCGCGCCGCCGCCTTCGGAGCCGCGATCGCGCTCGCGGTTCTCACGTGGCAGGGGGCCGTGTTCGTGGCCGGCCTGTCCTTCCTGTGGGCGGCGTTCGCGCTCGGCGAGGCCGCCGCCGTGTCGGGCCTCGTGGCGACGGCGCTCGTCGCCCTCGGAGCCGCGGCGACCCTCCCGGGAGAGCCCGTGCCCTTCTCGTTCGTCTCCTTTGGCTGGTTCCAGCCCCTGCTCCTCGCAGGGGCCACCGTGCCCCTTCTCGTGCTTGCGGCCTGGCACGCGCCTACGGCAAGGCGGCGCGTGCTCTGGGGGCTGCTCGCGGCCGCTGGCCTCGGCGTGGCCCTGCCGAACGCGCGGCGCGTTCTCGACGCGGTCTTCCGCGGCGGGGCCTACGTCTTCAAGGAAGGGGCGGGGGCCCGGGCGGACGACTTTGCGGACGGCGGCTTCCTGTCGTATCCGCCCGAGTTCCTGAAGCTCGTCGCCGAGTGCCAGCCGCTCGTCGCCGGATGGAAATCCTTCGAGCGCGCCGTGCGCGAGCTCTCCCCCGGCTTTCTCCTCGTGCCGGTCGCGGCGTTCTACTGGGCGAAGGCTGCGCTCCGGCGACCTTTGCGCTCTCGGGCGGCGGCGCGCCTCCTCCTGGTTCTCTTTGCCGCGGCCGTCTTCGCGATGGCCCTCTTTCAGCAGCGCAACGTCTACTACCTCGCTATCTTCGCGGCTCTCGCGCTCGCCGAGGTTCTCGCCCGCCTCGCACCGCGGCGTCCGAAACGCCGCCTCAGGGCCGCGCTCCCGCTCCTTGCGGCCGCGTGTCTCGTGATCCTGCCCGGCGCGCCCTACCTCGAGAGGGCCCTTGCGTTCGCGGACGGACCGGGGTACGACGTCCTCGACCTCTTCGCGCGGCTCCGGGCGCTCGATCCGCCTCCGGTGGATCCATCCGTCGTGCCGCCCCCGGCCCCGGGCGCGATCCCCGGCGTCATGCCGCCCTGGTCCGCCGGGCACTTCGTGACGGCGCTCGCCGAACGGCCGTCCGCCGCCGACCCGTTCGTGTATGGCTGGCGCCGGCAGTGCCAGCTGTTCACGGCGACGGACGATGCCGAAGCGCTGGCGATCCTGACTGCGGCGAAGTGCCGCTATCTCGTCACGACCGATCTCACACGGCTGCTGCCCGCGTACGCGGCCGCCGCGAGCCGCCCGCCTTCTCCCACCGGAGAGATGTTCGCGCGACGCGTACACGAGTCCGATGCGTCGAGGCCGGCGCCGTTCCTCGAGCGCGTTCTCGATTCGCGCACCGGCATGCGCCGCGCGAACGGGAGCTTTCAGCCGCGATTCCGGGTCTTTCGCGTCGTCGGCGCAGCCGCGCCATAGAATCCCAAGATGCCGGTTCAGGGAAAGCGAGTGGCGGTCGTGATGCCCGCCTACAACGCCGAGAAGACGCTCCAAAAGACGTGGAACGAGATCCCGAAGGACTGGGTCGACGACATCATCCTCGTCGACGACGCGTCGAAGGACCGCACGGTCGACGTCGCGCGCACGATTCCGGGCCTCCACGTCGTGACGCACACGACGAATCGCGGTTACGGGGGCAACCAGAAGACGTGCTACGCGACCGCGCTCGCGCGCGGCGCGGACATCTGCGTCATGGTGCACCCCG
>ODAK010006485.1_pt1 | contig 11796 bp, 7 predicted proteins | sample 1539591 | NCBI WGS metagenome assembly ODAK01 (sample SAMEA3539303, study PRJEB22396) | soil metagenome | biome: tundra; feature: field; material: soil | place: USA | collected 2010-05 | depth 0.15 m | reverse complement strand
AAAGGTATGGATTAAAAAACACCCCTTCAAGCTGTGCAATCCACGCCCTGTTTCGATTCGTGAAAGCTCCGCACCGTGTCCATGCTGCTAAAAGCAAATTGGTGAAACCTGTCGAGTCTAGCCGCTCAGCTATCAAGTTCGGCCGTACCCATCTCTCCGGCAACGTCCCAGGAGGTGGAACTGGGGTTTAGAGACAACCGTCATCCCTTCTTATTCAACCAATTCAGCAATTACGCTTCAGCCCCGGATTCAAATACTCCGTGTTGGCAAAGAGTGCAGGTCGTGATGCACGCTGAATTCTCTACCAACCTGCCCTCGCCTGCCCGATGACAAACGCTGCGACGACGAGCACTGCGCTGCCAAACAGCATTCTTCGCAGGTCGGCTTTCGATCGCTCTCTCCACTCCCCCAAGCCAACACCCCATGCATTTGAGGTGATCACGATCATACCGATGAACACCGGCCAGCCGACGCTTGTGCCCAACTTGCCAAGGCTCGCGGCGCTCGCGCCATAGAGAAAAATGCTGATCGCCCAAACGATGCTCATTCCGAGCACGAGCGTGGCGTCGTAGCGCAAGCCGATGCCGCGAAACAAAGCCCACTCGCGTGCCGCCGAAATGCGATAGAAACAGATTGCGGCTTGGGAGACGGAAGCAGCAGACAGGAAGACTGCCCAAGCCACCCATTGCCCAAGGCCGGAGTTCTCTGTGCTTCGCGGCAGCAACGATATCCCATACTGAATGCCGATGTTCAGCAGTGGCGAGCCGATGCCCCCGGCGATCGCCACAATCAGGCCCAGACGGAACTTTCCCCTGTCCTTGGCGGTTGTCCGGCCGCCTCTCCCTGCACGCGCGCAGACAATCACCCCTGCCACCATTGCGGCCAAGCCGACGAGGAACACGACATCAGCCGCGGTGCGCACCGCGAAGCCACGTACGCTCGCGAAAGGGATCAGCGCGCCAATCGCGATCGAGAGTCCGAGTTGAATTGAGTACCCAAGCGCGATGCCGAGCAGATCGAGGGCCAACCCATACAAGAGTGAGGCGACGCCCCAAAGCAGCCCCAGAGCGATTAAACTAACGAGACCATTCGATGGAATCGAGGAGAGTGTAAGCCTCCAGTCGGGTACTGCCAGCAACACTGCGGCCCACGGAATCACCATCATGGCAAGCAGGGAGAAGACGCCCCAGATATGATTGAACTTCCAACCTCGCGCTGTCTTCATCGGGACAGCGAAGGTTCCATTCAGCGCGCCGGAGGCGATGATTCCGAGCCAGCTTATCATGTGAGCTTTACCCCGAAGCGCTCGAGCGCGTCGGCGCGCAATTCCGTGCCGGCGCCGGGCAATTCGGGCGGCGTGAATCGTCCATTTGTCACTTGGGCCGGTTCGCGGAAGCACTCCAGCGTCCACGGAATGTACTCAAGAATTACGCAGGCAGGGTGCGCTAGCGCCATTTGCAGGTGCACTTGCATCATGTCTCCGGCGTGCGGCGCCACTGGCATGCGGTATGCAAGTGCAAGGTCTGCCACTTGCCAAAACTCCGAGATGCCGCCGAGTCGTGTCGCGTCAGGCTGCGGGTAGTGGATTGCGCCGGCGCCAATGAATGCAGTGAAGGCGTCGAGTGAGTACAGTTGTTCGCCGAGGGCGATCGGGGTCCGTATCGACTCCGCCAGCCGGCGGTGGCCCTCCACATCGTCGTACCACATGGGCTCCTCGAACCACGCCACTTCAAGTTCTTCAAAATGGCGCCCCAATGCGATGGCGGAGGGAAGGTCGCATCGACCGTTCGCATCCACCATGAGCCCGGCGACTGGCCCAATGGCGCTGCGGACTGCCCGCACGCGATCGATATCCTCGTGTGCCGATGGTAGTCCAACTTTGACCTTCACGCCCTGAAATCCCCGCTCTTCGATTGACCTGCGACAATTGTCCACGAGTTGGGCCTTGCTTAGGCTCAGCCATCCTCCATCTGTGTTATATGCGGGGATGCCTTCCCGTTTGCCTCCCCCCATCAACCTCCATAACGGCTGTCCGGCGGCCTTGGCCTTCAGATCCCAAAGCGCGATATCCACCGCGGCCAGTGCTAATTGCGTAATACCCGTCCGACCCACCCATTGAGCAGGAGGGAAGTGGTACATCTTCTTCCACAACGCGAGTACGTCGTGAATGGATTCTCCCAGGAGCAGCGGTGCATAGACCTTGGAGATGCAGTCGGTAATCAGCATGTCGCTCGCGCTGTGAGCATGAGTGCCGGTGTAACCGAATCCGCGAAGCCCAGAGTCGGTTTGAATCACTACACCGGGCACGCCCCAATGCGTCAGGCTGTGCATGCTGTCGGCAATGTGTTGGCCCGTAACGGGCACATGGAGCAGGAATGGCTCGACTGCTGTGATTCGAATTTCCTCAGTCGCGGTGGTTGATGCTCGTCCCAATGGATTGGGTTTGGTCATAGAACTCGTGCCTCCGAATTGCAGTGATCGTAGAGCCGGAGAAGGGTATCGAGAACAGCCAGTCCGTCCTCGGCTGTCACCCGTGGTTTGGTTCCCGAATCCAGGCAGTCCAGGAAGTGTGCCATTGCGGCTTGAAAGCTGTAGCCGTACCCCTCGGGCGGTTGGTGTGTAAGCCAGCCTTGCCACTCCTCGGGCATCGCCTCAGCCACTTCCGAGAAGTAGCTCACTCGCGGCTCCGGGCTAATCACGTATTGAACCGCGCCCTTGTCACCGGAGATCTCGATCGAATTCAGATATCCGATTGGCCAGTCATGCTGATAGCCAGGCAACTTGTGTCCGTAGCTGACAAAAAGCTGCGCCAGAGCGCCAGATCTGTAGCGTAGAGTGGCCGCGGCGTGATCCTCGCCTTCCATCTCCGGCCGGCTGAGCTTGGCGATATAGCCGGTCACAGATTCGACTTCGCCGAATATCTCCCGCAGGCAATAGACCAGGTGGCCGCCCGCATCTACCCAGCAACCGCCACCCGTCTGTTCCCGGCTGAGCCGGAAATCCCACGGCCTGAAGGTCAGCCATCCGGCGGAGGTTCCTTTGGCGAAGAGAGGCCGGCCCAGCCAGCCTTTGCGAACAAATTCGACGATTTGCTGGAATGCCGGATGGAACAGACCGGTATGCGTCACCAGCAACTGAATCCCGCTCTTCTCCACAACCTCGACAATCTTCCGCGCATCCTCGCGAGTGCCGGCCACCGGTTTTTCCATGAACACCGGTTTTCCTGCGCGAGCCGCAGCGGTCACGTATTCCAGATGTTTGTCATGCGGCAGAAACAGGCAGATTGCGTCAGGGTCAACCTCGCGCAGCATTCGATCGAAAGACTCAAAACCGGGGACCGCCCACTGCGATTGGCGCTCAACCACCGCTTCCGGGCGGCTTTCGCAGAATGCCACTAATTCGGCGCGGGCAGGCATCGCCTGAATCGAAGCGTAATGAACGTCGGCAATGCGGCCGGCGCCTACAAATGCAAGGCGGTGACGCTTCATACTCTGCCCTCTCTCTCCGTACGGATCCTGTCCAGATCCGCAGCCAGGTACCGCGCCAGGTGATCAAGATAGAGCTTTCCGCGCTCAGCATCCGCCGGGCGCTGGTCACCCAGCACGCCGTTGGCTGATACCATTTCGATTCCGGCGCTCATCATGGTCTTCTCAATTGATTCAAATGGAGCCGTATTTCCCAGTTCAGCAACCTCCATGCGGACCAGGCCGGGACGCGCAGCCAGCATCATCGAGGTTTCGAACTCGCCGGCGTGCGAGCCGGACGAAGACAGCTCGATTCCTGCCACGAGCGGGATTTTATTCCACGTCTCTGACACATATCCGCTTAGGTCTTTCAGACCTGTCACGTGACATCCCGGCCACTTTGCTTCCAGATCGGGAAGGCAAGCCTGCAGCACGGGGTTATCGCCTCCATGTCCCAACCAGAAATAGACCACCCGGAATCCGGACCGTGCATGACTCTCCGCGATGTCGTGAATTATCCCAGCCAGCGTCGATGAAGCGAGCGAAACGGTGCCGGCAAATCGCGCGTGCTCAGGCGAGTATCCCAGCGTGACCACCGGCCCCACCAGAGTGTGCCCAAGAATACGCGCAGCTCGGAGGGCAGTCTCAGTGCCGTGAATGCTGTCAACGCTAAGCGGAAGAGCTGGGCCGTGTTGCTCCGTCGCGCCCAACGGAACGATCACGGTGTCAAAGCCACCGTTGATTAAACGGCGAATCTCCACTGTGCTCAATTCCTCTATGAAAAGCGCGGACTGGAATGATCCGGGTATGGGCTTTGTCAGCGCGACACCTCCGTGACCCTCACTTTGCGCCGACTCAGGGTGGGGCTTACTGAGTGACCGGGGTCAGCGACCGCTTTCAACAGATACTCGCCCTGAGTGCGCGGCACTGCCAATTCAACATCGTAATTAGCCTGGCCTAGCGCGGGAACGTCAAATGCGGCCTCGGCATGTGTTGCTGCTGCGCCACCGGCGCTGGGCTCAAAAGCCAACGTCAGCTTGCCTGCCATCGACTGCTCGGTATCGTTGACCATGATGATGCGAAAGGTATGCTTCACTCCCGCATCGAGTTTTGGTTGCCAGAAGTTAATATAGACGCCGAGCGGCCGGAATGCCTCTTTCATGTAATCTTCGAAATAAGGCTGGAATTCGAGAGTGCGCACGTCACGGAAATAATCGCAGGTGAAGATATGCGGGCCTTCCCCATCGAGATATGCCAGGTAAAACACTGCGGCATGTTTCCGGAAGGCGCGATGATACTCAGTAAGACCTGCCAGCAGGTAAGCAGCAGTTGAGAAATTCTGGTCCGCTGTCGCTTTCGGGCCAGTGACGTGGTCAAACACTGGCTGCGTCAATATTGTCGGATGTCCATCCCTATGCAGCCATAGCCAGTCATACTCGTTGATGATGGTGGCATGCTCCGGCCCGGTTGGCTTCCACTCGAGCTTGATTTCCTCCGGCTTCTCCAAGTCCGACATCTCGAAGAGATGATCCGAGTGTGGCCTGAAAAGGTAGTCGGCAAATTTGTAAGGGTGAATCTCATAAGGATCGTTCGGACCCTGTGGCCCGTTGTACCCATTCTCCCAAGGCCGGTCCGACAGATCCATCTTGCGAACCTGGGGAATGACTGTATCTCCAAGGTATGACCAATGGGTCTCATTCGATGCATCCCACAGCACTAGGCTTGGATGGTTCCAGTTATCGCGGACGTATTCCTTGAATTCCGTCAGGATCTCGTTCTTGTCCCAAAGTTCCATGTGCAGCGGTTTGCGGTCGTCCCAGATAGGAAATTCATATTGCAGCAGCAACCCGGCTTCGTCAGCCACATCCAGCCAGTGTTGCGGAGCCGGCCCGATGCAGATGCGAAACCCATTCCAGTGCATTCGCTTCGGAATCTCTACCAGGAGCTTTCTCACCCATGCATCGTCCCACGGCAGTTCTGCGGAGTTCGGGTCTCCAAAGAACCGGTGCAATGTTATGCTTGCGCCACGCAGGTAGATCGGCTTGCCATTCAAAATGGCCCGTTGGCCGTCGAAATGCAGTTCCCTCATGCCAAAACGCACGGTGGAACTGTCTCCGCCGCTGGTGGTGTCGAGCGTGTAGAGGAACGGATTGTCCGGGCTCCACAAGATAGCGTCTGGTATATGAATCGTTTGCCGGACAGTCTTGCTTTCGCCCGCGGCCATCGATAGATGCTCCACGGCCGGCTGTCCAACCGCCCGCCCGCCCTTCCACGTCTTCACCTGCTGGTGCAGCGTCACCTGCCGCGCTGGCCCACTGTTGGTCAGTTCCGTCTCCACAACGATGTCCGACGTCTCAATGTGTGGCGCAACCTGAACACTCTCGATAGCCGGCGCCTCGGAGAAGATCACCGAGACATCGTCGTAGATACCAGGCGTCCAGAACTCCTTTTCCCCGTCGCCGCCATAGATCACAGTACTTGGCAGCGCCCCCGGATGCGCCCCGATGCGGATCAGAATCTGGTTCTCCCCGTTCCAATGGATCGCCTGCGTAAGGTCGAAGCGGCCGGGTGTAAAGCATCCCATGTGCTCACCCACCTTCTTCCCATTCAGCCAGACCGCTGTACCAAACTGAGCCTTGTTCACCACCAGCAATGCCCTCTGTTTACGCACAGGCGCCCTGAACGAGCGCTTGTACCAGAAAAACATGCGAGTCTGCGGAGTCCTGCCCAGTGTTTCGATGGCTTCCGAAGCAGGAAAAACCTTATCCTGGATCATGGTGCCGATGAACTCCTGGGTCTGATACTTATCCACGTCGGCAAAGGCCGGCTTCGCCGAATGCACCAACCCGGGCACAGGAACGGTGTGGTCAAAAGCATAAGGTGAAACGTTTGGTTCGACGCTGTCGCCAATCGCCCAGGAGCCGTTAAGCGAGATGGTCACGCGCTGGGCGCCGGCCGTCGAAGCCAACATTCCCAGGCCGACCCAAAGCAAAGTTCGAACGATTGTCTGCCGCGTGGAAGTGCCGATCCAATACATGATTGTCCTCATTCCTGTTGATGTAAAAGTCTCAGACGTTTTATTGCTATGGGTCGGCCGCGGCGCGCAGTCGCCCAGCCAGCGAGTCTTGAAGCGTGTTGTATAAGGCTCCCGCCAAGATATAGATCGCCCTATAACTCTTTCGAAGGATGAACCCGATGTGACTTGGTCGGCATTTCATTGCCTTCAACCCATCGGATTCTATCCCGTAGTGCAGAATGAGGCGAACTTCCGCCTCCTCCTGCACTACTTCACCCGTTGCGGTTTGCCCCTTAGAAGATCAGCTTCAAAGCAAACTGGAGTTGCCGCGGAGATGCGGCTGCTGCCGTGCTGCTGATTTCTCCTACTCCGACATTGGGGACCGCGACCCCATTCGCATCGTAGGAGTTGATGGTCGCGTTTGGATACGCGAAGGTAGGGGTATTGAGCAGGTTGAACGACTCTGCCCGAAATTGAAGCTTGGCTTCCTCGTAAATCGGGAAGGCCTTGAACAGCGAGAAGCCCAGAGCCTGCGTGCCCGGCCCGTAAACCTGGTTGCGCTGTTCGTTTCCCAATAGATTCAAGCCTTGCAGTTTGAACTTCGTAACGTCAAACCACTGGTTCAGGGTCCGGTGGAAGCCAGACTGTGAAGAATGCACCATGTTCGGCCGGTCGTTTCCAAGGCCGATGTTGCTTTGCGCGCCGGCATTGTAGACGGTGAACGGATTCCCCGTTTGCGCGTAGTAGATTGAGTTGACCGACCAGCCTTTCACCACAAACCCTTTCGGTCCGTTGAGGCTCCTGCCGAACGGCAAATCGTAGCTCATGGTGAGTGCAAACCGTTGGCGGGTATCGAGATCCGCATTGCCAAAGTCGTACTGGTAGAAGCTGTTGTAGGTCACGGATTTTCCGTTGCCGTCGTCGACATGACACGGTCCCACGCATTGGCCGACGCCTTGGCCCTCGTCAATGACTTGCGCATTGGTCAGGTTGTGGGCCCAGGTGTAGTTAACGTTTGTCGCAAGCCCATTGCGGATTCTGCGCTGGACGGAAACCTGCAGAGCGTTATAGTCGGACATCAGGACGGTATCGCGCATATAGAGGCCGACGCCCGGAAGGGTGGGAAATTTGTATGTGCCGCCGAGAGCGATCGGAAAAGGCAACTGGTTTATGTTTGTCCCGTTCAGCACAAGCCTGTTACCCTTGTTGCCCACATAGGCGAGGGTGACTACATTCCCCCTCAAGTCCTTCTCAACGTTCAGGCTATATTGCTGCAGGAAAGGATTCCTGTAGCCGGGGACGGTACCGTTGATGCCGGTACCAAGATACTTTTGCGGATCCGTGGCCTGCGTCACGTCGATGACAGGCACGGGCAATGCCCCATCCATGTGATAGCCGCCATTTGGATCCAGGGGGTCAGCGTAAACGCCGGTGCAGGCACCGGCATTTGTGTATATGGTGTTGCCGCAACCAAAGCTGAAGGTGTACGGTGCATTCTTCATCAAGGCGCCGGAGGCATCGTTGCCGGGGTAATAGCTGATGCCATAGCCGGCTCGCACCACGAGGCCGGATTTAACGGTGTATGCCATGCCGATGCGCGGTGCGAAATCGGTATAGTCGGTGGTGACACCCCCTGTGGCATCGGATTTTTGGACCCCAGGCAAGCCTGGCCCGACTAGCAGTCCGAGAGACTCGTTGAAGTTTACCAGGGCGTTGTTGGCAGAGGTGAACGGCGTGTAGATGTCCCAACGGACACCCAGGTTGAGAGTCAGGTTAGGCCGCACGCGCCAATCGTCCTGCGCGTAGACTGAGGGTTCCCAACTGCGCAGTGATGGTGCGGTGATGGTTTCGTTTCTGGTGGCAGACGAGGTGTAGTCCATCAGCATGTCGCCCAGGTCATTGCCGGTGAGGCGGCCATCGATGCTGAACTGGCCGCGCGGATGGGCGCTTTGGATTTGATCGCCCTGGCGCCGGATCAAGCCCGCGCCAATCTTTATGCTGTGCGCTCCCTTGAGCCACGAGACTGATCCAAGGTAGTGAAAGGTATTGTTCTGGTCGAGCAACGGAACGTAATCGGCATCTCCCAACGCGGAGTAACCGTGGGTGAAGTTGAGGTTTGGCAGTCCTGAACTGGCCAAGTCTCCAGTCAGATTAATGCAGTTTGCCGCGTCGCATGGAAAGCCGAAAGTGTTGGCCACGGGCTTGCCCACGTTGACCGGGCTTGATTGGTTGTTCAAGCGCATGTACTGGCCGCGAATATCGAGGATCAGGTTCGAGGCGAAGAGATGAGTGAAACCCAGCGCCGCGCTATGCTCCTGGTCAGACGCGGGGCCGGAGAAGTTTCCGTACGGGCCCGAGCCGGGATCGACTCCATTCACGACAGGGAAGCTGCCCGGGATAAAGGACGCGACCGTGTTGAATGTGTAGCGGGCGAACATCGAGTCTCGTGACGAGAAGCGATGATCCACCTTGCCGTCATAGGTACTGGTGAACTGTGTTTGTCCCCCGGTAAATGTGAAGTTGTTTGACGGGGCCACGCAGCCGCCCGGATTAGACACGGTTTTATTGGGCGGCGGATAGAGCTTGAAGTAATTCAGGCCGATGGTGCCAGGAGTGAAACCCATGGCGGAGAGATTTGTGCAGCCTGTGCCCAGATCGGTAAAGTCTCCCGGATTCTGTTCTTCGAAAAGTGTCGGCACCGTGGAGGTTTGCGTGACTCCTTTTACGAGCCTGTAATTCTCATAGTCGAAGAAGAAGAACGTCTTGTTTCTCCAGATGGGCCCGCCAACGCTGCCACCAAATTGATTCTGACGGAGTTCGGGCTTGGGTCCGATGCTGGCAAAGTAGTCCTTTGCATCGAACTTGTCGTTGCGCAGGAACTCATACAAGGTGCCGTGGAAATGGTTGGTTCCCGATTTCGTGATGAGATCGACAACGCCGCCGCCCGAGCGGGAGATCTCGGCCGTGTAGAGATTGGTGAGGACCTTGACTTCTTCGATGCCGTCGATGGCAGGCTTGACGCCAACGCTGCCAATGAATCGCTCGTTGTTGTCCATGCCGTCGATCATGTTGTTGTTGTTCTCATCGCTTTGTCCGTTGGCGGAAAAGTTGGAGGCCTGACGGCGATCGTCCGGGCGCGTCCCGCTGTTCATCGCGCTGCCCAAACCGACGGTGACGCCGGCGGATACGGTGATGAGATTGAGCACGTTGCGTCCGTTAAGGGGAAGATCCTGCGTGGCCTGGCTGGTGATGAGCGTGCCGATGGTCGATTCGTCGGTTTGCAGCGCGGGCGTTGTCGACTCTACCGTGATGGTTTCAGCCGCCTGCCCCAGAGAAAGCGTCGCGTCAACGCGTGCGCGGTCGCCGGAGGAAAGCGTGACCTGTGTCGCATAAGTTTTGAAGCCCTCCGCCTGGATACTCACCTTGTAGGAACCCACCTGCAACAAAGTGAATGCGAAAGAGCCAGTACTGTTGAGGGCTACCTTTTGCGTAACGTTGGTTCCGGTGTTAGTTGCTGTTGCGGTTCCGGTGACCACTGCCGCACCACTCGGATCGGTGACGGTTCCCACGATATCTGCGGTTGTAACTTGCGCGTGTGCCGTCGCTAGAGTGAGGAGGAACATGCATGCCACACTCAGTGCGACCGGAATCACGCTTCGTATCATTTTGTTCATTGTGCTAACCTCCATGATTTTCCGTCTTCATATTTGAAGACTGCCTTCAGTTGCTTGGGTTCTGGCAGTAGTTCTTCAGCCGGATGTTGTCCGTTTCGACGATGAACACGATGAAGCAAAAATAACCTTGTCAATGACGGGAGAAGGATTGTCTTCGAGGTCGTAGCATGTCAAGCAAGTATTCATAATTGGATCAATGTTTGCAATACAAACAGACGAGACAGGTCTCTGTTATTGTATCTATCAGTAAACACAATAGATGCATCCACTCATAGGACTTGGAGGTCGCTGAACTTGATTGGGGTTGTGTTTGCATCTTGAGCAGTTTCAGGTATAGTCATTACATCGGGACAGAATCATGCGAGACGTCTATCTGATTAAATCTGTCGCCCACGCGGCGCGACTCCTCGCCACCTTTGAGGCCCCTGGAGAGATCCTGAGTCCAAGAGAACTTGTCGCACGAACCGGTTTAAGCCGAGGAATTGTGCACCGCCTGTTGTATACGTTGGAGGACGAGCACATCATCGAGAAGCTGGAGAACAACCAGTATCGGTCGCTGTTTAGCAAATCTGCCAATAAGCATTGGAAGATCGGCTACGGTGCACCTGGTATCGACACTCTCTTCACACGAACGGTAGCGGAAAGTCTTCGGGTGGAGGTGGATCGTTGTGGCGAGCTGGAGATGCTCACCCTCGACCACCGTTACAACCCCGCAGTTACTTTACGAAATGCGGAGCAATTTATCCGAGAGCGAGTAAGGCTGGTCATCGAATACCAAATCGACGAAGAGGTCGGCGCTATGATCGCCCACGCCTACCACGATGCCCATATTCCAGTGATTGCCGTAAACAACCCGCAGCCCGGAGCTACATACTTCGGCGCCAACAACTACGAAGCCGGTCTTCTGGGAGGGCGATATCTAGGCAAGTGGGCGCGAACACACTGGCGCGGCGAGGTGGACCAGATCATGATGTTGGAGCTCCGTCGCGCAGGGGTGGTTCCCAAAACGCGAATGACAGGAATGGCGCAGGGTATACGCGAGATTCTGGGACCAGGCTCGAAAAACATTCCATTGGTCCGTTTGGATGGGGACGGAAATTTCGATGCGAGTTGGCGGGTTGTGCGCAAGCACCTTCGGTCCATGCGGAGTACCCGAACGCTGGTTGGCGCAATGAATGACAACTCCGCACTGGGCGCGCTACGGGCCTTTGAAGAGGCCGGCCGGTCTGACCAGTGCGCCGTCCTCGGGCAGAATGGTTCACCAGAGGCAAGACAGGAACTACGCAAGAAAAATAGCCGGCTTGTGGGTTCCGTCGCTTACTTTCCTGAGACATACGGAGAAAGACTGGTGCGGCTGGCTTTGGATCTTCTCAACCGCCGTTTTGTTGCGCCTGCCGTCCTCACACAGCATCAACTTTTGACCGCAAACAATGTTGACCACGTGTATCCGAACGATCCGATGTTGGGCTTCGCGGCGAAGTTGAGTTGATAATTCGAGAAAATCGTTGCTGCGTGATCGGTGCATCCGGTCCGAATCAGGGTTTGGGGTTGCAGAATTGGCAACTAAAGGTTCTTCCTAGCTTGACGGGTTCTGGTGCAAATATATGCGAGAGGCGCAGCAAGGCCTGAGGAGCAGTAAGGA
>ODAK010006484.1_pt1 | contig 11797 bp, 9 predicted proteins | sample 1539591 | NCBI WGS metagenome assembly ODAK01 (sample SAMEA3539303, study PRJEB22396) | soil metagenome | biome: tundra; feature: field; material: soil | place: USA | collected 2010-05 | depth 0.15 m | reverse complement strand
GCACAGCCCGAAAACAAAACCAGATAACTGCGAGGCGCACAAGCAAACCGCGATTCCCGACCCGCGGGAACGCTTCACGCAAGTAGCCCACCCATCTTCGGGCGGCCTCGGCGGGCTGTGGCTTGCACCGGCGTAGGACGGACTCGGCCTCATCGAGTAGCTGATCGCTCCAGATCAGGATGAGCAACCGCACGTCTGCGCCGAGCCTGCTCCTGGCGAGCCCTCCCGGTCGACATCCGCGCGCATCTGATCCAACATGTCGCCCAGCCCCGCGATCAGGAGCAGCCTCGATCGAGCGCTTGGACGGCAGACCTGTTGCCGAACTTCACAGGGGTGCCGGCGGATCTCACACTCAACCGTTCGGCACCAGCAGAGTTCGCCGTCCCACGCTGAACGCCGGCCGTGCAGCGGGCGTGCCCTTCGCTTGCGCATTCGCGGACGGAGCCGTCTCGGTTGAGGGTTCGGCATCTGCGACGCGCTGACTGCCGGCCGGACGCCCTGATCGGACCGACGGGGCGTGCGGTGGTGGATCCCTTGTCCATCGTCGAGCGGCTTGCTGCCGGCACGCTCCCGGATTCAATTGAAGAGGTCAGAGACGCTCTCGCGGTTGGCGATTCGCCGGATGGCCTCCGCGAAGAGACCCGCGATGGAGACCACCTCGATCTTCGGCGAGGGCATGACCGGATGGGTTTCAACGCTGTCGGTCATGAACAGGCGCTTGATCGGGCTGTTGTCGAGGCGCTCAATCGCGGAATCGGCGAGCAATCCATGGCTCACCGCCGCATACACCGCGATGACACCGTGCTCGACCAGAACTCGGGCGGCGTCAACGAGCGTGCCCGTCGAGATGGTGAAGTCATCGACGATCAGTGCCGTGCGGCCTTCGACTGGCCCGATCAGCTCGACGATCTCGGCCGACTCGGAATGATCGACGCGCCGTTTTTCGGCGATCGCCAATGGAGCCCGCATTCGGTCTGCCCATTGTCTGGCCTTCTTGGCAAACCCGGCGTCGGGAGAGACAACGACAAGATCATCGAGGTCCTTCGCCGCGACGGCGTCGCACAACACGGGCATTGCGTAGAGGTCGTCGACGGGGACCTTGAAGAAGCCCTGGACCTGGGGAGCATGCAGATCGAGGGTAACTACGCGATCTGCACCAGCCGCCTCAATTGCGTCAGCGCACACCCGGGCCCTGATCGATACGCGAGGCTCGTCCTTCTTGTCGCCCTTGGCGTAGCTGAAGTACGGGATTACCGCCGTCACCGACGAGGCGCTAGCCCGTTTCAAGGCGTCGATCCAGAACAACAACTCCATGAAGTTGTCATTCGCTGGAAACGCTGTCCCCTGAATGAGAAAGACATCGCGGCCACGGACGTTGTCGAGGACCCGCACAAACAGATTTCCCTCCGAGAACCGAAGCGTCTCGCTAGCGGCGAGCGGACAGCCGAGTTCCTCGGCGATCTTGTGGGCCAGACGTCGGCTCGCCGATCCAGCGAACAACAAGAAGTCGTTATCCACCGAGAGAACTTACCGCGCCGCTGACCTGACCCGGATCACGCCGTTGCCCGAGACCGCGGTAAACGCCGCCGCCCGGTGAGAGACGGCTGCGCTGCTCGACGGGTGCCCCGGTCAGTGTCGCAATGATCTAGAAGCACAAGCCAGGGAGCGTCAACTGCCGCGGTAGGCGGCGGGGTGCTGCCGGAGGCTCCGCGGCAAAGACCTTCGGGTCGACGCGCTCAGGTGAAGAGGTCGTCGACGGAGACCTCGATCCGTCGGCCCACTGCTGTGGCTGCGGGCGCCATGTCGGGAGGGTCGTCGGCCAGGTGCACGACGTCACAGCATGCTCGCGCGGCGGTGCTGAGAAAGCGCGAGGCCTTGCCGTAGCCGTGGCTGTCGCCCCGGTCTCTGCGGTGGTAGTACCGACGGGGCACGTAGACGGTCAGTGAGCGCCGAGCGCGGGTCAGAGCGACGTACAGCAGCCGTCGTTCCTCGGCCAGCGACTCGCGGCTGCCGGCGGCCAGGTCCGATGGAAAGTTGCCGTCGTAGGCAGCGACGAGGTGGACGGCTTGCCATTCCAGCCCCTTGGCGGAGTGGACGGTGGAGAGTACGAGCCAATCTTCATCCTGCAGGGCCGGGCCGGCCAGATCGGCGGATGAGGCCGGCGGATCCAGCAGCAGCTCGGCCACGAACGTCCGCAGATCGCTGGCGTCGCGCGCCAGGCCGCAGAGGGCGTCGAGATCCTGGATCCGCACAGCTCCGTCCACATAGTGAGCGCGGACGATGGGAGCCAGTGCGTCGCGCAGCCGCTCGGCGTCAGGGCCGGCGGCGAGCGCCGCCGCGACGGCATCGCCCTGCTCCTGCGCCACCGTCGGTAGGTGCATCCGCGCGTCGGCCCACCGCTGGGGCAGCTGCGTGAGCGACAGCAGCCCGCCGGCGAGCAGCTGGTCCAGGCATCGACGAGCCCGGGCCGGACCCACCCCCTCGAGCAGCATCAGCACCCGGAACCATGACATCTCGTCGGTGATGCGGTCAGTCAGTCGCAACAGCGCCAGGAAGTCCTTGACGTGCGCGGCCTCGAGGTACCGCAAGCCGCCGTATTTGACGAACGGGATCCCGCGCCGCGAGAGCTCTAGCTCCAGCAGGTCGCTGTCATGCCCTGTGCGAGCAAGGACCGCCTGCTCGCGAAGGAGCATCCCGCGCTCGCGGGCGGCCAGCACCCGATCGCAGATCTCCGCGGCCTCTTGCGCCTGGTCGCGGCAGAACACGAGCTCGGGGCGCTCGCCGCCCGCGCGCTCGGCGCGCAGCGTCTTGGGGATGCCGATCTCCGCCTCGGCGGCGATCGCGTTGGCGACGTCAAGCAGCGGCTGGCCGCCACGATAGTTGCGCTCCAGCAGAACGGTCGCCGCGCCCGGGAATCGTTCTGTGAAGCCGAGCAGGTGATCGGCACTAGCTGACCTGAAGCCGTAGATGGCCTGGAAATCATCGCCGACCGCGGTCACCGTGGCGCCGTGCCCGGCGAGCGCAGCGACGACCTCCACCTGCAGCTCGTTCACGTCCTGGTACTCGTCGACGAGCACGTGATCAAAGCCGGCGGCCAGCCGAGCGCCCGCGTCCGGGTCGCGGGCCAGCGCGCGCCAGAAGAGAAGCAGGTCGTCCAGGTCGATCACGCCGAGAGCGCGTTTGCGAGCGGTGTAGGAGCGAAACAGGCAGGCCATGGCATCGCTGTGCTCGGCACACCACGGAAACGCCTGGTCGATCACCTCCCTGACCGGACGCTGCGCGTTGACCGTGCGCGAGTAGACGTCGGCCAGGGTGTGCTTGCGCGGGAAACGCCGTCCGCTCTCAGCGTGACCCTGCTCTTGACGGACCAGGTCGATCAGGTCCGCGGCGTCACCGGCGTCGAGCAGGCCGAAGTCGGCGGTCAGGCCCAGCGCCGCGGCGTCGCCACGCACGAACCGATGCGCCATCGCATGAAAGGTCCCGCCGGCGATCCGCCGAGCGCCGCCGCCGGGGTGCGCCCCGGTCAGCGCCACGGCCCGGCCGATCATCTCGCGGGCCGCACGGCGGCTGAAGGTCAGCAGGAGAATCCGCTCCGGCGAGGCGCCGTCCTCGATCAGACGCCCGACCCGCGCGCACAGCGTCGTCGTCTTACCGGTGCCCGCCCCCGCCAGGATCAGCAAGTGGCCGCCCTCGTGCTCGGCCGCGGCCCGCTGCTCTGGATTCAGATCAGTGAGCCACGCGGGCTCAGAGGGGCTCTCCACGCTGACGAACATAGGTTCCCCAGAACGTAGACCACAGCCCCGACAGAGCGCGAACGCGCATGCAACAGTCCTCCGCGCGAGAGCCGAGAAGACAGATCAGCTGATCAGAGTCCCCCCTCAAGAGTTGCTTTGGATAACCCTAGAGCTCCATCAGTTCGCAGCGCCCGTCTCAGCCCGCTGACCGAGACGTAGACCCCTCGGATATCGAGCAACAGTCCGCACCGAGCCGGCCAACACTGAGGGGGGTGCCGCTAGCGAAGCGCTCCGTACCGTTGGCGTCGCGCGCCGGCGTTCGGCGAGGGTTCCTGGGTGAGATGGCCGCGGCCGGAGGCTCACCGAGTCTGTCGCGAGCCGCGCGACGCGACTCGCGCAGCGCGCACTGGCAGAATGATGTGGATGGCTGAGCACTACCAGCGTCCCGGATGGTTCACCACCAACGTCTTCAACCGGCTCGTGGCCGCGCTGACGGCGCTGGGCGTGAGCGTGTACGGCTCGCGCGTGCTCGAGGTGCAGGGCCGCAAGTCCGGCGAATGGCGACAGACCCCGGTGAACCTGCTCCGCTACGAAGGCGTCGACTACCTGGTCGCGCCGCGGGGTCACACGCAATGGGTCAAGAACCTGCGTGCGAGTGGTCACGGGAAGCTGCGTGTCGGTCGGCGGACGGAGCAGTTTGCGGCGGTGGAGCTCTCCGACGATGAGAAGCCGCAGCTGCTGCGGTCATATTTGAAGAAGTGGAAGTTTGAGGTCGGGGCGTTCTTCGGCGGTGTCGGGCCCGATTCCTCGGACGACGAGTTGCGTCAGATCGCGCCGGATCATCCGGTGTTCCGGCTGACGAAAAGCTAGCCGCAACGCCGCCGCGGACACCGACGGCCGTCCGAAAGCGTTGGTCTGTGCGACGCGCCGAAGGGCTCAGCGCACACCCCAGCGCGACGTCGGCGGCGACGCCCACGGCGTTCGCTGGTCGATCCGTATTGAGACCGCCCTCGCCGCCGGCGCCCGGGGCCCGCTGAGAGGCGCAGGCCGCTCGGTGATGGATGGGTGAGCGGACGCTTGCGGCATAGCGCCGGTTGGGTTGATTCTGAGGTGCTTGGAATCGAGGTGGTTGCGCCCGAAGCGCCGCTTACCGCCCCAGCGCTGGCGGAATCTACAGAGACCTTGGAGGCTTCGCTGGCCCCGAAACGCCCTCAAACTGCACAATCGCTGCGCGAGTAACCTGGAGCTTGCCAGGGCGAGTGCAGCGACCGTCAGGGCGCGACCTCATTGGAGCCGGAAGATGGCAGTCAACACCACTGTCGGATTGGACCGCGAGCGCATCCGGGAGCTCACCAAGCGCGAGCGGGTGAAGCTCGACGAGCGCACGCGCGCGTCGGGCGCCATGTACCGCCGCGCGCGCGAGTCGTTGAGCGGCGGGGTTGGGTCGACCTATCAGGCCCGCGAGCCCTGGCCGATCTACCTGACGACCGGGGAGGGATCCGCGGTCTACGACGTCGACGGCAACCGCATGTGGGACTTTCACAACGGGTTCGGGTCGATGGTCCAGGGACATGCCCACCCCGCGATCGTCAGGGCCGTGAGCGAGCGAGTCGCGCTCGGCACGCACTTCGCGGGCACGACTGAGGATGGCGTGGTCGTCGCCGAGGAACTGAAGCGCCGCTGGGGCCTCGAGCGGTGGCGCTACGTCAACTCGGGCTCGGAGGCGACGATGGACGCGATCCGGATCGCGCGCGGCTATACGGGGCGCGAGACGATCCTCAAGATCTTCGGCTCCTACCACGGCCATCACGACGCGGTGATGGTCTCTATCGGCGTTGAGTACGACCGCATCGGTGACCGCGAGAACTACGCTTCGCTGCCTTACGGAGCGGGTATTCCGCGTGCGGTCGCCGAGCTCACGATCGCCGTGCCGTTCAACGACGCCGGCGCGATGGAGCGGCGGATCCAGCGCCTCGAGTCCGAGGGACGCAAACCGGCGTGCGTGATCATGGAGGCGGCGATGATGAACCTCGGGGTCGTTCTGCCAGAGGCGGGGTACCTCGAGGAGGTGCGCGAGATCACGCGCCGGCACGGAATCGTGCTGATCTTCGATGAGGTCAAGACCGGGCTGGCGATCGCCGCAGGCGGGGCGACGGAGCGCTTCGGGGTCAAGCCGGACATGGTCACACTCGCTAAGACGCTCGGCGGCGGGCTTCCCGCAGGCGCGATCGGCGGCACCGAGGAGATCATGCGTGTGGTCGAGGACGGCGCGGTGTACCAGGTAGGCACATACAACGGCAACCCGCTCGGAATGGCCGCCGCCCGGGCCAGCCTGCTCGAGGTGCTGACGCCCAGGGCCTACCGGCACCTCGACGAACTGAACGACCGGCTCGTCTCCGGCTGTCAGGCGGTGGTTGAGCGTTACAGCCTTCCCGGCTATGCGATCGGCGTCGGCGCAAAGGGGTGCGTGACCTTCTCCCCCACGCCGGTCGTCGACTACGAGACGTTCAAGGCCAACCAAGACGTCGAGCTGACCGAGCTGGCGTGGCTGTACAACATGAATCGGGGCATCTTCATGACGCCCGGCCGTGAGGAGGAGTGGACCCTGTCAGTGAGCCACACCAACGACGCCGTCGACGCCTACGTGCTCGTGCTCGACGAGCTGGCTCGCGAGCTGACTCAGTAGCGCGAGTAGGCGGGCATGCAGACGAGCGGTCGCACGCCGTCCGGAGCGAGCGTCACGCGCTAGCGCGCGAACCGAGACCGGGGCGCTGTAGGGACGCTCGGAGGTCATGGCATCAAACGAATCGCAGGCCGCGATCACCCGCGCGCGGAGCGGGATCTCCTCGCCGGCGAGCCGATCTGGACAACCGTACCGGTCGTAGCGCTCGTGGCTGGATCGCACGAGCTCGGCGGATTGGGCGAGGCACGGCGCGGCGCTGATGATCCGTTCGCCGATTTCGGTGTGGCGGCGCATGAATTCCCACTCTTCTTCGTCGAGCGGGCCGGCTTGTTCAGGATCGCGCAGAACTCATCGCCGTCCATGCGATATGCGGTTGCACAGCCCTGGACTGACTGTTGCAGGCGATCGGCCAGACGCGCGAGCAGCGCGTCGCCGGCCGGATGACCGAACGTGTCGTTGTATTGCTTGAACCCATCGAGGTCAAACAGCGCCAGGATCAGCTCGTGGTTCTGGCCGGCGTTCGCGACAGCGGTCTCAAGGTCGCACATCAGGGCCCGGCGGTGGGAAGGCCCGTCAGCGCAGCTGTATTGGCCTCCTCGCGCGACGCGGCGAGCAGCCGCCGATCTCGCGCACCGCCCGGGCCAAGCGGGTACGGCGAGCCCTCGAGTGATCTGTCGCGCATCGACGGCGAGCCCTCCAAGCGACCCGTCGCTTGAGACGGGTCGTCGAGTTCGGTGTGGTCTGGCTTCCACCGCGCTGCGCAACATCGGCTCAAGTCGCGTGGACCTAAGTGATGGCGGGCTCGGCGTAAGGGGTGATGGCCGCCACATCGCTCCTTATGCCCGATGTGAACGGCGCGTCTTAGGTCCATGATGTGGTTCGTCCCGAGCGATAGGAATGCACCATGATCACTTCGATTAGCAGTTTGGGCGCCAAAGAACACGTTGCCGGCCTGCGCCGGGTCGCCGAGCGACGGCGTCTAATCCCGGGCACGCCGCAGCCGAACGTCTGGGCACCGGCGAACGCACCTGCGCTCGCGCTCCGGCTCGCCGGCGCCGATGAGGGTCACGTCGTTCGAGATCTTGCCGCGTTGGATGACGCGCCGGCCCTCGAGGGACAGGTATTGCTCGCGCTGATGGACGGCGAGGCGGTTGCCGCGCTGTCGCTGCATGATGGGCGCGTCGTCGCAAATCCGTTCGTGCGCACCGACGCGGCGGTCGCGCTTCTGCGCCTGAGGGCGGAGCATGTTTCTGGCAGGCGCGCGCGCCGCCGGTGGCCGGTCATCCTGCACCCGCGCTTTGCGTGATCGCAGTGGATCGCCGGACAGGTGACACGCCCGACCGCCGTCTTCGAGCTGTGGGAGGCCACGAGCGGTGGCTCGGCAGGCGCGCGGGTTACGCCGCGGCCGGGCTGATCGCTGGCCTGTCGCAGCGCTGACGCTACTGTGGAACGATGGCTCCCTGGCGATCCGCGGGACGCTCTCTGCTTGCGGCGCGGCTGGCAGCGCAGCGGCTCTCCGGGACGCCAGCCGCCGACGCGGTCGACGCGACGCGCCATCTGCTGGCCGTGCAGGGCCAGGACCTGCGCGGGGCGCGGCTGGCTGTGCGGGCCCGCACCGCCAGCGGGCACGCCTCAGACGTTGATCGCGCACTGACCGGCGAGCGCTCGTTGGTCATCACGTGGGTCAATCGCGGGACGCTGCACCTAATCGCCGCCGAGGACGAGCCGCTCCTGCATGCGCTGACCACGCCGCAGCTGCGCACCAACAGCGACCGCCGGCTGAGGCAGGAGGGCGTGAGCGCAGCGGCAACGCGCCGCGGGATCGCAGCGATCGTCAAGGCGCTAGGCGCCGACGGGCCGATGACGCGCGATCAGATCCGCGGCGTGCTCGAGAAGGCTCGCGTGCCGACGGCCCGACAGGCGCTGGTGCACGTCCTGTTCCGTGCGACGCTCGACGGGCTGATCGTCCGCGGGCCGATAATCGGGCGCGACCACGCCTTCGCGCTCGTCGCCGATTGGCTGGGCCAGCGCCCGAAGATCGACCGCGACCGAGCACTGCCCGAGCTCGCTCGCCGCTACCTCGCCGGCCACGGCCCTGCCGACGACCGGGATCTGGCCAAATGGGCGCAGCTTCCGCTGCGCGACGCGCGCGTCGGGCTCACGGCAATCGCGTCCGAACTCGACCAACGGCCTGACGGGCTCGTCGACCTGCACCGCGACGAAGCGGTCCCGCTGCCGCCGCCGCGGCTGCTCGGGCCGTTTGACCCGCTACTCCTCGGCTGGCGCTCCCGAAAGCTCGTGCTCGACGACGCAAGCGAGGTGGTCACGATCAATGGGATCATCAAGGCGATCGCGCTCGTCGCTGGACGCGCTGCGGGCACCTGGACGATGCCCAGCGGCCGTGTCGAGCTCGACCTGTGGCAGAAGCCAAGCACTGCTACGGCCGCTGCGCTCAAGCGTGAGGCGGTCGCTGTCGAGGCGTATCTTGCGCCAGCGGAGCTGCCGTCTAGTGTCGGGCGTCAGATAGCTGCTTGCATCCAGAGGTCGACCGCAACGCGACCGTAGGCTTCGGTTTGGCGGAGGAGCTTCGCGATGGCACGCGCCAGAGGCTTGAGCTCGTCCTCGAGCATCGCCTGGCTTGCCGCCGATTCCGCCAGGAAGACCTCAGACAGCGAACCAGCCAAAGCGGCCCACTGAGTCACCGCACTGCGGTGCCGCCTACCGAAGGGACGAAACACATGACCGCGGAAATCCTCCCCGCCCAGCGAGCAGGCACGTTCGACCTCGGCGGCGACCTCACGATCAACCGTCTCGGTTACGGGACCATGCAGCTCCCGGGACCGGGCGTGTGGGGCCCGCCGCGTGACCACGACGACGCGATCCGCGTGCTCCGGCGCGCGGTCGAGCTCGGGGTGAACTTCATCGACACCGCCGACTCCTACGGACCGTACGTCGCCGAAGAACTGATCCGGGAGGCGCTGCACCCGTACCCGGAGGGCCTCGTGATCGCGACGAAGGCCGGGCTCACGCGCTTCGGCCCGATTACCGGCTCGGGTCCGAGCCAGTGGCCGCCGGTCGGCCGGCCTGAGTACCTGCGTCAGGAAGCAGAGATGAGCCTGCGCCGCATGAAGCTGGACCGTATCGACCTGTTCCAGTTGCACCGCATCGACCCGAAGGTGCCGTTCGAGGACCAGATCGGCGAGCTGAAGAAGCTGCAGGACGAGGGCAAGGTCCGGCACATCGGACTTTCCGGGGTGTCGGTCGACCAGCTGATGGCCGCGCAGGAGATCGCGGCCATCGTTTCGGTACAGAACCAATTCAACCTGACCGACCGCTCCGCAGAGCCCGTGCTCGACTACTGCACCGACCACGACATCGCGTTCATTCCATACCGGCCGCTGGCCACCGGTTCGCTGGCCGGTGAGGGCAGCCCCCTGGCCGAGTTGGCGAACAACCACGACGCGACGCCGGCCCAGCTGGCGCTCGCCTGGCTGCTCAAACGCTCGCCCGTGATGCTGCCGATCCCTGGCACCTCATCGGTCGAGCACCTCGAAGACAACATGCTTGGCGCCGGCATCGAATTGACGAACGACGAATTCGCGGACCTCTCGGCCGTCGCCTAGACCGCATGAGGCCCTCCCGTTCTCGGCTGAACATCGCCCGATCAGGCGAAACGCAGCCGAAAATGGGAGGCCGGCGGGGCGACGGGCCCGTCAGCGCGGGCGCCGGCTGCTTCGGCTCGCGTCGGCCCAGCCGGCGCTGTTCCCGCGTTCTCGACGTCCGCGCGTAAGAGTCCCGGTCCTTTGACGCCGATCACCGGTGTGAGCCGCGCGGTGAGTCCGGAGATTCTCTGGTGTCGCCGGCCTCGGCGCGGCGGCGCTCGGTAGCGGTAGTGCACGTCTTCGACTTGGACGTCGGAGAGGTCGTCGATGGATTCGTGGGGTCGTTCGGTGTTGAACCCAGTCGACCCAGTCGAGCACCCCCGCTTCGAGGTTGTCGCAGTCGCGCCAGGGGCCGCGGGCATGGATCAGCTCGCACTTGAACAGGTCAATCTGGGGTCTGTGAGGGCGTTGTCGTAGGCGTCGCTGACCGAGCCGACGGAGGCGTCGATGCCCGCGGCGATAAGCCGGCCGGGGAACCCGATCGGAGCCTGACCCGCTTTACCGGACACCTCGGGTGGGGCGATGATCGCCGCGGGAAGGAGTCCGTGTCATGCCTTTACCTAAGTCGCCGGAGCCACCGATGGCTCGTCGTCGTGAGGCCCGTCTCGCAAGCGATCGGATGCAAGACAACTTGAGGCGAGACGAAGGGAGGAGGAGCACTCGTGGCGGCGAGTTCAGGAAGCCTCGGCATCAGTTCCCGTATGCGCTGTTTGCGGGAGCGGCCAAGCCCCACACGAAACGCGCGGTGGCGGTGGTGGTTGGCGCCCTCCTAGACTGCGCTTCGGTCGGTAGCCGCGAGCGTTGTCATCTCGCCGACCAGGTTCTCCTGGAGTGCGATCGAGTCAGCCATGTTCTCGCTGACCCACTCGGCGCTCTGGGACACGGCCGCCTCGGCCTGCTCGCGGGTCGCCCATGTGCTGACCGAGACGAGGCGCCCATCGCCGACGTCGGTCACCGAATAGAACACGAAGCCCGGGCTGTTGCGCAGGATCGGCGCCAGGCCCTCCCGCGCCTGCTCGACGAGTTCGTCGTAGGTGCCTTGTGTGATCGAGTAGATGCCCATGCGCACGTGGTTGGTCACGGATGGCTCCTGAGGTTGAGGGACTACCGGGGTTGAGAGCGACCCTACCCCGAACCGCGGGCGGGCGTCAGCTTCTTCTATGGCGGCTCCGGGCCGCGGGCTCCAACGGATGCGACCTACGTGCCGCGACGCTTCCGTTCTCCCCGGCCGAAGGGAGAAGCCTCCCGTGGTCCGGCGAGCCGGTCGACAGACCTGCTCGGGAGGATTGCGCTATCGGCCGCAGCGTGCGTTGATCCTTGGTCGGTGAGACGCACCGGCGAGCTCTGCGGAACACCTGCAGCGCGACCTCGCAGCAGGCCCACGGCGTGCGGTTGTCGCTCGGCAATCGAACGCGCTTCCCCAATTAGCCCAATCCACCACTCTCGCCTGCCTTCACGAGAGTCTCGGTCTGCATGGAGGCTGTCGCACAAACCAACGTCGCGGTCGACTTTTTGTAGGTTTGCCACAAGGTGACGGTTTTGGGGTGAACCATTTGGGTCGCGAAGGACCCGCTCGTGCCGACTGGGCGGCTCTCACGACGTCAGCGAACTCGGCCATTGTCAGATTTGTACAAGCGGTTTGGTTTGTGCGACAGCCTCCATGGAAAGCGGAAGCGGTGGTGCCCGCCTGGGAAACCCGCAGCCCGGTCGTGGGGAGC
>ODAK010006483.1_pt1 | contig 11798 bp, 9 predicted proteins | sample 1539591 | NCBI WGS metagenome assembly ODAK01 (sample SAMEA3539303, study PRJEB22396) | soil metagenome | biome: tundra; feature: field; material: soil | place: USA | collected 2010-05 | depth 0.15 m | reverse complement strand
ACTGATTGGCGCTGACGACTGAGACTCCGAACTTGCGCGCCTCCGCCAGCAGCGTCTCAATGCCGCTATCGGCGACCAGTAGATTCTGGATCTCGTCGCAGTACAGAGTGAAGATTTGCCGGACACTGCGGCGGAAGATCGCCTGCTTCAGCTGTCCTAGAATCAGGCTGCCCAGAGTAGAGGAGTGACGTCCAAGTCGTCCTTTGCTAAGGTCAACCAGAATCCAGGCTCCACGATTCAGGCAATCGACCAGATCGATCGTCGACTGGCGCTGTCCTAAGATGTGCTTGAAGTGGGGGTCGGAGACGAACTCACTAACTTTGTTCAGAACCGGATCGCGGCGTACAGCTTTCATCGCCGCACTTTGAGGTTCAAAGCGAAGTTCCCAGTAATCACGAACGTCCTGATTCTTAACTTTCTTCAGACAGGAAGCACGGAAGGATGAATCGGTGAGCAGTGGAGCCAGTTCGGTCAGAGTCAAACCACTTTCGGCTAGCACGTACAGACTGTTACGAAGAAGCTCCTCTGTAGGTGCTCCGAATGTCGTCAGCCCCCATCTGTCTTTAAGAATTCCCGCAATGGAGACGACCTCAACGAACGGATTGCGGCCACTCGGCTGAAGCACATTCAGCCCCACAGACCACTCGCTATCAGACGGGTCAATCACAACAACTCGGCCACTGAGGTCTTGCGCCTTGCGCTTTTCCTCCTCGGCAATGGCGGACAGCAGATGCGGCACGGTATCGCCGTGATGGTCAAAGAAAACGAATCCGCGGCCTGCGCGTATGTCCTGAAGGCACATGCGCAGGAGCAGACGGGTTTTTCCCGAGCCGGTCTTTCCAAGCACCACCATGTGTTCGGCCCGCTTGATGTGCGGAATGTAAAAGTGCCTTTTCGTTACACGGCGATCAACGACCAACAATCCCAAGTCCAGGCCGCCCGTAAGCTTCCGGCGTCCAAGCCAGATCATCCGGTTCCACAGGTTGGCGAATATTGTTTCGGCAATTGGCATAATCGTTTGCAACTTTTCCCAAATCACAGCCTATGTCGGAATTGGGCTACCATTTGTAGAGAGTTTGTAGAGCTTGCGAAGTCCAACTGCATGAGGGGATTACGCGGGGACGGCACTCTTGTCTGGCGCGTCACAAACGATTACTTTTGTAGACGTGGAGACGCAGCAGCCAATTGGATATAAGTTCAGACGCTACTATGCTGATTTGCAACGTCGGACTGTTTTACGCAACGAGCGCCCAGTGCATCTCACCAGAAAGCAGTTCGACATTCTGCATTTCTTTCTTCAGAAACCAAGACAGATAGTGGCTCGTGCAGATATTGCACCCCTGCAGGCCAAAGGCAGGATCGGCCGAGAACCCGCAGATGACTACATCAAGATGCTTCGAAGCAAGCTAGGCTGGGATTGCTTCACAACCCACAGGGGAATCGGCTATCGCTTCGATGTAGATGTAGAATCCGTATTTCGCGCTGATAGACAGGAAGCAAACGCACTGCACCAGATATCCTTACTGCATTTCAACGAACATACCGTTTCGTCCATCACGACATCCCGAGAGATCAGCGCAAGGGCGGTAAAGATAGACCCTGATGTCACCGCCGAAGTGCATATCACGACAGCGTACGATCAGATCAACTTAGGCCACGCGGCATTTTCGGTAGAACTGCCGTCGGAGGTAATGCCCAACGCTCGGATTGAAGCTGAGACCGCATTAGCGAAGGAACCAAAGCTCGCCTCGGCACACGGGGTCATTGGCCTGATCTCACTGGTTTACGATTACAACTGGCGAGAGGCCGAGCGCAGCTTCATGCATGCACTTGACCTGAATCCAAACGAGACTGCCACGCTTCTGTCCTATGCACACTTTCTCGTTTGCAGTGGCAGAACTCAAGAAGCCACCACTGCGGTCGAAACAGCTTCGGGACTTGTTCCGACCGATCAGCTGATTCAGACAAGCGTTGCTTGGATACATCTATTCGCGGGACAACTTGAGATGGCTCTCGAACGAGCCGAGGACGCACGTGAGAAGTTTCCTCGCTTTGCTCCAGGTTACATGATCCTGGGCTGGGTTCAAGAGGCGTGTGGCGAGTACCTAGCAGCGAAGAAAAGCTACAAGACTTCTCTTGAACTGGACCGTACGCCAATAGCACTTGCGTCACTCGGGCATCTCTATGCGCTGATGGGAAATGTTGGGATGGCGAAGCTAAGTCTGAAGAACTTAATTAAGCTGTATCGGTCTGGACGAATCGCATACATGTCTGGCTATTGCCAGGCCCTCATACTTGTGGGATTGAAGAGATACAGTTCTGCCCTCTCAGCACTCGAACGCGCCTACCACGAGCGGTGCGACTGGCTTATTCACCTCAGAGTCGATTCTCGCTGGGCGCCGTTGCATAAACAGAAGCGTTTCATTGCGCTAGCAGAGCGAGTTGGTGTTCCGGCACCCGCTAAATAGTGCTAGAAGTTCTTGATCACCAACTCACCATAACGCCTGCCGACTTTCTGCTGGGCGCTGTAAGCGAGCTGGATCGCTTGCATTTTGAAGTCGCGGAAAATGTCTCGCACTTCTGGCACGTCATTGAGCGACAGAATAAATGTTCCCTTCAAACCTGCCAAGAGGGCGGCAAGCTCCCGAAAATCTTTGTCCTCGAAGTTGAACTGATAAAGTTTCTTATCGTAATAGGGCGGATCAAGATAAAAGAAAGTGCTTGGCCGATCGCACTTGCGGATGATCTTCTGATACGGCAGTGCTTCAATCTGGGCATTCTGTAATCGCTGCGCAGTGCTTTCGATTAGGCTTGGAATCCGAGCCGGATTCCAGTGAGTCGATTGGACGACCTGCAGGACAAAATTGCGGTGTGCTACCAGTCCTCCATATTCGACTTTTTGAAGGAAGAAAAATCTTGCGGCTCGTTGCACATCGGTCAGGATCACGGGATCGGTTTTTTGAAGCAGATCAAACCACCTTCGTGCCGCAATCATGTACTGAACGTAGCGGACGAGCTCCGGTGCGTGGCTCTGGCAAATTCTGAAAAAATTTACAATGTCATCGCTCAGATCATTCAGGATCTCAACGTCCGACGGCTCCTTCTGGAAGAAGACCTGAGCTCCCCCGGCGAATGGTTCAACATATGTTTTGTGTGAAGGAATCTGGCTGATGATGAGCTTGGCAAGGCGGTTCTTGCCGCCGATGTAACTTAATGGGCCTTTCACGATTGGGGAGAGTTAAGGGCAAAGAGCCGTTTGGTTTGGGCACATAGGCCCAGAGCGGCTGCATCGAGAGATGCATGGCCAAAGCTGGGGCTATTGAGAATCGGCCACAAGGAGCGCGCGATCTTGCGTAGCGGGTCTCTGCGTCGGAGCGCCGGAACCGCAAAGCTCTGAAAAAGCTCCTGCTCCGGGATTCTGGTTATCGGTATGCCTTTGGAGCGACAGATTTCTTCGGCGTCATCACTTAAGGTCCGAATGCGTTCGCTTCCCTTGTCCGCGACTTCAAAGACGGCGAGTTGAACTCGATGGCGTTCGACCACCTGACGCACAAAGCCGATCAACGTGTTTTCGGCTTTCGTTTGGTCAGTGGAGAGTTGGCGCACTAGCACTTCTTCCAGGTGAGTTTGCCGGAAAAGCGCAATTGCCGCCGAGCGGCGCTGGATTGCAACAGCGGCCAAGGTCAGATTAAGCATATCTGGAGATAATGTGGGGACTTTAGTTAATGATAGAGGAGCGAAACTGCTCGGCAGCAGAAACCGCCGAGTCCGCTGTCACTTGGCGATAGACGTTTAACACATGGTCCTGGCTGAAATGATCGCAGACCTGCAGGTAGAAGGACAGGTTGGATTCATCTTTCAGGATTCGCGCAAGCTGCAGCGCAAAATATTCATTCACGCTCGTTGGCACAAATGCAGCCGAGCGAACGAACTTGTCGAGAATGGTCATAGGGCGGCAAATGCAAGCACGCCCTGACTGGGCGCTCTGCTCGTTCCCTCGCCCTTGCGAATCTCGTCCCGAAGGGCAATATACTTTTCGTGATACAGGAAATCGACCGGTATGCGATAGAGCGCCGCGAACTGCAACGCCGTGTAAAGGCGGGGGAGTGAATACCCCATCTCCATCCTGGAGATTGCATCGCGTGTTTTGTAGCCGAGCAGTTGTGCCACCCGCTCTTGCGTGAACCCCATGCGCTTGCGGTAACGCGCAAGGTTGTTTAGGTGTTTGATATTTGTTTGAGACACTGATTTTTCCTCCTTTCTGCGCTTACGGTACCAACCCTGCGAGTGCCAGTGAAGAGGGGAAAAAGTGTTGCTCGTCTGACATTGAAGGATTTTCTTGTGAATAACTTGGGGTGCTAGCAGAAAGTCAATCGTGATCTGGCTCCTCTGGTAATCCACAAGATTACCGTTGATGTCAGATGGCGATCACCTTTTCCCTTCTGCCGGAAAATGCGTGTGCTACCTATGATGAGGCTATGACAGCACACCAGATGTCAGATGAGCAAGGGACACAAGCGCAGCTTCACGGGAAGCTACGGCCTCTTTTGCGTCGCGCTAATTCATCCCGAACAGATCGACACGCTACCCAACTGAAGGCACTACGCCGTTTGTATCCACGGCTCTCAGATAATGAGTTGATGCGAGCCCGAGACAACCTGAAGCGCTACTTGGTTCTATCGCTCCGCATCTTCGACCGCATCCAAGCCGAGAAAGGCTCAAGTTTCTTGACGGCAATAGGCGAAGAATCTACGATGCAATCACAAAGGTCGAATCCCTCCTAAAGCAAATAACCCATTATCTAAAACCAATGAAACAATTCTTTGCTTATATTCGAGTCTCTACGGCCAAGCAAGGAGAGCATGGTGTTTCACTTCCACAGCAACGCGAAGCGATCCAGCGGTATGCCAAGGCGCATGATCTGCAAATCGTCTGTTGGTTCGAGGAGAAGGTTACAGCTGCAAAGCGAGGCAGGCCTCAGTTTTCACAAATGTTGAACTCATTGCGGGTCGGTAAAGCGTCGGGGGTCATAATTCACAAGATCGACCGGAGCGCGAGAAATCTTAAGGACTGGTCGGACTTGGGCGAGCTGATCGATGCTGGCATCGATGTGCGGTTTGCCTACGAATCGCTGGATCTTCAATCACGGGGTGGCAGGCTCTCGGCTGATATTCAAGCCGTCGTCGCTGCCGACTACATCCGAAACCTACGCGAAGAAACGAAGAAAGGCTTCTACGGAAGATTGAAGCAGGGACTCTATCCACGAGCTGCGCCGCTTGGTTATCTGGATGTCGGTCCGGGTAAAGCCAAAATCCCTGACCCAGTAACGGCCCCTCTAATCCGGCGGCTGTTCGAACTTTACGCTTCGGGCACTCACAGTCTGACTGATCTGGTTGAGCCGATGCATCGGCTGGGTCTGAGGACGAGGACAGGAAAGAAGGTTGTCAAAAGTGTGCTCTCGCGCACTTTGGTAAATCCATTCTACGCCGGGATCATACACATCAAGAAAACTGGAGAGACATATCAAGGCGTACACGAACCCTTGATTTCAGCCGTGCTGTTTGAAAAAGCGCGTGACGTCGCGTTAGGACGATTCCATGTGAAAAGCGTCCGCCACAATCTCAGCTTTCGTCGGCTGGTACGCTGCGATCACTGTGGGTACACGCTAGTCGGTGAACTCCAAAAGGGCCACGTCTACTATCGCTGTCATACTTCTGGCTGTCCGACAAAGACGATCCGCCAGAAAGAGTTGCATAAAATTGTCCTCAACACCTTGCGGCCCTTAAACTTCACCGATGAAGAGCGCGCTTATTTGAAAACCGCTGTTCAAGACCTTCGGCAAGAGTGGGTACAGACGGCCGAAGAGTTTGACGCCACCCTTCGCCTCACTGAAACACAACTTTCCGATCGACTTAATAGGCTTACGGACGCTTATCTCGATGGTGATCTCGAAAAGGAAGTTTTTGAGGAACGAAAAAAAGCGCTCCTTATGGAGCGTCAGAAACTGAAAGAGGTGATCTCTAGTCAAACACAAACGCCAGACATTCCGGTAGCACTTGAAAAATTCCTCGAACTCGCGGGAAGTGCGTTTTTACAGTACAAAAGTGGACTTCCCGAAGAAAAGCGCGAACTGCTGCAAATCGTGACCTCGAACCGAATAGTTCGTGACAAAACACCAGTGTTTACGCTTGATTCTCCGTTTCAGGAGATCGCAGATCGCGAGAAAATGTTATGTGGCTCCCCACATCAGAACACTGCTCGAACCTGGAAGGTCTTGCTCAGAAAAGTACTGGAAATACTGCATCAAAGGCCATCTGACCTACCAGCAAGATGGGCCCCTTCGCGCGCTGCGTGAGTCCGGAGCGCCTTGACCCTTCGCCCGGCCCCGGTGGCTGGGCGAAGGCATTTTGTCATTAACAGTATGACCCATAAACCTCCCATCTATTTTCGAGACCTTATAGTATCCCTGCTTTCTAACCTCAACCTACCGCATACAACAACAGTCGATCTAGCAGACATATCCTTAGTCGCCATTGCCTTGGGCCTGATTATCGTCGCACCTGACCTGCTGCTGGTAGCTGCTGTCTTTGTTGGTCTCCTGGCATTTCTAGGGAGCAGGTAGGGCACAACTGATACTTTACCTAGGCCATACCCTTTGCTACACTTAATGCAAACAATCTTTAAGCTCCCCGCGTCAATGGAACAAAAACAAAAAGCTAGTACCACAAAGATGAAGATATGCAATAAAGGTGTAGTTCATAGTCTAATATCCTTGCACATACATCGTGAATATGCTATAATTAAGATACTTTCAGATTACTTTTGCTAACTGACGTATTCTCTAAAAGAAACAAAAACACATTAACATATATAAGTTGGTATATGTATAACAACCCGCTAATCTATACAAAATGACCACACCAGCCAGGCGTTTTTTAATTGTTATGTTTATTCTTGGAATATTGTCGATACTAAGTTCCATAAGTCGTCAAGATGTCGCCCACGCGTCTACCTCATCTTTGAGAATCGGTTCCGTCCAGTACAATCAAGGGAGCTATCCATCCCAATATGTTTCCCAGTTAGCCCAATGGCTTGGGATTAATTTTTATTGGGTTAATGAAGGGGCAGAAACCAACTTAGCCCCATACACTTCTCAAATGTGGTGGGCGCAGTATCAGGATGGCGGTGGTCTTTACCCGCGTGGAGTGTATGCATGGGTCCACGATGTCGCCCAGCAACATGGGTGGAATTCTGAAAGCATGTTCCTGCACTTCAATCGCGACTATTTGATTCCCAATAACTTAACATGGACCCATCTCGATCAATTTGATTATTGGGAAGAAAGCGGAACGCCACTAGGATATGGCGGCCCGACGGCATCCATAAACGGCGCATTTGTTTTTGACGGAACAAACTATCACGATGTCACGGTCTCGATCTATCAGCAGTCCTGCGGTTCCAATTGCCAGATCAGCAACGGCAAAACGCTGTATCTCGGCTATGCAGAGCCTTTTGATCTTGTTAATTTGAATATCTCTACAGGACGTGCAAGCGGTACGGCTCAGTGGCAGTACTGGAAAGGTAGCACCTGGGCCACCCTCACGCCGACAACGGATACGACCAATGGTCTTCAAACGAGCGGTCAGATCCAGTTCCCACCGCCCCTTGATTGGGCACCGAATGTCGTGAATGGATCACAATCAAAATACTGGATCCGCCTAACTATTACCGGAACCCAAACCCCACCAACGATTTCCAAAGCATCAGGCGATGATTGGGTTTCGCATTCGAACACCTGCAACGGTGCCTCCTGCAATGAGCGGGGGTGGGATTTTGCCGCGTGCCAATCTGGCGCTCTTACCATGAACAACGGCATTCAATATTGCGCCAATCCCTCCCCTAATGCCACCGCACGTTTCCGCTATCAGGGGCGAGCGACGGGGAATTGGCTTTCCGACTATCTCTTTCTGAATCCTACGGATTTCCAGGGCGGCCAATTAACTCTGCCTGCGTTACAGGTGGCTCGTTGGAATTCAAGCCAGCAAGCAAATGGAAATTTGGGCTTCAATATGACCATCTTCGATAATGGCGACGAACGTCCCCAACCCACCTATCCCACATGGGCGAGCACCCAAGGAAACGATCTTGATGTTCCGTGCAACCCAAGCAGCTGTAGCCAAAGTGTATGGGATTCATATTGGCAAGCATTGCTCTCAGCATATACCGCGACGATGAAAGCGATACCAGGGCACGGAAGCGGTTTCAAAGTTATGATTAACGGCGGTAGCATCTTCGAGGGAGTTGCTGATTTCAATTTTTATGAGCTCGGCTTTAGTGCGTGGGTAAGCGGCAATATTAATTTCAGCACTTTTGATGCTTATCTCCCCGCAAACAATCCAAATAGTACACAAGTTGGTATCGCCGCATGGGATAACCAGAAATTTGGTACATCCCTCACGGTCGATGGTTCATTTCATCTGTGGGACATGAGCAATCGTAGCCCGATGTCAGTGCTTGCGACGTACGATATAGCATCAAATCAAAATACCTTTTTGACGTACAACACGGAAGGCTGGAGTTATTTCGATCGCGATGAATTCTATTACTGGTCGCCGCTCACAACAACGTTGTCCTCCGCTCTCTCCGCCGATACCTCCACAAGTACCAAAACCATTCATCTGACCGATGGCAGCCAATTCACGCCGCCGGGCCTTCCTCTTTATTCCTCTAATTACCCGCTGCAGATCGGCGGCCAGGATGTCGTGAACGGAACCAAGGTAAATAATACGACATTCACGACCAACACCCCGATCGTGAACACCTATCCCGCGGGGACGGTAGTGAGGTTTGCGCAGACAGGACACTTCGCCTGCAGTCCTGCCTGCGGTGGTATCGCTCCTCCCAACACATCCGACATTTGGTATTACGCCAATTATTTCCCTGCGATGAGTGTGGATATTGGGACGCCTGACCCAAACGGTTGGATGGGTGGCGCGCGAGATATTACCTACGCAACGGGTACTGCGATATCGAACCAGTCCTATTGCGCGCCTCCAGGACAACGGCCGGCATGTGCCGAACTCTGGCGGCGCGACTACACGAATGCCATCATTCTGGATCGCGTCATGCATAATAGTACGCTTGCGAGTGAGCTCGAACTTTACAGCAAACCCATCAATTTGGTCGATCCCTCAAAGAAGTTATATGGCCCCTATTATGAATTGAACGCCGAAGGCACGACGGGTCCTCCGATTACGTCCATTTCCCTTCGCGGCGCCGAAGCAGCCATCCTTATGAAAAGTCCGATCGCTGGCGGTGGTGGAGGGGGAACTCCAAGTGTTCCAACCGGTCTTGCAGGTACCGCAACATCATCCACATCAGTTTCTCTCACCTGGAACGCCTCAACAGAACAAGGCGGAACAATAGCAGGCTACGATATCTATCGAAACAGCACTAAAGTAGGTACAAGCACAACCGCAAGTTACAACGACACGGGCCTTAGTGCTAGCACAACATATACATATACAGTTGATGCTTATGATACGAACAATAACCACTCAGCACACTCTTCTCCTATCCAAGTAACAACACCTCCTGGAGGAGGAGGAACTCCAAGTGTTCCAACCGGTCTTGCAGGTACTGCAACATCTTCCACATCAGTTTCTCTAACCTGGAACGCTTCCACAGAACAAGGTGGCACAATAGCGGGCTACGATATCTATCGAAACAGCACTAAAGTAGGCACAAGCACAAGTACAAGTTACAACGATACAGGCCTTAGTGCTAGCACAACATACACATATACAGTCGATGCCTATGATACTAATAATAACCACTCAGCACAGTCTTCTCCAATACAAGTAACCACACTATCAGGAAACAACGGTGGTCCAACAATTCCAACCAACTTAACTGGAACCGCTACTTCCTCAACATCAGTATCCCTGTCCTGGACAGCATCAACAGAGAATGGCTCAGCAACAGTTAAGGTCGTCGGTTATGATATTTTTAGAAACGGCACCAATATTGGCACAAGCCCAAATACAACCTATGCCGACAATACTGTCGCAGCAAACACAACATACACATATACTGTGGATGCCTTTGATAATGCAACTCCTCCAAGACATTCTTCCCAATCAACTCCAATTCAAGTGACAACTCCTCAATCTGGCTCAGGGACTCCGACAACACCAACAAACTTAACCGGAACCGCTACTTCCTCAACATCAGTATCCCTGTCCTGGACAGCCTCAACAGAACAAGGTGGTACAGGAAGTATTGCCGGATATGAAGTATACAGAGATGGTACTGCCATCGGCACAAGTACAACCACGACTTACACAGACACTACCGTAGTAGGAAGTACCACATATATATATACAGTCGATGCCTATGATACGAACAATAACCATTCACCACAATCAACTCCTGTATCTGTTACAACACCACAAGGACAAGGGCAAGGAGGATCTCCAACAACTCCAACCAACTTAACTGGAACTGCCACATCGCCAACATCAGTATCTCTGTCCTGGCAGCCTTCCACTGAAACAGGCGGAACTATTGCCGGCTATGACATATATCGTAATGGCGTATCCATTGGTACAAGCACGACAACAACTTATGCAGACACCACAGTATCGGGAGCGACAACATATACCTACACTGTTGATGCCTTTGACAGTGCTTCCCCTCCGCAGCACTCATCTCAATCAACTCCGGTCCAGATTACAACTCCGCAAACAGGTTCAGGGACGCCATCTACTCCAACAAACCTCTCTGGTACTGCCATCTCTTCAAGTGAAATAGATCTTACTTGGTCTCCGTCAACTGAAAGTGGCGGCACAGGATCTATTGCAGGTTATGAAGTCTACAGAAATGGAGCTGCCATCGGCACAAGCACCACCACAACCTTCGTAGACTCCACGGTTCTTGCAAGCACAACATATACCTACACTGTTGATGCATATGATACAAATAATAACCACTCCCAAAAGTCTTCTCCTGTTTCTGTAACAACTCCTTCTGGTAATGGTGGTGGTGGCAGTGACATCCGCTACGGCTCAAACATTGCAATATCTGGAACCATCTACTTCCTAGATCACAATGGCTTCAAACGTCCATACACCAATGCCGGTGACTTCCTCTCCTTTGGCTTTAACTCCTTCAGTAGCGTACTTTCTCCAAACCAAGACGAACAAAACCTACCAATAGGGAGATTTGTAACCCCAATGGACGGGTCTCTAATAAACGACCATGGTACGGTATATCTTGTCAGCAGAGGAACAAAAGCTGGCTTTACAAGTGCTAATGTATTTCTATCCTTCGGCTACAAATGGAATAATGTTGTAGTGGGTGATGTATCCTTTATGGACCTGGGTCCGATCCTTGATTCATCCAGCAGAGCACACCTTGCAGGAACACTAGTGCTTGACCACGGCACAGTCTATCTTCTTGCCGAAGACGGCAAGATGGGCATCCCATCCATTCCCGTCTTTAACTCCTGGGGATACAACTTTAATGAAGTAGTCCAAGCAAATAGTTTTGACCAAGCTCTGCCAATGAGTAGTGGCATCATGCAGACCAGAGGAGTGACACTTAGTCCGTTGTAAGATGTACGTTTACTACAGAGTTCTTATGGAATAGATAAAACATGCGCCAATTGATTACGGTGCATGTTTTATTGGTGGCGCCGCTTCGCTGCGCTCACCGGTATCCCATCACTTGGAAAACGTCTGGCTCGCGGGCTGCATGAGTCCAGAGCGCCCCGCCCCTTCGCCCAGCCCACGTGGCTG
>ODAK010006482.1_pt1 | contig 11798 bp, 11 predicted proteins | sample 1539591 | NCBI WGS metagenome assembly ODAK01 (sample SAMEA3539303, study PRJEB22396) | soil metagenome | biome: tundra; feature: field; material: soil | place: USA | collected 2010-05 | depth 0.15 m | reverse complement strand
GGACTGCCCCGAGGCCCACGCCTTCGACGACCAGCGAGCCCGCGGCCGCGGCCCAACCGAACGCGGCATCGCTCAGCCATCCATCGTCCGTCGAGGCGCCTGCCGCGCTGCCGGCCGCCACGAGGGCGGCCAGGAAGACATCGCCCGCTCCCGTCGGGTCGCCCTGGACGGCCGCTATCGCTCGGTACCGGAGGAACGCAGGGGGTCCCGAGGGTCCGGCCGTCACGAGGAGGCCCCCGGTCGCACCCTCGGTCACGATCAGCTGCGCACCGGGTCGCAGGAGCTCGGTCAGCGCCTCCAGCTGGGTCCCCGGCGCGAGGTCGTGGCGACTCACCCCGACGAGGTCGGCCCGGCTCAGTAATGGTGTTGCGATGGGCTGCTTGCGACTGGTCTGTTGCCCGGCACTGAGCGTCCGGAGGAGGCCCTGCCAGCCCAGGGCCAGCCGGGCGCGGGCCGGCACGGCGGCGGCCCACGTCGGACCGGCCTCGCCCGCAATCGGCACAACCAGCCAGGCCGGCGCGGCGGACCAGGAGGCGGGCACAGTGACGACCGGCAGCGGATCACCGGGCTCGACGCAGGTCTGGACCCGGCCGCCCGGCGTCTCGACGTTGTCGAAGACGGGCCCCCGGGCCAGGGGCACGACCCGCACGGTCACGCCGGCCGCGCGGAGAAGGTCGAACTCGGCGGCACCCGCGGCGATCCCGTCGGCACCGATCAGGGCCGCAGCCCGCAGGCCGAGCCGAGCGGTCGTGAGGCTCGCGTAGGCGACGCCCCCGCCGAGACGCCAACCGCGCGGATCGTCCGGAGCAACGTCGCGGCAGACATTGCCGATATGGACGACATCAAACTCGCTGCGCTCGGGGTATCGTGACGTCATGTACTTCTACGAACTCCATGAGGCTGAGGGCGACATCTTCTCGGACCTCATCCTCGTCCATGAAGAGCGCTTCGAGCCGGACGAATTCCTCGAGCTCGTCCGGGCCGCCAGCCGGCGGGTCCGCGACTCGTACGACGAGAATACGTTGATCGAGGCGGTCGCCCGGCTGCTCGAGGAGGAGCAGGGCTTCACCACGGTCAGCGACGATCGGCTAACAGCCTCGGTACTGGTCACGACGAACGAGGACGAGACCCAACTGAGCATGCTCGAGGCCGCCGACCAGGGTCCCGACTGGGGCGATGAGGATATCGACGAGAACGATATCGACGAGGACGACCTGCCCGACTACCGGGCGGTGATCGCCGAGCTCCGCCCGACCAGGGATCCCCAGCTCAACTGAGGGCGGCCGGCCAGCGGCCGCCAGACCCTACTTGCTGAACAGGATCTCGACCACGTCCCCGTCGCGGACGAGGTAGGTCTTGCCCTCGGAGCGCAGCCGGCCGTGCTTGCGCGCCTCGGCCATCGAGCCGAGCTCGACGAGGTCCTCGTAGGCGACGGTCTCGGCCCGGATGAAGCCTCGGGCGAGGTCAGTGTGGATCGCGCCAGCTGCATCGACCGCCGTCGAGCCGGCCGCGATCGGCCAGGCCCGGACCTCGTCCGGACCGGCGGTCAGGAAGCTGACGAGCCCGAGCAAGCGATAGGACAGGGCGATCACCCGGTCGAGGCTGGACTCATGGATCCCCAGCTCCTCCATGAAGGCCAGCGCCTCGTCCGGCTCGAGCTCGCCGAGCTCCATCTCGATCCGCGCCGAGAGCGCGTCGACCATCACCCCGCGGTGCTCGTAGCGACCGGCGATGCCGGCCACGATCTCGGCCTCACGGGCGATATCGCCCTCGCCCACGTTGAGCAGGACGAGGACCGGTTTCTGGGTGAGGAAGCGGAAGCCTCGAAGGGCCTTTTCCTCGTCGACGTCCAGCTCGACGTCGCGGATCGGGGCGCCCTTGACGAGACCGGCATGGAGCCGGGCCAGGATCGCCTCCTCGCGCTCGTTCGACTCGCGCTCGGCTGGGGTGCCGTGGCGACCGGTTGCCCGGAGCCGCTCGAGACGCCGCTCGGTGACGGTCAGGTCGGCCAGGATGAACTCGAGATCGAGCCGCTCGAGGTCCCGCCAGGGGTCGACCGAACCCTCGGGATGGGGCACCGATGGGTCGTCGAACGCCCGGACCACGTGCAGGAGCGCGTCCGCGTCGCGCAGCCGGGCGAGGTGCTCGGCCGGCAGCTCCTCGGTTCCGACCCGGCCCTCGGACGACGCCGGCGGCGCGGGCAGGTCGGCATACGTGACGTCGGCGTGGATGATCTTCCTGGGCTTGAAGATCAGCGCCAGGCGGTCGAGGCGGCCGTCGGGCACCTTGACCACCCCGACGTTCAGTTGCATCCCGCCGAATCCGCCGGTCTCGGCGTGGCCCCGGGTCAGGGTGTTGAACACAGTGGTCTTGCCGGCGGCGGCAAGCCCGACGATCGCGATCTGCATCAGGCTCGATTGTCGTCGATCGCGCCGATCGACGTTCGGTCAGTAGCCGGCCGCCGGGTCGACCACATTCAGGAGCGGCTGGCCTGCGGCGTAGCGGCGCAGGTTCTCGCAGAACAGCTCGACCGACCGATCGAGGACGCGCCCGCTCGACCATGATGTATGGGGCGTGACGATCACGTTGTCCAGGTCGTAGAAGGGCGAGCTCGCCGGCAGCGGCTCATCCCGGAACGTGTCGAGGACCGCGCCACCGATATGGCCTTCGCGGAGGGCCCGCAGGAGGGCTCGCTCGTCGACGAGCCGGCCGCGAGCGACGTTGATCAGCCACGCCCCCGGCTTCATCGCCTCGAGGGCCGGCCCATCGATCAGCCCTTCGGTCGCCGCTGTCAGGGGGGCAGCGAGGACGACGAAGTCGGACTCGGCCAGCAGCTCGGGCAGGCCGTCCGGGCCAAGGATCCGGTCAACGACGAGCTCGTCCCCGGACGAGTCGCCTGACGCGCCTGAGCCGTCACGGGCCCGTTCGCCATCCGGAGCGACAGCGGCACCGACCTCCGACCGGCGGCGGGTCGCGATCACCCGGCTGCCGAAGGCCGTCGCGAGCGTCGCGACGGCCCGCCCGATCGAGCCCATGCCGACGATCCCCACGGTCACATCACCCAGTTCGGCTCCCTCGAGCGGTTGCCATGTCCGCTCGCGCTGCAGCTCGAGCAGCTGGGGCAGGCGACGGCTCACCGCCAGGATCATCATCAACACGTACTCGGCGATCGGCCGCGAGAAGACACCCCGGGCATTGGTGATCACCAGGTCGCGCTTGCGGCTGGCCGGGGTGAGGACCCGCTCGACGCCGGCCGTCGCGGAGTGGACCCAGGCCAGCCGTGGCGTCCGGGCGAGGAGTCGATCGAAGGCATCGGCGCCCAGGAATCCGCGCAGCAGCACCTCGGCATCGTCGACCGGACCATCGGCCAGCCCTTCGACCGAGATGGTCACGAGGCGCGAGCCGGGCGCCGCGGCCCGGATCCGCTCGAGGTCCCGCGAACGGTAGCGGGCGGACAGGATCGGGCTGAGGGCGATCGCCGCAGGCACGCCGTGAGGACCGCGTCCGGGTCCGGCCACCCGGCTGATCTCGCTCAAGCGTCGCCTCGCGACCCGATCACCCGCGCCAGCCAGCGCTCGGGGGCGTCGATCTCGCCTTCGCGGGGCAGGCTCTCCGGCCCATCCCACAGGCGGTTGAGCGCGGTCGAGCCGCCGGCAAGGGCGATCGCCGCCACAAATCGCTCGCCCTTGCGGTATTGCTCCATCTTCAGGTCCATCCCGATCAGCCGCATCACCGCCCGCTCGACGCCTGTCTTCTTCTGGTCGCGCCGGGCGTGGAAGCGTTCGCTGATCCGGTCCACGCCGGGCACCAGGTCCCGGCCGTACTCGTCCATGACGTAGTCACTGAAGCCCTCGAGCAGGCTCATCACGGACTGCGTCTCACGGAACAGCCGGCGCTGCTCGCCGTCCATCAACCGCTCCATCCAGTGCTCCGCACCGGCCTCACCCCGGAGCGAACGGCCGAAGCGCTTCAGGCCGTCCCGGCTGAGCGAAGCGGCCCCGTTCGAGAAGGCCGTCAGCTGGCGCTCGAGCCGCTCCGCGAGATACGGCCGCAGCCAGGGGTGTGCCTCGAACTCGAACGCGTGGGTTGTCTCGTGCAGCGCGATCCAGATCCGGAACGGATCGAGCGGCACGTCAAGCACCTTCGCCGTCTGCCGGATGTTCTCCTCGACGAACAGGAGCCGGCCGGGGGTCGCCTCGGCCGCCAGGAGAGCCAGGTCGTACTGGCCCAGGACCCGCCCGCCCATGAACCCCAGAAGGTAGCCGATCTGGTGGGTCGTGACCCAGCGGTTGGCGATCGCCAGAGTCGCCGGAACGAGCCCGCCGCCGGCCGGCACGACCTGGTCGAGAAGCTGCCCTTCGAGCCGGCCGATCAGGTCGGCGAAGCTGGCCGCGTTGGCCCGCACCCAGCCGGCCCGATCGACGACTCCGACCCGATCGACGATCCCGGGCAGCTCCGTCCCCAGGGCGCCGGCCAGGCGGGGCACGACGATGGCCATCGCCGCGGCGTAGGCCGCCTCGGATCGCCGCAGCTCGGCGGCGTCCAGGCGGCCCGGCGCCTTGCGCAGCCGGCCGACCGCGACGGCCTCGGCCTGGGTCCAGTCGACCAGGCCGCGGCGCGCCGAGCGCTCCGCCCGGCGGCCCAGCACGGTCACGGCGGCGCCGAGGGCCGATCCGACGAGGAAGCCGGCCTGCCACAGCCGATCGTCGCGGCGGGGGTTGGTCATCCGACGGGGACCCCCAGTTCGATTGCCTCGACGTCCACGAAGCCGTCCCCGAACAATCGACCGGCGAGCTCGCTGAACAATTCAATCGATCCTGTCGTCAGCTGGCGATGGACGATCGGTCGGATCGCCGTGGCGGGCTGGTCGTGACCGTTGTGGCCCGGGTCGGCCGCGGTCCCCCGACTCGAGCCGGGCGCCTCGAGCCCGTTGATCGCGAGGAGGTCAACCAGCGCCCCGGCGGTGGCCGTGGCCGAGTCGACGAGTGCGATCCGCTCGCCGCTGACGGATCGAATCGCCGCCTCGATGAGCGGGTAGTGGGTGCAGCCCAGGAGGAGCGTGTCGATCCCGGCCGACGCGGGCTGCGGCCCGCTCGGCGCGCCGTCTGCGGCCCGCTCGCCAAGCAGCCCCGCCAACGACTCGCGGACGATCGCCTCGACCTCGGGCCCACGCAGCCGGCCGGCCTCGACGAGGGGCACCAAGGCGGGTGTGGCGTGCTCGTAGACCTCGATTGCCGGGTTCTCCTCCTTGATCGCCTGGAAATAGGCATGGGAACGGACCGTGGCCGACGTCGCGATCACCCCGACCCGGCGGTTGCGGGTCGACAGGGCGGCGGTCACGGCGCCCGGCCGGATCACGCCCAGGATCGGCAGGTCATGCCGCCGGCGCAGGTCGGCCAGGGCGATCGCGGTCGATGTGTTGCAGGCAATCACGATCGCCTTGACATCCCGCCCGGCCAGCCGTTCGATCGCCTGCCGGCTGAAGGCGAGGACTTCCTCGTCGGGTCGCGGGCCGTACGGGGCCCGGGCGTTGTCGCCCAGGTAGATCGTCGATTCCCGGGGCATCCGGCGAAGGATCTCGCGGAGGACCGTCAGGCCGCCGACGCCGGAGTCGAAGACGCCGATCGGACGCGGGTCGGACACCGGACCTAGCGCCGTGCCCCGACCGGGACCAGGTCGCCGACGAGCAGCTCGGCTGCCACCCTGGTGATGTCCAGGCTGACCTGGGCAGCCGGTTCGGCCAGGACGAAGGGCACGCCCTCGTTGTTCGCCTGGATCACCAGCCGGCCATCGGATACGACGTAGTGCTCAGGCACCCGGCCGATCATCTTGGCCAGCTCGCTGGCGTCCATTCCGCCCGACGAGTCGGCCCGATTCACCAGGTAGCGGACCTTGGTCGGTGGATAGCCGATCGAGCGGAACGTGTCGGCCATCGCCAGCGTGTTGTGGATCGTCGTCGAGTCGAAGGTGACGATCTCGACGATCGTGTCGCACGCATCGAGGAAGCTCAGGGTCGTGTCCGTCAGGGCAGCCGCGGTGTCGATCACGACGATCTCGTAGACCCGCCGCAGGAGCGACAGGATCTTGTCCACGTCGCGCACCGTGACCATCTCGGCCTGCTCGATGCGGGGCGGGGCGAGGAGGATGTCGACCCCCGACGGGTCGCGCCACATGACGTCGGCAAGGTCGGACTCCTGGACCCGGTCGGTGGGCAGATCGAGGATTGACGGCGCGTCCGGCGGCACCTTGAGCAACGAGCGCAGGTCGCCGAACTGAAGGCTGCCATCGATCAGGGCCGTGCGTCTGCCCGCCTGGGCCATGGCCACTGCCAGGTTGAAGGCAATGGTCGTCTTGCCCACGCCGCCCTTCGGCGCAAAGACAGTCAGGACCCGCGATCCAGCCGTCCGCTCGCTGGCCTGGAACGAGTGGTGGACGCCGGACACCTTGTTCATCAGGTCGAAGCCGGAGAAGGGCATCATCAGGACCGCGTGGATGCCCCGTTCCGGATCAGGCACGATCGGGTGCTGCGGGACCGTGAGCACGATCATGGGCAGGCCGATGCCCCCGCCGTGGAGCTGGTCGACGAGCTGGAGGCCCTTGACCCGGCCCTGCAGCAGCGCGTCGACGACGAGGACGTCGGGCCGGAGCTGGCTGATCTGGCCGGCGGCCTTCGAGCCATCGGTCAGGACCTCCAGCAGCTTGATCGTGCTCTGGGCGTTGAGCAGGCCGCGGATGTATTGGGCCACCTGGGGCACGTCTTCAACGATCAGAAGCCGGATCTGGTCCTTGCCCATCGACCGACGATACCATGCGGACGGTGCCTGCCTAGCCTGCCGAACGGGTCATTGCCCGCCTCGCCATCGAGGCTATGGACGTCTGGCCACGAGGATCGCCCGCTCGCTGCCCGGCCCGAGCGGCTCGAGGCCGTAGTCGCCGGCCAGTGTGTCCACCTCCAGGCCGGCCGCCCGGGCCAGGTCGACGAGCTCCGCGGCGCTGATCAGGCGGAGCACGTCACGGCGAATCCAGCGAACGGCTGGCTCGCCGGGCAGTCCCTCCTCGTAGATCGCGCTGAGCAGGACCGTGGCGGTCGCCGCGTCATGGAGCGCGGCGACGGTCTTCGTCACGGTCCGCCCAGTCTGCGGGTCGGTCCGGACGTAGTCGAGCAGCAGGCGCTGGTCGTAGCGGGCCAGGTCGGCCGCATCGGGCAGCCAGATATCGACGACCGCCAGGCCGCCCGGGACGAGCGCCGCGGCAAGGGATTCGACGGCCGCCCGCTGCTGCTGCCGCTCGGCCAGGAGGAAGAGCGAATTGAGGCCCAGAATTGCCAGGCGGTAGGCCGCTGCGGGGGAACGCCAGGTTGCCAGGTCGGCCTGGACGGTCGTGACCCCGCCGGGTGCCGTCGCGGTCAGCCGGGCGAGCATGGCCGGGTCGAAGTCAACGGCCGTGACCGCGTAACCCGCCGCGGCGAGTGGCCGGGCAATTCGGCCGGTGCCGGCCGCCAGCTCGAGGATCGGGCCACCCGTCCGCTCGGCCAGGGCGAGGTACAGCCCGATGTCGTCGCCGGGATCCTCGGCCAGATCCAGGTCGTACAGCCGGGCAAGAGCGGCGCCAAGCGTGTCGGCGTCGGTCATGCGGCAGGCGGCTCCCAGCGGATCGTGGTCCCGGCCCGTTTCTTGACGGCGAGCGCGCTGATCGCCTCGAGGGCCGCCCGGTTGGCGGCCATCGCCGTCGTCTCGGCATGGTCGTACGGCGGCGAGACCTCGACGATATCCATCCCGCACAGCTCAACGGCGCCGACCACCTGGCGGATCGCCCGGAGCACCTCGCGGGTGAGCATCCCGCCCGGTTCGGGCGTTCCGGTCCCCGGGGCGAGGCCCGGATCGATCACGTCGATGTCGAGGCTCAGGTAGACGTAATCCGGACCGTCGAGCGCCTCCGCGATCGCGTCGGCGATGACCGCTTCCGCCCCGCGATCCTCGATCTCGCGCATGAGGTGGTAGCGCAGCCCATGAGCCTGCATCCACTGGAAGACGTCGACCGCCGGCCAATATCCGCGCAGGCCAACCTGCACGAAGTTGGAGCCCTTGACCGCGCCCGACTCGATCAGGCGACGCATCGGGGTGCCATGGCCGGCCAGAACGCCCCAGTCATCGTTGGCCGTATCGGCGTGGGCATCGAAGTGGACGATCCCGATCGAGCCCGGCCGCCGGATCTCGGCGATCGCCGTGGCCGCCGGCCAGGTGATCGAATGGTCGCCCCCCAGGATGATCGGGATCGCGCCGGTCTCGGCGACCTCGCGGACCTTGCGGTAGATCATCGCGTGGGCGCGCTCCGCCCAGGCTGGCACGATGTTCGCATCGCCCGCGTCAATGACGTCGAGCAGCTCGAACGGCTCGACGCCGAGCTGCAGCGAGTTGATCGATCCCGACGTGTACTGCGCCTCGCGGATCGCGCGCGGACCAAACCGGGCGCCCGAGCGGTGACTCACCGCGTCATCGAACGGCGCGCCGATGATCGCCACGTCCGCGCGCCGGGCCCGCAGGGTGGCCGGGTCGCTGATCCAGGGCAGGTTCATGAACGTCGTTGGGCCGACGTATGTGGGCAGGTCGAAGTCGGAGTAGGTCTCGTACTCGCGGTCCCAGCCATTGGCCGCGGCGAAGCTGCCGGCCGGGGCTGGGTCATGGCGCTCGGCCATCAAGGACCTCCGGGAGACGGGTCACCGACCGACCGGCAGGAAGCCGGATTGGCCGCGCAAGCGCGTCTTCTGGGGACGCCGCCGGTTCGAATCGAACGTCCAGCGGGGCGCGCCGCGGCCATCCTAGCATTGCCCAAACGGCCGACTTCGACCCGCCGCCCCCGGCCGTGCTGCTCATCGAACGCGACCGTCAGGCGCCCGCCCGGAATTCGCCCCAGGCGGCCTCGACCAACGCCGGATCGGCGAACAGCTCGTAGGCGGTCTGGGCCACCACCGTGGCGACGAGCAGGGTGACCTCGTCGGCATAGGGCAGGCCGGCCACATCACGGAACTCGATCGAGTGCCCGGGAACCCCGGCCGGACAGATCGCCACGCACGGATGGATCGTGGGCAGGACCTGGCTGACATTGCCCATGTCCGAGCTGCCCAAGTTGTCGGGCTGGGAGCCGGCAATCACGCCGTAGGCGGCCAGGTTTGCGCCGAACCGGTCGGCGAGGACCATGTTGTTGCGCATCGTGGAGGACCGCCCGCTGAAGACGACCTCCACCGTGCAGCCGGCGGCCAGCGCCGCGGCCCGGCAGAGCTCCTCGAAGCGGACGCGCATCCGCTCGTACTCGGCCTCGTCCGGCGAGCGGACCATGAACCAGGCGCGGGTCCGTTCCGGGATGATGTTCGCCGCGAGGCCGCCCTCGAGGATGACCCCGTGGACGCGCGCCTCCGGCCGGAGCTGCTGGCGCCACAGGCCGATCGAGCTGAACAGGAGGATCATCGCGTCGAGGGCATTGCGGCCCTGCCAAGGATCGGACGCGGCGTGCGCCTGGAAGCCGTGGAACGTGACGTGGACGTCCTCGCTGGCAAGCAGTCCGCAGGTGAGATGGGTCATGTCCGATGGGTGGTACAGGAGGGCCGCATCGAGCCCATCGAAGAGGCCTTCGTGGAGCATCACGCCTTTGCCCGAACCACGCTCCTCGGCGGGCGTGCCGAGGAACACGATCTCACCAGGCAGGTCCGTCGCGACGGCCGCCAGGGCAATCGCCGCGCCAACCCCCGAGGCAGCCATCGTGTTGTGACCGCAGCCATGGCCGAGACCGGGCAGGGCATCGTACTCGGCCAGGATCCCGATCCTGGGCCGGTCCCCGCCCGGCACTCCAGCCCGCCCGCCGCGGAGCCGTCCACGCAGCGCGGTCGCCAGGCTGCCGGCCGGGTGCTCGACGGCGAAACCGTGGGCAGCGATTGCCTGGGCGATCCAGTCCGCCGCCTGGACCTCCTCGAAGGCCGGCTCCGGATTGGCATGGATTCGGTGGCTGAGGGCCAGGATTTCAGCCCGGTTCGTGTCGACGGCCGCCGCGATGCGGGCCTTGGCCGTCGCGAACGGCTCGGCCGGCCTGGTTCCGGCCAGCGGCAGGATCGGACTCGGCTGGGAGGGAGCGCTCATCGGTCGACCGACAAGGTGGCTTCGGCCACGCCGACGATGACCAGAACGAACAGGGCGATCGGCAGGCTGAACGCCTGCTCGAGTCGAAGCAGGACGAACAGGGCGCTCACGAAGGCCACCCACCCCCCTCGTCGGAACGCCCGGATCCAGTCGCCCCGGTAGGCAATCCGGGCATGCCGGCTGAAGATGGCCAGCCACAGGAGTGGGACGGTAGTCAGGCCGACCGCCGCCCCGATGGTAGCCGCCCCGGCGAACGCGGCCTGCCCGCTGGTCCGGGGATCCTGGGTCGTGACGATGATCAGGACGGCGACCCAGGCCAGGCCAGCCCCAAGCAGCGTCGCAATGTTGGTCAGGCGGTCCCGGGGCTCCATGCTCAGGGAGTCTAGCGGGCGGGCGCTCCCCCGCTCAGGCCAGCGCAGCTTCGAGGGCCTCGAGCGAGTCGATCTCGAGATCGGGCAGGACCGACCTGTCCGGTCGTGACGCCGGCAGCGGCGAGCCCGCCTGTCGGTCGCGCAGGTAGGCGGCCCGCCAGCCCGCCCGTTTCGCGCCGACGATATCAGCCGCCCAGTCATCACCGACATGCAGGATGGCCATGCCGGCGCTGCCGAGCGCTGTCTCGGCGGCCCGGAAGATCCGGGGATCCGGCTTGATCGAACCCACTCGCTGGGACACGACGACGGATCGCAGGAAGGGTCGCCAACCGGCCGCGTCGACGTACGCATCGATCGTGGCGGCGAGCGGCCAGTTCGACAGCACGCCGAGGTGGAACCGCCCCGCCAGCCGCTCGAGCAGCGGCCCGACCTCGGCCGGCGCCGGGATCAGCGCGACGAAGGCAGCGCTGTACGCCTCGACCGCGAAGGCAACCTCAGCCGGCGTTGACTGCTGGCTGGCGGCCACGTCATCCCACGACCCGCTGCGGGGCGGCGGATCCATTCCGCGCAGGCGGGCGAGGACACGGACGACCCGCCGATCGAAATCGACCTCGCGCAGCCTGGGCACTTCCTCGGCAAACTGGCGTTCGCGCTCCTCGGCCCAGGCCGCCCGGAAGGCCGCCCGGTCGAGCCCGCCGTCGCGTTGGATCACGGCTGTGGCCATCCCTTCGACCACGGACCGCAGGTCGGCCCCGCCAACGGGCACCAGCGTGTTCCCGAAGTCGAAGCTGATCGCGGACAGGCCCGGAAAGCGCTCATGGCCAGGCATCGGCGTGCTAGTGGGCTACGCTGGCCGGGCAGATGTCCCGGAAGGCGCAGTACGAGCACCCCAGGAGATCCGGCTTGGCGCTGAAGTCACGGGCCCGGATGCCGCTCGCTGCCGCCTCGATCTGGGCCCGGCCCCGGACAAGCCGGCGCTCGTCGACGCCTGCCCGCCCGACCAGCCCGGACTCGAGGAAGTTGAGCTGGACCGCGTCCGGGAGGCGTCCGGTCATCGCCTGCCAGCCCATCGCGTAGATCGTCAGCTGGAGCGAGTCGCGGGCCCGCTGGCGAGCCTTGGCCGGGTCGCGGACATCGCTCGATTTGTAGTCCGTGATCGTGACCTTCTCGCGGGGCATGAGCGCGAGGGTCGGCTCGACAACGTCGGGCAGGAGGCGATCCTCGGCCGCCGCTCCCCCTCCGGCCTCGGTCATGCCGATCGATTGGGCAGCCTGACCATCCTCACTGGCGTACGGCT
>ODAK010006481.1_pt1 | contig 11800 bp, 5 predicted proteins | sample 1539591 | NCBI WGS metagenome assembly ODAK01 (sample SAMEA3539303, study PRJEB22396) | soil metagenome | biome: tundra; feature: field; material: soil | place: USA | collected 2010-05 | depth 0.15 m | reverse complement strand
GCTTCAACCAGGAGCCGCGCGTGGCCATGCTCAGCTTCTCCAACTTCGGCAGCACGCGTCACGCTCTTTCCGACAAGGTTCGCCGGGCGGTGGACCTGGTCCGCCAGAAGGCCCCCGGCCTGATGATCGATGGCGAAATGCAGGCGGACACCGCCGTGACGCCGCACATCATCGAGGAGACCTACCCGTTCAGCACGCTGAAGGGCGGCGCCAACGTGCTGATCTTCCCGAATCTGGAATCGGGGAATATCGCTTACAAACTGCTGCAGCGCATCGGCGGGGCCGAACTCATCGGGCCGCTGTTGACCGGGTTGAGCCGCCCGGTGCATGTTTTGCAGCGCGGCAGTGAAGTCAACGACATCGTACACGTGGCTGCGGTCGCGGTGGTGGACGCGCAGGAAGTCGGCAAGCCTTACGTCACGCTGATGACGGGAGTCGCGGCGGAAAAGTAGGCCTCACGCCGCCTGTTACCATAGGACAATGTCTCCCAATCAGCCGGGCCAGTTGCCCAAACTGCCGATTCCCGGCGTCAAGAGTATAATAGCCGTCGGTTCGGGGAAGGGCGGGGTGGGCAAAACCACCGTCGCCGTCAACCTGGCGGTGGGCCTGGCGGCGTTGGGCCACAAAACCGGCCTTATGGATGCCGACGTCTACGGCCCCAATGTGCCGCTCATGATGGGGATCAACGAGACGCCGATGGCCCTCGGCGATCGCATACAGCCGCTCCAACAGTATGGCGTCAAGCTCATGTCGATGGGCTTTCTGAGCCCCGGCGACAAGCCGCTGGTGTGGCGCGGCCCCATGCTGCACTCCGTGATCCAGCAGTTCCTGCGCGGCGTCGATTGGGGCGAACTGGATTACCTGGTGATCGACCTGCCGCCGGGAACCGGCGACGTGCAGCTTTCGCTGATTCAGAGCGCGCCGGTGACGGGCGCGATTGTGGTCACCACGCCATCGGATGTCTCGCTGGAAGATGCCCGCAAGGCAGTCATGATGTTCCACCAGGTGAAAGTTCCGGTTCTCGGGATTGTGGAGAACATGAGCTATCTCACCTGCCCGCACTGCGCGGAGCGCATCGACGTGTTCAGCCACGGCGGGGGCCGGCGCACGGCGCACGAAATGCAGGTCCACTTCCTCGGCGAACTCCCGCTCGATCCGGAAGTGCGCATCGGCGGCGACACGGGCGAGCCCGTGGTGCGGCGCAAGGGCAAGGGCGAGCCATTCCTGGAACTGGCGCGCAACGCCATCGCGCGCGTGGAAGAAGCGGCCAAGGAAGAGGGCCCCAGAATCGAGATCAGCGACTGAGTGGGACAGACGATCGCCTTGCGTCGTCTGTCAACCCTGCAGGGAGGTGTCTGCCGAGGCCCGGCAGACCACAAAAGGCGATGGTCTGTCCCACGTGTAGCTTCTATCCCGCCACCGGCGCTTCGTGAGGCAGCAGGTTCTTCTTGCCACCGTGCCTCCAGGCGTTCACCTTGTCCTGCAAGGCGGACATGTAAATGTAGAAGACCGGCGTGAGGTACAAGGTCACCAACTGGGAGAAGAGCAGTCCGCCGACCACGACCAAGCCCAACGGCTGGCGGGCCTCGCCGCCGGCGCCGTAGCCGAGTGCGATGGGGATGGCGCCGAGCAGCGCCGCCATGGTCGTCATCATGATCGGGCGGAAGCGGATCAGGCAGCCTTCGTAGATGGCGCGCTCCGCGCTGAGGTTGTGCAAGCGCTCCGCATCGAGGGCGAAATCGATCTGCATGATGGCGTTTTTCTTGACAATGCCGATCAGCATGATCAAGCCCACAAAGGCATAAATGCTGAGGTCGATGTGGAAGACCACCAGGGTGAGCAGCGCGCCGAAACCCGCCGATGGGAGACCGGAGAGAATCGTGATCGGGTGGATGTAGCTCTCATACAGGATGCCGAGCACGATGTACACCACCATGATGGCGATGATCAAGAGCACCCACAGGTTGCCGAGCGAGCTCTGGAAGGCCTTGGCGGCGCCCTGAAACTGGGTGCTGATGGTGTCGGGGAGCTGTTTCGTGGCGAGCGCCTGCACCTGGTCCACCACCTCGCCGAGGGCGGCGCCGGGCTTGAGATTGAAAGAGATGGTGGCGGCGGGGAGCTGCCCGTAGTGATTGATGGTCTGCGGTCCGATATCGGTGACGAAAGTGGCGAGGGTATCGAGCGGGATCAGTTTCCCGGTGGAATTCTTGAAGTAGAGCAGGGAAAGCGCGCGCGGGTCGGCCTGATATTTGGGTTCCAGCTCGAGCAGCACTTTGTACTCGTTGATGGAGCCATAAATCGTGGATACCCAGCGCGGCCCGTACGCGTCGTAAAGCGCATTCTCAATCAGGTTGGCATTCACGCCCATGGCGCCGGCTTTATCGCGGTCGATGGTGACGTTGACCTGAGGCGTGTGCACCGCCACGTCGTTGGTGACGTCTTCCACGCCGGGCAGCTTTTCCACCTGCGCCGTCAGCCTGGCGGTCTGGTCGTACAACTCGGGCTTGTCCGGGGTCTGCATGGAGAACTGGTAGAGGCTCTTGGTGACCTGGCCGCCGATGCGGATGGTGGGCGGGTTTTGCAGGTAAATTTTCATTCCGGGGAAGGCGCCCAGTTTGGGGCGCAGTTCCTTGATGATCTCGTTGACTCCCATGGCGCGCTGGTTGCGCGGCTTGAGATGCACCTCCAGCTGGCCGTAATTCGGGCCGCCCATGTTGGAGGCTACCGTGCCGCCCACCGAGGCCGAGAGCGATTCCACGCCGGGGTCCTGCGCCACGGCGTCGGCGATCTGCTTTTCGTAAGTAACCATCCGGTAATACGAGGTGCCTTCGCCGGCTTCGGTGATGACGGTAAGCTGGTCCGTATCCTGATCGGGGATGAAGCCCTTGGGAATCGTGACGAACATATACACGGTGGCGCCGAGCACCAGGACGAAGCTGAGCATCATGAGCACGCGGTGGCGCAACGCCATTTTGAGCGTCACGTCGTAGGTGTGCAGCATGCCGTCGAAGAACTTCTCCGTGATGTTGTAAAACCAACTGCGCTTCTCTTCGTTGTGGGCCTTTAAGAACCGGCTGCAGAGCATGGGCGTCAGCGTGACGGACACCACGCCCGAAATCAAAATCGCCACGGTGATGGTGACGGCGAACTCCTTGAACAGGCGCCCCAGCACGCCGCCCAGGAAGAGCACCGGAATGAATACCGCGGCCAGCGATAGCGTCATGCTGACGATCGTGAAGCCGATTTCCGCCGAACCCTTGAGCGACGCCGCCAACGGCTCCTCGCCCATTTCGATGTGGCGGACGATATTCTCCAACATGACGATGGCGTCATCCACTACGAAGCCGATGCTCAAAATCAGCGCCATCATCGAGAGGTTGTCCAGACTGTAATCCAGCAGGTACATCACCGCGAAGGTGCCGATGATGGAGAATGGCAGCGCCAGGCTGGGGATGATGGTGGCCGAGACATTGCGCAGAAACAGGAAAATCACCAGCACCACCAGGCCGAGCGTCAGGATCATGGTGAACTGCACGTCCTTGTAGCTTTCGCGGATGCTGTCGGAGCGGTCGTAGAGGATATCCATGTGCACCGAGGGCGGCAGCTCGTTGCGGAAGACGGGGAGCAGATTCTTCACACCGTCGGTCACTTCCACGGTGTTGGTGCCGGGTTGGCGTTGGATGGCCAGAATGATGGCGCGGCTGCTGAACTTACCCTTATAGAACCAGGATGCGGTCTTGTCGTCCTCCACGCTGTCGATGATGGTGCCGAGTTCATCGAGCCGTACCGGGGATCCGTTGCGATAGGCGACCACCACGGGTTTGTACTGGTCCGCGGTGAGCAGCTGGCCGCTGGCCTGGAGGGTAAATGCGCGCTGCGGGCCGATGATGGCGCCGGTGGGCAGGTTGACGTTCCAGTTCTTCAGCGCGGTCTCGATTTCGTTGATGCCGATCTGCCGCGACGCCAGCGCGTGCGGGTCCATCTGCACGTGCACGGCGTACTTCTGCGCTCCCTGCACCTGCACCTGCGCCACACCGCTGATCATGGAAATGCGCTGGGCGATGCGCGTTTCGGCGTACTCGTCGAGGGTCCAGAGGGGCAGCGTGGGCGAAGTCAGGGCCAGATAGAGAATCGGCTGGTCGGCGGGATTGACCTTGGTGAAGGTCGGCGGCGTGGGCATCCCCTGTGGGAGCAGGCGGGTGGCTTGCGTGATGGCGGCCTGCACGTCCACGGCGGCGCCATCGAGCCTGCGGGCCAGATCGAATTCCAAAGTGATCTGCGTATTGCCGAGCGAGTTCGAGCTGGACATCGAATTCATGCCCGCGATGGTCGAGAACTGGTTTTCGAGCGGCGTGGCCACCGCCGCGGCCATGGTTTCGGGGCTGGCGCCGGGCAGCGCGGCGGTGACCAGCAGGGTGGGGAAATCGACGTTGGGCAGATCGCTCACGGCCAGCTGGCGGTAGGCCACGCCGCCAAACAGAGCGATGGCCGCCATCAGCAGGCTGGTGGCAATCGGCCGCTCAATAAAGGTTTCAGATATATTCATGCGATCAATCTCCCGCCTGCATGACGGGAGTGAGGGACTTGCGCGCGTTCTTGCGGGCCTTCCACGCGTTCCATTTGTTGAGAATTGCCGCCATATATGTGTAAACCACCGGGGTCAGGTATAACGTCATCAACTGGGAGAACGCCAGGCCACCGACTACTGCCAATCCCAACGGCTTACGGGCTTCGCCGCCCGCGCCCCAGCCGAGCGCGATCGGCAAGCCGCCCAGCAGCGCAGCCATGGTTGTCATCATGATGGGACGAAAACGGATGAGGCAGCCCTGATAGATGGCCTCCGTCGGCGACATGCCTTCCTTGCGTTCGCACTCCAGGGCGAAATCGATCTGCATGATGGCGTTCTTCTTCACGATGCCGATCAGCATAATGAGACCGACGAAGGAATAGATGCTCAGATCCACCTTGAAGAGAATCAGGGTGAGCAGGGCGCCGAAGCCCGCCGACGGCAGTCCGGACAGGATCGTCAGCGGGTGCACGTAGCTTTCGTAGAGGACGCCGAGCACGATATAGACGACGGCGATGGCGACAATCAGCAGGATGCCCATGTTCTGCATGGAATCCTGGAAGACTTTGGCGGTGCCCTGGAAGGCGCCGGTGATGGTGGCGGGCAGAGTCTTGGCGGCCTCTTCAATCTCCGAAGTGGCCGCGCCGAGCGAGGTGCCGGGCTTGAGCGCGAAGGAAATGGTGACGGAGGGCAACTGGCCGGAGTGCGGGATGCTCTGCGGGCCGGCGTCGGAGACCAGTTTGGCGACGGCGCGCAAGGGAATCATGTTGCCGTCGTCGCTCTTCATATAGACCAGGTCGAGCCCGTCCGTGTGTTCCTGGTAGGTGGGCAGCATTTCGAGCAGCACCCGGTACTGATTGGTGGGCGAGTAGATGGTGGAAGAAAACTGCGGGCCGAACGCGTCGTAGAGCGTGCTGGAGATGGTGTTCCAGTTGAGTTGCAGCGCGGCGGCGCGGTCGCGGTCCAGCACGATATTGACCCGCGGGGTCTTGATTTGCAGATCGCTGGTCACTTCCTGCAAGCCCGGCAGGCGCCCGATGATGCGCTCCAGTTTGGGGGCTTCCTCGTAGAGTTGTGCCGTATCGGGACCGTACAGGGTGTAATCGTAGCTGCTCTTCGACATGCGTCCGCCAACCCGGATGGCGGCGGGAATAGAGATCGAAACGCGCAGCCCGGGGATGCCGGCCAGTTTGGGGCGCATCCGGTTGACGATATCGGCCACCGTGGCTACGCGCTGACGCCGCGGCAGCAGGTTGACCATCAGCCGGCCGGTAGCGCCCGCCGATCCGAAGTTGCCCCCGCCCGTCATGGAGTAGAAGCTCTCCATGTCCGGATCCTGCGCCACGATGGAAGAGACCAGTTCCTGGTACTTCACCATCTGGTAATACGAGGTCCCCTGGGCCGCTTCCACCGTGATCGAGTAGTTATCGTTGTCGGTGTCCGGAATGAAGCCCTTCTGCACAATCACGTAAAAGTAACCGGTGGTGCCCAGGACGGCTACGAACAAGCCCAGCATGACGGGACGGTGTTGCAGCACCCAGCGGAGCGAAACGCGGTAAATGCTGAGCGTAAAATCGAAGAGGCCCTCCATCGCGCGGTACATGATGCCGTGGGCGGTTTCCTTGCCGGCACGCAGGAAGCGGCTGCACAGCATGGGTGTGAGGCTGATGGACACCATGCCGGAGATCAGAATGGCGGCGCAGATGGTCACGGCGAACTCGCGGAACAGCCGGCCCAGAATGCCGGCCATGAACAGGATGGGAATAAAGACGGCGGCCAGGGAAAGCGTCATGCTGACGATCGTGAAGCCAATTTCGCGGCTCCCGGAAAGCGCGGCCTGCATCGGCGTCTCGCCCATTTCGATGTGCCGGACGATGTTCTCCAGCATCACGATGGCGTCATCCACCACGAAGCCGATGGAGAGGATCAACGCCATCATGGAGATATTGTTGAGGCTGAAGTTGAGCAGCTTCATGACGGCGAAGGTGCCGACGATGGAAAACGGCAGCGCCATGGCGGGGATCATGGTGGCCGAGAAGTTGCGCAGGAAGAGGAAAATGACCAGCACCACCAGGATCAGCGTGGCGGCCATGGTGAACTGAATGTCCTGGAACGCCTCGCGAATGTTCTTGGAACGGTCGCCCCGGATGCCCAGGTGCACCGTGGGCGGAATCTGCGACTGGAAGACCGGCAGCAGGCGTTTGATGTTGTCGGTGACTTCGATGGTGTTGCTGCCGGGCTGGCGCATGACGGCCAGGCTGACGCCTTTCGTGCCTTCATTGCCATACTCCCCGCCGTAGATTTTGGAAAACTGCTTGTCGTCCTCGACGCTGTCGATCACGTGGGCGACGTCGCCCAACCGGATGGGCGCACCGTTCTTGTAAGCGACCACCAGGGACCCGTAGTTGGCGGCCTTCATCAGCTGGCCGTTGACCTGCACGTTGTAGGCGGTACCCGGTCCGTACAGCGTGCCCGTGGGGACGTTGACGTTCCAATCGCGCAGGGCCTGGTCGATTTCATTCAGTCCGATGCCGCGCGAAGCCAACTCGTTGGGGTCCACCTGAACCCGCACGGCATATTTGGCGGAGCCATAGACCTGAACTTGAGCGACACCATCCACCATGGAGATGCGTTGGGCGAGCATGGTTTCGGCATACTCATCGAGGTCGCTGAGACGCATGGTCGGAGAGGTGAGGAAGAGGTTGATGATGGGCTGGTCGCCGGGGTTGACTTTGCGGAAGGAAGGCGGCGTGGGCATGCCGGGGGGCAGCAGAGGCATGGCCTCGGCAATGGCGGTTTCCACGTCCACGGTGGCGCCATCGATGTCGCGGCTGAGGCTGAATTGCAGGGTGATGTTGGAGGAGCCCTGCCCGGAGTTGGAGATCATCGAATCCAGCCCGGCGATGGTCGTGAACTGCCGTTCCAGAGGCGTGGCCACAGCCGAAGCCATGGTATCGGGATTGGCGCCCGGCAGGCTGGCGCTGACCGTGATGGTGGGGTAATCCACCTGCGGCAGATCGCTAACCGACAGGCTGGTATATGCAATGATGCCGAACAACGCCACGCCAGCCATCAGAAGGCTGGTGGCGATCGGCCGATGTATAAAGGTTTCGGAAATATTCACGCCGAGCCCCCTCTAGCCCCGCCGTCCGCGGCCCCCGCCTCCGCCTCCGCCCCCCTTGCTGTCCCGGACCACCACTCTACTACCCGGCGCCAAGCGCAACTGCCCCTCGACGACCACGGTTTCACCGGCACTGATCCCCTCGTTAACCACCATGTCCTGGCCAACCCGCGCGCCGGAAACAACGGGCCTGGTTTCGACTGTCCGATCTTCCTTCACGACGTATATGAAGGCCCCGGCCTGGCCGGTCTGAATGGCCTGATTCGGCACTACCACGGCATTGGCCTGGGTGGTGAGCAGCAGCGTCACCCGCACGAACTGGCCCGGCCACAGTTTGTGATCGGTATTGGGGAACGTGCCCTTCAGCTTGATGGTGCCGGTAGTGATATCGACTGTATTGTCCACAAACGTCAGAGCGCCGCGCTCTTCTTCGGCGTTGTCGGCATCCTGCGGACGCGAGCGCACGCTGAGGCTGCCCAACGCCATGTACTTCTTGATGGCCGGCAACTGCGCTTCGGGAACCGAAAAGGTCACGTAGATGGGCTCCACCTGGTTGATGGTCATCATGTCCATGTTGTTGGCGGTGACCACATTGCCCAGTTTCACGGTAAGGTTGCCGGTTCGCCCGTCGATGGGCGAATAGATGGTGGTGTAGCTGAGTTGGACTTTGGCGTTTTCAGCCGTCGCCTGACTGGCGCCGATGGCCGCCTGGGCGCTGGCGATGGCGGCTTGATCCGCATTGACGGCTTGGGCGCTGGCGTCCGCGCCGGCCCGCAACTGCTCCGCCTGGTCCTTGGAAATGACGCCGGCAGTGAAGAGTTCCCCGTAACGTTTGGCCTGCGAGTCCTGATACTTGGCGTTGGCCTGATCGCGCGCCATGTTGGCCTGCGCTTGCAGCAGCGAGGCCTGATCGCGGGCGATATTCGCCACTGCCTGGTTGTAGGCGGCTTCGAGTGGGCGCCGATCGATGTCGAAGAGCTTCTCGCCTTTCTTGACGAAGTCCCCTTCCTTGAAGTAAACATTGGTCAACTGACCGCCCACCAAGGCTTTGACGGTGATCGTGGAGTATGCCTCGACGTTGCCGATGACCTGGACTTCCACAGGCACGTCGCGCGTGGACGCTTTGGCCACGGTCACGGGGACATCGCCACCGCGTCCGCGTCCGCCGCCCCTTCCGCTGCCGCCACCTCCACCGCCGGGGGCGTCTGATTTGGCGGCAGTTGTGCCGCCGTTCGAGCAACCGCAAAGGGCCAGGACCAAAAGCGAGGTCAGGCCCAGGATATAGAGCGGCTGGAGCGGTTTTCGATGGCCCCCGATAACAGGGACCGGAAGTGTAGGCATAGCGGAATCTACCTGTTAGGCGACAACCCTCATGGTAATGTTACCGAATCGTATCGCCAATGACGAAATTACCCAAAAAAACTGAACCATCCTACAGTTTGGGCTTGGGCGGCGGCAGGTCGCGGGCGGCCACGGCGTCCGTGAAGCCGGTGCGCGCGTGGGAACCGTCGCAGAACGGCTTGTTGGCCGACTGCCCGCAGCGGCACAGCGAAATCACCGTCCGTCCAGCCAGCCCGAAGGCGGCCCCCGCCGGGTCCAGAATCTCGAAGTCGCCTTCGATGCGGATAGGCCCGTTGCTTGAAACCGATACTTTAGTTGCCATCATAGCCAGTGTAACCCCTCGGGATGCCAGAAGATAGCCGACGATGCGGGTTCCGGGGTGGGGCGCGATGCCCGGCGGTTGGGGGATTTCATGGATGGTGCCGCGCCATTCCCTACCGTAGAATTGACTATGCCAGCTTCCCTTGACCACATCTCCCCCGACACTCCCATGGGGGCCAACCTCATCGCCGATGGCGCCACCTTCCGGGTGTGGGCGCCCGAGGCGCATTCCGTGCACGTCATCGGCGAGTTCAACAATCGCCAGCGCGACGAAACGAGCCTGCTCACCCGGGACGATCATGGCCACTGGCGCGGCTTCATCCCTGGCGTGCGCGATCGCCAGCGCTACCTGTTCTACGTCGTTGGCGATGGCGGCGAAGGTCCTAAACGCGATCCCTACGCGCGGGAACTGTGGACGCCGTTCCCTGGCGACTGCATCGTGCGCACCACCGATTTCCCATGGCACGACACCGGCTACATCACCCCTCAGTTTCAGGACTTCGTGCTTTACCAGCTCCATGTCGGCACCTTCTATACCCCTAACCTGCCGCAAGAGGGCTGCTTCCTGGATGTTGCCAGTAAGATTCCTCACCTGGCGGAACTCGGCGTCACCGTCGTCCAGCTCATGCCCATCCAGGAGTTCCAGACGGAGTTTAGCCTGGGATACAACGGGACCGACTATTTCTCTCCGGAGATGAATTTCGGCGTGGACGATGCCGGTCTCGGGCCGTATGTCGCGCGCGCCAACGCGCTCCTCGATGCCAGGGGATTGCCGCGCTACCAGCTACAGGACCTGTGCGGCGACATGAATCAGCTCAAGGCGCTGATCGACCTATGCCACATCTACGGTCTCGCGGTTGTTCTGGACGTGGTTTACAACCATGCCGGCGGAGACTTTGGCGATCAGAGCATGTACTTTCTGGACCGCCAGTCCACCGCCGGCGGCAATGGAAACTCGCTCTACTTCACCGATCGGGGGCTTGCCGGTGGGCTCATCTTCGACTTCGGCAAGCCCGAAGTGCGCGATTTCCTGATTCAGAACGCGAAATTCTTCCTCACCGAATACAAGGTCGATGGCTTCCGCTACGATCAGGTGAGCGTCATCGATCATGATGGGGCGCCGAACGGCTGGAGCTTTTGCCAGGACCTCACCTCCACGCTGCACGATTATCGTCCCGGCGCGTTGCACAAGGCCGAATACTGGGACGTGAATCCCTACATCGTGAAGCCGGTGCCGGAAGGCGCGGGCTTTGACACCACGCTGACCGATGGTCTCCGCATCGCGATTCGCGACGTCATCTCTAACGCCAGCGCGCCCGACGAGCGCCCGCTCGATATGTCGGGCCTGGCGGCGAGCCTCTGGCCGGACGGGTTCCCCGAGGAATGGCGCTTCGTGCAGGGACCGGAAAACCACGATATCGTCTACGTCGACCGCGAACAGCGGGTGGCAAGACTGGGCGACCCCGGCAACCCGCGCTCCTGGTATGGCCGCTCCCGCGCGCGCGTTGCCACCGGCATCTCCCTGACCGCACCCGGAATTCCCATGCTCTTCATGGGGCAGGAGTTCCTGGAGGACAAACAGTGGTCCGACAACCTCGATGCCCATAAAGACCTGCTGCTGTACTGGGCGGGGCTCGACACCGGCGACAAGCAGATGGTCGATCACTTGCGGTTCACCCGCGAGTTGCTGGCGCTGCGCTGGCGGTATCCCGGCCTGCGCGGGCAGGGTTTCCGCGCGGTCCACGCGCACGACGACAACCGCGTGCTGGCTTTCCACCGGTGGGTGGAAGGCGAAGGCGGGGACGTCATGGTGGTAGTGCACCTCTCCACCTTCCATCGCTACGACTACCGGATCGGCTTCCCGGGCGGCGGCTCATGGCGCGAGGTTTTCAACAGCGACGTTTACGAGGACTGGGTGAACCCCGGCGTGGCGGGCAATGGCGGCGGCGTGTGGGCCGACCCGCAGCCGATGCACGGCTTCGACAATTCCGCCGCACTCACCCTGCCGGCCAATAGCGTGCTGGTGTTCGCGCGGTGATTCGATGTGCCATAACTAGCGACCGTCAGTTTCCAGGAAAGCCCACTTTGGCCACAATCACCGGGCAGAGGACGAGGAACAACGCCTTCGTGTCTGGCGTCAAATAGAGGGTGGACCGGACCCGATCCAACTGTTTGATGAACGAGCCTACTCATGACGTTTCCACCCATGCGCCCAATTAAGAGACTTCTACTCTTTGCCATCGAAGCTGGTGTCCTCGTACTTGGATTTGTCTTTTCTTTGGCCCTGTCAATTGCGCTCGCCATTCATTTCGATTCCAGCGAGCCATATGCTGGACAACGGAACAGCCTTGGTGAAGCAGTACTCTATTCAGGTTGGTTGCTAACGATCGTGGGGTTTGTGTCTCTTCGGCGGAAGACTCGGCCATGGAAGATCGAATACGATGCCGTCG
>ODAK010006480.1_pt1 | contig 11802 bp, 13 predicted proteins | sample 1539591 | NCBI WGS metagenome assembly ODAK01 (sample SAMEA3539303, study PRJEB22396) | soil metagenome | biome: tundra; feature: field; material: soil | place: USA | collected 2010-05 | depth 0.15 m | reverse complement strand
ATCCTGGGGCGCAAAGTCGCTGCAGGAGTCGGGGCGCGACGGCGAACCCTTTCTGGCGGGAGACGGGTACGCCCGCATCGGCGAAGGCTCCGGCAGCACGAATGTTCTTTCCGGGTCTGGCGTTGATGAAGCTTGGACCACAGGCGCACAACTCGCCGAGGCTGTTGCTGAACTGCTTCAGCAAAAACTGCCGTTCACTCGCCAAAATTTGGAAGCTTCCTATGTGCGCCGCCGCCGTGCCAGTTGGGTGGACCGTGAATCCCGGGTTGCCGCCGACTCGCGCAACGGGTTTCCGCATGGATTGGTCACCGGCCTCTTCGGAATGGCGCTCGCAGGCTTTACCGGCGGTCGCGTGGGAATTACTTCATTCTCTTCCAGAAAAATGGGCGCGTCTCTTGAAGAGCGCTTTGGCGGGCGTATCCCTCCGATCGAATTGCAGAAACTGCAAGAAGAAGCTGCTGAGCACGGCCTACCGTTACACGACCTGATCATGAACCGTTGCGGCTGGCCGGAGATTCCGTTCGATGGAAAATTACTCGTCTCTCAGCAGGATGCTTTGTTGACCGGCGGAAGCGTGCAAGCGCCGCCCGGATACGCCAATCATGTGGTGTTCTTGCACCCAGATGTCTGCCGCCAGTGCGAGCCGAAGCTTTGTGTGGAAATGTGTTCCGGCCAGGCGATTTCTCGCGGCGAAAATGGCGTGCCCAATTTTGACCGGGACAAATGCATTTTCTGCGGAGCTTGCCTGTGGAATTGCCGCGCTGAAGAAACCGGCGAGACTTCCAATATCGAGTTTCGCGCCGGGACCGGCGGCCTGCACTCCGCTTTGAATTGAATTTCCAAACGAAAATCCGCGTACGGGAGAACTAACAGGATGAGCGAGGGATACCACATCGTGGTCTGCGGCAGTGTCGTACCCGATCCGCTGCAAACTCTTGAACCCATTGAGACGGCGTCCGGCCCGGCACTCAAGAACGAAATGATGCTCCCTGCCGTGCTCGATCCCTGGGCTGCGCATGCACTGTATGAAGCCGCCAATCTCGCCGCTCACGCCGCGGGAAGCAAAGTGTGGCTCGTCAGCCTTGGCCCTAAATCCAAATTGCAACAGGTGATGATGACCATTGCACAAAAGGTTAGTTTCGAACTTGTTCCTATCGATGGGCCTGCAAGTGGCTTCACTGATGCGCACGCCAACGCGGCGCTTCTCGCCGAAGCTATCCAATCTATTGCGGGGCTTGACCGCTCCCGCTTACTTCTCTTTGGCGGGTGGGAGTCGGCTTCACGGGGCGCCGGCGTCACCATGCAATTGATTGGCGAACGCCTCGGCATTCTGGATCAATTTCAGGGAGTGGATCAACTCACCGTTCAACCTGGCGGCTCGTTCGAAATTCTGGAACGCATCGAAGGGGGCCGTCACCAGGTTTCGCTGTGCCAAGGTCCACCCGCTCTGCTGGGCTGGGCAACCGGCAATCTTCCCGAACCGCGCAACAACCCGCAGATCGGGATGGCCAACATGCGTGCCATCATGCCCGCGTTACAGCGCGCTAGGACCGCCGGCCCCTCGCAGGAATCAATCCGCTATCGAAGCGCCAGTCCGCCCAAACAGCAACGGCAAACACGCATCGTCAAGAATGTGTCCGCCGAAGAAATTGCGCAGGAGATTGTCACCTGGATCGAGAAAGCGTAAGGAAAGAGAGCAATGATCAAGAATATTTTGCTGCTGGCCCATCTCGACGAATCTAACAGTGGACTGCCCAAGATAGCGCTCGAAGCGCTTGGCGCGGCTGCCGAGCTAGCCCACCAACTGAATGCGGCGCTCTCCATTGGGCTGATTGGCGGCGACGTGCAAGCTGCCGCGGATTCGGTCGCGAATAGTGGCGCGCAACGCCAGCTTGCCGTCACAGGGCCAGAATTTGCGCAGCCGCGTTTCGCCAGCGACCTTCTGGCAGCCGACGCGTTGTGCCGCGCCGCTGCGGCCGACTTGATTCTCGCGCCCGCGACCGCTCGCTTTTTGCGCGTCTTGCCTGGATTGGCGCATCGCCTGAACGGCCGCGTGGATACGCATATTACTTCGGTCCAGGTGGTGGATGGCGCAGTCTGCGCCACGCGTTGGTTTTATCGGCAGCGCATCGAAGGCGTATTCCAGCGCGATGTCCGCCCATGGATACTGTTGCTCGATTCAGGATGTCACGAGGCCTATAACGGCCCCTCTGGGAAAGCGGCCATCGAGGAAATCGCCGTGGCGCTCCCTCCCGAGGCCCGGCGCACGACCATCGCGGGAATCCGCGCACCCAAGAGCGACACACAAACCATTCGCCCGGATGCCGCCGTACTCTTCGTTGCCGGCGCCGGGTGGACCAAAAAGCAGCCTGACGGAAAGTCACACCCGGACGAAGCGGAGGCACGCATCCTCGATTTTCTTCGTTTGTCGGGAGCTTCGCTTGGTGGCAGCAAGTCGCTGGTTGATCTGAGCGGAGAGAACCAAGCTGTGCTGGGATTCATGACCCATTTAAATCAGGTTGGCCAGACCGGTTCCACTCCGCGTCACCCGAAAGGCCTCTCTACCTGTTGTCATGGGGAAGAACCCCACGTAGTCGGCTGGCGCTTCATCAACGAGCGGCGCGCCATCAATCTCGATCCCAATTGTGGCTGGGCGCGCGGCAAAGCCGACGTGCTCTACGTCGCCGACGCTTTTGAGGTCATGTTCAAAGTGAATGAGCTACTGAAAAAGACTCAGGCGTAGCGGTTGCCCGCCGGTTCAGTGTTCACCGATCCCTCACTAGCCCGAAATTCTTGGCTTTCATTGATTTACTTCATCCTAAAGGTATTGGTTTGCGCATAAAACCGAGCATCGCTCGAATGAAATCGCGCATCCAACGCCCAGATGAAAGAACCTGAGGCATCCATCTTCGGAGAACGGTACAGAGTCGTATCTGTCGAAGGAGACCGCCTGCTGCTGCGCGGAGTTGTGAGCGGTCAGATACTGACCATCGTCAACCCCGAGCCGGAGACGCCCCTTCGACACGAGGATTATCCGCCAGGGAAATTGATTGCTCTGACCGACCCGTCAACTGCGACCCTGAACTAAGTTGTTACTTCGGGCAAACCAATGAGCGATTCGCATGATTTTGCCGTGAATAATGCCGTCTTTGCCACGAAACTTACTTCTCTGCGGCAGCCAGTCGTCGATCTCGATGGGGGTCGGTACGAGGTAGGCCCGTAGTAAGCGCGCATTTTTCTCCCGGTTTAGCCCCACAAGTGGGGCACGGAACCGCTAGGACTTGCTTCTCCGAGACTTTCATCGCCCACATAATGCGCCTTTGCTCGGCCGCGAGATGGTCAATTTTGACCAGAGAATCACCTTCGCCAAACTTACTCCGCGGCACCGCTTGGATCGCGTTGTCGGTTTTGATGTGTTGACAACGTGGACTGAATATTGAGAGAAAGCCATGATCCACAACAGTGTCAGGGATCTTCCCGGTCTGTTTTGTCAGGGATGCTCCCGGTCTGTACCCGTCCATATCCCCCTCCCCCCTCCCCCTACCATCTAGTGCAATCAAAGATTTAGCGGAGAATTCGGTTCAAATCTTTGGATCTAAAGCGGTTACGAGCAAAATATTCAAAACAAGGCAGTTACGAGAAATCAAAAGGCGCAGCTCATGGGCTGCGCCTAGTTTCATTCACTTCTACATTAAGCGTAGCATTTTCGGAGGGGGAAATGGGACAACCTTTATGACTTTATATCTGGATGGGAACCATGGAGTTGCGGGGAATCAGGAGCGTTAGGGGGCTTGACAAGCTTTAGCGGACGGTTTGCACGGGTTCGGACCCAGCTGCGAAGTCTTGAATTACGTGTGGTGCCAGTGTATGGGTCCCAGGTTAGTCATGATCAATTCACACTTGACAACGGCCAGCCGTCTCATAGAAGCAACCAAAACCCGGGCGCGAAAAACCTGGGGCACCGCGGTTCGGAGGGCTGGGAGTGGGCCGGCAATGCTGGGAATGAGTGCTGCAGAAGGACACTCCTATTGACTCGGAAAACTTGGCATGCGAGTCTTGGAAACATCCGTCGCCGATTCTCTGCAATCCCAGGAAAGCCCTTGAGAAAAGTAATTTTCGCACTGCTCGTGAGCGTTCTAACGGCTCCATCCGGACTGTTGGCTGCGACTCCGGATGTGACTGTACCAATCCATCAGTTCATCGACGGGTTCAATCAAGGCGACACAAAGTCTGCCTACGCCGCCTACTCCACGGGCGCCATCAGCATTGTGGATGAGTTCGCGCCTCACCGCTGGCTCGGCCCGCATGCTGCGCAGAATTGGGCGGCCGACTATGACAAGCATGCGAAGGCCACCGGAGTGTCTGACGGGCTTGTAAAATACGGCGCACCTACGCGAACTGAGATTGAAGGGGATGCGGCTTACGTGATCATCCCCACGACCTACCTCTATAAGGAGCGCGGCCAGCCGATGGCGGAGGAAGGACAGATGACCTTCGTTCTGCACGCAGAAGCGGGCGGCTGGAAGGTACAAGGCTGGACATGGTCAGGGGTCAAGCCACACGCGGCGAAGTAGCGGAGAGGGCACTACTCAGCGCTAGTGCATGAATCCCAGGTTAGCGCCCAAAACCCGGGCGCGAACCTGGGGCACGTGGCAATTCGCCACACACGCGGACCTCGTCATGGATCATCTTTTTGGCGCGGAGTTAATACGGACAACCTTCACTCTGGACAAAGTGCTGTCCCAGCGAAACATCCCGTCAACATAAAAGAAATAGCCAATCCACTCATCCGGTGCGCCCGGTGCTGATTTCCAAGAAGCGTAATACATATCCAGAGGCGTCCGGGAGTTATGAAGCATTCCCCACTCCATGTCCCTGGGGCCTCCAGGCCTGTCCACCGACGCGGAACGAGCTTCGCTACTGTCCAAGATCGGATATTGGTACAGGGACATGGATCAGTTACAAAATGCAAGGCTGGCGCTTGAAGAAAGCTTGTCCCTCGTCCCCAGTCAATACGAAACCGTGAAGCAACTACTGGCAACGCTAATCAAGCTGGGCGACAAGAAGGCGGTTCTCGAATGAATGAGTCAACTGCTACACCTCGACCCACATAACCCAACAGTTTTCGATGGCTGCTTCGCTTACGCAAGAGGGAGTATTGTCGGTTGGTCCGATTTGCTTGACCTCCTCGATACTCTGCGGACGGACTACCCTGGCGATCAGCTTGTCCATGCGAACTGTAATTTCTATGCGGGAAAGCTACTCATTAACACAGACCCCGCGTCAGCTAGGAAGCATTTCATCGTCGCCCAGGAATCATTTCGAAAGCTTTTTCCCCGCGGCCACCACGTGTTCGCAGCCCTGCGTTCGGCCCTAAGACAGCTTTCCCAAGCGAAGCGGGCGATCCCGCCATCGGGGGCCTAGTTTGCTCAGGGTTCGAAGCCACATGGTACGCTCGACCTCGATGGCTGCTCCGCAAATTCCAATTCATGACCGCCCGGAAACCAAGCTGGTCTCCATCCATGCAGGCTGGTTCTCCATGGGCTCTGCCGCCGATCAAGACAATGGCGGCCAAGATAACGAACGCCCCGTTCATCGCATCTGGGTGGACGAATTTCTCCTCGCCGCCTGTCAGGTCACCAACGCGGAGTACGCCCGCTTTTTGCGCGTCACGGAAAATCCGCTTCCGCCCTTCTGGAACGATGCCAACTTCAATCATCCCGAGCAGCCTGTGGTCGCCGTCTCCTGGTTTGAAGCGGAGAAGTACTGCGAGTGGCTCTCGGTCGCGACGGGCCGGCCCTTTCGCCTGCCGACCGAAGCCGAATGGGAGCGCGCCGCCCGCGGAGGAGTTGAGGGAAAGCTCTATCCCTGGGGAGACGCTCCGCCGCAATCGCTGCCCGACTACGACAAGCGTTGGCTCACCGGTCCCGAACCCGTGGGCCGTTACGCGCCGAATGGGTTCGGTCTATACGACATCTGCGAGAACGTGCACGAGTGGTGCAGCGACTGGTATCAGGCGGATTACTATGCGATTTCGCCGGAGCGCAATCCATACGGCCCGGAGTCCGGCGCGCGCCGCGCTTCCCGCGGAGGCTCCTGGCGTCATCACGTCAAAGTTTCGCGCTGCGCCGCCCGCTCCAGCATCCCGCCGCAGTTCCAATACGCCGACTACGGCTTCCGCGTGGCGGCACGCGCCTAGCAGTGCGCCGCAAGTCCGATTCGTATCAGGGTATGCCTTCGGGCATACCGTAACTGCTGTTTGCTATGAGTGTGCCTTTAGGCGCTGGATCGGCTAGGAGCTTAGGATTTCCCATTTCGGGAAACCGGGTAGATCCAAAAATATGTATGTATTTGATTGTGAACGACTTGCGAGACTTGAAGTGTTCCAACTGGAACACTACGCGTTTTGCCTTCTATCTGTTCCCACCAGCCAGCGCAGAATCATGTTGACAATGCTGAGCACGATGGCTCCCCAGAACGCGGCGCCGAAAGTATCCACGCGAAATCCGGGCACGAACGCAGCGGCCAGCTCAATCATGGCGGCGTTGATCACCAGCCAGAAGATGCCGAGGGTAAGCAACGTCAAGGGGAAGGTAATGATCTTGAGCAACACACCGACTGTGGCGTTTACGAAGCCAATCACCAGCGCAGCGATCAGTGCGGCCACCGGCCCGCTCACATGAAAGCCATGAATGAAATGGGCCACAATCCAAAGTGCCAGCGCGCTTAGAACCCAGTTGAGAAGAATCCGCACGACATGCCTCCTAATACGTGGTGGAGAATATAAGCTCCCGTAGCCCGAACCGCAACCGTTGGTTCGTATCTTCGCAAGGCTTGTTTTAGAATCAAACGTTTCCTATTCATCATCCGTTCTTTATGAAGGAGCTTTGTTTTGCCTGAGACCATTTACGACATTGCCATCGTCGGCAGCGGACCAGCGGGATACACCGCGGCGATCCGCGCCGGCCAATACGGATTGAAGACTGCCCTCATCGAGAAGGACGGCTTTCTCGGTGGGACTTGCCTGCACGTGGGCTGCATCCCCACCAAGGCGCTGCTCTTCAACGCCGAGCTTTGGGATCACTTGAAGGACGCAAAGGAATTTGGCATCGAGGGCGTGGACGCGCGCAAGCTCAACTGGGCCGCGGTGCAGGAGCGCAAGTCGAAGATCGTGACCAAGCATGCCAAGGGTCTCGAGTTCCTGATGCGCAAGAATAAGGTGGAGACCGTGAAAGGCTACGGCAAGCTCACCGGCCCGGTACAGAATGGCGTGCTCACGATCGAAGTTACGAACGATGGCAAGGCCTCTCATCTCAAGGCTAAGAATGTACTGTTGGCCACTGGTTCGGAAGCCCGCATGATTCCAGATGTCGAGCCGAGCGACAGCGTGCTCACCAACATTGAAATTCTCAACCTAAAAACAATTCCGAAATCGCTGGTGGTGGTGGGTGCGGGCGCAGTAGGCGTGGAGTTCGCTTCGATCTTCCGATCGTTCGATAGTGAAGTGACGATTCTCGAGATGTTGCCGCGCCTTGTGCCTGTCGAAGACGAAGAAATTTCCAAGGAGCTGGCGCGGGTGTATCGCAAGCGCGGTATCAATTTTCATACCGGCGCCAAGGTCGAAAAGATTGACAACACCAAGTCGGGAATCGCCGTTACTTTTTCCGTGGACGGCAAGCAGCAGAAGATTGAAGCGGAGAAGATTCTGATCGCGGTGGGGCGCAAGCCGCGCACGGAAAACATTGGCCTGGAGAAAACGAAGATCAAGCCGGATCGTGGCTTCATTAAGACCGATAGCTGGATGCAGACCGCCGAGCCCGGCGTGTATGCCATCGGAGACATTGTGCTGGGCACGCCGCCGCTCGCGCATGTTGGCGCGATGGAAGGACTGGTGGCCGTGGCCAAGATCGCGGGCAAAACCGCGAAGCCGATTAATCCCGAGCACATTCCCGGCGCGACGTACTGTCATCCAGAAATCGGCAGCGTTGGACTCACGCAGACCAAAGCCGAAGAGCTGGGCTACAACGTGAAGATTGGCAAGTTTCCGTTCACGGCCAACTCGCGGGCTTCGATTCTCGGTGCACATGAAGGCTTCATCAAGATCGTCTCCGACGCTGACTACGGCGAGGTTTTGGGTGTGCACATCATCGGCCCGCAGGCGACAGAGTTGATTGCAGAAGCCGTAGCGGCGATTGAACTGGAAGCCACCGTGGAAGATTTGGTGTGGACCATTCACGCGCATCCCACGCTGGCCGAGGCAATGCTGGATGCGGCCAACAGCGTGTATGGGATGGCCATCAACGCATGAAAGGCGGCCACGGATTTGCTTTGGCAGTCCGACCCTGAGCGAAAGCGAGGGCGGAGGAATCCCTGCCATCGGCAGCGCAGTGAAGGTAGTAGGGATGCTTCGACTGCGAGTTAGCCTCGCACAGCGAGGCTAACTCTCCGCTCAGCATGACAAAAGGCTCGCTTGATCTCCGTTCTCCAACTCGGCACTCTCGATTACGCTGCTGGCCTGCAAATTCAGCAGCGGCTGATTGAGCTGCGCAAGGAAGGCCGCATCGGCGATGTCCTTCTGCTGCTGGAGCACACGCCGGTCATCACGTTGGGACGCAACGCGAAGCAGAAGAATATTGTCGTTTCGGCGGAACTACTTGCGCAGCGCGGCGTTGAGGTCTTCGAGTGCCACCGCGGAGGGGATGTGACCTTCCACGGACCTGGGCAGCTGGTTGGCTATCCCATCTTTGATTTGCGCGGGCTGCCGACTTCTGATAATAACCGCAAAAGTATGGGTGCAATCGAGTACGTACGGAGCTTGGAAGAAGTGCTTATCCGCACCTGCGCCGACTTCAGTATCCCTACGGAACGCATCCGCGGATTGACCGGCGTTTGGACTACGCCGGAGCAGGACGGAGGTAAAGTCGCCGCGATCGGCGTGCATATCTCCCGCAGCGTTACCTCGCATGGTTTTGCGCTGAACGTGAATACTGACCTCAGCTATTTCGATCTGATCGTTCCATGCGGGATCACGGCTCGGCCGGTGACTTCGATGGCGACGGAACTGGGGCGCGGGCTTTCCTTGCAGGAAGTGGCGCAATCCGTCTCGCGGAATTTCGGGTTCGTATTTGACAGTCAAATGCTGTGGCTGGAGTCGCTCGATGACCTGGTCGCCCAGCCTGCCGATGTTCCTCTCAAGGTGCCGGAGCAGTTGCGCAAGCTACGCGGCGACGAAGACACCTTTCGGGCGTGAATTCGCTTTCCAAGCTCGCCGCAAAAAGCTTTTAACCGCTGAGCACGCTAAGGATTCGCTGAGATCGCCCGGACGAGGGCGTTCGGGCCTACGTGAAGCTGGCGCTACAAGATTTTTTTTCCGAACGCCGAGAGCGTTAGTTCCACGGCCAGATCTGCGGTGCGATTGTGTTCGTCAATCACCGGATTAACTTCGACGACCTCAAAGCTCAGCATGCGGCCGTGGTCGGCGATGATCTCCATGGCGAGATGAGCTTCGCGGTAGGTGGCGCCGCCGCGGACGGGAGTGCCGACTCCCGGAGCGACCCCGGGATCAATCCAATCCATGTCGAGTGAGATGTGGTATCCCACGGTGCCGCGTCCGGCGATGCACAGGGCTTCTTCCATCACGGCGCGCATGCCACGTTCGTCAATATCGCGCATGGTGAGTACTGCGATGCCTGCCCGTCGCACATTGGCTCTTTCGATGGCATCAATGTCGCGCACGCCGACCAGGACGCAGTTCTCGGGACTAACCTTCGGAGAGAAATTGAAGATGTTGGCTAACTCATCTGGGCCAAGCCCCATGGTGGCCGCGAGCGGCATGCCATGCACGTTGCCGCTGGGCGAGGTCTCGGGAGTATTGATGTCGGTATGCGCATCAATCCAAATGAGGCCGATCTTCTGTTCTTGGCGGCGGTAGAACTGCGTAACTCCGGCCACCGTGCCGGCGGCGACGGAGTGATCGCCGCCCAGAACTACCGGCATTTTGCCCAGCTCCAGCGTCTTCACCACGAGTTCGGCGTGCTTGGTGCAAGTCGCGGTGATTTCCTTCAGATACTTGGCGTGGGGATCGCCTTCTTTCTTTTGCTCGGGAAGAGCGACCGCTACGTTGCCGGCATCTTCAACCGCGTGGCCTAGCTCTTCCAGTCGCGCCTGCAAGCCAGCCACGCGGACCGCGGAAGGCCCCATATCCACGCCGCGGCGCGACTGGCCGAGATCAAGAGGGACACCGATGACACGGATTTTCCGGGGAGGGATGGACGACGGGGTCATGTTGGTTTCAGCAGTCATTTTTCACCGCCGAGAACGCCGAGAAAAATATTCGGGGTAAATTCTGATCCGAAGTGGGGCCCAAAGTATGTGCGTAAGAACATCGGTCGTCCCTCCGGGACTTGGTCATTTTCCCCACTTTTCCCGGCGCTGAAGCGCCGGGCTATTATCGCGCCGCCCCTCCGGGGCTGATTTTCTTCCTTGCTGGTCGCCTTAAGGGTACAGGCGATGCAACATCCGCGGGAACGGGATTGTCTCCCGCACATGCTCCAGGCCGCAGATCCAGGCCACGGCGCGCTCAATCCCCATGCCGAAGCCGCCGTGAGGTACGCTGCCGTATTTGCGCAAGTCCAGGTACCACTCGAATGCTTCTTCCGGCAGGCCGTGCTCACGAATGCGCTGCAATAAGAGTTCGTATGACGCCATGCGCTGCGAGCCGCCGATGATCTCGCCATAACCTTCGGGAGCGAGCACGTCCACACACAGCGCCAGGTCGGGACGCTGCGAATCCGGCTCCATGTAGAACGCCTTCACTTTGGCGGGATAGCGATGCACCATCACGGGCTTATCGAATTGCGCTGAAAGATAGGTTTCGTCGGGTGACCCGAAATCTCCGCCCCACTCAAACTTGGCTTCCAGTAAGCCTTTCGAGTGACCGTCTTGAAGCATTTGGACGGCTTCGTCATAGGTGATACGCGGGAAGGGGGCTTGAATTTTCTCTAGCTTGGCAATATCGCGGCCGGCGGTTTGCAAATCACTACGGCGTTTTTCCAAACAACGCTTCACCACAAATGAAATCAGCCCTTCGGCCAAGTCCATGATGTCGTCGAGGGTGGCGTAGGCCATCTCCGGCTCGACCATCCAAAATTCAGTGAGATGGCGGCGGGTTTTGGATTTCTCGGCACGAAAGGTTGGGCCAAACGAATAGACCTTGCCCAGCGCCATGGCCGTGGCCTCAATGTAGAGCTGGCCGGACTGGGTGAGGTAAGCCTGCTCGTCGAAGTAGTCCACGGGGAACAGCGTGCTCGTGCCCTCGCAGGCTGCGGGCGTCAGAATCGGGGGATCGGTGAGAACGAAACCGCGGTCATCAAAGAAGTCGCGCACCGCTTTGATGATCTCCGCACGCACTCGCAGGATGGAAGCTTGCCGCGGGGAGCGTACCCAGAGATGGCGGTGCTCCATGAGGAAATCCACCCCGTGCTCTTTAGGGGTGATCGGATAAGGATCGTCCTCGGCGACGCGCTGCAGCACTTGCACGCTGCTGACATCCAGTTCATAGCCGCCCGGCGCGCGCTTGTCGGCCCGGACTTTGCCTTCGACGATCACGCTCGATTCCTGGGTCAGGCCTTTGACAGCGTCGAAGACTTCCGGCGTCACAGCGCTCTTGGGCACCACTCCCTGAATCTGGCCGGTGCCGTCCCGAAAAATAGGGAAGAGCCGTTTGCCGCTCTCGCGCAGGTTGTAGAGCCAGCCGCGGATGGTGACGGATTGGCCGTCGTGGCGGCCGATTTCAGAGATAGT
>ODAK010006478.1_pt1 | contig 11804 bp, 8 predicted proteins | sample 1539591 | NCBI WGS metagenome assembly ODAK01 (sample SAMEA3539303, study PRJEB22396) | soil metagenome | biome: tundra; feature: field; material: soil | place: USA | collected 2010-05 | depth 0.15 m | reverse complement strand
AGCTGTGGCCTGAGACTGTCATAGCAGGCACCGGAATCTCCGATCAGTACTCTCTAAAATGTATTCTCTGACTTGTCTCTACTGTAGATTACCTGGCTGGCGCAGCCAAGAGGGCATCTGCTCATCGCGGCAGCACGAAAGGCTCGCTGATCAGGGTCATCCACTCGTCGGCCGTCGCATCCAACCACCGGGGTCACCTGGGTGAGCCCGAGCGCGGTCCTCGCGAACGCTGTCCAGATCTGGGCACTCTGCGCGGCCTAAACGGTGATGGCCAAGGACGCGACGATTGAGACGACGGTGGGTGGCCGTGCGTCATATTCCGGCATCACAGGTGGAGTAGCAGGTCGCTGCTGCGGGCTGGAGCAGCAGATCAGCGCGCTGCCGTCGGTGTCGATTGACAGTCGGCGGGGTCGCGCACTTTGGCCGAGTGACTCGAACCCAGGTTCGGGCAGCGCAGCCAATTCAAAAAAGCTTTCCAACTCCCGATTGCAAGTTGGCAGGGGAAGTCGGCCCGGCTCCCTTGCAGGCGGCGGGCGATGAATCCCGGCACGATGGCACTCGTCCGGGCTATCCAGGCAAGGTCGTCGACGATTACCGGACCGCGCCGATCTGACAGGCCTTCGACCGACTAAGAAACGGTGATGGGTCCGCTAGTTGGCATTGAGGAACGTCAGCACCGCGAGCACCCGACGGTGGTCCTCGTCGGTGGCAGGCAGCTGGAGCTTCGCCAGGATGCTGCGGACATGCTTTTCGACGGCACCCTCGCTGATAAACAGCCGATGGGCGATTCCGCTGTTCGAACGGCCTTCGGCCACGAGAGAGAGCACCTCCCGCTCTCGTGCAGAGAGCATGGCGAGCGGGTCGGTCCGACGTTGCTGGCCCAGCAGCTCCTGAACGAGGACGGGGTCGATCACGGAACCGCCGAGCGCGATCCGTTCAAGAGCATCGACGAGATCGTCAACCCTCAGGATCCGGCTCTTGAGCAGATAGCCGACGCCGTTGCCGCTCCGGAGAAAGTCGATCGCGGTCTCGACCTCAACGTGCCCCGAGAGGAGCAGGATTCCGATCTGGGGGAACTCGCGACGAATCACGCCCGCTACATCGATGCCCTCGAAAGTATTGGTCGGCGGCATCCGGATGTCGACGACCACGAGGTCAGGATGTCCGGCACGCACCGCCTCAACCAACGTGCGGGCGTCGCCGACGCGCTCGATCACGTCGTAACCTGCCTCGCCGAGAAGCATGACCAGCCCCTCGCGCAGCAGGACATCATCATCGGCCACGACGACCCGGCGCCTGACGCCTGACGACGGAGCTGGGGGCATGCCTGAACCTTACATCCCGGTAAGTGCCGGCTCCCGCAGCTAGTCACCAGTCGGCTTCGGCACCAGGCGCCGCGGTTTCTTGGTGCTAGCAGGAGCCCGGCTCGCCCGGTAGCGACAGGGCCGGAAGCGCGCTGGCGGCAATGACAAGCGGGCACGCCGCCATCATCGTTGAGTCAGGTGGCCTGGTACGTGAGCAGAAGGGGGCGACCGGTGACTGAAGCGATACCTGTAGAGGATGTCAGCTCGCGGCCGCTGACGGAATCATGGCCGCAACCGCGGCCGGGATCACTGCTTGGACGGGACCAGGAGATGACGCTGATCATCAACGAGTTCCTCTATCGCGCGGCGAGCGCAGGCGACGCGATGCTGCTGATCGGCGAACCTGGGGTCGGCCAGAAAATGCTCCTCGATGTGGACGCGGATCCTGCGATGGCCTACGAGGTTTGGGTCCTGCGCACCGTCGAGGGGACCCGGGTGGTAGACCTGAAGCCGAGCGCGCACAGGCTGACGTTCCCTCATCCGCGGCTCCGGGCCGTCATTAGTGAGTTGTCATCCGCAGATGAGCGACGTGTTCCGGCGCGGCGGCTCGCGGACGCCGCCTACGTTAGCGCGAACGTCACCGGCGATCTCCGCCGCGCCGAAACTCTGCTCGCCGAGGCCGATCTAACTGCGTCGGTCGAAACCGCGACGGCTGCGTCGTGTGTGCTGCTTCACGGCGACGGTGACGTGGCCGCCGCCCACCGTGTGCTGCTGCGGGCGATCGAGACCGCAGACGGACGGGACATTAGCCTGACGGCCGCCGAGGGGGCGTTGTGGACCTTGCTCCTGGTGTGTCACTTCGGGGGGCGCGCCGAACTGTGGGAACCGCTCGACCGCCATCTCCTCAGCCTCGGTCCCGACCTCCCGGCGAACCTCAGCCTGAGCGCCACCCTCGTCGCCGATCCAGCGCGAAGCCCTGGGGCCGCGCTCGACCGCCTCGACGCCGAGATCGAGTCACTCCCCCACCAGGCCGACCCGGCCGAGATCGTGCGGATCGCCGGCACGTCGGTCTTCGTCGACCGGTTGCCGAACTGCCGGCAGGCACTGCGCCGGGTGGCCCGCGACCAGCTAGACGGCGGCGCCGTCACCTCGGTCATCTACGCGGACACCTTGCTGGCGCTTGAGGCGTATCTGACCGGCCAGTGGGACGAAGCCCAGCGGCTCGCGGAGGCCGCCGCCGAATTGTGTGAAGCCCGCGGCTACCAGCTGCTGCGCTGGAAAGCGCAGGCCGTGCAGGCGTTCCTGGCGGCAGGCCGGGGCGACGCCGCGCTGGCCCAGGCGCTGGCCGACGAGATGATCCGATGGGCAGCACCTCGCGGCGTGCGGCATCTGCATACCGGCGCCCTGTACGCGTGTGTCCTCGCGGCGCTGGCGCGTTCTGATTTCGAGGCGGCGTATCGCCATGCCGCCGAGATCAGCCCGGCGGGACAGCTGGCGGCGTACGAACCGCATGCGCCGTGGGTCATGATGGACCTCGTCGAGGCGGCGCTGCGCACCGATCGCACCAGCGACGCCGCCGGGCACGTCCGCGCGATACAGGAGGCCGGCGTCGGAAAAGTCTCCTCGCGCCTGGCCATGCTGGCCGGTGCAGCAGCCGCGATGATCGCTCCGGATGATGAGGCCGTCGAGCTGTTCGACCGATCGCTGGCGATCGGCGACGCCGAACGGTGGCCGTTCGACCTGGCGCGTGTGCAACTGCTTTACGGCGAGCACCTTCGGCGCGCGGGTGGAATGAAGGAGGCGCGAGTCCACCTCGTCGCGGCCCTCGAGGGCTTCCGGCGACTCGGTGCCAAGACGTGGGCGGAGCGGGCCGCCGTGGAACTCCGCGCGACGGGGCAGACCCGATCGCAAGGACGACAGCAGGATCGCGAGGCGCTGACACCGCAGGAACTCGAGATCGCGATGCTTGCCGCCACCGGCCTGAGCAATAAGCAGATCGGCAGCCGCCTTTTCCTGTCCCACCGCACCGTCAGCGCCCACCTGTACAGGGTCTTCCCGAAGCTGGGGATCACCTCCCGCGCGGCGCTACGGGACGCTCTGCAGCACCAGCCGGCCGAGTGAACCGGACTCCGCTTCTGGTCGGCGTGTCAGGCCGGCGCGTCAAGGGCTGTCGGTCCGAGCGGCCCCGCATCGAGATTGGCCGTCTCACCGTGCGTCGGGATCTGCAGCGCGATCAGGTAAAAGACGACGCCCGCCACGCCGCCGACGACCCAGGAGATGTCGGTCCCCCCCAGTGTCTTGACCAGCGGGCCGGTGTAGAAGGTCTGATCGATGAACGGGACCTGCACAGCGACCGCGAGGACGTAGGCGATCAGCCCGCGCCACAGGAAGCCCCCGTAACGACCATGGGGGGTAAAAAATGACGCGACGTCATAGTCGCCGTGCTTGACAAGGTAATAGTCGGTGAGATTGATCGCGGACCACGGTATGAACACGTACAACAGCACGTTGAGGAAGTTCGACAGGTTGTTGACGAACTGCTTATAACCGAGCAGAGCGCATCCGGTGCCGGCGGCGATCACGAGCAGCGAGCCGATCACCCGCACCCAGACCGAACGCTGCACGTTCTTGACACAGCTGACGATGCTCGCCACCGCGAGCATGCCGGTGTAGGCATTGGCCACGTCGGACCCGATCAGGCTCACCGCCATCACGGGCAGCGCCCAACGGCCCGCGATATCCCCGACCGCAGCCACCGTCGACGATGCGTGCGGGAGCAGCCCGGTGATGTAAGCGCCCAAAATCGCGCAGAAGATCTGAGGGACCGCGCAGCCGAGGACCACGGCCCAGAACGTTTTGGGCTTGCTGATCGTTTCGGGCAGGTAGCGCGAGTAGTCGGAGACATATGGTGCCCAGCTCACCATGGCGATGACGAAAATCCCGGTGGCCCTCATGAACACCGCGAACGAGGGGGCGTGAGTGCTGGCCGCAGCTCCGGCCAGTCCGCCGTGCAGGATCGCCTGGATGAACACGATCACGAACGTGACCCCGAGGATGACGGTCATCCACCGCTGAAAGAGATGGATCCAGTCGTAGCCGTAGATCGTGAGGACGACCACGGGCACCGTAAGGATCGCGATCCAGCCCGGAATGCTAATGGAGCTGACCAGCAGGTTCATGGCATCGGCTTGGATCACGAGCTGAGCGGCGAGGAAACCGAAGTCGAGAACGATCGACGCGGCGAACACCAGCACCGCGCCGTAGAAGCCGAACTGCCCGCGGCTCTGGATCATCTGCGGAACGCCGAGCTTCGGCCCCTGTATCGCATGGAAGCCGACCAGGATCAGACCGATGATCACGCCGAGCGCGATAGCGCTGCACGCCCAGAGGAAGTCCAGACCCATGAACACCACCACGCCGCCGAGGACAACGGGAAAGATGTTCGCGTTCAGGCCGAACCACAAGGTGAACTGGTCGCGAATCCGGCCGTGACGCTCCTCGGGCGGGATGTGATCGATCGAGCGGCTCTCGATCTGGGCGAGACTCTCCCGGTGCTGTCGCGGCTGGTCTGCCATGGGACTTGCTCGCCCTTCCCCAGTCGGCTGGGCCGAAATGATCAGCATCGCAGTTGGACCTGGCTGTGTCTGTGCCGCCAGCGGGCGATCGGTGAACCTGCTGGCAGGTCCGGCCCAGGTAGTGCTAGCTGGATTGCGTCAATGCGCGCGGTCGGGAGACTGTGATAGTGACCCTAAGCTGTCTGATCATCGATGACAGCGAGAAGTTCCTCGCTTCGGCTACTCGCTTGCTCTCCCTGCAGGGCGTCAGCGTTATCGGGCGAGCATCTACTGGAGACGAGGGGCTCCGACTGGCAGCGGCGCTCAGGCCGGACGTTACTCTCGTGGACGTCGAGCTCGGCGACGAGGACGGGATCGAGGTGGCTCGGCGGTTGACGTCAGGTGACCTGTCCGCGATGGTAATTCTCATATCGCTACGCGACCGCAATGAGCTCACAGAGCTGATAGCAGGAAGTGGCGCCATCGGTTTCCTGCGCAAGGATGCCCTAGATGCTCAAGCGGTCTGCGATCTGATCGCCCGGAGACAGAGAAATGTCACGCCAGAGCCCCCGTATCTCAGCTGAGATCAACGAGACCATAGATCTGGTTCTCCGCGAGGAGGCCGCGCTCCGGCGAGTCGCCATGCTCGTGGCCGAAGAGGCCCCGCAACCCGCGGTATTCGAGGCCGTAGCCGTCGAGGCGAGCGGGTTGCTTGCTCCGGCGCAGGTTCAGATCGCACGCGTCGATCATCCGGCGGAGCTGGATAAGAAGATTGCGCAGATCGCCCGGGCGGCCGGGACCGATTGCGCCATCGGTGTCCCGATCAATGTTGGCGGGAGAACGTGGGGCGCCCTCGTCGCCGTTTCGACCACCTCCGAACCGCTCGCCACCCGGTCCACGGCGCGGCTCGCCAACTTCAGCCGGCTGGTATCCAGTGCGATCGCGAGCGCGCAGGCGCGCGAGGAGCTGCGTGGCCTGGCGGAACAGCAAGGGGCGTTGCGGCGGATCGCGACGCTGGTCGCGCAGGGCGCCGAACCGCAGGCCGTATTCACCGCGGTCGCGGTTGAGGCGGCCCGGATTCTCGGCGTGGGGGCCGTTGCCCTGCTCAGCTACGACGCGGACAGCGGGATGTTCACCAAGCTCTTCGGGACGCATCATGACAGGGCCGCAGCGCCGGACGGGGCTCGCTGTCTGGTAGAGGAGTGCCCCTACGGAGCCTTGGTCCTGGCGACCGGCCGTCCAGCGAGAGTCGACGACTGGACAGACGCTCCAGGACCAATCGCCGCCAGGTACCGGGAACTCGGGTACGGCCAGGCGGTCGCGGCGCCGATCATCATCGACGGTTCCGTCTGGGGGTGCATCGGGGCGTACGGGGAAGCCGGCGAGATACTTCCGCCCGGCTGCGAAACGCGACTGGCCGATTTCACTCACCTGATGGCCACGGCGATCTCGAACGTCCAGGCGCGCCAGGCACGCGACGAACATCGCAGCCTGGCGGAATCGCAGGGCGCACTGCGACGGGTCGCGACGCTGGTCGCGCAGGGCGCCGAACCCAAGGCCGTCTTCACCACGGTCGCGGTCGAGGCGGCCCGGATTCTCGGCGTGGGCGCCGTCAGCCTCATCGCCTACGACGCGGACACGGAGATGTTCACCAAGATCTTCGGGACGCACGGCGAGCGGTCCCCGGTACCTGACGGAGCTACCTGGCCAGTGCAGGAATGCCCCGAAGGAGCCTTGGTGCTAGCGACCGGCCGGCCAGCCAGAGTCGACGACTGGACAGGCATTCCCGGATCACCCGCGGCCAAGCACCGGGAAGAAGGCTTCGGCCAGGCGGTCGCCGCGCCGGTCATCATCGACGGCTCGATCTGGGGCTGTATCGCCGCCTACGGCGAAGCCGACGAGATTCTTCCGCCCGGCTGCGAAACGCGGCTGGCCGACTACACCAACCTGATGGCTACGGCCATCGCCAACGCCCAGGTGCGCGACGAACTTCGCGGCCTGGCGAAGCAGCAGGGTGCGGCGCTGCGCCGGGTCGCGACGCTGGTCGCCCAGCAGGCCTCGCCACCTGCGATCTTCAACGCGGTCGCGGGCGAGGCCAGCCGGGCCCTTGGAGTTCCGCGCGTCGATGTCGGCCGCTGTCACGAAGACGGGTCAATGACCTTGCTCGGCTCGACCGGCCGACCCGTCCGATCGGACGATCACGCGTTCTCCGAGAGCGAGAAGTACGTCACGCGAAAGGTGATGCAGACCGGACGCGCCGCGCGGACCGATGACCGGACGACGCCGCCCGCACCGAACGCGGCGGCCGCCGATGAGGAGGGCTTCCGGTCCGTCGTCGGCGCGCCGATCATGGTGGAGGGCGCCCTGTGGGGCGTGATCGTGGTGCTCGCCGGCGAGATCCTCCACGACGATACGGAAACGCGGCTCACCGACTTCACGCACCTCGTCGCCAGCTCGATCTCCAACGTCCATGCCCGCAACAACCTGATCGCTTCTCGCGCCCGGATCGTCACCGCTAGCGACGAGACCCGCCGCCGGATTGAACGCAATCTCCATGACGGAATCCAGCAGCGGATCCTCGCACTCGGCCTTGACCTGCGGGCCGTGCGTGCGGGATTCCCGTTGCCGCGCGAGGCCCAAGCGGGGCTGGACGAGGTAGCCCGCGACCTCGAGGGCGTGCTCGAGGAGATCCGGGGCTTCTCCCAGGGCCTGCATCCGGCGTTGCTAGCCCGCTCGGGCCTCGCTCCATCCTTGCGGGCGCTGGCCCGTCGATCGCCGATCCCGGTCCACGTCGATGTCGCCGGGGGGCCGCGGCTCCCCGAACCGGTCGAGACCGCCGTCTACTACGTCGTCTCCGAGGCGCTCGCCAACGCCGCCAAGTACTCGCAGGCCTCGGAGGTCTCGGTGACCGTCGTCCCGGGCCAGGCGGAGGTTCGAGCCACTGTCGCCGACGACGGTGTCGGCGGAGCGGCACTGGCCCGCGGTTCGGGGCTGATCGGGCTGATCGATCGCGTCGAGGCGCTGGGCGGGAGGTTCGCGTTGGAGAGCCCAGTCGGCCGGGGCACGACCATCTCGATCGAGCTGCCACTCGCCGCCCAGCCGGCGGACGAGCAACCCACGCTCTGATCACGGTCATTCGACCGAAGCAATAGCCGCACAGCGCGCCTTCTCAAACTGGGTGCGCGGCGGCGCTTATTAGTCAGATGACCGATGTAGATCCAGTCGGCACCTGCCACCTTTAAAGTGCGATTTTAAAGTCCGGCGAGTGAATCGCTTGCCTGACTCTAAGGAGGAGCACGTGCTGGTGCCTAGTCGTGCGAAACATGCCGAACCAGAACAGCTGCCTGAGATCGATCCCATCGACCACTGGGACGTGGCGATGGCCAACGCGACCGCCCATCTCCTCAGCGCCTTCCATCTCATCGCCGCGCTGGATACTCCGTCCGCCGCCGCTCCGGGAAGCTTCTCGTTCGAGCTGGCCTTCCGAAACTTGTGCACCACGCTTATCGCGCTAGACGACTGCTGCAATACCGTCTGGACGAGTCCCAGGACTGGCATCGTGATACGCGAACGCAACGAGTCATTTGACTGATTCCCGCCTTTAGCAGAGTGCCGCATAATGATAAACGTGCGCCACCTGAGTATTTCTGGCCGCAGATTCCGGCATTTGCCACTGCGCCCCCGGCGTACGCCGACGAAAGGGAGATGCGAATGTCAGGAAGCCAGGCCGGCCGGCGATCAGGCGCCAGGCGCAACACCAGGATCGGCGCGATCGGGGCGCTGGCTGTCGTCGCCGCATCCGTCATCGTCCATGGAGCCGTCGCCGGCCCGGCTCCGACGATATCTGCGCGCGTCGGGTCGCGACTGGTGGTGGCCACCACCGACGGATCGATCCGGGGCAAGCCGGCTGGCGCCATGGACGAATTCCTCGGCCTTCCCTATGCGGCTCCGCCCACCGGTCCGCTGCGCTGGCGCCCTCCGCACCCGCCGGCCCGCTGGCGCGGAATCCGCGAGGCGACGCAGTTTGCCCCGCACTGTCCCCAGCCGACCTCATACTTCGGCGTGGCCAGCACGTCGGAAAACTGCCTGTACCTGAATGTCTTCGTCCCGTCGGCAGGCAGCAACCACCCGCTGCCCGTAATGGTGTGGCTGCCCGGTGGAGCGCTGCTCGTCGGCGAGAGCAACGACTACAACCCGGCTGGCCTAGTGCGCCGCGGCGTCATCGTCGTCACGGTCAACTACCGGCTCGGCGCGCTCGGCTTCCTAGCCCATCCGGCCCTCGCCAGCACGCCGGGCGGGCCTTCCGGTAACTACGGCCTGGAGGACCAGCAGGCAGCGCTGCGCTGGGTGCAGGCCAACATCGGCCGGTTCGGCGGCAACCGGCGCAACGTGACTCTCTTCGGTGAGTCCTCCGGCGGCCTGAGCGTCCTAGCGCAGCTCGCCTCTCCCGGCGCGCGCGGGCTTTTCTCCCGTGCCATCGCCGAAAGCGGCACCTACAACCTGACCCAGACGCCGCTGGCCACCGCCGAAGCCGCGGGCAAGGCATTCGCCGCCAAGGCGGGTTGCGCCAGCCAGACCGCGGCATGCCTGCGAAGCCTGCCGGTTAAGGCCATTGTCGAGAACGAGAATTTTGCCGGGTACCGGCCGGACATCGACGGCAGCGTACTCACTCAATCGATAGGTTCCGCGTTGGCCGACGGACAGTTCAACCGCGTGCCGGTGATCAGCGGGACCAACCGCGACGAGCGGCGGTTGTTCGTCGCGCAGTCCCAGTTGCCACCGGAGGACGGCCCTCCGGTCACGGCGGCGAACTACCGGGCCATGATCGGCGCCATGCTTGGTGTCCCCGCGACCGCCGCGCCGGCCATCGCCGCCGAGTACCCGCTCACGGCTTACCCGAGCCCGGCGCTGGCGCTCGGCGCCGTGGGCACCGACGCCATCTTCGCCTGTCCGGCCCTTACGGTCGATCAGTCACTGTCGAAGTACGTGCCGACGTACGCCTATGAGTTCAGTGACCGCAGTGCACCGGAACTCTACCTGCCACCCGTCGGATTCCCCTACGGCGCGGCCCACGAGTCGGAGGTGCAGTACCTCTTCAGCCTGAGCAACACCAGATATCCTGCGCCGCTCTCCCCCGCTCAGCAGGACCTGGCCGCGGCCATGCAGCAGGACTGGACCGGCTTCGCCAAGGCTGGAGCGCCCACCACGTCGGCGTGGCCGCGCTTCGACAGCAGCAGCCAGCAGATGCTGTCACTAGTCACGCCGCAGCCGCGCGTACAGACCAGCTTCGCGGCCGAACATCACTGCGCCTTCTGGGCCCGCTAAACGAGGCCGGCCGAGGAACATCGCCGACTACGTACTGAACCGGGCTCTAGCGGGTCCGCCAAGCTTCCATCGCCTGACCGGGCCCCGGCCAGTACACGCCACCACCCGATCCCCTGCGGGGCCATGCGCCTCGCTGGACCACCACCGCGGCCACCACTGGCCCGCGGCCCAGCCGGCAGCCACCCGGTTCCCGGCACACACCCAGAAAAGGAGAAGCACGATGGGCACCATCACCACTAAGGACGGCACCGAGATCTTCTACAAGGACTGGGGCACCGGCCAGCCCGTCGTATTCAGTCACGGCTGGCCACTGAACGCCGACGCCTGGGATGACCAGCTGTTCCTGGTCGCGTCCAGTGGCTATCGTGCCATCGCCCACGACCGCCGCGGCGGCGGCCGATCCGGCCAGCCGTGGGCCGGCAACGACCTGGACACCTACGCCGACGACCTCGCCGACCTCATCGAGGCACTGGACCTGCACGATGTGATCCTGGTCGGCCACTCCACCGGCGGCGGCGAGGTCACCCGCTATATGGGCCGCCACGGCACCACCCGCGTTGCCAAGGCCGTGCTGGTCAGCGCGATCCCCCCGCTGATGCTCAAGACCGACGCCAATCCCGGTGGCCTGCCGGCCGAGGTCTTCGACGCCATCCGCAATGGCATCACCACCGACCGGTCCCAGTACTACCAGGATCTCAGCGCGCCGTTCTATGGTGCCAACCGGCCGGACTCCACCGTTTCCCAGGGCCTGCGTGACTGGTTCTGGCAGATGTGCATGCAAGTCGGCGTGAAAGGCGCCTACGACTGTGTCAAGGCCTTCTCCGAGACCGACCTGACTGAAGACCTCAAGAAGATCGACGTGCCTACCCTGATCATCCACGGTGACGACGACCAGATCGTGCCCATCGGCGCCGCTGCCCTGCAGTCATCGAAGATCGTCAAGGACGCGACCCTGAAGGTCTATCCCGGCGCCCCGCACGGTCTCGCCAACACCACCGCCTACAAGGACGAGTTCAACACTGACCTGCTGAACTTCTTCAAGTCCTGAGGCCGGACATCACCGCAGCGGCACCCTCGCAGATGACAACCCCTGCCAGGGTGCCGCTGCCACAACCTGCCGCCGCGCCGACCGCCGTAAGGCGACAGTCCGAACATGTCCAGGCCCGCCAGCGCCGCTTCTGCCAGGCCCAGCCACCGCGTGCGCACCCCGCCGGAGCCCGCAATACCGGAGCACGCATACCGCCACTTCGCTCGAACATACTCCGTCCTCGGCGGCTATTCACTGCTGATGGCCCTCGTCCAGCTCTCTCCGATCCCGGTTTACAGCAGGCTCTGGTTCTCGCCAGGATTCTGGGCTTTCACCTCTTCCTACGCGGCTGCAGCGACCGATGCCTCGTATGGATCACCATCGAGCGGCCAGCAGGCGCAACCGCCTACGCAACCGTGGTCATCGTGATCCTTAGTGTGTTCGTCTCAGCAATCGCTGTCCGTACCGTGGCCGCCGTCGCGCGCGGCAGTTGCTTCCTGCACCGTCACCGCCGGTCACCACCGAGCCTGGGGTTCGGCCCTCCTCATCTGCTCCCCTCATGCCGGGACTATCGCCGGGTGCCCAACCGTGAAT
>ODAK010006477.1_pt1 | contig 11807 bp, 9 predicted proteins | sample 1539591 | NCBI WGS metagenome assembly ODAK01 (sample SAMEA3539303, study PRJEB22396) | soil metagenome | biome: tundra; feature: field; material: soil | place: USA | collected 2010-05 | depth 0.15 m | reverse complement strand
GCGGCCATGCGGTCGCCTGGGACCGCAATGCGCCGGAGTTCGGCGATCTGACGGTCGGCGACAATTTCCAGAAGCACTCGTATCCGTGGGGCATCATGATCAATGCCAACGGCGAGCGCTTCCTCGACGAGGGCTCCGACTTCCGCAACTACACCTATGCCAAGAACGGCCGCATCATCCTGATGCAGCCCAAGCAGTTCGCCTATCAGGTGTTCGACAACAAGATCATCCCGATGCTGCGCGACGAATACCGCATCAAGCGGGTCACCAAGATACGCGCCAATACGCTGGAAGAACTGGTGCAGAAGATGGAAGACGTGAACGCCGAAAAGGCGCTGGCGACCATCAAGGAATACAACAAGGCGGTGATGACCGACGTGCCGTTCGATCCCAACGTCAAGGACGGCCGCGGCACCAAGGGTCTGGCGATTCCGAAGTCGAACTGGGCCAACACCGTCGATGAGCCGCCGTTCGAAGCCTATGCCGTGACCTGCTGCTTGACCTTCACCTTCGGTGGACTGCGCATCGACACCAGCGCGCGCGTGATGGATAGCGACGGCGGCACGATCCCCGGTTTGTTCGCCACCGGCGTACTAGTCGGCGGCATCTTCTGGTTCAACTATCCCGGCGGCACCGGCCTGATGAACGGCTCCGTGTTCGGCAAAATCGCCGGCACCACCGCCGGTCAGCGCGCCAAGCAATCGCCGTGATCGCCGAGGCCACCCTCGACGTCGGTGGCGGCGAAAGCGGTTGACGCCTTTACCATGAGCGCGGATCTCCCCGACGGGATGGTGGTGATCCCCTGCTCAATCCGCACGCTTGGCAGCATCGCACATGGTTATGGTATTGAAATAGCCGAGGTTTGAGCCGAACCATCGCGATCGGCCGAGAAAGCTTCAGTACGGACAGATTTATGAGCGTTTTCAGAAGACGGCTGCCGATTGTCTGCGCGCGGTCTTGTCAGATCGAAAAATTATACCAATAATGGAACAAATGTTCATTCAACGTTATGGGGCCGTCCGATGTACGAATGGCAAGCATTCCGACGGTTCGTTTTCTCGCTTTTCTCGTTCATGTTATCGTGCGCGCCGCTTACATCCTATGCGGCGGACAACCTCAAGCTTGCGGTCGGCGCGCCAAATAATTGGGATACGTCGGTACCTGAAGTCGGTCAACGCGCAGGTATTTTCGAAAAGCACGGGCTAAAACTCGACATTCTCTATACGCAGGGCGGTGGCGAGACGGTGCAGGCCGTCATCTCCGGCAGCATCGACATAGGAATCGCCGCCGGCACGCAGGCTGTCATGGGCGCGTACGCAAAAGGCGCTCCTGTCAGAATCATTGCCGCTGGAACAACCGGCGCCGGTGATTTGTATTGGTATGTTCCAGCTGGCTCGCCGATAAAAACCTTCCAGGATACCAACGGTAAGACGGCAGCCTATTCGACGACCGGAGCATCGACCCACATCGCATTGCTTGCGCTTATAAAACATTTCGGCACGACCACGAAGGCTGTATCGACCGGAGCCAGCGCCGTCACGTTCACTCAGACAATGACGGGGCAAATCGACGTCGGTTGGGCATCGCCTCCCTTTGGTCTGCAAGCTTTAAAAGAAGGGAAGATTCGCCTGATTGCGCGCGGCAACGATGCTCCTTCTATGAAGGACCAGACCGTTCGCGTTCACATCGTCAACGCGAATACCCTTTCCCAGCGCAAGGATGTGATCAAGCGATTCATGGATGCATATCGCGAGAGCTACGAATTTCTTTATTCGGATCCTCGCGGCGTCCGTGTTTTTGCAGAATATAGCAGGGTGCCCGAGGATCTAGCGATTCAAATTCGGGACGAGTTCATGCCGAAAGCAGTGCTGTCTCCCGACAAAGTATCCGGCATCCAAAGCATCATGGAAGACGCGATAGCCTTCAAGGCTCTGTCGGCGCCACTTTCCAAGGATCAACTCGTAGACCTGATTCAAATTTCGGCTACACAGTAAGGCACCAATTTGCAGACGCCGCGAACTGTGCAGACAGAATTGCATTGACCAGGCATTTAGCTTGTTGTTAGCTGCAGTGTCTTTTTTGGGACAATATCGAAAAAAGGGTGCCGATATGGCGATACGATTTTCCGCCCGTGCGATCGCAACTGCAATCGCACTTGGACTTCTAACGTCATCGAGCTTTGCACAATCATATCCGACGAAACCGGTTAGGCTTATTCTTCCGTATAACCCCGGCGGTATTGTCGACTATATCGGCCGCGTGTTGGCTCGCAACCTCAGTCTGACTCTGGGCCAGAACGTCGTTGCCGAAAACAGGCCCGGTGCCGGTGGTATTGTTGGCACCGGTTACGTGGCGAATTCCATACCCGACGGCTACACTCTGTTGCTGATGGACCCCGCGATCGTGATCAACCCGACACTAATGACGACCGTTCCCTACGATCTGTTCAAGCAGCTCGATACAATTTCAGTGGTCAGCTCATCGCCGGAGGTTCTTGTCGTAACTCCTCTTCTCAATGTAAAGACATTTGAAGAGTTTGTCGCATACGGAAAGGCTCACCCTGGGGAATTAAACTTCGCATCGGCCGGGGTCGGAACCACACCACATCTTGCGGGAGAGATGTTCAAACAGCGTACGGGCATTGAAGCCACGCACGTCCCGTATAAAGGTATTGGTGCATCGTTTGCGGATATGATGGGAAACAAGGTCCAGTTTGCGTTCAGCAGCATTGCAGGCGTGCTCCCATTCACGTCAAATAATAGCTTGCTTCCCCTTGCAACTACTGGCGAGAAACGAAGCCCCATCTATCCGGACAAGCCGACCCTCCAGGAGGTAGGACTTAAGGGCTTCAGCGTCGATCTTTGGCTTACTGTATTCGCCCCGGCTGCAGTCCCCGCGGATATTAAGACGAAGTTAAGTACCGCGATCAAGGAAGCGTTGAGTAGTCCGGAACTCAAGGCGGCATTCGCGAAAGTCGGCGCCGAGCCTCGCGGGACGACACCTGAGGAGGGAGCCGCATTCGTCAAAGCCGACTTTGAAAAATGGGAAAAGGTGATCACTGACGGCAAGATCAAAGTGAATTAGTCTTGCTATTTACGGTGGGCAAAGCATCGGTACATGAGCCAATGTCGATAATTAAAGCCGGCGAAAACCTCTGATCGAGGATTATGTTTCTTTGCTTTTCCACTATTGGAATCCTGGTGGCCCGTCACAATCGGAACGGCGCCTTGGAAATTATGCTGATCGCAGGATCAATGATGAGCGATAGCGACGATATAGAACGTGATTTTCTATCTCTGCTGCTCCTCGTTGTGGACATTGTAACTTCGGGGCGCAATCGAGCCGCTCGATCTGGTAAATTCGCTGATAATCATGATCGGTATTGCGGAATTAGCAAAAATCGATGTCGAGCCCGACGTCGTTCGGATAGGGGCATGCGCTCGCCACACCGCCTTCCACACGCCCGCCATTCCCGGTCCCACGGGTGCGCTACTTCGAATGCTCGTGCATTATATCGCACATTATCCAATCAGGGTCAGCGGCACCACGTCCGCACCGAACGTCTTGTCCCTGCACGCGAATGCGATCAACGACATGTGCGGCCGCGCACTGAAGGGCTAGGCTGCGGTCAATTGTTTGCGACACCTGCTCGCAAATGGCGGAAAACCGCTCGACACTGACGATCTCCGAAATCTCGGCGGTTCTCGACCCAGGCAGCAGTCCCACAATAAGCCCCCCAGCCTCCCTGAGGTAGCCGATGAAACCGCCTCCGTTTCACTACCACGCACCGAAAACAATCGACGAGGTTGTCGGCCTTCTTACATCGCTGGAGAACAACCGATTGCTGGCCGGCGGGCAGTCGCTGATGCCGATGCTGAACATGCGGTATGCGATACCCGACCACATCATCGATTTGAACCACGTCGAAGGCCTCGCCTCCATTTCGATGACGGACTCCGAACTTCGGATCGGCGCTATGACGCGCCAGCGGGAAATTGAATTTTCGAGAGAAATCGAAAGCGACTGCCCGATCATCACAGAAGCAGTCCGTCACATTGGGCATCGGCAGACCCGCAACCGTGGGACAATAGGCGGGTCACTCTGCCATCTCGATCCATCCGCGGAACTCGTTACCCTTTGCACCGTGCTAGACGCTACCGTTTCAGCGATCGGACCCGGCGGACAACGGCACATCCCCTTTGCGGAATTTCCGGTCGGCTACATGACCTCGACGCTCCAGCCCAACGAATGTCTGACCAACATCAGCATCCCCCTATGGCCTCAAGGCCACGGTTACGGCTTCGTTGAGTTTGCACGCAGGCTTGGGGACTTTGCGATAGTGTCAGCTGCGGCCTTGCTAGAACTCGGGCCCTCTTCGGAAATCAAGCGAGCGTCATTCGCACTGGGCGGTGTCGGGTACGCTCCGCTTCGCATGAAAGAAATCGAGACGGGACTCGTCGGAAAGAAGGCGACGACCGAGCTCTGGGCCGAGGCCGCAAAGGCTTGCTGCAGCATTAACACGCTAGATGACGTGCATGCGTCATCCGCCTACCGCAGGCGTCTGGCCGTAGCAATGGCGCGGCGCGCCCTACAGACTGCGGGCGAGCGGGCGCTTGCAACACTTCAAAGGCATTGATGCGCGAAGGAGACGATGTGGATCAACGCAGCATTACGATTAGCGTCAACGGCAAGAACTTCAACGAGACGGTAAGCACCCGAACTACGCTTGCAGATTTCCTGCGCCATCAGCTTCGTCTGACCGGCACTCATCTCGGATGCGAACATGGAGTTTGCGGAGCCTGCACCGTTCTTATCGACGGCAGATCGGCACGATCCTGCCTGATGTTGGCGGTGCAAGCCGACGGACATGAGATAATTACTGTCGAAGGGTTGGCAGCAAGCGACGGCTCGCTCCACCCATTGCAGCAGGCATTTGCCGACCATCACGGACTCCAATGTGGTTTCTGCACCTCCGGTATGCTCACCACTCTGATCGAACTTCTCCACGATAACCCTGATCCTTCAGAGGACGAAATAAGGGTCGCCATCTCCGGAAACTTATGTCGTTGTACGGGCTATCAAAGCATCGTAGCCGCCACGCTCGACGCAGCGAGGCGGATAAGAATGGGACACCCCGGGTGAACACCAAAACGATTGGACAGCGTACCGGAAGAGTTGAAGATTCGGATCTTCTTCGCGGCAAGGCACGGTTTGTCGACGACATTCACATCGACGGAATGCTGCACGCCGCTTTCGTGAGAAGCCCACATGCCCATGCCAAGATCAATTCGATCGAAACGACCAAAGCGCTCGCCATGCCCGGAGTCCGGGCGGTTATGACACGCGACGATATTCGTGCCAGAGTGGTAACTGACCGGCTCACGGTCGCCCTCCCCGATCGCAGCTATAAGCAACAGCGCGACCGTCTGGTGTTAGCCGGCGATGAGACGGTTTATGTCGGCGAGGCGATCGCGATGATCATCGCGGATTGTCCGTATCTGGCCGAGGATGCAATTTCCCTGGTGGAGATTGAATACGACGTTCTGCCGGCCATTTCCGACTGCCGGGATGCGCTTTCGCCGGGAGCAGCGCTGGTACACAGCGATGCTTCAGACAATCTGATCGCGGAATTTACGAGCTCCTACGGCGACGTCGAAGCCGCGTTCGCTGGCGCATCGCACGTCTTCAAGGATAAGTATTGGCAACATCGAGGTTGCGCACATTCCATGGAATGTCGCGGATGTCTTGCCTCGCTCGATCCGGTCGATGACAAGCTCACGCTATGGAGTTCCACCCAGACTCCGCTGGTCGCAGCGCGTTTGCTTGCCGAGATACTCGGACGGGAAGACACTGCGGTACGGGTGTTATCGCCCGATGTCGGCGGTGGATTCGGCCCGAAGCTCGTGTTCTATCCGGAAGAAGCGGCCGTTTCGATCGCCGCCATCATGCTCAACAAGCCCGTGAAGTGGATTGAAGATCGCCGGGAGCACTTTGTTTCGACGACGCAGGAACGCGATCAGTACTGGGACGCAGAAATCGCCCTCGATAACGACGGAAAAATCCTCGGAATCCGCGGCTCGCTCCTGCACGACCACGGGGCATATACGGCTCGCGGCTTGACCGTTCCGCAAGGAGCGGTGTCAGCACTTACACTTGCATATGTCGTCCCAGCCTTCAAAATGAACGTCAAAGTCGCGCTAACGAACAAGGTTCCGGTGACCCCAGTCAGAGGGGCCGGGCAGCCGCAAGGCATATTCGTCATGGAGCGGCTCCTTGATCTCGCCGCACGCGAACTGAAGCTCGATCGCGCGGAAATCCGTCGGCGCAACCTCGTTCCTGCAGAAGCGATGCCTTTCAAGAAGGGGTTTGTAACCCGTGGCGGCATCCCAATCGTCCTGGACACAGGGGATTACCCCGCATGCCAGGCAGACGCCATTGAACATGCTGGTTGGACCGACTTTCCTCGGCGACAGAACGAGGCACGAGCCAAGGGCCGCTATATCGGAATTGGTCTCGCAAACTACGTGGAGGGAACCGGCCGCGGTCCTTTTGAACAGGTGAGTGTCAGGATCGCACCAACGGGATTGATCAATGTGGCAACCGGCGCAGCCGCTATGGGTCAGGGTACGAAGACTATGCTCGCCCAGATCGTTGCAGAGCAACTTGGCGGCAAGATGGATCGTGTGGTTATAACCACCGGCGATTCGGCAAAAGTCAGAATGGGCTTTGGCGGGTTCAACAGCAGACAAACGGTCATGGCAGGCTCCTCTGCCCACGTCGCCGCTGTAAAGGTCCGTCAAAAAGTGCTGCAAATCGCCAGTCACATTCTCGAGGTTGATGCTGCGGATCTCGACATCGAAGGCGATAATGTTTTCGTCAAAGGCGTCACGAACATGAAGGTTTCTCTCGCCCAAATCGCAAAAGCTATGGCTGGATCCGCAGGCTATTCTCTGCCGGGAAATATTCAACCCGGAATCGAGGCCACGGAGAACGTCGTCATCGACGCCATGACGTACGCCAACGGCACTGCCGTCGCCGAAGTCGAGGTCGATCTCGATACCGCTGAGGTGAAGGTCACACGCATAGTGTTTGTTCATGACGCAGGCAAGCTCATCAACCCCAGCATCGTGGAGGGCCAGGTCATTGGCGCGATAGCGCACGGGATCGGCAATGCGCTCTACGAGTGGATGGGTTATGGCGACGACGGACAGCCGCTGACAACGAACCTGGCCGATTACCTGCTCGTCACTTCAACGGGAATGCCCCCGATCACACTCCGCCATCACGAGTCTCCGACACCGCTCAACCCGCTCGGTGTTAAGGGAGTTGGAGAGTCCGGAGCTATTCCGATACCTGCAGCGATCGCATCCGCGGTTGAGGACGCACTATCCCCCTTCAACATTCGGATCAGGCAGGTTCCGATTCGACCGAACGATCTTGCCGCGCTCCTTGACAATGCGGGCGCGGACCTCCGATCCTACTGCCCGCCGCCAAACATGTGAATTGCGCCCAAGAGTGTCCCCTCCGCTGCCAAGTGGATCAACAGCTTAGCGTTCCGATCGGCATCGAACCCCGCGCCGAATAACAGCCCTGATGTAAGGTTTGCAGCGACGTGAAGCCGGCGCCATTCCAGTACTATTCCGCAAGAACGCTGCCGGAGGCCTTGGCACGGCTTGCGGAGATTGCCCCTGACGACGGACGCGTCTTAGCCGGTGGACAAAGCCTGCTACCCGCCATGGCATTGCGCATGGCTCGGCCGCGGCACCTGCTCGACATCAATCGTGTCGCAGGTCTCGATCGCATTGCAGAGGTTGATGGGAAGCTCGCAATCGGAGCGCGGGTCCGGCACGCGGCATTTCACAACGCTGTAACGCCGAACCCTCTTGGCCGCCTCATGCGCTCCGTCGTTCCGCATATTGCGCATTATCCCATCCGGACGCGCGGGACATTTTGCGGGAGTCTGGCAATGGCCGATCCGGCATCGGAATGGTGTTGTGTCGCAGCGACCCTCGATGCGGAACTGGTCATCCATAGCGTCCGCGGCCAGCGCTCGATCAAAGCGGGGGCGTTCTTTCAAGGATTCTTGTCGACTGATCTGCAACCGGATGAATTGCTGACGGAAGTGCGCCTGCCCCTGCTGACCAAGGATACCGGTTTTGGCTTTCAGGAATTCAGCCGTCGACGCGGCGACTACGCCATGAGCATGGCGCTGGCAACCCTGCGAGTCATCGATGGCCGCATCGCCGAAGCGCGTGTGGGTGTCGGTGGAGCCGAAGGATGCCCCCGACGCATCCCCGAGGCAGAAGCTGCTTTGGTGGATCGGCCGTCGAACCTGGAGACTTTTCAAGTCGCAGCCAACGCGGCGGCGGCCGCGATCGACCCGATTGAAGATGCCAGCACCAGCGCCGACTATCGCCGCGAGCTAGTTCAGGTCCTCACATTGCGGGCATTACAGCAGGCCGCGGCATGACGATGCGCATTCCCATCACACTAACTATAAATAGCCGCACCTTCCAATTCGAAGTCGAACCCCGGCGTGTGCTTGCCGATGTCATTCGTGAAGAATGCGGGCTCACCGGCACGCACCTTGGCTGCGAACATGGCGTATGCGGCGCGTGCACCGTCATCGTGGACGGAGAGCCGATTAGGTCATGTTTGATGTTGGCGGTACAGGCCGATAGATCCCGCATCGAAACGGTCGAGGGCCTAGCCTCGGGTGATACGCTACATCCGCTGCAGCGGGCATTTATCGAAAATCACGGCTTGCAATGCGGCTTCTGCACACCCGGCTTCCTTATGCTCGCAGCCGCCATCTTACGCAAAGATCCGCACATCAGCGATGGCGAGCTGATGGATGTACTCGCATCAAATCTCTGCCGTTGCACCGGCTACCAGAATATCAAGGCTGCCGTGCGGGCAGCAGCAGTGGAGATGCGCGAAGGCCACAATGACGCGGAGAGCCCAGCCTCATGACAGCTTCGACTCATGAGGCAGGGCACCGCAGGTCGCGGGCCATTGGTCAGTCCGTTACACGCCTCGAGGACACACCGCTCGTTCGCGGCGAAGGGCAATTTGCGGCCGACATCTCATTTCCGAACCAACTCCACATGCGCATCGTGCGCTCGGTGCATGCGCACGGTTTGATCCGTCGGATCGATACGACGGCGGCACAATCCATGGCTGGCGTCGTAGCGGTCTGGACCGCGAATGATATATCGGATCTGGAGCCGATCGGTTTCCGCGAGGGGCACGTGCCGGAACTCGATCCCTATCGCCAGTATGCCTTGGCGAAAGGCACGGTCCGTTATGTCGGCGAACCTGTAGCCGCGGTATTCGCCGACAACGCCTACGTCGCCGAGGACGCTGCCGATCTCGTCTCCATCGACATCAAGGAACTGTCCGCAGTCACCGACGTGAGCGCCGAGCCGGCACAATTCGACGCCGGACACAAGACTGAGCCGACGGTGATTCGCAAAGGCTACGGCGACGTGGACGGGGCTTTTGCAAAAGCGCACGCCATCATCGAGCTCGACTTGCATATTGGGCGCCACTCCGGCGTTCCGATGGAAACGCGTGGCGCGATCGCACGTTATGACGTGAAGCGCGACGTCCTCGAGATGTATGGCGCGGCAAAAGTGCCGCACCGCACCCGGGATCAGATCGCCCTGCTGCTCGGGCGCGACTTAAATTCGGTACACCTCATCGAAGGCCATGTCGGCGGTGGGTTCGGCATTCGCGGCGAACTTTACCCCGAAGATCTGCTCGTCTGCTTGGCCGCGATTCGTTTGCGGCGTCCAGTCAAATGGATCGAGGACCGGCGCGAACATTTGATCGCAGCCAATCACTCCCGTGGCCAGCAGCATCGCATCAGGGCTGCCGTCGATGCATCGGGCCGCCTTCTCGCGATCGATGATCGCTTTTTCCACGACCAGGGCGCGTATATTCGAACGCACGCCGCGCGCGTCGCTGACTTAACCGCAGGCATGCTGCCCGGGCCGTACCGGGTCCCGGCTTATCGCGTGAATGGGCACTTTCGGCTCAGCAACAAAACGCCGGCGGCTACATACCGGTCGCCAGGACGATATGAGAGCACGTTCGTGCGCGAGCGTTTGATGGACGCTATTGCCGCACGCCTTAATCTCGACCGCATCGCCGTGCGCCGCATCAACCTTATCTCCTCCGACGAGATGCCTTACGCGCGCTCGATCGACGCTCTTGGCGAGGAAGTTGTCTACGACTCTGGCGACTACGCCAAGCTGCTGGACAAAGCTCTGGAACGAATGGGTTGGAGTGCCCTCCAAAACGCGCTCGCCGAACGCCGGGCGAATGGTGAAAAGGTCGGCGCCGGGCTCGGCATTTTTGTCGAGAAGAGCGGGCTCGGTCCAAAGGACGGCGTCGTCGTCACCATTGGCAAAGATGGCATAGTCGAAGTTCTAACCGGGGGCGCATCGCTCGGGCAGGGCTTCGAGACGGTGATGGCGCAGATTTGCGCGGATGTGCTGGACATCGATTACCGGCGTGTGCGCGTCCTGCATGGACGCACCGACCGAATTCCGCATGGAGTCGGCGCTCATGCGTCCCGCGCGACCGTGATGACCGGCTCGGCCACGCATGTTGCCGCGGAAGCACTCCGGGACAAGGCGATCGCCGCGGCTTCCGAATTGCTGCAAGTATCGGCTTCCGAACTAGCGTTGGTTGACGGCTGCGTGAGCCATCGGACGCGACATGGCGGACCATCGATCGCGCTTGCCGACATCGCCAGCCATCTTGAGTCCACTGGCAGCACAAAGCTCTCTGCCGACGGATGGCATCACACGACGCACATGAACTACCCCTATGGGGTTCATATCGCCGTCGTCCGCGTCGATCCCGGCACCGGAGGTGTGGAGATCGAGCGATATCTTATCGCCTATGATGTCGGCCGAGCGATCAATCCCAAGCTTGTCGAGGCGCAGATTGTCGGAGGCTTTTCGCAAGGCCTGGGCGGCGCTCTGTTCGAGGAGTTCCGCTACGATGAAAGAGGCGAGCCACTGTCAACCACCTTTGCGGAATATCTTCTGCCTGGCCTACACGAGGTACCGCATGTCGATGTCTTGATTACGGAGGACGCCCCAAGCCCGCTTAATCCGCTTGGGATCAAGGGTGCCGGCGAAGGCGGCGTCACCGCGGTCGCGGCGGCGCTAGCCGGAGCGATCGACGACGCTATCGGACATCCGGGGGCTGTGACAGCCATTCCTGTGACGCCACAGCGCATCAAATGCTATCTGCGCGTCACACGATAGGACGCCGTTCGAATGAGCCGTCGAAATTCAGACCGAGCGTTTTTCGTATTTGCCGCCGACACACCATGGATTGGAGCCAAAAACCGATGATGCGATTCCCGCCATTACCGAAAGAGCAGTGGTCGCTGGCCCAGCAGCGTGTCGCGGCGGAGATTGTGTCCAGACCGCGCGGCCAATTGCGCGGGCCATTTTGACCTGACGGCTTTTTTGTACCAGCGGAATAGATATTGCTACATCGGGAATGCCTCAGTGATCTGTCGTGCCAGCCATTCGGCTGTCGTATGCCGCGTCACCTCGAACCACAGCAGTTGCCGCGAGCATGGTGGCGCAAATGGCTCAGAGATCGCACCCGCAAGATCACGGAAAGCCTCCTGAGCAGTGATACGGACAGTGGTACGGTTAAAAACCAGGCAACCAACAACACCATAAGTTACTGATATTATTGGTAGCGGGGGAGGGAGTCGAACCCCCGACCTCCGGATTATGATTCCGCTGCTCTAACCAGCTGAGCTACCCCGCCATTCC